>ERZ761610.394-NODE-394-length-36418-cov-109.634986_pt1 | contig 36418 bp, 25 predicted proteins | sample MGYA00512164_ERZ761610 | MGnify/ENA primary metagenome ERZ761610 (study PRJEB28899, sample SAMN02850038) | bioreactor sludge metagenome | biome: EBPR Sludge; feature: EBPR Bioreactor; material: flocular biomat | place: Australia: Thorneside Wastwater Treatment...
ATTCGCCCTACTTGGGGTAATTATGAAAATCTGTGGGGGGGGTGCGGAAAGTGGGTTTCACTATTCACTACCCATTACTTAAGCCTTTAGTTTTTAAAATCGGCGTTAATCAGCCCCATCTGTGTTATCCGTGTGCTAATTGATGTCAGTTTTGTTTACTACCCGCAGCACGTCATTTTACATCAAATTCGGGTCACACCCACTTTAACTGTTACAACTTCACATAACCCCTTGCAGCGCCTGCCAAACCTGCTCAATATGTTGCTGCATTGTGCGGTTGGCGCTTACCCACTGTTGGGCAAAGTTGCCCATTTGAGCGGCAATATCGGTATGTTGGGCAAGGTGCAACAGGTGTGCCGCCATACCGGTTACATCACCCTCGGCTACTAAAAAACCGCTTTGCCCGTGCTGTACTACATCGGGAATACCGGCGTGGTGTGTGGATACTACAGGTAATCCCGATGCCATAGCCTCTATAATGGCTACGGGTGTGCCTTCGGTATCGTTTTGGGGAGTGCATACCGAATGTTGCACAAAAGCCAGCGACTGCTGCATGAGCCGGGCTACCTGCGGGTGGCTTACACTGCCTAAAAATAATACGGCATGGCTTAGTTTAAGCGCCTGTACTAATATGCGGCAACTATCCAGCAAATGACCAGTACCTGCCATATACAAACGGGCATGGGGCATTTGTGCCGCCACTTGTGTAAAGGCTAAAATGGTTAGATGTGGCGCTTTGGTATCGTCAAACCGCCCTACCGATAAAAAATGCGGCGGCTTGGGCAACCCCGCCGGGGCAGGCATAAACAATTGCGTATCATAACCATAAGGGCAGTAATGTATTTTGGTTTCCTTGCAACCCAAATCTGCCAACCTTTTTACCATGTGTTTTGATACGGCAATAACTGCCGCAGCTTGGTTAAACAAATCGGGATAATGAATGCCGTAAGATTGCATAATATCATCCCGATAAGCATCGTAGCCATGAAAATGAACCACTAACGGAATTTTTGCCTGTTTGCAAACCGGCAGCATAGCCACCCCCGATGGTCCGTACTCTGCCAGCACTACCCTTATGTGATGTTTAACAAGGTAGGCACTTATGGTGCGTATAAGTAGTTGTCGGTGGTTGTTTTGCTGCCATGGCAGCCACCAGGGTTGTTTGTGCAAAAAGGTATGCACGGTTCCATTTACGCCTTGGGTACTGTATTGGGTGGGCAAGTAACCGTTAAACAAGTAATGAACCTGCGCGGGTAAATGCCGCACATGGTTGTGTATAAATGTTTCGGAGTATTTATTTTGGTTTACCGATACAATGGCTATGGCAGGTGGCAAGGGCAAATGAGCAGTTTATGGGTTGTTAATCACTAATTTGCTCCGCAAAATGCCGTTATTGGTTTGCAGTTGTACTACATATAAACCGGTGGCAAGCATATTTAACGGTAAAATAGGCGCTTCGTTGGGCAAAAATGAGTGGGAGTAAACCGCTTGTCCGGCAAGGTTAAAAATGATAGCCTGCAAGGGTTGCAGTTGGTTGTTAAAATTGAGCCAAACGGTTTGCCGGGCGGGGTTGGGATACAGATTCAGGTAAGATGGGGTTGGTAAAAATGGCAGACCGGCACCGGTGGTATCGCAGTTTTCTACCATTACCCAGTAGTGACTCACCATACCATAATTGCCCGGTATCATTACCACTTGGCGCAGCACATACAAAGTAGTGGTATCGGGTTTAACCCAGGTCATGGGGCAATCAGTACAGCTCAACCCTTGTGCAGGCTGCCATTCATATCCGGTTTCGGGCACAAAAGGTACGCCTATTTGTATGCTGTCGTTTTTGCAAAGGTAAAGCGTATCGCGGTTTTGGCAAGCGCCTTGTGCCCATTGGATAACGCCGTAGTAGTTCAATGCTTCGCACTCGTTGCCATAGGTTTCAAAATTACAGCCGCAAACAGGCAGGTAAACATCGGGGCAGGCTGTGGTAAGGTCAATAACTGAGGGGTCTATGCACCAGCCATCGCCACTGTTACAGGTAAATACATTGATGGTATAGTGGTAGTAATTATGCTCCATGGCAAGGGTAAAAAAGGTGTGCAGCGTATAAGTGGTGGTTTGTGCAGGGGCAACGGTAATGTTGTAACAGTTGGCACAGTTGGCAGCACAAGCGGGGGCACAGCCGGCAAGGTTGGTTTGGGTATCCCATTCATACAACACATTGCCCTCCCATCCGCTTAAACCTATGGGCAGTGAATCGCCGGCGCAAAGGGTATAGTCAAAATAGTAGTGGTTGCCCTGTGGCTGGCATACGCCGGGTGTCCATGAGGTAACGCCGCCGTAAAAAAAGGCATAACATTCATTGTCATAAGTAACGTTATTGCATCCACAAACCGGATTATAAAGGGTGATACAAAAGATACCGGTATTTATTTGATTAGTATTGATGCAATCTTGTGGCTGGGCATTTATGGGCAATGAGGCAGTTATACCTACTATCCAAACGACAATAAGCAGCAAAAGAGGTTTCATTTGCACAGACATTAACTATAAAATACAAGTTGAAAAATCGGGCAACCTGTGGCGGTTCATATAGGTTGCCCGATTAAAGGTAATAAATTTACTGCAATTGCAAAACATCATTGGGGCTGTTGCACAGCACAGCACGGTTTCCGCGCACGGCAATGGGGGCTTTAATCAAATCGGGATTTTTGATGAGGATATTGAGCCAGCCTTCGGCGTCAAAATCCCGTCCTCTAATGTTTTCCTGATAGTAGGGGTTCGATTTGTTGAGCAAATCTTTGGGTCGCAGGTCTAACATAGATAAAAGTTGCTGCCACATGGTGGCGGTAAAAGGGGTTTTGTGGTACTCCACTTCTTTTACTGCCGGGGTAATGTCTCTTGCCAAAGCCAGTACTTTGCGTGCACGAACCGATTGGGGGTTGTAGTACACCAGAATTTCGGAGTTGTGTGTTCTCATATCCTCATTATTTTAGCGGTGAAAGAATAAATGGCTTTTGCAAATGCGGCAAAACAGCAATTGCGAACCAATATTACCACAGTTTTGTCGTTTTACCAACAAACGAAGATACATTTTTTTTTCACACACACATAAAAATCCCGATTGTACTACTTTTCCAAGAGCGATTTTTTAGAATGCAAAGCGCCGGCAACTGCCTCTTGCAACCCTGCTGCCGATTGCATAACCAGTTCCACATCGGGCGGAAAAGACATGGGCGGGTTATTGCAGAGGCTTATCAATTCACGGTCGGCATGGGGGTCTAAGGCTTTACTATCGCCGGAAATAACGGCAAAAGCATAATCAAACAAGGCATTGCCGTTTAGGGGCACATCAGCTAAGCGCTGCTTGTTATAGCGGTCTGTAATAATAAGGCTGCCGGAAATAACGGCTTCTTTACGCATCGAAACTCGGGTAACACGGCAGTTAATGCGCACAAATTTGTCCACCTTAATTTTATTGCCCAAACTGTCTAATACAAAATTACCTTTGGCATCTTGGGCATATACCCAGCCGTCCACAATTTCGCGGGAGCGTTCCATTTGTTGTTCGCGGTAGGCTTCGGGGCTTACGCTTATATTTTGGAGGTTAACGGTTGCATCGTAATCGTACTGCAAGTTAGCCGCCGGCGAAAGGTGGTATTGTACCCACTCGCGGTCGAGGCTGCGGGTATCCAAGTTAATGAGTTGATTGGTAAACTCGGGTGGAACGGGCAAACCACTGTTGTTTTTTACCGATAGCAGCACATAATTGGTACCCAACTGCCGAGCGCGGTCTATTTGGGCATCGGTATCTTTGTAATTGGTGTAAATTCGTTTTACCTCTAACAGTTGGCGGTAGGCAGTACGTATGTTTTGTTTGCTGCCGGAATCAATAAGTTTAAGCGATGACACATATAAGTATTCGGCAGCTTTTTGGTTGGCGGCAATCATATCTTCGGAATAATTGGTCATAGGCAGGTTGGCGGCTCTATTTTCCGATTTTACCTGTAATGGCAACAAGGGTTTTACCTTTTCTTGTCGGGCAGCCAGCCGCACAAAAAGTTTGTAAATTTCCGACCAGCTATCGGGCTTGCCTTCTTTTTTCAGAAAAACAATGCGCTCCATATCTCGGGCATTAGCTTTGTTGTAGGCTTCTTCCAAAAGAAGTACAAATTTTTCGTTGGTTTTATCGCGGCGTAGTTTACTGATAGATTTATCTATGGCATCGGCATAGTTGCCTGAGTGAAGCGATTTTTTAGGGCTGCTACAGGCTTGGTTAAATAAGCCAATGAGCAAAAAAAGTGCAAACAACGGAAGGAATTGTTTCATAGTAGGAAGTGATTAGTTGATGTATAGAGCACAAAAGAGGTAATTGGTTTAACCCAATCATGTATCGTTAAAAAGCGGGTAAAGGCAAAACCGAAGCTAAGCGGGCGGTTTCTTTTTTTGCAAGATTTTTTTGGTATATGCGTTGCAGGTTGGCAAGGGCATATTGGGTAGTTGTGGTTAGGTTTACCATAGGTTTTGGATAGTGTTTGCCAATTTCTAAGTGGTACAACTGCTGCTCCAGCGCCGACATGAGCGCCGGATTGCCGCACAAACCGCCGGGTGTATGGGCAAAAACGGGCAACCATTGTTTAATAAAAATGCCGGTTTTATCGGTCAGTTTGGCTTCGGCGGCGGGGTCGGGCAGAAAAATAGGTTCCAGTCCGGTACAATTGGCGGCTGTTTGGGTATGCCAGAAAAAAAGAGCCGGTTCAAAATCAGTCATCAATTGTGCAAGTACGGGCGTTGCCTTTCGCCAATCGAGCCAAAGATGATTGGTAATAAATGCCATTACCAAGGTTCGCAGGCGGTGGTTAATAAAACCTGTTTGGATAAGGCAGCGCATGGCGGCATCTATGAGCGGAAATCCGGTTTGGGCAGCCAATAGGGTATCAAATACATCTTGGTTCCATTTTAAACGTATGCCGTTTACTGCATAATTAAAATTTTGGTATTCTAATTGCGGGTGCATTTCAAAGAGCTGCAAGGCATAAGCTCGGCGGAGGAGATTACTTTTAAAGGCTGTTAGAGCAGGCTGTAGGGCTTTAGGCGTGTTTTGTAGGCGTATTTGCTGCCATATTTGCTTGAGCGATATGTTTCCGAAAGTAAGATGTGCCGATAGCCTGCTGCCCGAAGTTTGGCTGAGGTGAGCCGATGTTTGGTTTTTTTTGTATCCCGATGCCCGATGTTGCAAAAAGGTATGCAGCAAGTGTTGTGCATGGGTAGCGCCGGGCTGTAGGAAAGGCAAATCGGGTTTAAAGGTTTTATCGGGTTTCCCCCAGTTTTTGGCAGGCGTATATTGGTGCAGTTGTTGGGTAAGCGGGGCGGGTAAATGGGGCGTTTGTATGAGGTTCAGGTTAGGGTTAAACAGGGGTTGTTTGAGGTGGTTTTTAAAATGCTCAAGCCAGTTGGGTGCAGGTTGTCCAGGCGGCAGCGGGGCAGATTGGTTGGGCAGCAAGCCATTGTGTGGCAGTTGGGTAAGGGTAATATGGTGTTGAGTGCAAAATTGCTCTACCTCATTTAATGCCTTACGGCTGTGCTGCATGACTGCAAAATAGTGGGTATAAATGGTATTTATTTGAAACCAGGGTTGTAGCAACTCCAAAAACTGAATAAACTCCAGCTCTTGTACCCAAAAAGGCAATTTGAGGGGTTTAAGTTGCAACTGTATATCAATTACCGATTGATGCACAAACCAGCTATGCCGGCTGCTCCAGGTGGGGTGTTGGGTTTGGGAGGGCGCTGCACAATATACCATTAGGAGCGGCAAGCCAGCCAGTGAGGCATGGTAGAGCGGGGCGTGGTCGGTAAGTCTGAGGTCTTTGGTAAACCAAACTATATTTATTGCCTCCATAAATTGGAATTAGCAGCCGGAGTAAAAAACCAATAATTTTTGAACTATAAAACCCATAAATGGCGAACTATTTTACCGGATATCTGTTTAACCAAACGCTCTGAAAGGTTGAATTTTAGGGGTATGCTCAAAAAAATAAACAAAGAAGGCGCAAAATTAGCAAAGAGTTTTTAGCTTTGAGGCTCAATTAAAAGCAAAAGACTTAGCGCTTTTAAAGATAAAGCTCATTTTTGACCTGTTCATTATGAGGTTTAAATTTGGTTAGAAAATGGTTGGAGGGAAGGCAGATATACAAAATTTGTCCTTCCCTTTTTTTCTACCCTTAATCTTCCTGCTCTAAGGAGGTAATGAGCGAAACGCTACCCACTTCTATACTAATGCGTTTTTTGTTGGTAACATGCCCGGCAATACGGCATTTATACTCGCCTTGTTGCAGTGCATCTATGGCTTTATTTACCTGGTTTTGAGGTACTACCAGCAGCATACCATTACCCATGTTCCAGTACAGGTAAGCATCTTGCGGGCTAAGGTTGCCTAATTGTTGGAGTTCTTCCATAAAAGGGTGCGGCTCAAAAAGGTTGTGCAAGTTGGCTCCAAGTTGGTTTACCTTTAGTACCCTTCTGAAATTATCAGCTATGCCGCCGCCGGTAATGTGTGCAATGCCTTTTATGTGTATGCCTTCGTTTAAAGCGCGGATTACGGCGGGTGCAAAAATGAGCGAGGGCGTTAGCAAAACTTCGCCCCATGTATGGGCATCGGTATATTGTTGGGTATGCCAATTGTTGCCAAAATTTTGGGACATAATGCGGCGCACTGCCGAAAAACCGTTGCTTCGGAAGCCTCGGCTGCGTAGGGCAATAACGGCATCGCCTTCGTGTACTTGCGAGCCATCAATGGGCGTTTGCAGGCTTGGGTGTAAAATACCAATTGCAGTAGAACACCAGTTAAAGTGCATACCATTACCCCACCCGCCTATGCGGTTGCCCAATTCGGCAATTTCGCCTCCGGTAACGGCAATACCGGCAAAATTTGCGGCATGGTGCAAGCCCTGCATGAGTTGGTCAATGGTGTTGTAGTGGAGGTGGTCCACATCTAAAATGTTGGAAATGCTTGTGGGTACAAAACCGCCTGCAATAAGGTCATCGGCAACCATAGCTACCAAGTCATAACCAAGTGTGTTGTATATTCCTGTTCTTTCGGCAAGTTCTATTTTAGTACCAATACCATCAGAGGTAATGCCCAATTTTAGCCCGTTAAAGAGCAGCATATTAGAAAAAGCGCCATCTACTTTAAGGGCTATTTCGCCGGGTTTACCTTGTCGGTTTACAAAGGTTTTTTTTGCCCAGTTAAATGCATTTTGCGAGCATTGGTTGCCAAGGTCTATATCATAGCCGCTGGGTTTGTTGTGTGGTAAATTGTCCATGCGTTGGCGTAGGGTTAATTATTGGGCAAAAGTAAGCATTTTTTACCTTTTTGGGTGTTTTTATGTGGGAGGTATGCCGTTAAAATAGTACGGAGCTTTGCCGTAGTTTTGTTTACCCGCAAACAACATTTTGTATTGCTTAAATAGCGTGCCGAAAGCAAGGTAAGACACTAAACAGTTATTACGGGCTATTTCCAAAAGTATGCAGAAAAGCGCTACATACTGTTAGCCGGCTTATTTTACCTCTTTACTGCCCGATAGTCCTTTTTGGGCGGCGGCTACATTGGTGGCTATAAACCCAAAAATGACTACGGTAATGGAGCTAAGCGGCATAAATATAGCTGCCACCAAGGGCGATAACAACCCCTGTACTGCTATGCTTAAGCCTACTAAATTGTAACTTAATGAGATAAGAAATGCGCCCCGCACTAACTTTACCGATGTGCGGCAATAAGCCAACAGGGTATGCAGCCGCTCAAACTCGGCGGCTTCAACAATGGCATCGCAGGCAGGGCTAAAATTGTTGATATTTTCCGATACGGCTATACCTACATCTGCCTGCCTCAATGCGCCGGCATCGTTTAACCCATCTCCAAACATCAGTACGCGGTTATCTGCTTGACGGAGTTGGGTGACGTATGCCAATTTATCATGTGGCGATTGCTTGAACAGCAAACGGGCATCGGGACCAAAAAAGGCGCTTAGGTGTTGCTTTTCGCTATCGTTATCGCCCGATATGAGCGAGAGTTGGTGTTGTTTACCCAATTCGGCAATCACCTTTTTTAATCCGTGGCGGTAAGCATTGTGCAGGGTAAACTTGCCTTTTGGTTTGCCGTTTATGCTTAGGTAGGCATGGGCTCCTTTTGCGGTAGGGGGAGTGTCGGTTTGTGCAGGGGCATCGGGCAGCCCTACAAATGCGGCAGAACCAATAAGGATTACCTGTTGGTTTACCATAGCTTTAATACCCTTACCGGTTGTTTCGGCAAAATCATGTACGGGTAATACGGCAGCATGAGGCAGGCTGTTGTAAATTTGCCGGCTTATGGGGTGCCCCGATTGGCGCACTGCCGATTTTACCAAGTCTTGCTCATCGGGCAGTAGGGGCTCGCCTTCGTATAACGCTTCATCATGTCCGGCATGTGTTATGGTTCCGGTTTTATCAAATACTATGTGGTTAACCTGCGCTATTTGCTCAATAACGGCGGTGTTTTTAAGATAAAACCGGTTACGCCCCAATATGCGGAGCGAATTGCCCAAGGTAAAGGGTGTAGCCAGCGCTAAGGCGCAGGGGCAGGCAATAATGAGTACGGCGGTAAACACATTTACGGCAGCCGCGGCTCCGCTTACTGCCCACCAGTACAAACCGGCAAGGGTAGCCACCGTAAGCACAAAGGGGGTAAAAATGCGGCTGGTTTGGGTAATGAGCAGCGTAAGACGGCTTTGTCGGGTTTGTGCAAAGGCATCGTTGTTCCACAGTTCGGTAAGGTAGCTTTGCGATACTTTTTTTACCAAACGCAGCTCAATAGCAACGCCTACCTGCCTGCCACCGGCATAAATAAGACTGCCTGCCGGTTTGCTTACAGGAGCGGACTCGCCGGTTACAAAACTGTAATCTATATTGGCAGAGCCGCGCATCAGCACCGCATCGGCAGGTATCAGCTCTTCGTTGCGCACCAAAATAACATCGTCCACATCAAGCTCATTGAGCGCTACGCTTTGCTCGGCATTGTTTTTTAATCGGGTAGCCGAAACAGGGAAGTAAGATTTATAGTCGCGTTCAAACGAAATAGAGTCATAAGTTTTTTGCTGAAACCAGCGCCCTGTGAGCAGAAAAAATAACAATCCTGCCAGCGAGTCCATATAACCGGCGCCGGTATGGCTGAGTATTTCATACGCACTTCGTGAAAAAAGGGCAATGATACCCAGCGTTATGGGCACATCTATATTGAGTGCGCGCTGCCTTATACCCGCCCAAGCCGATTTGTAGTAGTCTAAACTGCTATACAGCAATACCGGCAGTGCGAGCAATATGTTTAAATACCCAAAAAAGCGGCTAAACTCGGCTTCGGTTGCCATGTTTAAGCCCAGATATTCGGGAAAACTGAGCAGCATAATGTTGCCAAAACAAAACCCTGCCACACCCAATTTGTAAATGAGTTGCCGGCTTAGGGGTGTGCTTTGGGCAGCGTTGTTTTCTAAGTTGCCCAACCTAATATCGGGCTCATAACCCAATGAGGCAAGCAGCATTACCACATCTTTTAAGGTAGTTTCGCCCTCCTTGTAGGTAAGGTGCAGCTCTTTTTTGGGGAAATTAACCGTAGAGCGCACCACGCCCGGGTTTAGCTTATACAGGTTTTCTAACAACCATATACAAGAGCTACAGTGCATTTGCGGAATACTGAACGAAACCTTATTGAGCGTGCCATCGGTAAATTTGAGCAGGGCGTTTTTTACCGATTCATTGTCTAAATAACTAAACTTGCCCGGCAAAACCGGCTTGCGTTGGTTAATTCCGGGGGTTTGCTCTAAGGTGTAATAGTCGCAAAGGTCGTTGGCTTGCAAAATTTGGTAAACGCTTTTGCAACCTTCGCAACAAAAGTACTTGGTATCGGCGGGGCTATCGGGCTCGTTTTTGAGGTAAATATCCAGCGAGTCGCAATCTAATCCACAGTGGTAACAAACTGTAGTTACCGGAGTTTTTAATACGGTTGGGGGCATAACGGCATGGCGTTATTGGTAAAGAGGGGGGTATTTACTCTCCGCTGCCGGCGTTTTGGTTGGTGGTATCGGCAGGGGCAGGGGCATTTTGGAGGGTGTCGGCAGGGGTATTGTTGCCCGGTTGTCGGTTGCCATAGAGTTTATCGTAGGCATACGAATCGGCATTTACCGTGGGCATAGCGCCGTTGCCGTTTTTATAGCTAAGGGTTTGGGTCATGCGGTAGGCATAAATAGAACCCAATATACCAATAATTAACAAGAACAGAACAATATACGCAACTCTCATGGGGCTTTGTTTAATGATGAAAGGCACCTCCCTACAACCGGTTATTTGGCGGTTGATGCCCGATATAATAATGGGGCAAAGGTAAGGGTAAAATTGTAGAATTGCACACCATTTAACCTAATAACCCAACGGCGGTATTACTGTTTCTGTTTTGGTTGTTTGGCTAAAACTTAAACGGCAGTTTCATTTGGGTAAAAATGGGCGTTTGTTTTTAGCCCGATGACGATAACTTCTGCCAAACGCTTATAGGCTCATCTTGCATACTGCTATTCATTTATACAGCAATTCTTCTATTTCTGATTTTAATTTAGGTAGGTTGCGAGTTCCAATAATTTTACCGGCATGTTTAATTGGGAAGTCGCTATCTTTTTTAATAATCCTGTTCACTGCTTCTCCAATTATTTCCAAATTTCGCTCTATTGCTCTCTTTGTTTTAATGTCCGAAACATAGTCCTCAAACTTTTTGGGTTTGGTTTCATAATAGCTTTCTACTTCTGCAATAGATTGTAAAATGTCGAAAAGCCATGTTTTAATTTCCCGATTTATATATTAGCTTTTTTGTGGAATCAATAGACTGTCTTAGGTAAGGATTGGTTATTGCTTTGTCTTCCATGAAATCTACTTGTCTGTTTAATAATTTTTCTAAGGATTCTTTTAATGCAAAATAATTGTCGGCATAATTGTATAAATCAACCCCTGAAAAATCAACAACAAAATCAATATCGCTTGATTTTGTGAATTTATCTGTGAGTACAGAACCAAAAACAAACAACTTGGCTACTTTATGCCTGTTACATAAAACGGAAATGCTGCCTATGTTTTGTTCAACTATATTCATGACTTGGCGTAGCTGTGTTACTTGGTAACAAAGATACCGTATTTTGAATAAAACGCCAAAGGTTGGTTTGCTTTTTAATTTGGGTAGGAGGGTTGTGGGGTACTTTTATGTTTGTTTTTGGGTAATTGGGTTGGGGGTGGGCAATTAGGAGTTACCCCACTTTTCCCAACCCACCAAATTTTTTTACCAATTTCAAAAAAAAAATTTCGCCTCCCTAAAACTACTCCCCCCCTCCCCCCACAATATCCGCCCCCTATGCTCCCATATTTGGGAGCGGGTGTGTACCTTTGCACACCAAGTAGTTTTTTTCAACCCCATTATTATACTGCCATGCCCGACATAGGAAACATAGAGCCGCAAAGTACCGCTCTGCTTATCATTGATATTCAGGAGCGACTAATGCCGGTAATTGCCGAAAAAGAAACAGTATTTACTAATGCCAATATCTTGCTCAAAGGCGCACAAATACTCCATTTGCCCGTTATTGTTACCGAGCAATACCCCAAAGGATTGGGTAAAACCTGCCCCGAAGTAGCGCTTCCCGATGGGCAAACCGTTACCGAAAAAGTTTGTTTTAGCTGTATGCTTTCTGATGAGGTAATGGAGCAACTTAGGGCAGCGGGGGCAAAATCGGTCATTTTGGCAGGAGCAGAGGCGCATATTTGTGTGCTCAAAACTGCCTTAGATGCCTTAGAACAAGGGTTTGAGGTGCATGTAGTGGCAGATGCTGTATCGTCTCGCACGTTGCAAAACAAGCAGTTGGGGTTGGAGCGGATGCGGCAATCGGGCGCTTTTATTGTTTCTACCGAAATGATATTGTTTCAGTTGCTCCACCAAGCAGGCACCGATACATTTAAACAAATCAGTAAACTCATCAAATAACTTGCAGTATGGAAATTACCCGATTGTTTGATTACTTAGATTTTCAGGCGCATAACCGCGGGCATGAGCCGTTTTTATCGGCAAAGGTGCAGGTGGTTAATGGCAAGGAGTGGAAACAGTACACCTTTAAGGAGGTGCAGGAAATGGTAAACCGCGTTAGTGCGGGTTTGCTGAACTTGGGGGTAAAAAAAGACGATAAAATTGCCCTTATAGCCACCAATTGCCCCGAGTGGAATTTTATTGACCTTGGCGTGCAGCAGATTGGTGCGGTGTGCGTGCCTATGTACCCTACCATTAGCCAAAACGATTACGAATTTATTTTTAACGATGCCGAAATTGTGTATGCTTTTGTGGGCGACCGCTCTATTCTTGACCGTGTGCTGCCCTTAGAAAATTTAGTGCCTTCGCTAAAAGGAATTTATACGTTTGAACAAATATCGGGACAAAAACACTACCTGACCGCTCTGCCCGATGTTGCCGATTTAGAGGTTATACAGGAGCGCAAAACGCAGGTTAGCCCGCAAGATTTGGCAACCATTATTTATACATCGGGCACTACCGGCAACCCCAAGGGGGTAATGCTTACGCACAATAATTTGGTTAGCAACTTAAAAGCCATTCAGAGTTTGCTGCCGTTTATGCCGGGTAAAAAATCGCTCAGTTTTTTACCGCTTTGCCACAGTTTTGAGCGCATTGTTTTTTATGCTTACCTTTCTAATGCCATACATATTCACTATGCCGAAAGCCTTGAAACCATAGGCGAAAACCTGAAAGAAGTGCAGCCTTATTGTTTTACCACCGTTCCCCGATTATTGGAAAAAGTGTATGAAAAAATCATGGAAAAGGGGCATCAGTTAGAGGGTTTTAAAAAGAAACTTTTCTTTTGGGCGGTTAAATTGGGTTTACAGTTTGAGCTAAACAAAAACATGGGTTGGTGGTATAACCTTCAATTATCCATTGCCCGAAAACTCATTTTTTCTAAATGGCAGGAAGCGCTGGGTGGCGAAGTGGAGTTTATTGTTACCGGTGCGGCGGCTTTTCAGCCCCGATTGGCTAAGTTGTTTACCGCCGCCGGCATTTCTATTATAGAGGGTTACGGACTTACCGAAACCTCGCCGGTGCTGAGTGTAAACCGTTTGGAGATAGAAAACCGCGCCATAGGCACAGTGGGTATGCCCATTCCGGGCGTAGAAATTAAACTGGCTGCCGATGGCGAAATTCTTGCCAAAGGACCCAACATTATGAGAGGCTACTACAAACGACAAGACCTTACCGATGAGGTGATTGACTCCGATGGCTGGTTTCATACCGGCGATATTGGTGAGTGGATAGAAGGCAGGTTTTTGAAAATTACCGACCGCAAAAAGGAACTCTTCAAAACATCGGGAGGTAAGTATATTGCCCCGCAAGTATTGGAAAATAAGTTTAAAGAATCGCCCTATATTGAGCAAATTATGATTGTGGGCGAATCGGAAAAATATGTTGCCGCCCTTATTGTGCCTTCTTTCCTTAACCTAAAAGAGTGGGCAAAAAACGAAGGACTAACCCTGCAAGACAACCACCAAATTGTAAACAACGACAAAATTAAAGCCCTCCTCAATGCCGAAATTGAAAACTACAACCAACATTTTGGTAAGTGGGAACAGGTTAAAAAGTTTACCCTACTTGCCCAAGAGTGGTCTATTGATACCGGCGAGCTTACCCCTACCATGAAACTTAAACGCAAAATTATCATGACTAAATACCAACCGCATATACAAAACCTGTATGCCGGTGATTAGGGGGAAGTGAATAGTGAATAGTGAAAAGTGAATAACGTGAGGTTGGAGTTGGGAGCTTGCTCAAAGGCATACAGAAAAAGGCTTTAAGCAGGATAGACAGTACATTACAATGCGCTGCACCTTGTTAATTAAGCGGTAGCTACTGAAACGCTGTTTTTATCGGGAAGAAAAGAATTTACCCCGATATCCGAAATCAAAACCTGAGCCTTTATTTTTAAAAAATCTGTGCAAATCAGCCACATCCGTGTTATCCGTGTGCTAATTTTTGCCGGAAATCTTACCCATTAGCCTACAAATACGCCATGAACTTGCAAGGTGGACAGTACCTAAGTAGTTGCAATTTTTCACTCTTCACTTTTCACTTTTCCCTTTTTACGGATTTGCACGAAACAAAAAACGGGGCAGGAATATACATTCCGTGCCCCGTTTTGTTTAGGAGTTTTTAGGGTAGGGTTAGTCAATGTTTACCGAATGTGCCGGCGCATCGGCTACTTTTTTAGGCAGGGTTATTACCAAAATGCCCTCAGCATAACGAGCGCTAATGCCGGTAGCATCAACTGAATCGCCCAACTCAAAACGGCGTTCAAAACCGTTCTGTTTAAACTCGCGTCTAATCCATTGCTGTTCCTGAGTGGTTTGGGCATCGGTTTTTTTGAGCGAAACGGTTAGCACATTGCCCGATACTTCAAGGGTAAAATCTTCTTTCCGATAACCGGGTGCAAATACCTGAATTTCAAAACCCGTTGGGTTTTCGGCAATGTTTACCGCTCCCGTAGAGCCCCAAGCAGGCATTTGACCCCAGTATCCGCCCCAAAATGCGCGGTGTTTGTTTCCACAACCGCCGTAATAATGTTTGCCACCTGTGTGGCAGTTTGCTTTTTGATGGTACATAACTTTTTGTTTTTAGGTTTGTGTGATGTGAGTACTTTTGTTGTTGGTGAAAAAAAGAAATTAATTTGCCCGATAAATTTCAATTACAGGCATCAACTTTTAGCCCCATTTGGGTTAGCCTATTTTAATGGTTTGCACCGGCTCTTGCCATGTATGGGCGGGTTGGGTAAAATTGGGGGGTTGCAGTGGTTGCCAATTACCGGAGTAGGCAGCCCTTTCAAATTGGCGGTAGCGTTGTTTGTATAGGTAAGCCGCGCCAAAGATTCTGAAAACCATAACCGCTATGGCAGCTACTATGAGCAAACGCAATATGGCAGGCAATACAAACAATAAAACAAGGGTGGCTACAATGCCAAAACCAATTTTTCTTAAAACGGAATTTCTCATTTTGGGGGGTTGTTTTTTTTTTGTGAGGTAAACAGTGGTTACGCTATGAATGACGACCCACCCCATGCTATATTTTAAATTGCCCCGTTTTTTTTGAAATTTTTTGTAAACGACTGCCTGTAAGTACACGTTATCTTTCACTTACCGATACTATACCCTAACCAAACCACCCGAAGTGTTACCACAAAGCCATTACACACAAAAAATGCGTCAAATATCTTATGCACAAGTAGCAGTAAAGCGGTAAAAACAGGTAACTTTGTACTCACACACTAAACCACACACTCCACCTGCAAGAGCTTATTTTTACCTTATGCAGCGCTTTTGCGCACAATACAGGGCAAAAATAGAGGATAAAAACCCATTACCCATTTCCGTTTTCAGCCGGTTATGGCACATAAAGTAAAAGGGGTTGTGCAGAAGATATTATTGTTTGCAACAAAAATGTTTTGCCGCAAGGCAAAATAGCTTTTTCTTTTTAACCAAACAAGTGATATGAAATTTTGGATTTATTTTTGCCTACTGCTTACCCTCATCATTTCGGCAAAAGCGCAGGTGTCGGTTAGTTGGTTCAATTACCCGGGCGGTGTAGCAGTAGCCGCCGACAGTGAAAACAACGTATATACCGCCAATTGGGACTATAACCCCGGCGGCGATATTACACTGACCAAAAGAAGCAGCGCCGGAGCCATTATTTGGGAAGTTCCGTACAATAATACCGATAATACCCGACATGAAGTAGCAACATGGGTAGCAACCGACACTGAAAATAACATCTTGGTTTCGGGCACCATACGCTCCGGTTATTCTAATCCGGTAAATGCCAATAGCCTGTTGATGAAATTTGACCCATCGGGCAATTTGCTGTGGCGTGTGGTGTATCAAACCGATTTTGACGGCTCTTCAACCCGAAAATGCCTGATAGATGCCAACAACAATGTTTATGTGTTGGGTTTAGGGCATAGTGGCGTAGGAATGGTAACAACGGTAAAAAAGTTTAATGCCGCCGGAGTGCAACTCTGGTCATATTTTGATGCCTATGGAATAGGCTCGCCCACCAATTTTAAATTTACTCCCGATGGTGGCATAATCATTACCGCAAGGTCTATTACCGGCAGCATGAGCGGATATGCCAAAATAGACCTCAACGGCAACCTTATTTGGCATACTGCCGGTATTTACAGCCTTACCTACTCCGATACTGCCGGCGATATTTTTGGCAATACCTACCTTATACACGGTGAAAATGTTCCTGCTAACCCCGGAAGCGTACTAAAAAAACTTACCCCAACAGGCAGTTTAATTTGGGAAAAAACCAACAATATAGCAGGGCTAAGGGTTGAAGTAGGCACCGATAACAACCCTATCATTAGCGGCTACCCAACTGTAAACAGTTTTGGTACGGTATTTATGAAATACGATACCAACGGAAACGTATTATGGGAAAATCTTGATGCAGACGGCACATCTTACAACCTGCTGGCACATGCACAAATGCGCCTTGATGGTTACAATGCCGCCTATTTGGTTGCCGGAACCATGTTTGCAATGGCTGTTTGCAAGGTAAATGCCGGTGGCACAACCGAGTGGGTTGCAACCACTTCGGGTAGTTATGGCTACGGCATTGATTTTGGCGCTGATAATTGTGTGTTTTTAACCGGCGGCACTACGGCAAAATTGGTACAAACCCCCACCGAAACGCCTCCGCTGCAACTACAATTAACCGCTGTGCTGGAAGGCGCATTTAACCCCGCTACCAATGCCATGAACACCACCTTGCGCAATCACCCATTGGGCAATCTGTTACCGGTTTCGCAGCCGTTTAACCTGCCGCCTTTTAATTATAATGGTACCGAAACAAATGCTTCGCCTCCTGCCAATGCGGTTGATTGGGTATTGATAGAGTTACGCACCGGCACAACGGGCAATACAATAGTAGCCCGAAAGGCAGCCTTTTTGCTGGCTGATGGTGTTATCAGAGATGCCAATGCTGCCGGCGCTTCCAATGCCGTTAGTTTTTCGGGGTTACCAACAGGCAATTACTGGGTGGCATTAAAAACCCACAATCACATGGCAGTTATCAGCGCTGCTGTACAGGTTTTGCCCAATACCGTGCCGCTTAATTTTACCAATGCCTCCAATATTATGGGCGGAACCACTCAGGTAAAACCCGTAGCGCCCGGCATTTTTGCTTTGCTTGCCGGCGATTTTAACCAAGATGGAGTTATTACACTTGCCGATTTTAACGGTTTTGTTGCCCAAACAGCTACCAATACCTACAACACCGGCGATTTTAACCTTGATGGCAGTGTTACCCTTCCCGATTTTCAAATCCTACAACCCAACTTGCAAAAAATGGCAATGTTTCAGGTGCGGTAAATTGTTTGGGCAATATGGAGCATGTTGTTGTCCGGCAAAACCATGAATTACTTGGTTTTGCCGGATAACATTTGCATCTAATAAATTTTACTCTTCTTCGGGTTGGTTTTTCAGCGCCATCAATAGGGCATAAGAACCGGCAGTAACCACTTTTTTACCGGCAAACAAATCGGGGTTGAGTATTTCAATCCAGCCATTATGGGCTACGCCGGTTTTTACCTCCTGCATATCAAATTGCAGGGAGTCTGTTTGGGTAAACAGGTAAGCATTGCCGGCGTAGTTTACCACCGCTTTTTCGGGCGTCGCCCATACTTTTTTGTTTTGCAGGGTAATTTTGGCGTTCATAAACATACCCGGAATCAGGTTGGCGGCGTATTGGTCAAAATGGCAGTGAACCTGCACCGTATTATCGGGCGCAATTTCTTTACCTATCAGTATAATTTGGGCATTGTAGGTAACATCGGGCTCTGTGTTGGTATAAGCAAACAACTTTTGACCAATGGTTAAACCTTGCAGGTCTTTTTCAAACACGTTTAAGGTAAGGTGTATATCGGCAGGGTTTACCAGTTCAAACAATACATCGGAGGGCGAAACGTATTTGCCCGTATTAACATTCACTTTGGTAACATAACCGGTAAAAGGAGCATAAAGACTGGCTTGTTTGGTTATGTTTGTTTCTGATAAATTTTGGGGCTGCATGTTTAGTAGTTTCAGCCTTTCGGCAAGTGCGCTAAGGGTTATTTTAAGAGTTTGGTACTCGGCAAGGGCTTGCTGTACGGCTTTATCGCTGGCGGCTTTTTCTTGGTTTAGTTCTTGTTGGCGTTGGTATTCTTGTTCGGCATAGGCAAGTTTTACCTTAGTGGTAAGGTAGTCTTGTTGCAGGGTAATGTACTGCGGGTCTTCTAAAACGGCAATCACCTCGCCTTTATTAACCTTCATGCCGGGCAGCAGTTTGGTATGTTGCACATAGCCGCCCAAAGGCACACTTACCGATAGCAGGTTTTGCGGCGGAGCATCAATTTTGCCGCTTACCTGTATGGTTTTTTCCATGTTTTGCTGTGTCAATTTGCCCACAGTAAGGTTGGCATTTTGCCATTGTTGGGGCGATAGGTGAAGGCTGTTGGGCGCTGTTTTGTTTTCGGTATCGGGCAAAGCCGTTTCGGGTGTTGGTTTAGCAGCACAACCCATAATAAACGAAATAGCTAAAAGTATGATGATGTTATGATGAAGTTTCATGGGGAAAATGGTGGTTTACGGAGTGGTTAGGTAATTGATTTGTATGGCGCTTTGGTTTAGTTTATATACTGCCTCAGCGTAGTTAGATTGGGTTTGGATAGCCTGATTAATGAGCAAGTACCATTCTAAAAAATTAATTTCGCCCAGCGATAATTGTTTTTGGGCGGCTTTAATGAGCAGTTGGGCATTAGGCAGTTGGTTGGTTTCAAAATTTTGCACAATCTGTTTATGGGTATTGTAATCAGAGAGGGCAATGCTAAGTTGGGTTTGCAGGATTTGCCGGTGTGCAAGCAGTTGGTTTTTAGCCATGTCTGTTTGGATATTGGCAGCGCTAACCCGTGCTTTATAGGCTTTGGTAAACAGCGGCAGGTCAATACCTATTTGAAAAGACTGAAACCGAGGTGCAAAGTTGTAGGTTACATCATTTGCCCCTATGCCTCTAATGCTTTGGGTTACATAGCCCACATTCCACTGTGGCAGTTGCATGGTATTTTCGTGGGCAGCAGCCGTTTGTGCCAGTTTTACCCGCTCGCTAAGCAGGTTAAGGGCTGGGTGAACCGCAACGGCAAGGCTATCGAGATTAACCGAAAGCGGCGTTTTAAGCTCATCGGTTTTTGGTTCATAATTGGCAGCAGTGTTCAGCAGTTGGTTAAATTCGGTTTTGGTGCTTCGCAAATCGGCGTTAAGCCATTGCAATTGAGCTTTAATAATATCGGCTTGGGTTTGTGCCGATATTTTTTCTAAAACCGAAACCTCGCCTTTGGCAAACCGCAGCGCCGATTTTGCTACAAATTCCGATAAAAGGCTATCGGCATACAGCAGCAGTTTTTGTTTTTCTTTCAGCACTATGTAGTGGTAAAACAGCTCGGTTACCGATTTTTTCAGTTCTGCCTCTGATAATGCAGTGGCAGCTTTGGCAGTTGTTACCTCCTGTTGAAGGTTGTGGCGTTTGGTGCGGTAAACATTGGGGTGGTTAAAGGATTGTGTTATGCTAAATCGGGCGTCAAAGTAAATGCTGTTCATTTGCCCCCATTCAGTACCCATAGTGGCAGGAGGTATATTGGTAGCGGTATTCACCAATGTTTGGGCATGTATTTCTGCCAGCCTGTTGGTTTTGAGGGTTAAATTTTGCTGCACTGCCATATTAAGGGCATCGGGCAGGCTAATAAAGGAAGATGTTTGACCCAATAAAGCGGGAGCTGCAAACAAGAACAATAAACCCGATAGCGCAACAGATTTAGGGTGTTTGTGGTGTTTGTGCCGTTTTTTACCCGATTTTTCAAACAGCACGTACAAAACAGGTAATACAAACAGGGTTAAAAAAGTGGCAAGCAGCAGCCCGCCAATAACCACCGTAGCTAATGGGCGTTGCACCTCAGCGCCTGCGCCGGTACTGGTAGCCATAGGAAAAAAGCCAAACGAAGCCACAAACGCAGTCATCAAAACCGGGCGAAGCCTGACTTTTGTGCCCATAAGTACAATGCGATACAAATTGTTCATACCCGATTTTTTGAGGCGGTTAAACTCGGCTATCAGCACAATGCCATTTAACACTGCCACGCCAAACAGAGCAATAAAGCCCACGCCGGCGCTTATACTAAACGGAATACCCCTAATGGCAAGCAAAAATATACCCCCGATAGCCGAAAGCGGAATGGCGGTGTAAATGAGCAAACCTTGTTTTACCGAGTTAAAGGCAAAAAACAACAAAAGAAAAATGAGCGCCAACGAAACCGGCACAGCAATAGCCAGCCTTTTTTTGGCTTCGTTTAGGTTTTCAAAAGCGCCACCGTAGGTTATATAATAACCGGCAGGCAGTTTTAGTTGGTTAGCTGCCTTTTGTTGCAGCTCTTGCACTACGGTTTGCACATCTTTATTGCGCACATTAAAACCTACAATGATGCGCCTTTTAGCATCTTCGCGCTGTATTTGGTTGGGTCCGTTTGTAAGTTCAACCTTAGCTATTTGGTGCAGCGGAATTTGCGTGCCCAATGGGGTAGGAATGAGCAGGTTTTGAATATCGGTTACATTGCTGCGCAGTTCGCCTTGCAATCTAACCACTGCTTCAAAACGTTTTTCGCCTTCAAAAACCAATCCGGCAGACTGACCGGCAAAAGCCATATTGACCACCCTGTTTACCTCCTCTACCGACAGGCGATGCTGTGCCATAACTGCACGATTGTAGCTGACTACCACCTGTTGCAAACCGGTAAGGGGTTCTACATACAGGTCTTGCGCCCCCTGCACGGTGTTTACAATAGCTCCCAATTTTTCGGCATAATGCACTAAGGTGTCTAAGTTTTCGCCAAAAATTTTGCAAACCACATCTTGCCTTGCGCCGGTCATCAGCTCGTTAAAACGCATTTGTACCGGAAACTGAAAACCGGTAGTTACGCCCGGCACTTCCGATAGCGCTTCGCCCATTTTTGCCGCCAGCTCCGGAAAAGTTTTGGCAGATGTCCACTCCTTTTTATCTTTGAGTATCACCATCATATCGGCAGCTTCCATAGGCATAGGGTCGGTAGGCACTTCGCCGCTGCCTATTTTAGTAACCACCTTAATTACCTCCGGAAATCGGGTAGTAAGAATATGGGCAGTTTTTTGGGTATATTCAATGGTAGTGGTAAGGTTGCTGCCGGTAAGCACGCGGGTATCTACCGCAAAATCGCCTTCTTCTAATGCCGGTATAAACTCGCCGCCAAGGTTTAGCAACACATACAAAGCAACACCAAACAAGCCAAACGCCAGCCCGATAACCAAATAAGGAATGCGCAGTATTTTTGACAGGGCATACTGGTATTTGCGTTCAATGGCAAACATGACCCTGTCTGACAAATTGGGTTGATGTTTTATTTTTTTGCTCAATACCAAAGCGCTCATCATGGGTATATAGGTGAGCGACAGCAAAAAAGCGCCGGCTAAGGCAAAAGCCACCGTTTGCGCCATAGGCTGAAACATTTTGCCCTCAATGCCTTGCAGCGTAAAAATGGGCAGGTAAACTATTAAGATAATGATTTGCCCAAAAACAGCACTGTTCATCATTTTACCGGCTGCTCCGGCTACCTGCTTATCCATTTCGGGCTGCGAAAGGCGGTTAATATGGGTAAAATGTTTGCTGTGCGATAGTTGGTGCATAACAGCCTCTACAATAATAACCGCTCCATCCACAATAAGCCCAAAATCGAGCGCGCCTAAGCTCATTAAGTTGCCGCTAACGCCAAAAAGGTTCATCATAATAACGGCAAACAACATAGAAAGCGGTATAACCGATGCCACCAACATGCCGGCGCGCAAATTGCCCAAAAACAATACCAATATAAAAATCACAATCAGCGCTCCTTCCAGCAGGTTGGTTTCTACTGTTTTAATGGCATTGTTTACCATTTTGGTGCGGTCTAAAAATGGCTCAATCACTACTCCTTCGGGCAGTGTTTTTTGTATTTGGGCTATCCGTTCTTTTACATTTTTAATTACCTCGCTGCTGTTAGCGCCTTTTAGCATCATTACCACAGCGCCGGCTACTTCGCCTTGGTCGTTGTAGCACATAGCCCCAAATCGGGTAGCATAACCAATAGCCACTGTTGCCACATCTTTTAACAAAACGGGTGTTCCGGCATTGGTGGCAGCAACCGGCACATTTTCTATATCGGCAATGCTGCCTATGAGTCCCTCGCTTCGGATAAACAAAACCGAGTTGCCTTTTTCAATGTAAGCGCCGCCCGTGTTTTGGTTGTTTTTTTCAAGGGCGGTAAAAACATGGGCAATGGTGAGGTTGTTGGCGCTGAGTTTATACGGATTAACCAAAATTTCGTACTGTTTTAGTTTGCCGCCAAAACTGCTCACCTCTGCTACGCCCTTTACGCCCAATAGCTGCCGGCGCACTATCCAATCTTGAATAGTGCGCAGTTCGGTGGCATCGTACCGGTTCTCGTAGCCTTTTTGGGGGCGCACCATGTATTGGTAAATTTCGCCCAAACCGGTGGTAATGGGTCCCATTTCGGGAGTGCCAATATGTGCAGGTATTTGGTTTTGTATTTGTTGCAGCCGCTCGGCTACCTGCTGCCTTGCCCAGTAAACATTGGTAGCATCGTCAAAAACAATGGTAACCAATGATAACCCGAATCTGGAAAAACTGCGTATTTCTTTAATGCCACTAATGTTGCTGTTGGCTTGTTCAACCGGAAAGGTAATCATGCGCTCAATATCGGTAGCGCCATAAGAGGGGGCTACCGTAATAATTTGCACCTGATTATCGGTTATATCGGGAACGGCATCAATGGGTAGTTTGGTTACTTCCATAATGCCAATGCCGATAAGGGCAAAGGTTAAGAGCCCTATAATGAGTTTGTTTCGGATAGAAAACCCGATGATGGTATTAAGCATGGTAATAAGTTGTTAATCGGTGAAAATAAATAGAAGCCTTGCCTTGCATGGCTACAAAGCATAAAAAAGGCAACAAAATTTGCGATTAACAGCTTTTTGGCGGATTCCAGATAGCCGATAAATGGGCAGCCGATGTGAAGTGAACAGGACGCTCAATAAATGTTTCCCGATGTTGGTTAAAGGGTAGCGCCACAAAAGGGTAAACAGGAGCAACTATGGCTGCAACAGTACTTGTTCCGCCATGCGATACAGATTTGAAAGGAAGTTGCATATCGCGTTCAAAATCGGCATCTACTACCACTTCGGCTGCATAGTGAATTTTGATGTATTGCCACAACGACAAATCGGGCTGTTCTTGTTTGTGTTCAAAAAAATGCACCACCAACACCGGCAACCGAAGCAGTTGGTGGAGTTCGGTAGCGGAAAGCAGGTAAACTGCTAAGAACAATAAGATGATGCTTTTTTTCACGGTGCAAAGTTACACAAAGTTTGCCAATAACTTGTAATGAGCGGGGCAGGTTTGGTGTTTAACGTTTGGTAACATAAAAACAAACGTTACTTTATTTTACATAAGCCACTTTACCGATAAATCTTTAAACTGCCCCGATAGAAGTTGTTGCAACAAAGTAAACAAGCGCTGCTACTTTTGCTCATAATGATTTGAGGGGTAGGAGGGAGGCTGCAAGGGCATGGGGGTAATGGGTATTTGCTTGGGCTGATGCGTTTACCCTGTGTATTTGTACCCAAAAAGTGGAGCCGCGGGTTAGCGCCCAAGACTAATGAAACCCGATGGGTGGAGGGAAAGGGGTAATCCTAATCGGGTTTTGTAGTGCAACAATCATTGCCCAATCCGCTAAATCAACGAATGTAGGGGGCTACCACATTTTAAACTTAACATAACGTTTTGCATAGCCGCCGTGCCGCAGGCATGGACGGCTATGCCATGTTAGGCAAAGTTTTATTTTATTTTCACCACTTTTTGACTAAGGTTTTGGCTGGGACTTGTTAGAACGCAAAGGTACATGCCGCTGGGCAAATTGCTACCGGTTATGCTATATTTGTGTTCGCCTGCGGTTAAATGCTGCGCTTGCAAAACGGTTTTTACCAAACGCCCCTGCATGTTGTATAAGGCTAAACTTACCGCTTCGGGTTGCGTTACATAAAAACGAATAGCTAAATCACTGCCGAAGGGGTTGGGCGAACAGATTAGGTTATTGTTTCCGAATTGCGCCGCCTGCGAGCGGTTGCGTATGTCTTTAACCATAAACAAACAATTGCCGGGCTTGTTTATGGTGCTTGCGTTGCTGCTTTGGTGGGTAATCCGAAAACCATACGTATCGGGCAACAGGGGCAGGCTTTCGCGCTTGCCATCGGCGGTTAAAAACGTTACTTTTATGGCTATGGGTTCAAACTCGTAGGGGTTAAAAGGGATATTGAGCAACTTGGCGGTTTCCATATTGGTTATTTTTACCTCGCGCTCGTCTATAATCTGCACACCTTCGCCTTGTTTGCCGGTACTTTCCCATTTATCCCATAGTTCGGGGCTTAGCACCATGCTCACCTCCAACAGGCTGTATAAGGCTTGGGTAGAGCCGCCCATAAATTCATCAAACAAAATATCTAAATTCCGTATTTCATTGTTGGTGTTGGCTACTAATATAACGCTGGGGCGCCCCGGAACTATGGGCGGAAGCCCGCCGCCTGCCCCTTCGCCCGCAATAGGCATAAAATAGTTGTTGGTAACAATGTTGTTGCTGTTAAAAATATTGTCGCGTATGGCACCCGGGTTAGTTTCGCCTACAATAGGGTCTTGTGCCGATTCTAAACGTGCCAATAGACAGATTTCATATTTAGGAATACCATCGGCGGGATCCGTTTCGGGATTTAAACCGCAAGTACTTGGATCAACATATTGAACAATGTCGGGATTGGTGAAATTGGGCGGCGACCAAGTTGCCCACCCCGTATGAGAACTTAGTGGGTCTATGGCGGGTATGGTTATTGGACTGCTTGTTAGTTCATCGCCTACTCTACAGGTGGACGTATTTGTTGAATTAAAATAATAGTTATCTATCCATGCTATATCCCACATTTCGCCGGTGCTACCCATTGTATAATACAAATGTAGCAGGGCGGGGTCTGAAATAATGTTGGGGTGAGCGTTGTGTATTCTGAAACCCATTTTATTGGAGTAGATTTCGTAGGGTACGCCGGCTGCGTCAGTGGTACAGTTATCATTGTTGGGGCAGTTCCACAGGTCGGGGCTGTTCCAGATGGCTTCCCAGTCAACGGGCGAGTCTAACTGCCAGCCGTTGCCGTCTGCATCTATGCCTGCCGAATAGTTGGGTTCTTGCCCTGTGTCCCAAGTATTGTCGCGCATTTGTAGGTCAACGAAACATGGGGTTTCTTCATCGGTGGTTTGGTTGGTTTTGCCGCTGCCGGGTAAATTGCCGCATCGGTCTGAAGTATTAAGTAATACAAGCGGCAAGGCGGCGCAGCCTGCCGATTGTACAATATCTCGCTCCAGAATGTAATTGGCTCCTTGCAACGTATTGGCATCGGGTGTTTTAACGTTTGCGCCTACTTCACTGCCCGTTTTGATTATGGCGTGCATGAGCGAGGTAGAATCTATTACATGTTGCAGTTGGAGTACATGCCCCAGTTCGTGGGTTGCTACTTTTTCAAAATTGTATGCGTTTGGGGCGGCATTGTCTAAGGTATCATAGTTCCAAACGGCAGGGCAGGTGGTGGTTCCGGGTCCGCAAATATATACCAACTCAGTTTGAGGGCGAAAAACAAGGGTAATGCTATCGGTATAATATTGTGTGCAGTTGGGGTCTGATTGGCGGGCTATGCTTGTGGTAGCCAATGCAGTGGGGCTGTTGGTGGTAAAACAAGGTTTGGCAAAACTGACCAATACCTGAACGCTTGATTTGTCGGTTTTACAGAAAACGTTTTCGCCGCATAATTCTTTGAAATGTATGCCTGTGGCGCAACGCTAGGTTTTTAAAGCCCTTCGGAATGCTGCCAAAGCGGGCGCGTTGTGGTAAAACGAGGTGTCATAGACAAACGTATAGCCGCCCTGCCCATTGGTATTGTGCAAACGAACTTCGTAGGGGGTGTAGGTAAGTTCATTGTCTGAATTAGTGGCGTAATTGGCAATGGCGTGTGGAACTACCAATTCTGTTTCTGACCAAATGGGAATGGACAACCCTGTACCCGGTATAACCCTAATGTAGCCTGTTCCGGCGCAAGCGTTTCGTGAATCACCAACAAACTCATCAGGGGAGGCGAAGCCCATAGACGGCACTACAATTTGTATTGAATCATCGCTCCAATACAAAATATTATGCGTAGGGTGCAGGGCTACAAAATTATACATGTTACTTTTATTGGCATCTTCCATAAATATGTTCCCTTTTACCGCACCAAAACCACTCCCATAAATAGTTACCTGTGAGACATTGGTAGCCCGAATGCCTGCGGGAACGGTATCGCGCGAAAAACCTGTAATAACGCCGCTACCGCCTCTTTTGACAGCGCTGCCAACACTCAAACTCTCTTTTTTTTTATGATAAAAAGAGGTTTTTTCATACTTCGCCTCTTTTTGTTTTAACATTTTATCATAAAGCGCTATTTTGTATTGCTTCTCAAAAGTAATGGGACTTATAAACCATCTCACATAAGATAGCCATGCATTTTTGGGATTTACAAAGCGGTATAAATTGCTGTTTTGAGGGTCTTTTTTAACAAAGAACACCCCCACTTCTAAACGCCCATGCGACCATTCGCCTAAATACTGTACATCCGGTGGGGCTGGATAGGTCATTATTTTTAAAGTGCTATCTTCTTGAACCTTGCCCTTAAAGATTTTGTAAGGCTCTAAGAGATAGATATTTTGTCGCGCATCTCTTAATGTTTTGACATCGATTATCTCTCCTTCAAAAACCACATCTGCTTCTTCAAAAAGTTGGGCAATGAGGGTGTCGTTTATTTTGGGTTTTAGATACTTATCTATGTATTTCATGGCTTCGGCATCTGTTTTTGGTGGGTTTTTGAGGTCTTCCATGGAAATTTGCCCATAGGTGTAAACCGTGTAGGATACGCTTAACAATAGAATTGCGATGATTGATTTTAAATTTGTCATGGTGTTTTATTTTTGGTGATTTAATTTTACTTAATTATGCGCTATCCGCCCTTTTTGTTCGTATATCCAACCAATTTGGTTGCTTTTACGCACTTTGTCTCACAAACATACAAAATAACCAAACACCCTGCACCCCCCCAATAAAAAAACAATAACCCACTAAAAAAACACAACCGCTATTCCTAACCAAGTAGCGGGGTTGCACCTATAGCCGGCGGCTTGTAACCGAATAGTAGAGCCGTTTCTAAGTTCACTTATACCCGATGGGGGAAGGGGAAAGGGGGTAATCCTAATCGGGTTTTGTAGTGCAACAATCATTGCCCAATCCGCTAAATCAACGAATGTAGGGGGCTACCATATTTTAAACTTAGCACAACGGAAAAATGTTTGCGAAGGGCGGGATTAAATAGCATCAAAGTTCAATCGAAGCACTGCACTTGAACCTACCACAAAACTGTCATACGAAGCACTGCACCCGCCACTTTTGCAAAACCGCTGTTGGCTGCTAGTGTTCTGTTGTCTGTCCTTGTAAACCATTGTCTTTGTTGAGTTTCAGTGTCATTGTTTTTGTCGTGGCGGGTTGTGCAGTTGGGTATTTTTTATTTTCTGAAGGGGAGGAAATTTTAAAAAATAATTTTTCTCGGGTGGCTGAAAAAAATACTCTCTTGCAAGTTTTGGTTTGAGCTTGGCTTCGTGCGGCTTGCAAGTGTGTATTTTTTTGTACGTTGGCTTTCACTGTCTTTGTTTTGTTATGCTACAAATGCTCTCTCCATTGGGTAGATGTTGCCTCAAAAAAAGCAACGGTCATTGAGCGAAGTCGAAATGGCCGTTGTTTTTTTTGTAAGGTAAACGGTAATTATCAAATCAAACCTATTGCCGTTGCCTGTGTCCTCCCGATGGTCGCCCCCGATTCCGCTGTTGCGTGTGTTTTAGCGTTGTTTGTGAGGACACAAACAACGGCGGGTTTATAAGTATGCTGTTGCGCCGTTGCTGCCGTTGTGCCGTTGCTGCCGTTGTGCCGTTGCCTGTGTCTCCACTTGCGCCGTTGCCTGTGTCCCCACAGGCAACTCCATTGGGTAGATGTTGCCTCAAAAAAAGCAACGGTCATTGAGCGAAGTCGAAATGGCCGTTGTTTTTTTTGTAAGGTAAACGGTAATTATCAAATCAAACCTATTGCCGTTGCCTGTGTCCTCCCGATGGTCGCCCCCGATTCCGCTGTTGCGTGTGTTTTAGCGTTGTTTGTGAGGACACAAACAACGGCGGTTACATCGGTTAAAATATTGCCCGCCGTTGCCTGTGTCCCCACAGGCAACTCCATTGGCAACCCTGTTTAATTGCAACCCCAAAGTAGTTGAAGTTGTTATTGCGAGTAGTTGTTGCATCAATTTTAACCCATAAAAGTATCAACTCATGCAATTCCCTGTCATGGAATTAGGGCAACCCTACTTTTTTACAGCCACTATTTACAAATGGTATCATTTACTAAAGCAAGATAAGTATAAAGATATTATTGTGGATAGTTTGCGTTATTTAGTAAAACACAAAAAAATTACCTTATTTGCCTTTGTTATCATGCCCAACCACATACATGTAGCATGGACATTGCTGGAGAAAAACGGTAAAGAATTGCCACATGCCAGTTTTTTAAAACATACGGCACATCATTTTTTGCATGACTTACGCCAACACAATCCCAACAGGTTAGCAGATTTTGAAGTAGCCGGTTCTGACCGTAACTACCAATTCTGGCAACGCAACAGTTTACCCGTACCCTTGTTTACAGCAGAAGTGTGGCAACAAAAGGTAGATTATATTCATCGCAATCCTATTGCCGAAAAGTGGCAGTTAGCAACATTACCTCATGAGTACAAATACTCATCGGCTAAATTTTACGAATTTGGCACAGATGATTTTGATATGCTTACGCATTGGCGGGTGTGAGGAGGATGTTGTTTGTGGAAACAGAGTAGGAGGAGCGTTGTTTGTGGAGACACAAACAACGGCTTGAAAAAATACAGCAGGCTTACGGCTCGCCGGTTATAGGAACCACGTTTTATGTGGGGTACAGTTTTGAAATTGATAAATTGTAATACCTCGCGGGTGCCTCAAAAAAGCAACGGTCATTGAGCGAAGTCGAAATATCCGTTGTTTTTTTGTAAGGTAAAGCATTAAGATATTTAGCGTTGTTTGTGAGGAAACAAACAAGAGCGGTACAAATATATTGTAATCCCTTTGTCAACTAATTCAACAAGTCTTAATATTTCAGAAGTTGGCTTCATAAAATCAATTGGCTTTTAAATGCAAAAAATTATTGATTGTCAGATTAAGTTTTTATTAGTACACTTCTACTGTCTTTTTTACGCAAATGCCCTTATATCTCCACTCGATGCCATAATGTAAAAATGGTCAAACACGGCATCGCATTTGGTAGCGTAAATAGCACGGTCGTATGAAACAGGTAGTTCTTTGTCTAAGAGTTCTTTGATTACAGCTTGAACCTGTAGTTTCGTTTGCGTGTCTTTGTGCCAGTCGTTGATTAATACTTTGGGTCTTTCTTCTTTCAGACGTTTGAGTAGGTTTTTAGCTGCCAGTTTTACTTTCTGTTCATCGTCTTTGGTCAGTTTTTCTTTTTTCAGCAAGTCAAACAGTTCCAATTCTTCTTCGGTCAGTCCTTCTCTGGTGGCTCGTAGTTCTTCTTCTTTCATCTTCTCAACGAAAGCCATCAAGTCGTCAAAGTAATTCTCGTTGGACGAGTTGCCCGAATTGTAGCGGTCAATTATTTCCTGCAATTTCTCAGCAAAGCTTCTGCGGGTTACGTTTCTGTCCATCATCAGTTGCAACTTGTCTTGAATAAAAGCCCGCAAATCTGCAATTTCAATGTTTTTGTAAGGTGCTTGTTTGTATTCTTCTTTCAGTTTGTCAAGGTCCAGTTTGCTCAGGTCAATTTGCTTCCAAGCTTTGATGAAGTATTCCCGTTTTTCAGCTGCTAAGTGTAAATCTTTGGTGTCTTCTGTTACTTCCTTTTCTTCCTGTGCAATGATGCTTTCATCAAGCAGTTGGCTTATTCTGCGTTTGGCACTGTCTAAATTGCCACGGTCGGCTTTGCCGTCAATTACTTGGCGCAGGTAGTGAATGATTGCCGCTAACGGAAACTCATTCCTTCGCCCTACAATTTCAGGTTTGCAGGCTTCATAAAGTGCATCAAGGGTGTTGTCGTAAACGATGAATTGTTTTTTCTGCTCATCGTTTGCCAAAATGATGTCGGCATATTCTTCAAACAAACTGAGTTTGCTGAAGGTCTCTTTTGATTGCTTTATTTGGTGCAAATCAACTTTTATGTTTTTGCAATACTCGTTACATTCAGCAATGGCATCTTTCAGCAAAACAAATAGTTGTTCAATGTCTCTTGCCGGTGAATTTTCGTCTTGGTCTTCGCCTGTGCCTATGCTTCCGCCACCATACGATGCAAATGCTTTTTTAAGGTTGCGGAATACATTGTAATAATCCACTATTAAACCGTTTTTTTTGGGTTTGCCAAAAATTTGCACATCGGTTACACGGTTTGCCCTTGCTATAGTTTGCATCAGGGTGTGGTCTTTCATCGGTTTGTCTAAATACAATGTAGAAACCGTGGGAGCATCAAAACCCGTGAGCCACATACTGCACACAAAAACCAATTGTAACGGGTCTTTCAGATTTTTGAATTTGTCTTCCATTTCCTGACCGTTCTCGTCCACCTGCTTCATTCGCTTGCGGTGCGGTCGTATATCTAAGTTGGCTTTTTCAAACTTTTCTTCTTCGCCTGCTTCTTCGCTTACAATTACCGCCATATCAGTTTTTCGCATCCATTCTAATATGTTTCTCAATTCGGCTTTTTTGTTTTGGTCTTTTGCTTCGTTAATTTGCCTTTGCAGTTCCCGCTTTTCTTCTTCCCACAAGCGTTTTACCTTGTCATACATTTTCACGGCGGTAAACTTATCTATGGTTATAACCATGCCCTTGCCCAAATAACCCCTGCGCGGAAAATGAGATACTATGTCTTTGGCTATGGTTTCTAATCGGTCATCGGCTTTTAGTACGCTCATTTCCTGTGCAAACTCCTTTTCCAGTTTGTCTTGATTTTCGGCTGATAAGTTTTCGTCTGATACGATTTCTGCCAAATCATCATCAATATCATCATTTTGCAAAAGCACCTGCGGCACTCGCTTGTGATAGAAAAGTGGAACGGTGGCTTCGTCTTCAATGCTTTGTTTGAAGTTGTATTCCGAAACGGTATCGCCAAACCAGTTTTTAGTCAATTCACGGCTGCCCAATAATGGTGTGCCTGTAAAGGCGATGTATTGGGCATTTGGCAAACCTGTCCGCATATTCTCCGCTAAATCTTTGTATTGGGTGCGGTGTGCTTCGTCCACAATTACGATAATGTCATTGCGGTCGGATAGCAAAGGATATTGTTTGCCTTTATCGTAGCGGAATTTTTGAATGAGGGTAAAAATGTATCGGGTGTTGGTTTGCAGCATATTCCGCAAATCTTCGCTGTTGCTTGGCTGGCACTTGGTGTCTTTGCTGAAAGCTCCTGCACCCAAAAAGTTGCGGTAAATTTGCCCGTCTAAGTCTTCACGGTCGGTAACAATTAAAAAGGTGTAATTACCTGTAAACTGACGAAAGATTTTTCGGGTAAAGAAAATCATACTGAAACTTTTACCACTGCCTTGTGTATGCCAAAACACACCTAATTTGCCCTTGTTCTCTTTGTCGGTTCCTGCTGCATCGTGTTGCAAACGCAACGAAAAATTTTCAATGGCGTTGTTTACACCTAAAAACTGGTGGTTCTTGGCGGCAATTTTTGCCGTATCGTTGTAGTAAAAAATGAAATTCTCTATGTAATCTAACAGTCGTTTTTTGTGGCACAAACCCAGTACAGCATAATCTAAACTTACGCCATAGCGTTTAATCCGCTCTTTATCGGGCGTTTGTTTTTCGCTTTCGGGTCTAAGCCAGTTGAAGTAAAACTCATAACCTGCATTAAATGCCCCTATTTTGGTTTCTATACCGTTGCTTAGCATACATAGGGCATTGTAGCGAAACAGCAAAGGAATTTGTTTTTTGTATCGGGTCAGGTTGTCGTCATAGGCATTGCGGACAGACACATTGCTGTTTTTTAATTCAATAAACAATAAAGGCAATCCGTTGATAAACACAATCAAATCGGGGCGTAAACGCAAATCACCTTTTATCCATAGTTGTGAAGTAACCAGATAATCGTTTTTGCTTTCGTCCTTAAAGTCAATCACTTTTACCCTTTCGGGTTCGGTTCTGCCGGTGGCGGTGGTGATATTTACTTCCACACCATCTTTCAGCAACGCATAAATTTCACGGTTGGCGTGGATATCGCTTTTATCAAATCGGGTATTGCAAAGGTCTTTAAAAGCTTCTTCAAGCACTTCTTGGCTCAGGTGTGGGTTCAGTTCCCGCAGTTTACGTTTCAGCAATGGTTTTATCACCACGTCGGTTTCGCTTTCACGTTCCGTTGTGTCCACATCATAGCAGTTTAGATGTCTGTAACCCAAGTTGTTTACAAACACACTGATAATTGCTTTTTCTATTTGGTCTTCGGTGATAATTGCCATAACTAATTGATGAGGTTTATAATCAGTTTCACCATCAGTTCTTTTTCTTCGGGTTGGCTTTGGGCTACCAAAAGGGCGATAGCCGTTAAACCGTTGTCATTGATTTTCAGTTCACCCGATTGTTTGAAGCGATGTTTGTTTTTCTCTAAAAACCAGATAAACAAAAATGCCCCGATGCGTTTATTGCCATCACTGAAAGAGTGGTTTTTGATGACAAAATACAGCAGGTGTGCCGCTTGCTCTTCAATGCTGGGGTATAGGTATTGTCCGCCAAAGGTTTGCACAATGCTTTGCAGCGAACTCCTGAAACCATCGTCTTTTTCGTTGCCAAAGAGTTCGGTGGCTTCATTTCTGGCTATTAGTTGCTTTTTGAGTTCGGCAATGGCGGCTTTGGCTTCGTCATACTGTATTTCATAGGTGATGTTTTCGTTGAGTTGCCCTGTTTGCAGGTTGTGGCTGTCGTATTGGTTGAGCAATACAAAACTTTTGGTGTAATGGCTCAGAATATCCAGCAACCCTTTGGCTTCCTGTAATTGCAGGTTTTCGGTTTTTCCCGATTGTTCAATGAGTTGCACCATTTTACCCAACTCCTCCAGCCGCTTTTGATTGATGGCACAGCCCTGCACTAAATATTCCTTTAAGCGTTGGGTTGCCCATTGGCGAAATTGGGTGCCCCGCTTGGACTTGACACGATAGCCCACAGAGATAATAACATCCAGGTTGTAATGTTCTACCTGATAGGTTTTACCGTCATCGGCAGTTGTCGCAAATTTTGCGACAACTGAACTTTGTTCCAATTCCCCTTCCGAAAACACATTATTGATGTGTTTGCCTATGGTCTTGATGTCTCTGTCAAACAGCGATGCCATTTGATGGCGGTTTAACCAAACCGTTTCCTGCTCAAACTGTACTTTAATTTCAGTCTGATTATCGGGGGTTTGGTATATAATAATCTCATTCATGGCTAATCTTGTTCATTCTTCCATACTGAAAATTCTGCTTCAGACACCTGCAACTTGCCGCTTATCAACCGCGGCAACAACCGGTCGCGGATTTGGCGGAGTTGGGTGTTTTGTTGTTGTAATATTTTGATTTGGTCAAACATCGGATAAACTATTTTATGATAGCTTTCAACCAATTCTTTAATAGGGAATAGAATTTTGAGTTTTTCAAATTTACCTTTACTCAAATTCGTCATAGTAGCGCCAGTTCCACCAAATAATTCAATAGTTTCTTTTAGGTCTAAAATTCTGTAATACAGAAATTCCATTTGATTTTTGTTTGAGGGAATTAAAGAATTAATCTGCTGATTTGTTTGTGATTTTTCTGCGGTTGTTATTGCAACTATTCCGCCAGTTCCAATACAGCTAACGCATATTGAGTTTGCTGGAAGAGTGCTTCTTTTCTGAGTATTATTGCCTTTCTCTGTTAATCTTTCTTCCGTTTCAAAAACAAATAAACTTCTGTGCAAGTCAGGTGTTTTAATGAAGGGAATATCCCCGCCATAATATTCTGGAACTTTCGTAGAAGGTGTTTTGCCAGTATAAATTTTCCCAAATTCATCTAATGTTTTTGTTACCCACCCATCCGGCACTCCCTTCTTAAACTTCGCCTGTTTGTAGCCGGGGAAACGCATTCTTACAAACCATTCTTTGTAAAGCTCACGGGCGCTTTGCTCCAATAGTTTGATGCGTTGGTTGTTTACTTCTATCAAATCATCATAAGCCGAAAGTATGGAGGCAATGCGTTTTTGGGTGTGGAGTGGGGGGAGATCAACTTCAAGTTTTGCCAACTGGCTTTTTGAGAGTTCTAATTGTCCAGTTGCACCTGTAACCAAATTATAAATCTTTGTTTGGTAAGCATCTAATTTTAGTAGATAGCTGAAAAATTTTGAGTTAAGTTTTTTCTCATTAGTCCTTACTATTGCAACGTGACTATCAGCAAAAAGCTTGTAATCAATATCGTTAAAGTAAAACGCTCTGCCAATTGTTATATCACCTGTTGAATTAATAACAACATCTCCCTTTCTAATAAAATGATTTTCGGCAATCTTTACATCTGGATTATGATGCTTCAATTCATTTCTATCGATATAACCCCAACGGATTGCTTTTTGATTTAAAGCAAACACTTCGCTACTTTCAACATAGGAAGGCGATTTACCTCTTGAGAGATAATCAACACACTTTTCAAGTTTATCAGTTTCCCAAATCTTATTTTTCATTGAAACGAAGCAAAATTTTGGTTAATCAATTCTTCTAGATCTTTAGCCTTGCTGTTTAATTCATTCAATGCATTGTGCCGCTGTTTCATTTCGGCTAAAAACTCTTCTTCGGTTAGCCCGTCTTCTTCAATCACTACACCCACATACCTGCCCGGGTTCAGGCTGTAGTCCTGCTCTTCAATTTCTTTCAGCGTAGCGGCTTTGCATAAGCCGGTTACATCTTCATACACGCCATTAGGGAAGCGTTCGTTCAGCCAGTTTATTTGTGCTAAGTAGTATTGCTGTTTGTCGTGCAGGGCTTTGTATTGCTTTTCGGCTTCTTCTAATTGTTTTTCCCAACGTTTGAGTTCTTTTTCTTCGGTGGGCTTTGCCTTTTTTATTTTTTCAACTTCCTGCTGTTGTGCATTGGCTTGCTTTTCAAAGTCGTTGGCTTGCTGTTGGTATTTTGCCAATAGCTTTTGCAAGCGTTGGTTTTCGCCACGGTATAGCCGCACAATGGTGGCAATGTTTTGTATGTGTTCATCGGTAAACTCGCGCAATGCCCTGGTTACTTGTCTGAAAATATTTCGGGCATCTATAAAAAGGATTTTGTCTTCGTTTTGCTTTTTGTTTTTGTCAAAAAACCACAAGGTAGCGGGCAATGTAACGGTATAAAACATATTCTTAGGCAGCGTAAGCATACAGTCTATTACCCCGCTTTTAATCAAGGTTTGGCGAATTTCGGCTTCGCTGTTGCGGGCATCGCTGGCACTGTTTGCCATAACCAAAGCGGCTCTGCCTGTGGGTTTCAGCGAAGTGGCAAACAGGTTTATCCAAAGGTAGTTGGCATTGGGCACGCTGTTTACGGCAGCCTGTTTGCCCGATGTTTTAGTTTTGTTTTTCGGAATACCGTATTCGTTAAAACGCTTGTCGTCTTTCACGCGGTCGTAGTTCACATCGTCCACGTTAAATGGCGGATTAGCCATTACGTAGTCAAACTTGCCGTAGCTGTCAAACGGATTTTCGTAATAAGCATTGGCTTGCACCACTTGCCCACGCAGTCCGTTTACGGCTAAGTTCATTCGGGCAAGCTTTACGGTTTCACTGTCTTTCTCGCCGCCATACACCATCAGGTCTTTGGTGTCGTCATCGTGCAGTTCGGCTCTGCGTTTGTCCACAAACTCGCTGCTTTGTACAAACATACCGCCACTGCCGCAGGCAGGGTCGTAAATGGTTCCTTTGTAGGGTTCAATCACTTCCACCATCAGCTTTACCACACTGGTAGGCGTGTAAGAAGCTGTACGAAAAGTTGTCAGTGGCGTTTAATTAGAATTGAAATCATGG
>ERZ761610.399-NODE-399-length-35899-cov-28.453326_pt1 | contig 35899 bp, 28 predicted proteins | sample MGYA00512164_ERZ761610 | MGnify/ENA primary metagenome ERZ761610 (study PRJEB28899, sample SAMN02850038) | bioreactor sludge metagenome | biome: EBPR Sludge; feature: EBPR Bioreactor; material: flocular biomat | place: Australia: Thorneside Wastwater Treatment...
CATCAACAAAGTCTCGACATTTGAAGAATATCTTCAATTATTGAAATCATCGCAGGGGCGAGGCGAGCTGTCGGCATTGTATGAAGCAATCACCATCAATGAAACATATTTTTTCAGAGCGGAGCAGCAATTCGACGCTCTGGAGCAAATCATTATTCCTGAGATTATTGCATCCAAAGGTAATTCGCTCGGCACAACGGTGCGGCTGTGGAGTTCGGCATCATCCACCGGTGAAGAAGCATATACGATGGCAATAATAATCAATGAACGGCTGAAAAAGAAATACCCGCATGTTCGTTTCCAAATAATGGCATCCGATATAAACAGCGCAGTGCTTGAAACCGCCAGACAAGGCATCTACAAAGAATATGCAATACGTAATGTGCCGCCCAATCTTTTGACAAAATATTTCAAAAAAGACGGAGCAACCTATCAGTTAAGCGATGAAATACGCCGGCAAGTCACTTTTCTTAATGTGAATTTATTTGACAGCTCCGCAATGCGCAGTATGCAAAATTTTGATATAATTTTTTGTTGTAATGTTCTGATTTATTTTGATTTGGCATCAAAGCAACAAGTTATATCGGGTTTGTATGATTCCTTAAACAAAAACGGTCATTTAATCATCGGATATTCCGAATCATTACATGGTGTGTCGAAGGCATTCAAGCTTATTCATTTACCCAAAGCAATGGTTTACAAAAAAGAGTGATTTATTGTTTTTTTTGTATTTATTTAATTCTTACACACTACTCTATACTTTTGACTCAATATGCAAAAAACCGTTCTTATAGCAGATGATTCGATGTCAGTACGCAAATTTGTCATGCTGGCATTAAAGTTACAAGGTGTCCGCGTCATAAGTGCCGTTGATGGTATGGACGCATTAGAAAAAGCGGCTGTAGAAAAAATTGATTTACTCATTACTGACTTAAATATGCCGAATATGGATGGCTATACCCTTATTAAGAATTTACGCAGCACAACGGATTATGGTACTTTACCGATTATTATTTTGTCGTCTTTATCCAAAGATGCAGATGTGCAAGCAGGTCTTGATGCGGGAGCCAATTCTTATCTGATAAAGCCATTTAATGCCAAACGTCTGCAATATGAAGTATCAAAATATATAGGTTAAGTATTATTATACAGAAAATAGTTTAGAATCAATTTGCGAGGATACATTTTATGAAATTTTTAGTTGTTGATGATTCGCCCACAATGCGCCGCATAGTAATTAATGCTTTGGCATCATTCGGCTATGATTCGGTTGTTGAAGCAGAAGACGGACAAGACGCATTCACTAAATTACAATCCAATCCGGTTGAATTTATAATTACTGATTGGAATATGCCGAATATGAATGGTCTTGAGTTCACTAGGGCAGTGCGTGCTGATGCTAAATTTTCAAAGTTGCCTATTTTAATGGTCACAACACGCGGTCTTAAACAAGATATTATCGAGGCATTGCAAGCACGTGTCAACAATTATGTGGTAAAGCCATTCACGCCCCAAGTACTCAAAGAAAAAATTGATGTCATTTTATCCTCCATAGGAAAATAATCATTTTACCCACCATTGTCACTTAGGAGGATACTATCATGAAAAAAGAATTAGATATACAAGAACTACTCAAAAAGGCAGAAGAATTAAAAGCATTGTTTGTGCTTGGTCAAAGAGTGATTCCCTTTCTTGAGGAAATCTTTTTATTTATTCAAGACACATCACCTTTGATACAAGAGATAAGCTCTTCAATCAAAGATAATCTTAAAAAAATGCCCAAAGCTTCGAAGCAATTATCGAAAGTAACGGAAGCTACAGAAATGGCAACCAATGAGATTATGGATACTGTGGACGGTGTCATGTATAAATCAGGCATTATCAGCACTAATCTTGCTTTGATACGCGATATAGGTTCTCAAACTGAATTTGCCAAAAACGAGGATTTTTTACGTGCAATTTCCAATTCAGATGAAGTATTAAAAAGCATAAAAAATGATGCACAAAATATAATGATGGCATTGCAAGTGCAAGACATCACTTCACAGCAAATTGCTGCCGTGAATAATTTATTGGAAACATTGCAAACCAAGCTCAGCAGCATTACCGATAGATTAAAAAACACGGAATTTGCGGTATTCTCTTTAGAAAATGCTACCGAAAAACATCAATTCGATTCCCGCACCTCCAATTTACATCGCACAATTGCATTTGACCCCGATGCTGTGGACGCTTTAGCCAATACCACATCACGTCAGCAAGATGTGGACGATTTAATGAAACACATGAATGAATCTCCGGAAGAGTTTTCTCGTGAGCATCAATCTTTTGATTCGACGCAAGCGCAGGACGATGATGACGAAGACATTGATATTGATGCCTTATTTGCGGCGAATACGTCCAATAATAATGCCGACGATGATGATGAAGACATTGATATTGATGCCTTATTTGCGGCGAATACGTCCAATAATAATAATGCCGACGATGATGATGAAGACATTGATATTGATGCCTTATTTGCAGCCAATGCGCAATCGGCACAAATGCCCACCGAAGAACACAATACCAATCAATTACCGGACAGCGATGAACCATTTTCGCAAGATGATATTGATGCTTTATTTAAGTAAAGTGTAATCGTAGTGGTACGCAAACGTTTATCATTCGTAACCCATAGTAACGTGTATTTATTTATCGGGATGGATTTATGCAATTAGATGATGATATGAAAGAAATATTCGAGAGTTTTCTTGTTGAATCACAAGAGCTACTCGATGCACTGATGCCGGATTTAATGCAATTGGAAACTGCCGGCGACGATATGGATTTGATGAACAGAATATTCAGGGGTTTCCATACGATAAAAGGCACTTCCGGTTTTATGGGTTTTGATTCTATTACCGTGATAACCCACCATGCAGAAGACTTGCTCAATAAATTGCGCCGTTCCGAATTAACGATTACGATGGATATGGTAGATGTGCTTTTAGAAGTGCATGATTGGATACAATTATTAGTGAAAAATCTGAGCATGGGCGATGATTCTCCCGTTGATTATTCACAAACATTGGCACGTTTAGAAGCAGTTATTAATCCGAGTGCCGAAAAACTGTCGGCTTCAAAAAAAGAAGAAAAGCCGCCTTCAGCCATACAAAGCGTCCTTGCCGACACTTCCATGAAAGGTGCCGGCGATTTTACCGATGAACAACTTGCACAAATCCAAGCGGCTTTTGCTGAAATAAATAGTGAATTTGCTAAGGAAATTTCTCAAGAATCATCATCCGCTGCATCACATAGCGCGCTTGATGCTGTTTTGAATAATACGTCAATAACGCAAAATCCGGGCGATTTTACCGAAGATGAACTTGCAATGATTCAAGCGGCTTTCACAGAAATAAATACGGAATTTTCCGCAAATCAAGAATCTAAGACCATAGAAAAACCTTCGGAATTACCTCAACAAATTGTCGAAAGTACTAAAGAAACAACATCCGTCGAATATAATGAACAGAGTAAAGAAACAGCCGCAAAAGCAACTCCCGTAGCCGCGACAAAACCATCACCACAAACGACAGCCGCAAAACCTGCTCCCGCAACGTCTTCATCAGCCGATGCAACAATTCGCATTGATGTCAGCAGAGTGGAAGCATTGATGGATTTATCCGGCGAACTTGTACTCGGGCGTAATCGTTTATCGCAAATTTCCGATCGTCTTAAAGAATTATTTGACAATGAACACCTTGTTGCCGAATTATTGGAAACAACATCACAATTAGATAAAATCACAACGGATATTCAAGCTACGGCAATGAAAATGCGTATGGTGCCTATTGGTAAATTATACCAGAAATCACCTCGTATCGTTCGTGATTTATCGAAAGAATTCGGTAAAGAAATTGAACTTATTCTCAAAGGTGAAGATACAGAAATTGATCGCGGTATTATTGAAGAATTAAATGATCCTTTGGTTCACATGATTCGTAATTCATGTGATCATGGTATTGAGTCACCCGAAAAACGTGTGGCAAAAGGCAAACCTGCCAAAGGCACAATTACTCTTGATGCCGAACAAGAAGGCAATAATATTGTGCTCCGTATAAGCGATGACGGTAATGGTATTGATGCTGAGAAAGTAAAAGCCAAAGCCCTAGAAAAGGGTGTGATAACCGCTGAACAAGCAGCACAGATGTCAAAACGCGAATTATATCAATTAATATTTGCACCCGGGTTCAGCACAGCGGCGGTAGTATCGGCTGTGTCCGGTCGCGGTGTGGGAATGGATGTCGTAAAAACAAATATACAAAAACTCAAGGGCGTTATAGAAATAGAATCCGAGATAAATAAAGGCACGACCTTTGTTATTAAATTGCCGCTCACTTTAGCAATAATTCAAGGATTAATAGTGCAAGTAGAAAATGAAACGTATGCACTGCCTTTGAGTAATGTTGTGGAAGTTGTCGCATTAACTGATGAAAATTGTTCTACAATCAATCAAAAGCGTGTTATTCGTATTCGCCAACAAGTTCTACCATTATTGACATTAAAAAGTGAGTTAAATATTCCTGCTAAACCAACGCCTTCAACGGCACAATATGTCGTTGTTATTGGTTTGGCGCATCAGCGTTTGGGAATTGTTGTGGACTCCTTGCTTGGTCAAGAAGAAATTGTAATTAAGTCATTAGGTCAATATCTTGGTAATATACCTGCCATCGCCGGCTCCACAATTCTTGGTGATGGGCGTGTAATTATGATTCTCGATATTCAAGAATTAGTTGATAAAGTCAAAGTTGAATAAAAAATATTCCCATATTGCATATGACTATGTGATATGATTATAAAGCAGACTATGAAAGAAATAAAAGTACTCGTTGTTGATGATTCTGTTTTTATGCGTCAGGCAATTTCTCGAATGCTCAATGCCGACCCCGAAATTACAGTCATAGATACCGCAAAAAATGGTAAAGAAGCCATAGAAAAAATTAAATCTTTGTCGCCTGATATTGTTACCATGGACGTTGAGATGCCAATAATGACAGGATTGGAAGCTCTGAAAATTATTATGACAGAACATCCCGTTCCTGTGATAATGCTTAGTTCGCTTACTTCCGAGGGTGCGCAACTGACACTCGACGCACTGTCTTTGGGTGCTGCTGATTTTATTGCGAAAAGAACAGCCAATCTTTCGACGGAAACGTATTCTATTCAGCAAGAACTTATTGACAAAGTCAAGCATGTGTATTCCAGCCCTTTGCTTAAACGCAGGCATAATCGAGTGATGCCACCGTCAATTGCTCCTATAACAAAAACGCCGACCCCGTCAATTCCCCCCACTGTAGCAACTGTCATACCTCATACCACAGGAAGGAAACGTCCTGCTGCGAGCCATTTTCAACTTGCCATCATTGGTATTTCCACCGGTGGACCTCTGGCTTTGCAAAGCGTGATTCCCAAATTATCAAAATCATTACCTGTCCCACTCATTATCGTTCAACATATGCCGCCGCATTTCACGAAATCTTTAGCTGAACGACTTGATAAATCTTCTGCCGTTCATGTCAAAGAAGCAGAAGACGGTGAATTACTGCAAGCCGGTACGGTATATATAGCTCAAGGTGGCAAACATATCCTTGTTAATAAGTCGCGCCGCATCGTCATATCCGACGAACAATTCCCTGTATTGTATAAACCTTGTGTTGATATACTGTCATTGAGTGCAGCAGAGGTATTTGGCGGTAAAATTTTGTCGGTCATTATGACAGGTATGGGACGTGACGGTATGGAATCATATAAAAAAATTTCATCCCTTGGTGGGTATGTAATCTCACAAGACGAACATTCATGCGTCGTCTATGGTATGCCAAAATCAGTGATTGAAGCCGGTATTGCTGATGAAATTGTTTCCTTGAACGATATCGCTCTTACAATTAACAATTGCTTAGGAGTACACTGAAGCATTGCAGTCTCATCGTAAGTCTGATTGAATTGCTTGTGAATAGATTGTAGTCACGCATGAGTGTTGGGTGAATGAATAAAAATATTATTGGTCAAACAATATTGCCACATTGATAATCGTTTAACAAAAACTTATTAAAGAACACTCTTTCAAACCATTGTGATAAATGGATCAACCCAAGAACATTGACACAAATAAAACAAGGAAAAATTCTCGAGAATTTTATAATATATTTTACTTGTTCTATCCTTTTGTTGATATTTTTCTTCGTCCACAGAAACGATTACTTTTCCAAGAGTTAAATAAACTCCCGAAAGGAAATGTTCTAGAAATAGGCATAGGCAATGGCAGACATATCCGACATTATGGTAAACACAGAGTAACCGGTATTGACACATCGGATAAAATGGTGCATTATGCAAGACGTTTTGAATCAGAAAATGTGGATATCATAGAAATGGATGGTCAGAACTTACAATTTCAAGATCAAAGTTATGATTATATAGTACTTTCTTATGTTATTTCTGTTGTTGAGAATCCTGAGAAACTCTTGGCAGAATCTCACAGAGTCTTAAAAAAAGGTGGAAAACTATTTATTCTCAATCACTTTACGCCCAACAATGCACTTAAATATTTAGACTTACTATTCCAAAAAATTTCACATATATTTTGTTTTCAATCTTTTTTTGATATTAATGATATAAGAACGATACAATTATTTAGATTATTAGACAATAGACCAATTGGACCTTTGTCATATTTTAAACTTCTTATATATCAAAAATAGTGAACAGGAATAACATTATTGTCGTACTCTCATTAACAGCAAGTCTTTTTGTATATCTTTTTTATCGAACGAAGAAAACAATTGTTGTTTCTCTCGCCCTCCATATTATACCCGAGGAATACTTTCAGGAATTGCGTCATTGGATAAGGTTAGAACTCCCTCTTAATGATTTTGTTATATATTCATTACCGGAAGGTTTATGGGTAATGGCGGCAACAATTATGGCATTACCATTTATTGTCGAATATAAACGTTATGTGTTCAAATTAATGTACATACCATTATTGTTTTCCGTCGGATTAGAAATACTTCAATTACTCAATATAACTCGCGGAAGATTCGATACAGCAGACATCGTCATTGTAATATTGTCGTGGTTTATGGCAATAATTATTGGAACATCACCTTCACACACCACTATTTATCCGTTTACATTGCGGGGAGTGCTTTGTCTCCTCGTATTTTCTCTTGTTTATTTATCGCATGTATGCCAATAATCATAAGACAAGAAAAAGTCAATATCTTTGATAATCGTGAAAATTTGAGACTATTACATATCAGCGATTTACATCTTCGCTTTTCTTCACGACGATTGGATGAGCTTGAATCTATTCTTTATTCTCTTGAACCGGATTTGGTGTTGATGACAGGGGATTACTATGACATTCCTTCGGCTGCATTACTGTTCAGACAATTTATAGAAAGAATTGCTTCTCACTATACGGTTATCTTTGTGAAGGGTAATCATGACACCTTATGGGGTAAAAAAATCACCCAAAAACTCATTGGTATGTATAATTGCCATGATCTTGATGACAATTCATATATTTATACATCTTCTCGTGGTTTCCACTATCATTTTACTACATGGAAATACGGAAAAATGTACCAAACTCTGAATCATAAAGAAGCAAGAATTATTCTTTTGCATAATCCTGAAGAACTTAAGAATCATTCTACTGATAATATCTCTTTAATTCTTGCCGGACATTTGCATGGCGGACAATGTATTTTCTATACGACAAAAAACACATCTCATTTTCCGGGATCATTGCTTTATACATATTGTTGTGACCGAAGAACTATCAATAAAACAGAATTAATTGTTAGTAAAGGACTTGGTGATACTTTGCCACTTCGAATCAACTGCCCGCACGAAGTTACTCATATCACAATCACATAAACAGATTTACCATTGTTTTTTTCTGGCATTGATATGTTGCCAATACGAAGTCCGATAACGCCAAGCATTGTGAAAAAAATATTTTTGTGCATTAACTAACGGAACTGCAAAGCCCTCACAGGAGTAATGCGCACTGCAATAAGAGCGGGAACAAAGGTGGCTGCAATGGATAAAAACAATGAAAATGCACACACGATAATGCCATGCATCGGCTCGAATGCTATGGGAGCGGTGTCAAGGTAGTATAAACTGCTGTCAAGATGGATAATGCCATAGTATTGCTGTATAAAACAGAGCAGATAACCCAAACCGCACCCCAGAAAAGTGCCAAGTAAACCGATACCCACTCCTTGTGCTACAAAAACCGCTACAATATCACGACTCGCCATACCAATGGAACGCAATACACCAATCGTATGCGTTTTTTCAACGACACCAATAAGCAAAGCTGTCAAAACATTCAACATAGCAACTATTGTGATTAAGCCGAGCACTATGGGAATAGGTTTTTTTTGCATCTCGATCCACCCGAAAATGGATGCATTCAAATCATTGACCGTTGGCGCATAATAGGGGTAACCAAGTAAATCTTCAATAGCTTGGGCAGTGTTGCGAACTGTGCTTATATCTCTGACCATAATATCAAATCCGGTGACAGTGTTCGGTGGTAATGATGCAAGGTCATGAGCTATTTCTAATGGCATAAACACATAGACATCTTCGTATTGTGTCATTCCTGTTTTATAAATGCCGACAACATGTACTTTTTCTACATTCGGGACAATGCTGCCTCCCTCTTGTTGTTCAATCGTAGTCACAATAAGGGTAGAACCAATTCTCACATTTGCTTTACGTGCCAATGACTGACCAATGATTATTTCTTTTGCATTGGAGGCGCTAAATGCAAATCTGCCTTCAACAATATGCTTGGGTCTTTGCGCTAACTCTTTATCGGCATCCACACCTTTGACAAGAATACCTTCAAGAAATGTTCCTAACCGTAAGAGAGCTTCTTTTTCCACATGGGGAGTGATGCCGACAACATTGGGTATATGCTCCATCACGGCTTGGCATAGTACTTTACTATCGCCAATCGGTTTTGTACCAAAAGCGTATAAGTGTATATGAGAAGTAAATTTAGTAGCATTGTTCCTCAATGCTTGATCAAATCCCTCCAATACCGACAGAGAGATAATAAGTGCCATAGTGCCTATAGCGACACTACCGATTGCTACCCATCGTGTAAAGCGCAAAAACTTACCCCTTTTTATGGGTTGGGCAATGCGTCGAGCAAGGAAAAAAGCGAGTGATTGTTTCATGAACGCAATATACGCAAGAGCGACGTGCGAACAACCTTTCTGCGTACATTTTTCCATATAGACACATCTTTACAATCATTTTACTTGGTAGGGCTAAAAAAAATGCAGAGTTTTGCAGTTATTATTGTTCATTTTCATGGCTATCTATGAATGGTAAACTACTAATTTTACTTTTTCTTCTTTGTTCCACCGGATTGTGGGCGCAGGGCGTGACCACCGGATCAATAAGCGGCACTGTCTTCTCTCAGCCCACAAAGGATAAGCCGCGAGTCGCTTTGGTCGGTGCTAAAATCACTGCACAGCATGAACCAACGGGTACAAAATACGGTGCTATTGTGCGCAATGGCGGGCGATATGCCATCAAAGGTATGCGTGTCGGTGGTCCCTACACTGTACGAGTATCCTATATCGGGTATGCATCGGCAGAGCGTCGTAATATTACCATTCAACTTGGTGAAGAAACGACTGTGTCATTTGAAATGGCAGAAAAAGAAATCAAAAGTGAAGAAATTGTTATTACCGCTCAAAAAAATGCGGAACTTGATGCCTCAAAAACAGGAGCCGGTTCTGTTATCACCAATGAACAAATCACAGCCGCGCCAACCGTCAATCGTAATATCGGCGATTTTGCTCGTATCAATCCTTATGCAAATCAAAAAGGTTCAAGTGAAAGCGGTGAGTTTCAAGCAATAAGTATTGCCGGACAAAATTCTCGCTTTAATAATATTCAGATAGATGGAGCCATAGCGGGCGATGGTTTTGGTTTATCTAATTCAGGCACTTCAGGCGGACAAGCCAATGCCAATTTTATTTCTTTGGATGCTATTGAAGAAATGAAAGTTTCTGTATCACCGTATGATGTACGCCAAAGCGGTTTCACGGGTGGTGTTATCAATGCCATTACACGTGGCGGGAAAAATAAATCCGAAGGATCAATCTTTTTTTATGGTCGCAATGAAGATTTTGTGGGGCTTAGCCCGGATAAAAACCGTCGCCCCTATAATACATTTCAAGATTTTCAAATGGGGGGGCGTTTAGGAGGAAAACTACTTGAAAATACATTGTTTTTTCATGTTTCGGGTGAAATACGATTACGAAAACTCCCACTTGAACTGGGGGTAAATGATCCGGGGGCACTTGTGAATTTCCCGGTTCCGCAAAGTCAAATTGATGATATAGCAGAAATTGCGCGCACAGTGTATGGTTATGATGCAGGTAATTCCAATCCATTTACACGTCGAGAAGATTCCTATAATATTACGGCACGTTTAGATTGGAATATCAATGAATCGCATAAATTACAATTCCGCCATAATTATACCCATGCTTATCTAGACCGTAATGTGCGCCGAGATTTACGTAATTTTTCCTTAACAAGCCAATGGAATACTTTTTTCAGTAATATTAATTCATCGGTATTACAAATAAATTCGGTATTTCAAGATATAGATATTCTTGGTCTTAAAGCTGAGAATGCGCACAATGAAGTCCGAGTTTCTTTGACGTCCACAGCCGATCGTCGTGACTTGCAAGCCGAACCATTTCCTGAAATGCGTATTTATACAGGAAGTGCAGAAAGTGTATGGTTGGGTCCTGAACGCAGTTCTGCAACAAATGCATTAGATCAAAAGATTATTGCTTTGACCGATGATTTTACATTATTTTTAGGTGACCACACCCTTACCTTCGGTACGCATAATGAATTGTCATTTTTTAATAATTTATTTATTCAAGATGCTTTTGGCAGTTTTATTTTTCCTGATGTGGAAGCCTTTCGTGCAAAGACACCTTCTTTTTATGCAATAAGTTATGCCAATACAGACATTACCGGAGGCGATATGCGTCCTCGCGCGGCATGGAGTATGCTGCAAACGGGTTGGTATATTTCTGATGAATGGGATATTGTTGATAATCTTAAAGTAATTGCGGGTTTGCGTGTGGATGTGCCCATATTTTTCGACACACCTTATCGTAATGATACATTAACCAAACGTTTTCCGGGATTTTCTACCGACAGATTACCGACCAATAATTTTCTTTTTGCTCCGAGAATCGGATTTAATTATAATGTTCTTGACGATAAATCACTTATTATTCGTGGTGGAACGGGAATATTCACGGGACGTGTGCCGGCGGTATGGATAAGTAATCAATTTTCCAATACCGGTATGGATATATTGCGCTCAGAACTTGGAACAAGAGGTGCAAATCAAAGAGTTATCAGAGTGAATGACCAAGATTTTATTTTCCCTATTGACAATAATTATGCAAATAATCCATTAGTGCCCGGCGATTCATTATATCCCGGACAACCGATACGGACTTCGGTGATAAATCTAACCGATCAAAATTTTAAATTACCACAGACATGGCGCTCAACATTGGGTTTTGACCATAAATTGTCCAATAGCATTACCTTGACAATGGAGGGAATGTATAGCAGAAACATTAATGAAGTGACTGTTTCCAATATGAATTTACGTCCATCACAACGTTTGGCGACTTCACCCATTGATGGCAGACCACTGTATGCCACAGCAAGACAGGATTCTCTTCGGGCTAAAGAATTTACACAGGTTATACTTTTGGGAAATCGCAGCGAGGGCTATCAATATTCTTTTTCATCACAAATTTCACTTGATTCGCGCAATACATATATCCCGGGATTATCTGCACTTGTGTCTTATACTTTTGGTAGAGCATATGATCTTATGGACGGTCAAAATTCGACGGCTCTTTCTATATGGTCAAACACGGATGCCATAGACCCGAACAATGCACAACTCGGACGTTCAAGTTTCGATATTCCCCATCGCATTATGGCAAATATTTCCTATAATTATGAATGGACAAAAGATATAAAATCCACTATTGGTATTTTTTATTCAGGTAATTCGGGTGAACCGTACAGCTTAGTCTATAATGGCGACATAAATGGTGACGGATTTGCGACGAATGATTTAATTTATATACCAAAACGCGCGGACTACGGAACAAAAATAATTGTTCAAAAACCAAGTGCCGGAACTGATTTGCGAAGTGCTGAACAAATTTTTGATCAGTTTATGCAATTTGTTGAAGGCAACCCAACCTTAAACGAATATCAAGGCAGGGTTTTGCCGCGTAATGCTATGCGTTCACCGTGGCGACACATTTTAGATTTAAGAATTACACAAACTATTCCTTCATTCACCGGTGATAAAATCGAATTTACCTTTGATATTCAAAACCTTCTAAATTTGTTTAATGCGGATTGGGGATGGCAGCAAGAAGTCTTGCTGGGAAGTCACAGTATAGTGGACATTGCTACAACACCTTTTGACAATCAAAATCGTTTGGTTTTAACGAACTTCCTTGATCCTACGACAGCAAATAGCGGTCAAGGTATTTATAGAACTGACAATCTTTTTTCACGCTGGCGTATGCAATTAGGTATGCGTTATACTTTCTGATATTATGAAAAATTTTCTTTATTTGGTCATAATCGCATCAGTTTTTATCATTGGTTGTAAAGAAGATGTTATGACCTTTCCTGAACTGTCAAAAGCAAAAATCCGCTTTATCAATGGTATTTCTTCCTCGGAAAATCTGCGTATTGATATTGATAGCGCAACAGTCGCCCAGTCATTATCACGAGGTCAATATACTTCTCTTATTGAAATAGCATCCGGAAAAGCATTGCCATGGCAGGTATATGATAATTCATCAAAAAAATTATTGTTTCAAAATTTTTATACCGTAGGACCGAATGGGCAATATCTTATTTTTATGAAAGGTGCTTCAGTCAATACCGCCGGTTTTCTTGCCCCTATTCCCGATACCGTCAGCGGTCCCTTCGGTGCCGGCAATGCTGCAATGCGATTTGTTCATTTAGCAGAAAAAGTTCAAGATGATCCGGCTTTGGAAATTTCCTTAAATGGTATTGCTGTTACGCCATTTTCTATTTATTCCGGCGATTATACACGATTATTTCCGCTGAAGGCAGGACAATTTTCACTTATTATTCATGATGAAGGGAAACCGGAAACTTTCAGAAATGCATTGCCTTTTTTTACATATAAAGAGGGCAAAGTTTATACAGTTTATACATATGATATTCCCGGCGAAACTCAAAGAATCGGTGCCGGTATAATTGAACATTAATTTTTTTTCTTACTTTAAAGGATTATTATGAAATATTTGAGACTCAGTATTTTTGCATGTGTATTTGCAGGATTATTGAATGTGGCATCTGCTCAAAAAACAGTTGCCGATGTACGTAAATTAGCTGTTGGTGATGTGGTGGAAAATGTTGGTATTCGCGTTACCGTAGCCAATCAATTTCGCAATACGTGTTTTGCCCAAGACGGGACAGCCGGCATTGCACTGTTTAATTCGCAATTTCGCAATGGCGTAAAAGTTGGAGACTCGGTTCTCATCCAAGCGGCAACAATTACCGAATTTCAGGCAACAACGGGACAGCCGGGCACAGGGCTATTGCAATTCAGCGGTAATAATTTTAAGTTTATTGTTGTACCGGTTCCCACAAAAGAAGAGTTACCAAAGAATATTGCTATTCCCGCAATAAATGAAAGTGTGGAAGGGCAATTAGTACGTGTGCGAGGAGTTGAATTTGTTGAAACCGGTGCTTTCCAAGGTGAAACAAATTATACATTAAAAAATCAAGCCGGCAATACATTACAATTACGCATTGACGGTAATACAGAAATTGCGACAAATCAATTAGCTATACCTACGGGGCGCATTGATGTCATTGGCGTTATTTCGCAATTTCGCGGCACATATCAATTACAACCACGTTTCGCAATAGACTTAGGACTTGAACCACCCGTACAAGACACAGTAAATCGCAATCGTACTCTTGATGTGACCACATGGAATTTATATTGGTTTGGCGATACAGCTACCGGTCCAAGCAATCGCGAATTACAATTACGCAATGCGGTACGGGCAATGAACACAATGAATAATGATATTTTTGGAGTTCAAGAGATTACAAAAGTGGAAGTCTTTAATCGTTTGCGTGATACTTTACAAGGTGATTTTAGTGGATTTATTGCCAAAGGTATCAATCAAGCACAAAGAACCGGCTGGCTTTATCGTAAATCCACAGTGCAATTACTTGATAGTGGCTTGGCGGTCAATGGAGGTTCGCAAGCATGGGCAAGCGGACGCTTCCCATATCGCTTTTCTTTCAGGGCAACCATTGATGGAAAACAAACAGATATGCACGCTTTTGTGATTCATGCCAAAGCAACGGACTCTGTCACGGCTATCGAAGATCGTAATCGCCGTGAACAAGATGCTTCCGCTTTTTATACCTATTTATCATCATTCTATGGCGATAAAAATGTGATTGTTTTGGGTGATTTTAATGATGATGTTCTTAATTCAACGATTCTTGATGGCACTTATCCTTCACCCTATAAAATATTTGTGGATAAAGCGGATGAATGGACTGTGACAACAAAACATTTAAGTGAAAAAGGACTTGCTTCGTATATTCGCAGCAATCGCAGCATGATTGACCATATTATTGTGTCCAATGAAATAGCAGCGAATGTTCACCGCGCTTATATTGAAACACCTAATGCATATATAAGTTCATATACTTCAACCACATCTGATCATTTACCGGTGACTGCGAGAATTTTTGTTCCTGTAACAACAGTAACCAATATTAATGATGAATCTTCAATGACTTCACTGTCATTAAAGTCTGCCCCTAATCCGGCTCAGCATACCATGACGGTGGAGTGTATTTGCCCAATGACAGCACACTATACTTTGAAACTTGTGAATTATCTTGGCGAAACCGTTCATACTGAATTTTCGGGGATGATGGAAGAGGGAATTATTGTGCGCAATATTCCGATTCAATCCTTAGCTTCCGGTATTTATACGCTTGTGCTGACGCACGATAAAAATGTTTATACACAACAAATTCAGGTTACTCATTAAGGTAATATTTGTGAATATCAAAAAAAAGCTGTTCCGACATCGGAGCAGCTTTTTTTTGGGAAAGAATGTTATTTTTGATACAACACTTTATTACTGCATACATAGTTGTCTGATAACAGAACAAAATAATAGAGACCATTTGATAAAAAGTTCTTATCAATAGTAATACTTTGATTACCTCTTCCGGAAGAAATTTTCTGCTTAAAACAACATTCTCCATCTACAGAAAATACTCTAACCTCAATATCTGTCTCACAAGGATTACAATGAATTATAAACACATCGTCATTTTCATCAATATTCCACACAATACAGTCATGCAATAATGATTCTTGTTCATTGACGCTGACTGCGTTTACTTGTGCAAAAACAGGTATTCGTATTATTGAATCCGGAAATGAATTTGATTCAATGCGTAAAATATTTTGATATTGTCCGGGCTTTGTAAAACTTACCCTTACACCAACAATAAGACTGTCGTCATCTTCTATTTGAAAAGGTAAAGTATCGGAAATATCAAGAGCAAAGTCGGAGTTGCTATTATCCAAAGTAATTGATTTCACATATATGCCCACATTGTTCTTTGTATAAAGCTTGCAATGTATTGTCTCTGACTGATGAGGAGAAAGTGTGCCAAAATTAATCTCAGGAACTGATGAGAGAATAGTGGGTTTTTCTTGATCATAATATGTTGCTTTTAAGGGAATATCTATAATATTATTATTGACATTAATAGCAATTGTATCATGAAAAATACCTTTGTTGAATGAATTTGTAGAAACAAGAACAATAATACTATCAATATTCGTAACATTGTATGGTGTTTCTTTTAAACTTTGTATTGTAAACACATTTGAATTACCTTTCATATATATACTGTCAATGCTTACAGGTGCCGTTGTCGTACCTTTTATTATTAATAATTGTTCCGAAGAAGAGTGTGTCGGAATTTCCGAAAAATCTATCATGTTGTGAGATACGATAATTTTTGGAGTAGTTTCTCCTTTCACTTCTACTCTTACCGGAACAGTTATCATAGGATGACTTGCATCATTGCTTGTAAAAGTAAGTGAAGATTCAAACACACCATTTTTGGTTGGAATGAAGCGAACAGTAAATGTATAGTCTTCCCCATAGTGAAGAGTAAGTGGAAAGGAGTTTTGAGTAGCGGTATCGAAACGAAATCCTTTCTTAAAGAAGTCTTTATCATTGGAGTATATCTTTGATAAAATAATGCCTTTAGGATTTTTTGCATATATAAGATAATCCGCGGAAACCTCATCGAAACTTGTAAGTGTGCCGAGGTCAAATTCTGTTTTGGAATTAATATTAATTTCCGGTTTATAAGCGGGAAGCAAATCTTTTTCGCTATAATAGGTGTAACCATTCGTGCCAACTGCCACACCATTGGTTTCCTCAAAAAATGATATATTGAGTAAACAAGTTGGCAAATTTCCTATTTCTTTTTCCCATGAGGCACCACCATCCGTTGTGCGAAAAATTGCGCCTTGATTGTTCGCATATCTGTCTCCTCCAACAGCATAGCCGACATATTGATTTGATGTAAATGTTATACCGTTTATCCAACGAACTTCCGGATAATCGGAAAGGACATTCTGCCAGGTTTCTCCGCCATCCTTTGTTCTCCATATACTTGCCGAAGAGCCATTCGATCCGCTGCAAAACCCTATGTTTTCATCAAGAAAATATACATCACGAAGTACTGAAGCACTAAAGATTTTTTTCCATGTTAATCCTCCGTCAGTTGTTTTATAGAGTTCTTTTCCTGTAAAATACTCACTACTTTTATCTGTTTTAATAATATAGCCGAGTTCTGATGTCACAAAATGTATGGCGATAATTGCCCCATTGCTAAAAGTATCTTTTAAATAGATCCATGAATTTCCGGCATTTGTCGTTTTTAATATCTTCCCTTCGGATGCACCACCATAACCAATTGTTGATGACACAAAATCAACAGACCAAAATGATGGTTTACCCTGTATATAGGTATCTGCTGACATGGTTGGAGAAAATGAAGTTAATCCATTACTTGATTTCCAACAGGCAAGATAATTATTAGCTCCTCCGACGGCAACTGTGGTTGTGTTGTCCACTCTATCAATGGCAGTAGCTCCTCGAAATATCTCATTATATACTTCTGTCCATGATTTACCGCCATCCTTTGTGACTATAATTTTAGCATTTGCACCAGAATGGCTATCCCAAATTGCTGCAGCGGCATGTTTTTTTGATGTCATTGTAATGTCCCAGACATCATAATTCGCCGGAGTCTTTGATAATTTCCATGATTGTGCCGGAAGTAATGATGTACTACTACAATAAAGAAGGGCAATGATAATAATATAATTTTTCATAGTATTTTATTTATTATGTAAGAGTAAAATTTGTTTATGATGAGAATTGTTTTCAGCAAAAAGTTGGACGATATATGTACCGACTGGGTATCCTTCGAGAGAAATAGTGATTTCTGTAGATTCTATTTTTTGTTTTTGTACTAATGTACCATGAAGTGATGTTATTATTATATAGCCGCCAAGATATGATGCATGTACAGTCATTGACCCGGTATATTGTAATATCATAGATGGCAAATTATCTTCGTCCATGCTGTCAGAAGAAAATCCGGATGTATTGGAAGTACGCCTCCAAATAGACGAATTTGATCCGGCAACAAGCAAAACATTGGGGTGATATGCACACGTTGTTAATACCGCATTATCATCAATTGGAATTGTTGACCATGATATACCGCCGTCGCTTGTCATTACTACTAATCCATTTTGCCCTACGCCAATACCGTATTTTCCAGAAAAGAATTTCCCGCCTTGTAAAGTCATATTAGCACTACCACTCCAGACATTTGTCCATGTTTTTCCTCCATCATTTGAATGCAGAATTGCCTCCGCACCATTATAATAGCCAAAAATATAGACATCATTTTCAGTTGGAGAAGCCAGCGAAGCCACAACTATATTTTTTATACTTGTGATGACATCCCATGACGCCCCACCATCTTTAGTGGACAATAGTGTGTTGATGTTTGAGAATCCACCTGCTGTATCGCATGCAGCATAACCAATATTTTCATTAAAAAAAGCCAATGAACGAAATGTATAATTATCTCCCTTGACATTTGTTTGGAACCAAGATTCACCATTATTTGTGGTTTTGAAAATAGCAGAGTTGTAACCGCAAACATAAGCAATCTTCGGAGAAGCAACAGAGTAGCGGTAAAACCCAAAAGACGAAGGGTTTAATGTACCATTAAAAAGATGCTCCTTCCATGTTACTCCGGAATTTGTCGAAGTATATGTTACTGCACAATTGTTTGTCGGCGAGTATCCGGCAGCATAAATTGTATCATTACTATGAATAACTATATCAAATAACATTGATGACGTAAAATCTAATTCGTCCCAATGCAATCCATAATCCTTTGTTTGTAATTGTACATATCTATTATTGCCCCACCCCACAGCATATCCAATCCCATACTCATTGATATCTACACCATAAAATCCCATACTACCATTTTCTTGATGTGCTTTAACCCATTCTTGGGATATTGCGCTTGAGATAAGAAAAGTAATACAACCAAATAATAGGACAAGAAATTGAGATATTTTACTTACCATACTTTGAGACATTATACCGCTCCTTTGAAATAACGTTATATAGATTTTACTTATGTAGTTATACAAAGATAGATCGGGACCATCTTCACGGTGGCAGAAATTATACATAATGCCCATATTATTCTACGAACACCACTTTTTTAACGACAAAAGCTATAACTCTTAGAATGTGGTTATTTCTTCTTTGGAATCTTTGTGGATGTCTTGATTGCAGGGGCTGTCAATATCAGGCATAGTATTTCAGAAATTATCGTAAATTTGTATATTGTAAACGTGATCATGGTAAAACAAGGAAATTGATATGACCTTATTGAATATTGAGTTGAGCCCTAAAGAAAAACTATATCATTTTTTGGGATTTTCAACGTTTATCATGGTATGGTGGTTTATGTACTATGGTAATCGTCTGCATACGCAAAATGAGTATGTCCAGTTAACTCTATATTCTTTAAGCTATATTGTGTTTCTGTCAATCAATCTTTATCTGCTTATTCCATTCTTACTCCTTCGACAACGATATGTTTCGTATGTCATAGTAATAGGATGTGTCCAATGTCTAAGTTATTTTTGTCAACAATTGGTGTATTCAATCAGTGTTGGGGATTTTTTTCATCGGCTAATCATAAATCCATATTTATATTTTAGGGATTTTGGTGTGAATATTCTTGTGAATGCAATGATAGGGTCAGTGGGACTGGCTTTTATACTTATTCATACACTGCTAAAAAAACAGCAGAAATTATTGGAATACGAAAACAGTATGCTTTATTCCGAATTGCAACAGTTAAAGGGTCAGATTAGCCCACATTTTTTATTTAATACGCTCAACAATATTTACGTTCTTTGTAAGACAGATTCTACTAAAGCCGCAGAGTCAATTTTAACTCTTGCCGATATTACCCGATACCAACTTTACGAAATTCAGAAGGAGACAGTTCAACTTTCGCAGGAAATATCATATATTAATGAACTTCTATCTCTTGAAAAATTAAGAAAGGACAATTTGGTTGTTGAGCAAAAAATAATTATAGAAAATGACTGTTTAGTTCAACCATTGCTGTTTACTCCTCTTGTTGAAAATGCAATAAAGCATGGATCTCAAAAAGTTGCTGATTGCTATATCTTTATTTTCCTTCATGCTACATCAGAAAAGTTAATTTTCACTATTCACAATACAATTCCAATGTATCATGCCGATATATCTGAAGGTACTGGGTTGTATAATTTACGCAGAAGACTTAACATTATGTATCCGAACTCACACGTGTTGTCTCAACAAATTGACAACACATCATATTCCGCAACATTAACTTTACAATTAATATGAACTGTATAGTAATAGACGATGAACCGTTAGCAAGAAAGGGGATGCAGTTACTTATTGCTGATATTACAGACCTATCTTTACTTGGTAGCTTCGCATCAATAATAGAAGCTGATAATTTTTTACAATCTACTGCAACCGACATTATATTCCTAGATCTTCAAATGCCGGAAATTCATGGATTTGATTACTTGAAAATTCATAATTCAAATTCTTTGATAGTTATTACAACAGCGTATCCGCAGTATGCACTGGAAAGCTATGACTATAATGTATTTGATTATATTACAAAACCGATACGGAAAGAACGTTTGTTGAAAACAGTTCAAAAATGCCGTACACATTTTTCTATTGTAAAGAATAACTTAGTTATGAATAACCCCGAATATTTTTTTATTCGTGTAAATAAAAAATTTATCCGTATCAACATTAATGATATCCTCTATATATCCGGTGAGAAAGATTATTCAAAAATTGTATGTGTGTCAAATAACTACTTAGTCCCGTTCAACTTAAAATCTATTGAAAAAAAAATAGAGGTTCCTTGCCTTCATAGAATAAGCAAATCATACATTGTTAATGAACAACACATACGAAGTTTTGATTCTGAGTTTGTTGAAATTGGTGAAACAATAATTCCGATTGGTGAGGCATATTCTCATGAATTTGTAGAGTATTTTGTTGGGAAAAGAATAATAAAAAAACAGTAGCTATCATGTAAGATACTATCATGTAAGATACTATCATGTAAGATAGGTTGGTTTGCAATGATTCATTGAGTAAACACAGGTAATTATTACTCTTTTACCACAGGAATTTCAACTATAAATGTTGCGCCTTTGTTTTTACCTTCGCTTTCCACGCGAATATCTCCATTATGTAAATCAACAATATGCTTCACAATGTATAATCCTAAACCCGTAGAGTGTTCATCACCTGTTGGTATAGACGACAAACGCTTAAACTCTGTAAACAAATGTTTTTTATCTTCTTCGTTTAGACCTTGTCCTTGATCTTTGACAGCCAATTGTATTGTCGTATCAATTACACTTAGAGTGATATGAATCTTAGTGTCATTATAAGAATACTTAATTGCATTGCTGACTATATTATCCACAACCTGCAAAAATCTTTCTTTATCAACAAGTGCATAACATTCTTGTAAATTCAGTATAAATTGTTGTTTTTTGTTTTTTGCTGCATACGAGAAAGTATCAACGGAGTGTTGCACAAGGTCTTTGAAATTAACTTTTGTTTTTTCTAAATCAATTCCACCCATCTCCGCTGCTGTTGATTCGAGTAAAGAGCTGATCATATTGCTCATATAGACTGCAGACTCTTTTATCATTGTGAGTAACTCATGTTGCTCATTGTCATTGCCTGATGACAGAAGCATTCCGGCTATAAGTTTAATATTGGATAATGGGTTTTTGAGATCATGAGCTGCCATCGCCATCAATTTCGTTTTGAAAGAATTAGCTTCTTCTAATTCAGCATTTTTTGTGGCAAGAATTTCTCGCTCTCGATTCATTACGGCAATGTCTCTGCTCTGTGCAAACTGTTGTGCACGTTTTACTGTATTTTCGCTCTGAATTTTTTTGAAAATTACGATATGTTTTTCAAAGTACTCGGCACTTTCTTTCCAACGTTCTTGCTTTTTGTAAAATTCAGCCATACCAAGCATTGTATCGGACATTCCCTCATGAAGTTGATGCTCGGTAAATTGTGCAAGTGATTTAATAAAGTAATCCTCAGCTTTATCAATATCATAATATGGATTATTAGCGTCGGAATAGAAATCTGCCAAGTCTTTCATAATTGTGGCTATACCGACATATACTTCTATTTTTTTACTTAATTCTAATGCTTCATATAAATATTGATATGCTTTGTCATACTCGCCTCGTGACTGATAAATAGTACCTAAAATTCCGCTCGACTGAGCGATATTTAATTGCATATCTATCTCTTTTTCTTTTTCGATTGACAGCAGCATATATTCCAATGCTTTATCAATATCATTAAGTTGTTTATATGTTTGCCCTATATTGGATAATAATCGAGCAATTTCATATTTATGCTGTATTGCTTGGGCTTGTGCTAATGCTTCTTCAAAAAAACGTAATGCTGTCGTATATTCTTTTAATGCAACATACACACTGCCTATATTACCTGTTTCTCTTATGCAATCGTTTAGCAAACCAAGAGAGCGGCTCATTGCTAATGCTCGTGAGTGATATTCTATAGATTTATCATATTCCGAAGCTGAATGATAGACATTTCCTAAATTTCCTAAAGAATGGGCAACTCCTACTTTATCGTCTATTTTCTCACGTTGAGCTAATGATTTGAATAAATATTCTATTGCTATGATATGTTTCCCTTGAGCATCATAGACACCGGCAATAGCATCATACAGTCGTGTTGTGTCAAAAGGCATATTTTCTGATTCGAAGTAAGCAAGTGCCTTAAACATTTTTTCGAGTGCTTCACTGTAATTTCCATGAATGTAATTGATAGAACCAATATTGCCGGTAATACGTGCAGCTTGCTCTTTAAAGCCGTTTTCTTCAAATAAAGCAAGCGCTTTTAAAGCATACTCATTTGCAAGAGCATATTCCGAACGTGTGTAATATATTCTACCTATCAAATTATAAATACTTCCTTGTTCATCAGGTTTTTTTTCATCATCTTGCAAGGTAAGAGCTTGTAAGGCATAGTCAAGAGCTTTATCAGTTTCACCAAGTTCAATATAACAGGATGCCATAACACGCAAAACTCTGCTGCGTAATGAACTCTGCGGAATAAAATCGGTTTTGGCAAGAGCATCAGACAATAACTTTAATGCTTTGGCATGATTACCACGCTTTAATTGAATGACTCCGGTCAATAACAATTCCAATATGTCATAATTATAGAATGTATCTTGGGTTATGGTGTCTTTATGTTTGCTTAAGTACAGACGTAACTCATTACAATACTTCATTGCTTCATCGTAATCGGCTTTTTTTTCTGCCGATCGTGCCCGATCCAACAAGTCTTCGCAATATTCTATAGTATTTGTCATTGTCTTAGTAGTATTTTATCTGCGTTGCAAGAATTTTTCCCACGCTACTGTTGGTGAGATTACACGATACACTTACAAATATACATGAAAAAAGTTTGCAACAACTTTGTCTGAATACTCTTTTTTCCTTGTAATTTTGCCCATTGACAAACAAAATCAAGGAGTTCACTATGGCACAAACATATTCATTCGACATCGTTTCTGAAGTAAGTATGCAAGAAACAGACAATGCTGTCAATCAAGCAATCAAAGAAATAGGCAGCCGTTATGATTTGCGTGGTTCAAATGCGGAAGTTGTTTTCGATTCAAAACTTAAAACGATTTCTATACGTGCTGAAGGTGAGCATTTTGTTGAAGCGGTACGTGAGATTATACAACAGAAATGCCTTAAACGAGGAATTTCCGCATTATCTCTCGATGCCGGTAAGCCCGAAGCTTTTGGCGGTAAAACTATTCGTATGACCATCAAGATTAAAGATGGTATGGAACAAGAAGAAGCGAAAAAGATAACAGCCCTCATTCGTGATTCTAAACTGAAAGTGCAGACACAAATTCAAGGCAATCAAGTCAGAGTAACAGGAAAGAGCAAAGATGATTTGCAAGATGTTATCACTCTGCTTCGCAATGCCGATTTACATTTCCCCGTACAATTTATTAACATGCGATAATGTACTGATAAAAAATGACTTACTAAGTGTTTGATAATATTGTAATGTTGTGATGTTTATTGTAATTGTCTTCGTGATCTTTCAGTATGGAACTGTTCGGTTAATTCATGAAGATGCTCGGTCATTGAGTAAAGGTGTTCGGCATCATTGGCAATTTCAGTGGTGGTAGCCGCAGCTGTTTCGGCAACGTCTCGAATTGTATCTACTGTTTGTGCAATACTTTGAGCTGTTGATGCCAATTCTTCGCTTGAAGCAGACATGGTAGAAATATGGTGTGACATTCCTTCCACACGGACAAGAATATCCTTCAGCGCTTGGGCTGCTTGTTCGGCTTCTTCTTGCCCGGTAGCAACCACTTTTGTGCCTTGATTCATAGCTGCCACAGCAGACTGCGAATCTTGTTGTATGCGTTTGATTATGGCTGCAATTTGATGTGTGGCATGTTGTGTGCGTTCTGCAAGTTTACGCACTTCATCTGCGACCACAGCAAATCCACGACCTTGGTCACCTGCTCGAGCTGCTTCGATGGCTGCATTGAGTGCTAATAAATTTGTCTGGTCAGCAATTTCTTCAATCATTTGAGCAGCAGAACCTATTTCCATTGTGCTATTACCTAATCGTTCTATTGTTGATGCACTTTCTTTAACCACAGCCGCTATGCTGTTAATTCTATGAATTGTTTGCTGCACGACGGTACCACCCTGCGTCGCTTGATGTACTGCCGATTCGGCTTCTTCCACAGCACGATGAGCCTGCATAGAATTATCTGCAATTGTTGATGCCATTTGCTCCACCGCCGCCGCAATCATCGTGGTATCGTTCGCTTGCTTTTGAATACCTTGCGCCATAGTTTCTGCGCCTTCCATAATTCGCCGACTTGCTGCTGCCGTAGAGCTAACTGATTCTATAATTTTTTCTATCATATCACTCATGCGTTGTAGAGCATTATTATAACCATTGAATAATCGGGCAATATCGTCATTATTGGTTGCTGTTAATCTTCCCGTCAAATCGCCTTCGGCAAATTGCTCGACGCTATGTAACATTAATGTCACATTATCTTGCACATATTGTTTTTCACGCTCCAATGTCATCATCATTGTACGGATATTATAGACCATTTTCATAAATGATTCTGCAAGTTTACCGGTTTCATCCATTGTGGCAATCGTAATGTGTATATCCGTGTTACCGGCAGCCACATCACTTGCCGCATTTTGCAATTGGCGTATAGGCGTGCTAATGCCTTTTACGGTAAAAAAGGCAATGGTAATAACAATACAAAGCATTACGGCATTGGCAATCATGATAACGGTAATCGTCGTGGAGGAAATCTGAACCGAATCCAGAGCGGTTTGATTGCTTCCCGATTTACTTAATTCAACCACTTGACGCAACTTAGCCGATGATTGGGTATAGATATCCTGTGACATACTTTCCAAAATAGCCACCGCATCGGTGCGTAAACCCGCATGGGATAACTTGAGCATCTCATCACGAAGGAATATATATTCTTTCAGCATATCGCTAAATTCTATATACAGTTTTTTTTCTTCCGACGATGCGATGAGTAATTCAAACTTGCGTTGATGTTCTGACAATGTCCCCATAACAACACCCATTTGTTGTTCCAATGAATTGCGGGCAGAATCGGTTTCGGCAGAGATATGTCGCCACTCCAGAATGCGTAAATCTGCAAAATGTTTATTCATCTCCGCCGCATAAAATGCCGCAGGTTGCCACCGTTCTATAATCTCATTGTTGCGGCTATTCATAGATTGCAATTGACGATAGACAAAGATGTTTTCCGCAAGTACTAACACAAACACTATTGCAAAGACAAGACCTAATTTTACCCCTAAAGGGCGATTAGCAAACCATTTCATAGACATACCCTCTTCTGTAAAGAGCAAATTTATTACAGAACAACACAAACGAATATGACAATTCTCAGTCTTTGCTCTAAAAATGATGAAATTTCTCAATCAAAGTGCTAACATCATACACACAGTCATTGTTGTCCTCTTCGAATGAGTCCCCACGAAGTACAATCTGCATATAATCCCTTCCCTTGATTTTTTTCACCATATTCTTTATCAAAGAGTGTAGCATACATCAAGAAATTTTATGTATTTACGGGACTTTTTTATACTTTTTGAAAAAAACACTTGACTCTCACCCTACGTGAGTGTCTAATTTTGCATCAATAAAAAAAGGAGTTATATATGGAAGAACAAACATTTTCTATTCGACACGTTTCTGCGATGTCAGGGGTCAGCATACGTACACTTCGTCTTTATGATGAGATAGGATTATTACAGCCTTTAGTACGAACGGAAGCTCGGTACAGACTGTATGGGAAAAATGAATTATTGCGTTTACAACAGATTCTATTCTACAAAGAGCTTGATATTCCTTTGGCTACAATCCGAAAAATTCTGGATAATCCGGCATTTGATACACTCACTGCATTATATCATCATCACAAAGAATTACTCAAAAAGAAAGACAAAATTGAAAAACTTTTACAGACACTTACTCATACCATTCAATCAATAGAAGGAGAATTACAAATGAATTACGATGATTTGTATCAAGGATTTGATACAGTAACCGCCGAAGCATATCGAAAAGAAGCAAAAGAAAAATACGGAGTCGAGTCGGTTGAGCAATCAGAACATGCTCTGCTGAGTATGAAAAAAAAGGACTTTCAAACATTACAAGCCATGATGAGGAATACACTTGAAAATCTGTTCAATCTATCTCATAAACCTATGAATGATGAAGAAGTTCAAGGGTTGATTCATGAGTATTATAGAATAATCAGAGAACTATGGGGTACATCATCGTCTGAAGATTCTCAAGCAGAACAATTTATAGGATTAGGGCAGCTTTATTGTGATGATGAACGTTTTTACTTGGTTAATAATTGTTATAATAAAGAATTTGCTGAATTTATGGCTGCAGCAATGAAATATTATGCCGAAAAACAACTGTACTAAAAAAAAAGGCGGTTATAAGCCGCCTTTTTTTATTTTTACTTATATCATATCGAATCGTGTATAGGGACGCAACACTTCGGGTACACGAATATGTCCGTCTTCGGTTTGATAATGTTCCAATATCGCTACCATTAATCGTGATGTTGCTAAACCACTGCCATTTAATGTATGCACAAATTCCGGTTTACCATTGGGTTCTTTATAGCGAATATTAGCACGACGCGCTTGAAAATTCTCAAAATTAGAACAACTGGACACTTCCAACCATTTTTGCTCACAAGGTGACCATGCTTCTAAATCATACGTCTTTGCGCTCGAAAAGCTTGTATCGCCATCGCATAATAAAAGGACACGATAGGGAATATGGAGTGCCTGTAAAATTTCTTCAACATCAATGACCAAGCTTTCTAATTCAACATACGATGTTTCCGGTTTGGCAAATTTTACTAATTCCACTTTATTGAATTCATGCACTCGTAAAAATCCGCGAGTATCTTTACCATAGCTGCCGGCTTCACGACGAAAACATGCAGAATAACCGCATAATTTTATTGTTAAGGCATCGTGCGGCAACATTTCATCACGATAAAAATTTGTAATAGGTACTTCTGCTGTTGGAATTAAATATAATTCGTCTTTTTCACATGTATATAAATCTTCTTCCATTTTCGGTAATTGCCCTGTGCCACGCAATGAAGCCGCATTGACTAAAAAAGGCGGAAAAATTTCAGAATATCCATGTTTTTCTAAGTGAAAATCGAGCATAAAATTGATAAGGGCACGCTCTAAAGAAGCACCTTTACCCACATAAAAACCAAAGCCGCTGCCAGTCACCTTCGCACCACGCTCGAAGTCAAGAATACCAAGTTGCTTACCGATTTCAACATGATTTTTACGAAAGCCCTGCTCACCACATTCACCTTGACGACGGATTTCAACATTGCCGGAAGCATCCTCACCATGCGGTACTGAGTGATGAAGCATATTGGGTAAACGCATCAATGCCGTTTCCAAATTTTGCTCAATGCCGCGCAACTCTTCATCATGTGCTTTGATGGTATCAGATACAATACGCATTTCTTCAATAAGGGAAGAAGCATCCTCACCGCTTTTTTTAAGTTTTGCAATTTCTTGAGTTACAACATTACGCCGATTTTTTAATGTTTCCGTTTCGCCGATAAGGGCACGGCGCTGTTGATCAAGCGAAAGTATGGCATCCACATCACCGCGTTCATGTTTGTTGTGTGTATTGGTGCGCACTTGCTCAGGATTCTCACGTATAAATTTGATGTCAAGCATAAGAGTTGTTATATGATAATGAACAATAATATCCACGAAATTACGGAAAATTGACGGGGTACTACTACGGATAGAGAGATTAGTCAATAGAGTAAAGATAGCATCAAATCATAGGTGGATGTTTTTTCATAGATGTTCTTTTGCGATAAAGACTATACGTTTTGCCTCATTTCTTCCGTGACATTTTCCTTTTAATAAGTAAACCGCTTGATATTGACTGCATAACAATATATGGGAAAACAAAAAAGAATCGCCCATAGCTTGTTTTCTCTTTACCCCATCATTTCTCATGTTCATACCTTCTAATCGTCGAAAAGGGGGTATTTTTGCACTTCATAACTATTCATCAATCCCAGAGAAAGAACTTATATCATGGCTATAGCATGTGGCATTGTCGGCTTACCCAATGTTGGTAAGTCAACACTTTTTAATGCACTTACGTCTAATCAGGCAGAAGCATCGAACTATCCTTTTTGTACTATTGACCCGAATGTAGGCATTGTAAATGTGCCCGACCCGCGTCTCAAAAAATTGTCAATAATCAATCAGACCGACAAAGAAATTCCGGCAATGGTTGAGTTTGTGGACATCGCCGGCTTGGTGAAGGGTGCCTCCAAAGGAGAAGGTTTGGGCAATCAGTTTTTGGGCAATATTCGGGCTTGTGATGCCGTGGCTCATGTGGTTCGTTGTTTCCGTGACGATAATGTGATTCACGTGCATGGCGATGTGAACCCTTTGCATGACATAGGAATTATAGATACTGAACTTATTCTGAAAGATGTGGAAACTGTTGAAAAGCGGATTGACACTTTGCAGAAAAAAATACGCGCCAATGATAAAGAAGCAAAAGAAGATGCCGAAATTTTGGAACAATTACGCAATCACCTCAATAATGGTAACACTGCACGCTCATTTGAACGCGATGAGCGCGGCGCAGCAGCAATAAAAGAATGTTATTTATTGACAGATAAGCCCGTGATGTATATTGCAAATACCGACGAAGACGGCGTAAAAAACGGTAATCAATATATCAATGATGTAAAAGCACATGCAGAAAAAGAACATGCTTTGGTGGTGGTAATTTGTGCCAAAATTGAAGCAGAAATTGCACAACTTGATGATGAAGATCGTGAATTGTTTTTATCTGACTTGGGCATGGAAGAACCCGGTTTGGACAGGGTTATCCGCGAAGGATATAATTTATTGGGTTTGCAAACATATTTTACTGCCGGAAAAAAAGAATGTCGAGCATGGACAGTGAAAAAAGGAGCCACGGCACCACAAGCAGCAGGCGTTATCCACACTGATTTTGAAAAGGGCTTTATACGTGCCGAAGTAATGAAATATGCCGATTGGGAACGTCTGGGCAGTGAACAAGCCGTCAAAGATGCCGGATTATATAAAATTGAAGGAAAAGAATATATTGTTCACGATGGCGATATTATGTATTTCCGATTTAATGTATAATACCTGAGAGTATTTCTTTAGTATGGATAATCTCCTCTGCTTAAATGCGGAGGAGATTTTTTTTATTCTGAGCGAAATATTTATATGAATATCTTTTTATGCCATGTTTACGGTGATTGGAGAGATATTTATTATTGGTAAGGATTTGAAACACAGAAAACTTCCAAACCACATAATTTCGGATATAATTGAACTGAATACATCCAGAAATATTATACCGATGCCGGTACATCAACCCAATCGCCGCCCGATTGAATAAGAGCAATTAATTCATCCACGGCATATTCTGTGGGGACATTTTTTTTGACCACTTCTTTTCCCTTATATAAGGTGATTTTTCCCGGACCTGAGCCGACATAACCATAGTCCGCGTCTGCCATTTCTCCCGGACCATTGACAATGCAACCCATAATGCCGATTTTTACGCCTTTTAAATGAGAAGTGCGCGAGCGAATAAGTGCTGTGGTTTCTTGCAAATCGAAAAGTGTTCGTCCGCAGGAAGGACAAGAAATATATTCGGTTTTTGAAATACGTGTGCGTGTTGCTTGTAAAATACCGAATGCTATATCATTCATTATTTTATGTGAGCGATTATCGTGATATGACAGCATAAGCCCATCGCCCAAACCATCGAGTAATAATGCACCTGCATCCGTAGCCGAACGAAGCATAATTTCTTCTGCTGTGTCAGTTTCCGAAAAAGTATAGGCAATAATAATGGGGTTGCTGATATGGCGTAAAAGCAGCTCAACAAAAAAGCGCCTTTGTTCTGCCATCGCATGTGCATTATCGGTAGTGAGAATAATCACACAGGTTGCATCATTGCGCAATATTTCAAATATGGTTTCATCATAATGTCCGGCATCAATTCTAAGAAAATTCTTTATGGCAGAACGTTTCTGATGTGATTGATATGTTTCAAGAGTAAATAATGGATAATGCTGAGGTTTTTCTTGTTGCCAATATTCTGCATCTTGTATAATGCCAAGTGTGCCCGGAATTTCAAAGGAAAGAGATTGGTTGCCAATATAAAGATAATCACAAGCCATATCTGCAATATTCCATTTATCCAAGGGAACTGAATATGCATAGCCGACACGAAAAATATGAGCGGGATTTTCTATGGTAAATTGTGAAAAATCGGCAATAATACGCGGCACATTTTTTCCGCCTATGGTGTCAATGTCATGGCTTTCGCGACGTGAATAATGATAGGGATCAATGGGATATACCGTAATCGGTGCAATGGGCTTTTGCTTTTGGCGGCGCTCATTGTACGGTGCAATTAATCGTTGTGCCACGGGAATTTCCGCTTCGGGTTCTTCGGTCAAAGAAACGCGCACCGTATCGCCCAAACCGTCTTCGAGCAAAGCACCAATGCCGACTGCTGATTTTATGCGTCCGTCTTCGCCGTCACCTGCTTCGGTCACGCCCAGATGCAAGGGATAAGCCATGCCATTATTCATCATTGTTGCGACCAATAAACGATATGCCTGCACCATGACTTGGGCATTACTTGCTTTCATGGAAATAACCACATTGTGATAATCAAATTCTTCACAAATGCGGATAAATTCCATTGCGGATTCGACCATGCCCAAAGGTGTGTCGCCATAACGACTTAATATTCTGTCCGATAAAGAGCCGTGATTGGTACCGATACGCATGGCGGTTCCATATTCTTTACAAATTTTTACGAGCGGAATAAATTTTGTACGAATGCGCTCCAACTCACGATTATAAGCATCATCAGTATATTCAATAAATTCAAATTTCTTTTTATCGGCATAATTCCCCGGATTAACCCGTACTTTTTCCACAAGGCGTGCTGCAATTTCTGCTGCATTTGGTGTGAAATGAATATCCGCAACAAGGGGAGTAGTGTAACCGCGTTCACGTAATATTTTTTTTATAGTTCCCAGATTTTCTGCTTCGTCTTTGCTTGGTGCTGTTATCCGCACTAATTCACACCCCGCTTCTATCATGCGAATTGATTGCGTCACTGTGGCTTCCGTATTCATGGTGTCGGTGGTGGTCATGGATTGCACACGTATAGGATTTGTGCCGCCCATACGCACATCGCCAATATTTACTTCGCGAGTAATAAAACGTGCATATTCCGTTAAAGAAGGACAATATGGCATGAAGGATTGTGAAGTCATAAACTGAGAGAAAACGTATAAAATAAAAAGAAGTGAGAGTACAGTTGCAGATATTATATTTTTTTACTTACTTCATAGAGAATTTTCTTTTCGCGGTCATTAAGACTTTTATAGCCACTGCTCGATATTTTGTCTAATATTCGGTCAATTTCTTCTTGGGGTATTTCATCACCATTAGAAATACAATAACCGGAACCTTTGCCTGAACATTCGTGGGAAGTATCTTCTTGATCATAGAGAGAATAGACATTGCGGATTTTTTTTCTTTTTATGGATTTTCCGCTGCGAGTAAATGGTTGCATTATTCTGTCGAGAAAGGAGAATATCCGCAAATCATCGCCATGTTTAAGCAGCATATAGCCAAAAAACGCACCGCCTAAGTGGGCAAAATGGGCAACGCCGGAATTGGGACTGAATATTCCTTGTAATAAATCAATACCGCCATAAATCATAACAAATATTTTTGCCGGAATTGGAAAAAATATCGGAAACATCATAATCGGGCGATCGGGGAATGTTAAACCAAAAGCAAGTAATACACCAAAAATTGAACCCGAAGCACCCACTGTCGGAGCTAATTGCGCATCAGGTAATAATGATGTGGCAAGCTGTGTTAATCCTGCGCCGATGCCGCTTAAAAGATAAAATTGTGCAAAACGCCGTGTGCCCCACACATTTTCCAATTCAACACCGAACATCCACAAAGCAAACATATTCCAGAATAAATGTCCAATGCCGCCATGCATAAATTGATAGGTAAGCAATTGCCATGGATAAAATTCACCTGTTTGAATATGTTGCAGTGCAAAAAATTGCGTAAAATATCGTCCTATGGATACACCATCAATAACAAGTGTGGAAAAAATCAGCGCATCGGCTAAAAACACCACAATATTTGTTATTAATAAAAATTTAATCATGGGAGGGAAAAAACTGAACCCTCCCATTCTTGGTGTATATTGTTGTTGCGAATCGTAATAGTTGGGCATATTACCTACCATTGAGTGAAACATGCCCGTAGGACGTGCGGTTGCCGACGCTATTTTGATTATGCTTACAAGGAAAGAGCTTCCACGCCGGGCAATGGTTTGCCTTCTAAAAATTCTAAGGAAGCACCGCCGCCTGTGGAAACATGACTTACTTGTTTTTCTAAACCGAATTGCGCTATGGCAGCAGCGGAATCACCACCCCCGATGACGGTGATTGCTCCTTGGGCTGTGGCTTGGGTGAGTGCTTGCGCCACCGCTAATGTGCCCGCCGCAAAATTGCTCATCTCGAAAACGCCCATCGGTCCATTCCACACAATAGTTTTGGAGGAAAGTATTGCTTCGGTATAAACAGCGCAGGTTGCCGGACCTATATCCAAACCCATCCAACCCGCGGGGATATGATCAACCGTGACAATAGTGCGCTCGGCTTCATTGGAAAAAGCATTCGCTATGACGGCATCGGTCGGTAAGAGTAAACGCACATTCTGAGCTTTGGCAGCGTCAAGAATATCTTTGGCTAATGAGACTTTATCCGCTTCTACCAATGAAGAACCCGTTTCATAGCCCATAGCTTTATAAAAGGTAAACATCATCCCGCCGCCGATGAGTATGGTATCGCAGCTATTCATCAATTGGCGGATAACATCAATTTTACCGGAAACTTTCGAGCCACCGAGTATGGCAGTGAAAGGTCTTTGGGGTTTGCCCAGAGCATCGCCCAGATATTGCAATTCTTTTTGCATCAATAATCCGGCAGCACGCTCGGTAAAGTGGGAAGCAATGCCCGTTGTGGTGGCATGGGCGCGGTGAGCAGTACCAAAAGCATCATTGACATACATATCGCCCAAATGGGCTAACGACTTAATAAAGTCAGCATCATTGGCTTCTTCTTCAGCATAAAAACGGACATTTTCCAAGAGCACAATATCTCCGGGATTTGCCGATGCAATAACCGATTGCGCCGCTTCACCGATACAATCGTCTGCAAAGTGAACGTGGGCTGTGGTCAGAGTGCGCAAATGTGCAGCTACGGGTGCTAAACTATAAGCAAGATTGCGCTTGCCTTTCGGACGACCCAAATGGGACATCAGAATCACTATTGCCCCGCGGGAAGTGAGATTTTCAATAGTCGGTAAAGATTCGACTATGCGTTTATCGTCGGTGATAGTGCCATCTTCATGCAGCGGTACATTAAAATCAACACGTACTAAGACTTTTTTGCCTTGAACATCCAAATCGGTGACTGATCGTATCATGAGTAAAATCCTTGAGAGAAATGAGTAAATATCATCTTCAAAAATAAAAGGATTATTGGGAAGAAGAGCTTTCTGCGATGAGAAAGAAGGGGGATAGGGTGTCCATATCTGCGTATCATAAGCAAATAGAGGGCTTATATTCCTCATGTTATTGAAAACTCATTCAATTGCTTTGCAGTTAGGGGCAAAAATGTGGTCATTGCGGGCAATCGGGTGAGATTGTAAAAAACAAAATTTTAACGTGGAAGATTAAAAAAAACCGTAAATTTGCTATCGAAGTAAGCGACATGAATCTTAGCAGCTACCCTATATCACAATTAACAATCTTAGAGAAGAAATAATGAAGGAACTTCATCAAACAACTAAATATACCTTCTCGGGGCACGATTCCTTTCAGTGTCGTCAACTTTGGCTTAAAAAAGGCTTCGACTTTGTGAAAGACAAAGGATCGTTTAATAGTGAAGATGCTGTTGTTAAACTCGGTGTTGGTAAAAACATGGTTTCATCAATCCGTTATTGGATGAAAGTCTTCGATATCCTTGATAGTAAAGATACCCTAACGGAGTTCGGAACAAGATTGCTTGATACGGAACATGGCTATGACCCGTATCTTGAAGATGATGCAAGTTTGTGGCTATTACACTACAAACTAATAAAAACAGGAATCGAGCCAGTTTGATAAATACAATTTCTTAACTAAGTGATATTAAAGTGTTACAGAATAAATATTGTGACATTTCCTTGTCGAATAGGTTTTACGACTCAATATTTTATGCGTTTCTCACAAAAGTATAACCGTTCCAATCTTTAAGGCAAAAAAAGAATAAATTAGTCACTATGAAAAGTTTAAAAATAGACGGGGTTGAGATTTTTCTTTTACAAGAATCGTTAAAGCATTATAAATCTTTGGTCGAGAAAGAAGAATTTTCAAAGAATTCATTTATCACGAAAGAATATGTAATAGGAATGATTTCACAACTTGAAGAAAAGCTTAAAGAAATAGCTGTTAAAGACAAAGTGAGAAGTATAAATGCAACTACCTAATTCAAATGGCTTACCGGTCAATCTGCTTGCAGCTTGTTTCAATAATACTTCCGCAACTTATAAGTATTACTGGTTCTTATCAGTTCTACAGTCGGTTGAGAATCAAAATATGACAATTCCCAAAAAGGAATTATTTGCAAGAATGATTTCCAATGCTTGGTTTACCGTAAACTATTTTCATGTTTCTTTTGGTAAACAAGATTTAATTCAAGATGCAGTACGTATTGTAAATAAAATTGAAAATATTTCTATTCATGAAAAACAGGAAATCGTTTTTCAAAAACTGTCATCAACAAGAAATTCTGAAACAGAAAAACAACTTTGGCATTTCAATAAAAATGTTCCCCATTGGTTTTTAAGCCCATGGTTTCCGAAGGAGAAAAATGAAACAGATTCAGTAAGAGAGAAAAGAATTTATTCTCAATCAAAAATTTTTACAGAAAAGTGTTTGTATAGTTTATATCAAGATGTAATTGAAATTAATCCTGAATGGAAAAACTATTTGACTTCAAATACAAGGGTGTTGAAAGATTTTTGCTACTGGAATCTCGCCTTGTTTCTCCAAACAAAAAATCCGAATGTTCCTGATATACCTAATAAGTTAATTAAGCCAGCAGTAAGAAATTCTTTGACACAACAGCGAACCCAATTTTGGGATTTGGTTCTCAAAGAATTGGGTTCAGTAAAATGTATTTACACAGGTAAGGATCTCACAGTTGGAAAATATGCTGTAGAACATTTTATTCCTTACTCTTT
>ERZ761610.401-NODE-401-length-35835-cov-29.629374_pt1 | contig 35835 bp, 29 predicted proteins | sample MGYA00512164_ERZ761610 | MGnify/ENA primary metagenome ERZ761610 (study PRJEB28899, sample SAMN02850038) | bioreactor sludge metagenome | biome: EBPR Sludge; feature: EBPR Bioreactor; material: flocular biomat | place: Australia: Thorneside Wastwater Treatment...
TCACGTTAGCGGCTGTAACGCGCCCGCCATGCGGCTTCCAGCCGCTCCATCCAACTCGGATGCGGTTCGGGCAAGGGCGGACCCAATTCGCCAGGGCTGAGGGTGGCAATGCCGCGTTTCAGCCGGGTAAACCGTTCGCGGTCGGCGGCGGACAACTTTTCGAGTCCCAACACCGTCGGATCGCCCCAGACGGCGGGGTCCAATTTGCGGGCTTGCGCTTCGGGCGATAGCAAAAAATTGGCGACGACCTGCGCGGCTTCCTTGGCGCTGGAGTTGTATGGAATGGCGACGAAATGGGTGTTGGCGATGGTGCCGCCCGCCAGCACGTAGGTGCGCACGGTATCGCGCAAATTCCCCTTTTCGATTTCCGCCGAGGCGTCGTTGGGGTTGAGGCTGAAGGCGATATCGATTTCGCCGTCCGCCAGCAGTTGGCGCAGCGCCGGCGTGCTTTGCGGAAACGTTTGGCCTTGCCGCCACAGATGCGGTCGGATTGCATCCAGCCAACCCCACAGCGGGGCGGTCACCGCGCCGAACGTGCTTTCGACGACCGGTTTTTGCAAAGCTTCGCGCTGGTCGGTCAATTCGTTCAGGATTTGTTTGAGGAAGGTCGAACCGAGGGAATCGGGCGGTTCCGGGTAAGTGAACCGGCCGGGGTGGGCCAGGATATACGCCATCAGTTCGGAGGCGGATTTCGGCGGGTTTTGCAGCTGGGCGGTGTTGTGGATAAACACCAGGTGCGATTTGCCCCAGGGCACTTCCATGCCTTCGACGGGTTCCGTGAAATCCAGGGTGGTGCTTGGGATGGTGATCGTATCGACCGAGGGATAATGGGGCAGCCGCCCGGAAAACGGTCCGAACAACAAGCCGTTGCTCTTCATCGCATGAAAATTTTCACCATTGAGCCAGAGCAGGTCCACCGTGCCTTTTTCGTTGCGGCCCGCATATTTTTCGGCCAGGATCCGCGAGACCGTTTCGGCGATATCGCTGACTTTCACATGCTGGAGCGTGATGTCGTAGCGTTCCTTGACCTGCTCCCCGACCCAGGCGATATAGGCGTTGACTTTGTCATCGCCGCCCCAGGCGTTCCAATAGACGGTCTGGCCTCGGGCTGTTTTCTCGGTGTCTTCCCAGGTGGGGTCGGCGGTCGCCCCGGTTGTGATGAACAGCGCCAACAGTGGGATCAAAATCCACCGCAGACCCAGCCGCGGCTTGCCAATCATGGCCATCGTGCCTTTCCTCGAATCAGGAGGTCGTTGTTCGCAAGTAGGCTTCAACGTGTTGGCGTTATGTCGCCAACGGGAGCCAAGGCCGGAACGATCTTACATTGGCCCGCGCCGCTCGTTTCATCGTCGCGTCGTTTTTAGCCTGTTTTCGAGGCCGTCCGGTCCAGGGGGCTGGTAACGGTATTTAGTGAGTGGAGAACCGCTCAATGATACGGCGCTAATCAGAGCAAACAGGCATGACGCGAGGTTATTTTACAATTGTAGTGGCTCTACAACCGTCATGGCGGTCTTAAATTATACAGGTGGAAATATTTGATGCGGCCGATGGAAGCCAACGGTTTCGACCGAGGTCGTAGCCGCTAACGGACCGCCGCGTTTATCGCCGAGCCGCCCGCCTGAAAAGAGCCATCCACGCAAAGGAGAGATCGCCATGTCAACCCCTCAAAAATACGATATCGGCGTTTTAAAACGGCTGACCATCCGCTGCATTTCCGAAACCGGTTGGTTTGACACGGATACCGTGTTTGGCGACATTCGAGACGCCGGCGGCGCCGAGACCGATCAATACGCGATTCCGTGGCCGCCGTTCGGCGCGCTGCACTCGGACAACGCGGCCGGTTTTTCGGCCTTGTTGGAGGCGGAGACCATCGACGGGACCGTGCGCCGGGTGTTGTTCGACACCGGCTGGAATCCGGCCTGGATGGACCGGCGCTTCGCCGAGGAGGGCATCGACCGTCTGTTGCGAGACGGCGAGATCGAAGCCCTGGTGATCAGTCACGAACATTTTGACCACTTCTGGGGGATCGGCTCGACCCTCAAGCATTGCCCCGGAATCACCGTTTACGTTCCTGAAGGTTTCCATGCGGCCGGCTTCGACCTGATCCGCCAACAAGGCCACACCGGGGAAGTGATCACTGTCGCCGCCGACCGGCCGCACGTCTTGTTTCGGGGCTTGGCGCTGGTGAATTTTCCGATGAACACGCTGCTGAAGGTGGGGGGCGAAAACGTGTTGTACGCCCATCTTCAGGATCGAGGTATCGCCATGGTGACCGGCTGCGGCCACGGCGGCGTGCTCAACTTGCTGGAGTACGCCCGCCAGGCGTTCGTCGGCGGCGAGCGCATCCACGCCCTGTACGGCGGATTGCACATCGCGCCTCTGGACGATTGGGACGAAGCGCGAGACCGAATTATCGACGGTTTGAGGGTTTACGAGGTCGACAAACTGGCGTGCAATCACTGCACCGGCCGCGCGGCGGTGGAAAAGATGCTGGAACTCGGATTGCCGGTGCAGCGCGGCAGTGCCCGCAACGGCTCCAAGACGGATTTGTTCCTGGGCAACGGCGATGTGTTGGAGTTGGGTTAAACGCTTGACGGTCGTTTCGAGTGGGCCTGCCGCTTCTTAACCCACGCTCCACGACAGCGCCGATCCGGCTCGCAGGGGAACCAGTTGGTCGTCGCCGAACGCCAGGTATTCGGGGACCGGCGTCATTTGGCGGCGCAGGGTGATTGTGCCGGCGTTGCGCGGCAGGCCGTAAAAATCGGGCCCGTGAACGCTGGCGAAGGCTTCCAGCCGGTCCAGCGCCCCGGCCGATTCGAAGGCTTCGGCATAGAGTTCCAGCGCGGCGTAAGCGGTGTAGCATCCCGCGCAGCCGCACGCCGCTTCCTTGCCTTGACGCGGGTGCGGCGCGCTGTCGGTGCCGAGAAAATATTTAGGATTGCCGCCGGTCGCCGCTTGCAGCAGCGCTTGTCGGTGGCGTTCGCGCTTGAGAACCGGCAGACAGTAATAATGCGGCCGGATGCCCCCCTGAAAAATCGCGTTGCGGTTGTAGAGCAGGTGATGGGCGGTAATGGTGGCGGCGACCGTGACCGGCGCTTCCCGCACATAATCGGCGGCGTCCTGGGTCGTAATGTGTTCCAGCACGATTTTCAAGGCGGGAAAGTCACGGACGAGTGGGATCAACACCCGTTCGATGAAAACGGCCTCGCGGTCGAAAATATCGACCGCCGGGTCGGTCACTTCGCCGTGAACCAATAACCGCAAGCCTTGCGCTTGCATCGCCTCCAAGACCGGATAAATCTTGCGAACGTCAGTGACGCCGGAAGCGGAGTGGGTGGTCGCGCCAGCCGGATAAAGCTTGCCGGCGACGACGTGACCCGAGGCTTTGGCGCGGACGATTTCGGCGGGCGCGGTCGTGTCCGTCAGATACAGCGTCATCAGGGGCTGAAAATCCGATTCCGGCGGTACGGCGTCCAGAATCCGACCGCGATAAGCCAACGCCTGCTCGGTGGTGGTCACCGGCGGGTTGAGATTGGGCATGATGATGGCGCGGGCGAACTGGCGGGCCGTGTGCGGTGCCACCGCGCGCAGGGCGTCGCCGTCGCGGACGTGAAGGTGCCAGTCGTCGGGGCGGGTGAGGGTCAGCGCGGCGTTTGGAAGCTCGGGTTGCGGGGCCATGGGCTTTTCGAGGTTGGAGGGATCGGGCTTTCCAGATTAGCCGATCAGCTCGTAACGTTGAATATCCGGTTGGCCGGCCAGCAATCCCGCCGCTTGGGCGAACGCCCTCTGAAGGTGCGCGGATCGCAGGTGTTGGTCGATGGCGGCATCGTCGGCCCACTCCTCGACGAACGTGAAATCGGTCGGGTCTTGCTGGTTTTGCAACAGCAGGTAGCGGTGGCAACCGGCTTCCTGGCGGGTCGGCGTCAGCAGCGCCTCCAGAACGGCCCGCAGTTGCGTGACGGCGTCTGGCTTGGCGGTGATGCGGGCGACGATATGAACGGTCGATGGGGTCATGGGTTCGTTCCTTTACGGTCGGTGGAGGGGGTGTTTGGGTTGCCTGGCTGGATCATAGGCCATGCAAAACTCGCTTGCTCCAGCTCAAAAGAGAGCCGTGAGACGTGGCCAGCGCCGCCATGGTCAGCCAGCGGGGCTGCGCTTCCAGCCGCGCCAGCCAGGCGCGGACTCCCGGAAAGCGTCCCAGATCGAAGCCCGCGTCGGGGGCGGTGTGGGTATAGGGGTAGAGGGCAATATCCGCAATCGTCAGCCTCTCACCCGCCAGATAATCATGCGTCGCCAGCCGCTGTTCCATCACCGCCAGCGCCCGATAACCGCGCTTGATGCGTCCCACGATGTTCGGGTCGTCCGGCGCGTAGCCCAGATAATGGGTCAGGAAATGCGCCCCCGCCAGATTCGGTTCGTGGCTGTTCTGCTCGAAGAACAGCCATTGCAGCACCCGCGCTTGATTTAAGCGCTCGCGCGGCAACCAGTTAAGGCTCCACTGCGCAAGATAGCAGAGGATGGCGTTCGATTCATGCAGGCTCTCGCCGGAGCTCAACCGCAATACCGGCACCATGCCTTGCGGGTTCATGGCTAAAAATTCCGCGGTTTGCGTTTCCCGGTTGAGAATATCGACCGACACCCATTGAAAGGGCAGATCGAGCAAGCCCAGCATCAGCCAGACCTTGAAGCAATTGCCCGAACGTGGGTCGGCGTACAACGTAAAAGCAGGTGCGATCTGGGGCATGACAGGGTCTCCGTCGTTCGACTTTTCGCAAGGGTTGATCACGCGGTGCTGCCCGAGCGATTGAACGGCGGATCGGCCGGTGCGCTCAATCGCAATGTTTTCATGCTCGCATGCGTCCGGCGCATGTGAAAACGGCGGTTTATTCGCTTGAGAACCGGCAGCGGCTGGTTTTAAATCAAGCTGCCGTGAAGGCGACGCGTTATGCCTTAATCGAACGGGAGGAATGCCGATGAAGCGGGTCATCAATTTCGACGAACTGGAGCGGGAGTTACATCCGCAGCGCCACGGCGAGCGGTTCGCGGCGGAAATGGCGCAGGTCGGGCCACGCGCCGGCGCGCGCAAGCTCGGTTGCCGCCTGACCGTGGTGCCGCCCGGCAAGAGCGCGTGGCCGTTTCACGCCCATGCCGTCAATGAAGAAATGATCATCATGATCGAGGGTGAAGGCATCTTGCGGCTTGCGGACGGTGAACAGCCGCTGCGGGCGGGTGATGTGGTGGCCCTGCCGCCGGGTGGGATGGAAGCCGCGCACGAAATCATCAACCGTTCCGCGCGGGCGCTTAAATACTGGTGCGTCTCGACCATGGAGGAGCCGGATATCGGCCTTTATCCCGATTCCGGCAAGTTTTTCGTCATGGCGGGAGCCGCGCCGGGCGGGGATAAAACCCTGCGGACGTTTTCTCACATCGGCCGTTGCGCGGACGCGGTCGATTATTGGGAGGGCGAGGCTTGATGGCCGGCTTGCCGCCTTCAGCCGCGCGCGGCGAACGGCCCGACTGGAGCGGGTGAGATGCCGTTGCCGCTGGCGCGTCTGCCCTCGCTGGATCTGATTCGCGGTTTCGTCGCGGTCGGGCGGCGTATGAGCATCACGCAGGCCGCCGAGGATCTCTGCCTGACCCAATCGGCGGTCAGCCGCCAGATTCGGGCGCTGGAAGATGCGCTCGGCGTCAAATTGCTGGTGCGCGGCCATCGTTCCATCGCCTTCACGCCCGCCGGGGAGTGTCTTTACCGTTGCGCCGATGGCGTTGTCCAGCAGTTGCAGGAGGTGCTGGGCGCACTAAGCGTCGGGCGCGGCCAGCGCTATCGGGTGACGATTACCGCTAGCGTCGGCGTGGCTGGCTTGTGGCTGCTACCGCGCCTGACCGGGTTTCAGCAAACGCATCCCGGCATCGAGATCCGTCTCGCCGCCGACAATCGCTTGCTCGATCTCAACGCCGAAGGTATCGATCTGGCCATTCGCTACTGTTCGCGCGCCGCCGCGCCGGAGGGAGCGATTTGGCTGTTTGGAGAAACCGTGGTTCCCGTGGCGCACCCCACGCTCGGAAAGCCGCACCTGCGTTCGGCCGCCGATCTGACGGATGAATATTTGTTGGAATACGACGAACCGCGTTTGCCCGGCTTGCAATGGAGCGAATGGCTGCGGGCGATGGGTTGGGAAAATCCCAAGCCGCGCGGTATGCAGCGCTTCAACCAATACGATCAATTGATGCAAGCGGCGGCCAGCGGCCAGGGGATCGCCATCGGTCGCCTGGAATTGATACAGCCCCTGCTGGCGGAGGGGCGCTTGCGGGTGCTCGCCGCGCCGCGCCGGCTGACGGACACCGGGTTCGCTTACTGGTTGCTTTACGCCGACGCCGAACCGCGCGCTGAAGTGCGCAAAGTCGGCGAGTGGATTTTGAGTGAAGCCCGTGCCACCGTTATGGATGTTTGAGGATTGTTCGCCGCTACACTTTAGCCGCATCGTCCGGCTGTCTGGGCGTCCGGCAGTCCGGGACTTCCCTCCACGCACGGAATCGCCCGCAAATATTCATAAATCGCTCGGAGGTCCGTGTCGGTCATCTTTTGATAGACCGGCCAAGGCATCACCTGCAAGAGCGGGCCAAGTTGCGGGTGGGCTTGATGGGGATCGACGCCGGTGCGCATGATTTCCACAAACTCCTCCAGGGACGCGCCGCCCGGCAGGCCGTTCTTATCGGGGGTCAAGTTCCGAGACACGACGGGTCCAAAAGATGCGCCGCCGCCCATATAGCCGGCCGTGTTGATCTGTTCCGGTTGCCCCTGAAAGGGATCGCCTCCGGAAGCGTAAGCCGGCGAGGTGTGGCAATCCGCACACCCGGCGTGGGCGTTGACGATATAGCTGCCCAAGCCCACTAGGGCGCGGTTCTTGCCCTGCAAATCCAACGTCACCGGCGCGATGGCGAAACCTTGGCGAACAGTCGAGCCTGCGCCGCTCTTCATGCGTTCCGCGCTATCTGCGGCGGCGGGCGAAGAGACTAGGGCCGCGCAGATGGCCACGACCGACGCCCGAACTCCGATTGCAAAAGTTTTCTGGCCAATCGCCTGCATGAGGGTTCTCCTCGATAGTGATGCATTTTCCGGGTCGGCGCGGCCTACAAGGGCACTTGCCGGAAGACCGCGCCACAACAGTCTGAGCGCAGGGTAGTTGCCGTTTGTTTCTGCGCTATGTCTCCAGAACGAGGATTTGTTTCAATTGTTAGCGAGCGGCCGGAATGCTTCTGTCACTCGTTGACATTCGCCAGGCGCATGTCAAGTCAGTAAATTTGTCATCTTTTGGCGTTTGGAAAATCGTTATGCTGACCTTCGGTTGGTTGCCCCTTCTCCATTCACAGCCCACCTGGAGCCCACGATGTCTGCTGATGACGCTGTTTTGTACCAAGAGACCGCCGGAATCGCCCGGATTACCCTCAACCGCCCGGACGCGCTGAATGCCTTGAGTCTGGCGCTGTTGCAACGTTTGGCGACGCTGCTTGACCAGATTCGACAGGATGAGGCGGTTAAAGCCGTCATCATCACCGGCGGCGGCGGTAAAGCCTTTTGCGCTGGGGCCGACATCGCCTATCTGCGGCAGGCTTCGCCGCTTGGCGTGCGGGAGTTCGCCAAGCAGGGGATAGCGGTCAACGAGCGGATTGAAACGCTGGGCAAGCCGGTGATCGCCGCCATCAACGGCTATGCGCTCGGCGGCGGCTTGGAGCTGGCGGAGGCGTGTTGGTTGCGGGTGGCGGTCAAGACCGCCCGGCTCGGCCATCCCGAAGTCAAAATCGGCGCGGTCGCCGGGTTTGGGGGCACGACGCGCTTGCCGCGACTGGTCGGACGCGGGCGAGCCGCCGAATTGCTGGTGCGGGGCCGGATGATCGATGCCGATGAGGCGCTGCGAATCGGCCTGGTGCATGACGTGGTGGAACCGAATGAGGTGCTGGTCGCCGCTGAAACGCTGGCGCGCGATCTGCTGGCGCAATCGCCCACGGCGGTTCGGCTGACCTGGGACATGCTGCATCGCGGCTTGAATCTGTCGCTTGAAGAATCGGCGCTGTTAGGCGCGGATTACTTTGGGCTGGTCGCCGCCAGCGAGGATTTTCGGATCGGGACACGCGCTTTTCTCGATAAACAGCCGCCGGTCTACGTCGGCCGCTAACAAGTAGCCTCAATGTTCATCGGCGTATAGCGCGACGCTATCGGCCCCAAAGGCAAATCTGACCATTGCCTTGCAGCGTTCCAAATCTTCGGCATTTTCCGCCGCGACCGTCAGCCGAACGAAACCGCATTTCTCGCAGGCGGCAATGCCGAAGAAACCCCCTGGATGAATTTCTTCCTTCATCCACTTGATCCGTACTGAGGTATTGCAACTCTCGCAACCGGTTACTTCAGGAAGAAAAGTCATGTGCGCCAGCTCCTGTTGCTTCAACCCATCGATAGGGTTGGATTCACAAACCCAAATCCTGTCACTTGGATTCTGTCTTGTATGGCAGCGCTAAATTTCCACCGTAAAATCGGCTCTGAATTGCGGATTAGCTTCCATCGGGTAGCCTCTGGGATTACAAAGGATTCGAGTATTACCGATAGTGTAATCCTGCGAATGATGCGTGTGTCCATGAATCCATAGCGCGATGTCGGCGCTTTCAATAAAGCCTTCTAGGTTTGAGGCGTAAGCAGCGCTAAGCCGATCCGCCTGATAAGATTCGGGAAGGGAGCGCAAACTAGGCGCGTGATGGGTAATGACGATTTTCTGGTAACCGTCTTTTTTTTCGAGCGCCTGTTGAAGCCAATGGCGGGATCGCGCGTGTAGAGCAGCCGTATCAAACGAGCGCAATTTCCTAAAATCTGGGCTGACTCTGATCTTTCGATAATCGGTCATCTTGGTCGTGGCTTCATAACCGGCGAGTCCCGGATCGCCGAAGAGCCCGAAATCTGTCCATAAGGTGCAACCCAAAAATCTCACGCCGTCCATCTCGAAAGGGTCGTTTTCCAAAATATGAACAGAGCCGTCTTGCGCTTGCTCCTTCAGGTCATGCAAATGTTTGGGATAGGCTCGGCCATAATATTCATGATTGCCCAGCACGTAGAGGACCGGCGTGTTGGGAAAAGCCGCTCTGGCCCAGGTAAGTCCTTTATCCTTAATGTGAATATCACCGGCCAGAATCACTAGATCGGCATCCGTCGCTGGCAAGTGGAAGGCGGCAAATTCAAGATGCAGATCGCTCAGAATGTGTAGCTTCATCAGTCGACTCGTAAACGGTAGCCAGCGGGGATGGCTGATTTGCCAGACGTCACCGCGCCCCCGCGCCTTGACGCCTTAAGGCAAAGCCTTAAGCTAGCGGCTTGCGCGGCCGGGGCTGACTGAAGCAGCCGGGTCGCTTTTGATGCCTGAACCGCTTTTCGTCTTATGAGGAATGTTATGTCTGATGTCAAAAAAGTCGTGCTGGCCTATTCGGGCGGCCTGGATACCTCGGTCATCCTGAAGTGGCTGCAGGACGTGTATCACTGCGAGATCGTGACCTTTACCGCCGATCTCGGCCAGGGCGAGGAACTGGAGCCGGCGCGGGGTAAGGCGCTGAAGTTTGGGATCAAGCCGGAAAACATCTACATCGAGGATCTGCGCGAGGAATTCGTGCGCGATTTCGTGTTCCCCATGTTTCGGGCCAACGCGATCTACGAGGGCGAATACCTGCTGGGAACGTCCATCGCCCGGCCGTTGATCGCCAAGCGCCAGATCGAGATCGCGGTACAGACTGGAGCGGACGCCGTATCGCACGGCGCGACCGGCAAGGGCAACGATCAGGTGCGGTTCGAATTGGGCGCTTACGCCCTCAAACCCGACATCAAGATCATCGCGCCGTGGCGGGAATGGGATTTGCTCTCGCGCGAGAAATTGCTGGCTTACGCCGAGCAGCACGGCATCCCGGTCGAGATGAAGCGCGGTGCGAAATCGCCGTATTCGATGGATGCGAATCTCTTGCACATTTCCTACGAGGGCGGCGTGCTGGAAGACCCATGGAGCGAGCCGGATGAGACGATGTGGCGTTGGTCGGTGTCGCCGGAACAAGCCCCCGACCAGCCGCTTTATCTCGAACTGGGCTACCGTAACGGCGACATCGTGTCGATCGACGGCGAGACGCTGACGCCCGCCGCCGTACTGACCCGCTTGAACCAATTGGGCGGCGCGTACGGCATCGGTCGGTCGGACATCGTGGAAAACCGCTATGTCGGGATGAAATCGCGCGGTTGCTATGAAACCCCCGGCGGCACCATCATGCTCAAGGCGCATCGGGCGATGGAATCGCTGACGCTGGATCGGGAAGCCGCCCATCTCAAGGACGAACTGATGCCGCGTTACGCCAGTCTGGTCTATAACGGCTACTGGTGGAGCCCCGAACGCCAGTTGCTGCAAACCCTCATCGACGCCTCGCAAGCGCCGGTCAACGGCACGGTCAAGGTGAAGCTGTACAAGGGTAACGTCATCATTGCGGGCCGCAAGTCCGACGACAGCCTGTTCGACATGAACATCGCCACCTTCGAGGACGACGCGGGCGCTTACGATCAAAAGGATGCGGGCGGTTTCATCAAGCTCAACGCCTTGCGGATGCGGATCGCCGCGTCCAAGGGTCGGCGGTAACACGACGACCGGCGCGACGGGATCTGATCGCGCCGGTTTCCAGTAGCGGACACAGGAGCGAGGCCATGCGTATTCTGCATACCATGTTAAGAACGGGCGATCTCGACCGCGCGATCCAGTTTTATACCGAAATCCTGGGGATGAAATTACTGCGGCGGCGGGATTATCCCGAGGGTAAATTCACTCTGGCTTTCTTGGGTTACGGCGCGGAGTCGGATCAAAGCGTGATCGAGCTGACCTACAATTGGGGTGTGGATCGCTACGAAATGGGCACCGCGTACGGCCATATCGCCCTGGAAGTCGATGATGTCTATCGCGCGACCGACGAGGTCAAACGCCGGGGCGGTAAAATCCTGCGTGAAGCCGGGCCGATGAACGCGGGAACCACAATCATCTCCTTTATTGAAGATCCCGATGGGTATCCGATTGAATTGATCGGCGCGAAGTAGGAGGCTGCGCGCTGCGGAGTTGCAAGAGATGATCGGCCAACAGTTTGCCAAGCTCAAAACCCTCACCAAAAACGCCGTGGTCTTCATGGAGCACGGCGGTTCCGGCCCGCCGCTGCTGTTTTTGCACGGCTATCCGCAAAGCCACACGATGTGGCATCAGGTCGCGCCCCACTTTGTCGGTGAGTATCGGGTGATCTGCCCCGATTTGCGCGGTTACGGCGACAGTTCCAAACCTAAAAGCAGCTCCGACCACGAGACCTACTCCAAGCGGGCGATGGCCCAGGATATGGTCGAGGTCATGGAATATTTCGGTTATCGGGAATTTAGCGTGGTCGGTCACGACCGAGGGGCCAGGGTCGCCCATCGCCTGGCGCTGGATTATCCGGAGCGGGTCAAACAAGTCTGTCTGATGGATATTGTACCGACCTATCACATGTTCAAGCATGCCGATCAGGTGTTCGCCACCGGCTATTACCACTGGTTTTTTCTGATCCAGCCCGATGGCTTGCCGGAAAAGCTGATCGGAGCCGATCCGGCCTATTACCTCACCGAAAAGCTCAAGCGTTGGAGCGCCCCAGACGCCCGGTTCGCGCCGGAAGCAGTGGCCGACTACATCCGTTGTTTCAGCAATCCCGACACCATTCGCGCCAGCTGCGATGATTATCGGGCGGCGGCCAGCATTGATTTAGCGCATGATGGAGCCAGCCTCGGTCAGAAAATCCGTTGTCCGCTGCTGGTGCTGTGGGGCGCGCAAGGCTTTATCCAACGTACCTATGACGTGCTGGAAGTTTGGCGGGGCTATGCGGAGCGGGTGGAAGGGCAGGCGTTGGATTGCGGCCATTTTCTGCCCGAAGAAAAACCAGGAGAGGTTACGGCGGCGCTCCGCGCATTTTTTGCGAAGGAGTAAGTGAAATAAAAGAAGCAGAGAATCTTGCCCGAAAGATGACCATCAAAAAAGCCGGCTCGCGCCGGCTTTTTGGGTTTGGAACTGAAACGCGACCTAAAGGGATCGCGTTTCAGCCGTGGCTCAAGCGGCAACCACCTTCCAGACTTCCGGCGCTTTCTCGACGCGCTTGCCGAATTCCTGGCGTTGCGCTTCGAGTTCGGGCGGCAGTTTCTGGCCGAATTTTTCGAAGAAACCCTTGATCTCTTCGACTTCGCTGGCCGCTTCGGAGCGGTTGATGTTGGTGATCGTCTCGAACTGCTCCTTGGAGAAATCCAAGCCTTGGAAATCCATATCTTCATAGCGCGGCATGTAACCGAACGGACTTTCCACCGCGCCGACCTGGTCGTTAACCCGCTTCACGATCCATTCCAGCACCCGCATGTTCTGGCCGTAGCCCGGCCAGACAAATTTGCCGTTGGCATCCTTGCGGAACCAGTTGGTGCGGAAGATTTTGGGCAGCTTCAGGCCGGACTTCTTGCCCATGTTGACCCAGTGATTCCAGTAGGACGCCATGTTGTAGCCGCAAAACGGCAGCATGGCGAACGGATCGCGACGGATGCCGGTGACGCCGATGGCGGCGGCGGTGGCTTCCGAACCCATGGTGGCGGCCATGAACACACCGTGGTTCCAGTCGTAGGCTTGATAAACCAGCGGGAAGGTCTTGGACAGGCGGCCGCCGAAAATGAAGGCCGAGATCGGCACGCCGGCGGGATCTTCCCAGGCCGGATCGATGGTCGGGCACTGTCCGGCGGGCGCGGTGAAGCGCGAGTTGGCGTGCGCGCCCGGTTTGCCGGAATCCGGCGTCCAGTCATTGCCCTGCCAGTCGATGCCGTGTTTCGGCGGCTCGACGCCCATGCCTTCCCACCACACGTCGCCGTCGTCGGTCAGCACCACGTTGGTGAAAATGCAATTCTCCTTGATCGATTCCATCGCCATCGGGTTGGAGTCGTAGGAGGTGCCGGGCGCGACGCCGAAGAAGCCGGCTTCGGGGTTGATCGCGCGCAAAGTGCCATCGGGACGCGGCTTGATCCAGGCGATGTCGTCGCCGACGGTCAGCGCCTTCCACTTACCGAAGCCCTTGGGCGGCACGATCATGGCCAAATTCGTCTTGCCGCAGGCGCTGGGGAACGCCGCCGCGACGTAGGTCTTCTCGCCCTCGGGCGATTCCAGACCCAAGATCAGCATGTGTTCGGCCAGCCAGCCTTCGTCGCGGGCCATCGCCGAGGCGATGCGCAGCGCCAGGCACTTTTTGCCGAGCAGGGCGTTGCCGCCGTAGCCGGAGCCGTAAGACCAAATCTCGCGGGTTTCGGGATAGTGGACGATCGCCTTGCGGCCGATGTCCGGCTCGCACGGCCACGGCACGTCTTTCTGACCGGGTTCGAGCGGCGCGCCGACCGAATGGACGCAGGGGATGAAAAAGCCGTCGCTGCCCAGCGCGTCGAGCACTTTCTGGCCCATGCGGGTCATGATCCGCATGTTGATGACCACATAAGCCGAATCGCTGATCTCGATGCCGATCTGGGCGATGGGGCTGCCGATCGGCCCCATGCTGAAGGGGATCACGTACATAGTGCGGCCGCGCATGCAACCCTTGAACTGCTCCTTGAGCTGGACGCGCATTTCAGCCGGAGGCGCCCAATTATTGGTCGGGCCGGCGTCTTCCTTGTTTTCCGAGCAGATAAAGGTGCGGTCTTCGACTCGCGCCACGTCGGACGGATGGGAGCGGGCCAGATAGGAATTGGGGCGCTTGGCTTGATTGAGCTTGATGAAGGTGCCGCCCTTGACCAATTCTCCGCACAGCCGGTCGTTTTCTTCTTGCGAGCCATCGACCCAGTGGATGCGGTCCGGTGTGGTGAGGGCGGCGATTTCCTCTACCCATTTCAACAACTTGGCATTGTTGGTCCGGTTGTTACCGTCGTGAGCAATTGCCATCGATTAAATCTCCTCTGGTGTTGGAATGCGTTGGGGTGGAGAAGTTGTTCAAACGAGCCGGTTCAACATCGTCCGCGCGAGGTTGCAGTCAGGCGCGATCCTTCAGGAGCCGGGTACGCCATGAGTCATAAGGGTATCATCAAGCGGGTCCGGACGCTACCGGTCCCATGGGAGCTTGTGGCGCGGCGCCTGCAAACTCGAAACTCGCGCGAGATTTTAAGCGAGGGTGATGCGCCTTGCGACGGGTCTTCCTCAATTTGCAAGCGGGGATGAACCATCGGCAGGATGAAGGGGAATTAGGGTTTAAGCACTCCTTCCCGGAAAACCGTTATGAGCGATGACCGCACTCTTTTTATCGGGCAAAAAAGGCCCGCTCGCGATCCCAATCAAACGCTGGTTCTACGCTTTAACCGAACGGATCCGCGGCCATCGCTTTTTTGCAGGCTCAAGCGAAGGTTCGGGAGGAGGCGAGCGAGCCTGCTGGCGGTCGGCCTCGCTCTTGGCGCGGGCGGGTTGCTGGTCGAGCGGATACCGCTAATCGGAGCTGTCGTTGCCTCTGGCGTGGTGAAAGCGGCCGACCAACCAGAAAGCGTCCGGCCTTTGGAACGTGGCGTCGTTGAGGAAATCCGGTCCTGGGACGGTGAGAGAGGCGGGGCGGCGCGACCCGGCGGGCGCTTGCCCGACAGCGTGCCCGAAGCCGGACCGCTCTTGATTGAGGCGCGGGTCGAAATCGACGACATCGACGCCGTGCGGTTGGAGCAGCCCACCGATATCCGGCTGACTGCCGATTCGACTCGCGAAACGCCGTTACTAGCCGGAACGGTGCGTTATATCTTCGCCGGTCAGTTGACTGACCCGCGCACCGGCGCGCCGCACTACCTCGCGCAGGTGGCGGTGGATGCGGCTTCGCTAGCGCAAGCCGGCGGCGTCCATCTGCAACCCGGCATGCGCGCCGAACTGTTCATCAAAACCGGCGAGCGCACCGTGCTGGATTATCTGTTGGAGCCGGTCATGGCCATCTTGCGGCAAGTGTTGAGCGAACCATGACGGTCCGGCGGCGCTCGAGCCGTCCTCCAGACTGGCGTCAGAGGCAGGCGGGCGCCGGGGTGGCGCGAGCCAGCGCCGCGCAGGCATCGATCCCGCCGATTTGGGGCGAGTCAGCCCGATTGGCGCCAGCCAAGGGTTTGGCGGTTGCCCGGAGCACGGTTCTGAGCTGTTCGGGTGTCGCCCGTGGCGTCTGTTGCAGTAAAAGCGCGACGACGCCGGTCACATGGGCCGCCGCCAGCGAACTGCCGGAGAGCAGGGCATAGCGGGCCTGGGGCGCTGGAGCGACGACATCGACGCCGGGGGCCGCCGCCGCGAAAGGGATCGCCGGCCATTGCGGCCGGACGATTGCGCCGTTCATATCGCAAGCCACCACCGGGATGACAGTGTCGAGCGAGGCGGGAAAACCGGGATCGCCCGCATTTTCGCGAGCGGCCACCACCACCACGATGCTGTTTTGCTCCGCCGCCGCCAGCAGGCGCGCAAGCAAGTCGTCCGTCCGGCCGCCCAGGCTCAAATTCATCACCCTGATCCGGTGATTGATGGCGTAATCGACCGCTTTGGCCACAGTCCAGCTGCTACAGCGGGCCTTGGCGGCGTTGGGCTCCGAATACCAGCATGATTTGAGCACCGTCAAGCGCGCTTCGGGCGCGATGCCATCGACGCCGGCTCCCCCGACGCGCGCGCCGATGATGCCGGCTACCGCCGTGCCGTGGCGGTCGGCGCGAAAGCTCGGTTCGCCGCCTTCGACGAAAGTGGCGGTTTCGGCGATCCGCCCTTGCAGATCGGGATGATCGGTATCGGCTCCGGTATCGATTACCGCGACCGCGACGCCCCGGCCGGTGCTGATGGCGCGCACCCGATCCGCCCGGAGCCATTTCACCCCATAAGCCAGCTCGCGATAAGGATTGCCCGAGGCGGCTTGCAAGCCTTCAAAGGTCTGATTGGCTTGGGCCAGTTCGACTCTGGGATCGGCCCGCAGTTGGCCGAGCACGGTCTCCAGCGGTTGGTCGGTCGGAACCTGAAACACCAAACAGTGCACTTTGATTGAGGCCAACGGAAATTCACCCACGGGCCGCAGGCGGTATTGCGCCTGCAACTCACGGGCGATGGTCGGCCACTGCGCCCGCAAGCGATCCGGCAGCGCCACGATGATCTGGCGGGCTTGTAACTGCTTGGGCACGCCGGGTTCGTCAATAACCGCCGCCGTGGAGGGATCAAGCGGGTCGGGCGCGCTGGCGCAACCGTGCAGCGCCGCCAGCACGGCCGCGACGCTGATCAAGCGCCACGGTTTTAAGGACTTCATCGAGAATCTCCGGGAGATACGGCTTCAACCAGCCGGATTTGAGGGCGGGCGCGCAGGCGGTTCAGGGTCTCCGCAAGCGGGTGCTCGGAGCGTGGTGTCTTTGCCAAGGCGATGGTGTAAATGCCAAGAGCGGTAGGCCCGGCGACGATGGCGCCATCGATCTCTCGCAACAGCTGCTGGATTTCCAGGGCGGTGGCGCTATCGTTGAAAATCAGACGCAAGCGAGGGCCGGTCGCCCCAGGCGCTGGGTCGCCGCGCGACAGGGTTTCATAATCGGAGGTTGCGGGCATCATCCCGCCCGGCAACAGCACCACCAGCAGCAGGGCCGCCACCGCCAGGCTTTCCAGCCCCAGAGTCCAGCGTACCGGGTTGGGCGTCGTTTCCAGCCAATGGTAAATGCGTTGGATGAGGGTGGGTCGATCGGTTGGGATGGCGGGTGGCGGTGTATCCCGCGCTGTAGCCGCAAGACGTCCGCCGCCGTCGGTGGAGAGCCGATCCGGGACAGAAGCCGGCCGCGCGTCCAGTCGGTCGATTTCCGCCAGCAGCCGGTCGAAGTGCCCCGGCGTTGGCGTCCAACCTTCCTCGGCATCCTGTTGGATCGTATTGGCGAGCGCGCGGCAGCGTTCCAACTCGGCGCGGCAAGCGGGGCAGCGGGCGAGATGTTGTTCCACCGTGGCGCTTTCGCCAGCGCTTAGGCTGCCGTTCGCATACCAGGGCAGCAGCGTTTCGGTGGTTTCGTGCGCGTTCCTCGCTGTTGGGCCGGTCGGGGTCGCGGGCATGGGTTTCACTCCTTCGCCGTGGCGGCTTCTCGATAGCCGCGCCGGGCCAACAGCTGGGCCAGCTTCTTGCGGGCGTGGAACATTCGGGTTTTGACGGTGTTGGGCGGACAGCCGACGATATTCGCGATTTCTGGATAGGAAAGTTCTTCGCCGAAGGACAGCTCGATCACGCTGCGATGCTCGGTTGAGAGCTGTTCCAGCGCCCACTGTAAAACGTCCCCTAGTTCCCAACCCATGACGGTTTGCTCCGGGCCGTGCGGGGCAGCAGCCTGTGGGCTGTCCTCGCGGTCTCCGGCGTCTTCAAGAGCGGCCGGGGGCGAGTCGTCGATAGATTGGTCAGATCGGAAGCGCCCGACCCGCCGCAAGGTTTTAAGACCCTTGTGGTGGGCTATCCCGAACAGCCAGGTCGAAAGCTGCCCGACGGCGGGGTCGAAGCGGTCGGCGTTTTGCCAGACCGCCAGCAAGGTGTCATTCACGGTTTCCTCTACAAGTTCCGGCTGTTTCAGCAATTTGTACAGATAGCGCCCGAGGCGCGGTGAATGGCGGTCGTACAATGCTTTAAATGCTTGGCGGTCCTTGCGCGCCACCGCGCGGATTAGCTCCAGATCGGCGCTCGCGGCGACGGTTCCAGCAGCAGGATGCTGGCTCATCGGTTGACTGCTCCGTCACTGTGCAATCTCCGCCGACTCATCAGTGTATTTCCCAGCAAAATCCCGAGGGTTCAAAGCGTTTGAGTTTGATGGTTGCGTGGAAGTATAGGCGTTGCGGCTTGCGGTTTAAGGTGGCGCGCAGCGGCGCTCCTGCGATAGTTACAGGGATGACAAGTCGCTGGAAATTCAAATTGGCGATGGCACCTTTTTTCGTCATTAGTTATTTTTGGTTGACTGATTGCAAGATGGGCCGCTTGGATGAACGAGCCAATAACGTCCGAATTATCTTGGTCGAGCCAGCCAACGTGACAAGGACTGATGAATTAAATTACATTTACGGAGTTAATCCCTCGTTCGGCGTGTATGGATAAGGAGCATGTTGATGCTATTTTCGGTTAAAGGCGGCGGAATCGCGGTCATCGGCCTCATCGCGGCATGGGCAACGTGGATCGGTTTGCCCGAAGCAGCGTCCGCCGAGACGCTGACTGTTGGGGGCACGGGTTCTTCGACTCCCTTGATCGAGCGTTTCGCGCAAGCCTACGCCAAGCTCAAGCCCGAAATCACGGTGCGGGTGATCGATCCTCCGATAGGCAGCAGCGGTTCGATTCGAGCGATCCTCGCCGGCGCGAGCGATCTTGCGGTGCCGGGACGACCGCTGAACGATGAGGAAAAGGCGCGCGGAGGCCAGGATTGGGAACTCGGACGCACGCCGTTTCTGATCGTGACTTCCCAAAAACAACCCCAACCGGGTTTTAGCTTCGCACAATTGGCGGCAATTTATGAAGGCAAACAAACGGCTTGGCCTGATGGTTCGCCGATCCGGCTGGTGATGCGCAGTCCGACAGAGTCGGACACTCTGCTATTGCGAAAACTCTCGCCCGAGATGGATCGCGCGTTCGAGACGGCTTTAGCGCGGCCGGGCATATTAGTCGCCGCCAACGATCTGGAAAATCTTCAGCTATTGGAAAAGACGCCGGGATCGCTCGGTACGACTAATTTGGGGTTGCTTAAATCCCAAAACAGCACATTGCAAGTGTTGGACCTCAACGGGATGAAGCCGGGGCTTGACGATCTCAGAGAGGGGAGGTATCCGTATTACAAGACGCTTTACCTCGCGCGCGGGCCCAAACTATCGCCAGCGGCCCAGGGATTTATCGACTTCATGCTCTCGACGGCCGGAAAGGAAATACTGGAGCATTCGAATTATCAGCCCGCCTCAGCCCGACCGTGAACGGCCAGTCCCGACTCGAATACCTGCTGACGTGGTTGGCGGGCGGTTTGGCGGCGGTGGTCATGTTGGCCCTTCCGGTCGCCTATTTTGTCTCCGCCTATCAGCATTTGAGCGGAGAACTGGACGGCGAGGTGGGCGTCACCGCCACCGCGGTAACGGATTTTATCAATCACAACTCAGAACTGTGGAAATTCGACTCCGAACGACTGCAAGCGGTGCTGCGCAAGTATGTCAATTCGCGCCACGGTTCGGCGGTCATTGATGCCAGTGGCAAACCAGTTGCGCGGTTGATGCCGGATCTGGCCGCGCCCGTTCTGACCGCCAGTTGGCCGATTTACGATTTCGGCGTTGAAGCTGGAAAACTGGAAGTAACGGTTTCGCTGAGACGCTTGGTGGTGGAAACCGCCGCAATCGCCTTGGGGGGGGCGATACTGGGATTCATGGTGTTCTTTCCGTTGCGGATACTCCCGATCCGCGCGCTGCGGCAGGCAACGGCAGCCTTGGTGGACAGCGAAAATTCTTACCGGCAGCTGGTGGAATTATCGCCCGATGCGATTTATATCAACATGGACGGCAAGATCGCCTACATCAATACGGCCGGCCTGCGGCTGTTCGGCGCTGATTCTCCAGATGAATTGGTCGGAATGTCGTTTTGGGAGCGCATTCACCCCGATTATTATTATATGGTCTGGGAGCGCTGGCAGAATCTTGTTGATAACAGAGCATCGGCGGTTCCCCTGATGGAAGAACGCTACCTCAAACTCGACGGAACCGTATTTCCCGTCGAAGTGGCCGCGTCTCCCTGCATCTACCAAGGTCGAGCCGCCGTTCAAGTGGTGGTGCACGATCTGACCGAACGCAAGCGCGTCGAAACGGCGCTGGCCCAGGCGCGCGATGCAGCTGAAACCGCCAATCGGTCAAAATCGCGGTTTCTAGCCAACATGAGCCACGAAATTCGCACCCCGATGAACGGTGTATTGGGCATGGCGCAATTGCTGGCGGAACAGACTCAGCTCACCGACCAACAGCGCCATTATCTGGACGTTTTGAAAGACTCCGGCGAAACCTTGTTGCACCTGATCGATGAAATCCTCGATTTTTCGAAGATCGAGGCCGGAAAGTTCGTATTCTCCGAAACGGTTTTCGATCTGAGACAAAGGGTAACGGACACCTTGCGGATGCTGGTTCCTCAAGCCCGACGCAAGCATTTGGAATTGATCTGGAATGTGGCCGCCGATGTGCCGGCCAGAGTTCGCGGCGATCCGAGTCGGTTGCATCAAGTGCTGGCCAATTTAGCCAACAACGCCATCAAATTCACCCAACACGGCAGCATCCGGGTGGACGTGACTCTCGATGAGCGCGCGGCCCGCGATGAAGCCGCCATGCGCGTCTTGTATTTCGCGGTCCGGGATACCGGCGTCGGAATTCCCGAGGAGGCGCGCGCGCGCCTGTTTCAGCCGTTCACGCAAGCCGACGATTCCACCACGCGCAAGTACGGCGGCACCGGTTTGGGCTTGGTCATTTGCAAGCAAATCGTCGAAATGATGGGGGGCGAAATCGGCTATGAAAGCGTGCCGGATCGAGGGACGACTTTTTGGTTTACGGTCTGTCTGGCGGCCGTGTCAGACGCCGTCGAGCCGGCGTCGCTCCGGCCGATTGAGACGCGGGAACTGACCGGGCGGGTGCTGCTGGCGGAAGATAATCCCGTCAATGCCCTGGTGGCGGAAGAGATATTGAAAGCCTTGGGATTGGAAGTGAAACTGGCCGCTGACGGGCGAGACGCTTTGAGAGCCTGGAGCGAGGGCCGTTTCGATGTGGTGCTGATGGATTGCCAGATGCCCGAGATGGACGGTTTCGAGGCGACCCGCCAGATTCGCGCCCGCGAGCTTGGCGATTCAGATCGCGGAGGCGCTGGCCCGATCCCGATCATCGCTCTGACCGCCAACGCTTTTTCCGAAGACCGAGAGCGTTGTCTGGCGACCGGCATGAACGATTATCTGTCCAAACCGTTTTCGCGGGACGCGCTCTATCAAACGCTGCGGCGCTGGATTCCGGATCGGGCTTGAAGTGTTTTATGGGTGATCTTTGCCGCTTGGGACGTTCAAGCCGTCGGCTCGAAGGTCAATTCCGGCATGACCACTTCCCAGCAGTCGCAACAGATCAAGCGTTGGTATTCGGGTTTTTCGTCTTCCTTTGTTCGGCGGCAGACCGCGGCGACCCTGGCCTCGATGCAGCTTGCGCCAGCGGGCGGTTTGAAACTCAAAGCGAGTCGTCCCACAATATCGCCTTCGCCGTTGGCGAGCACCCAGCGGCCCCTCTCCGTTCGGCAGTTAAGGGAGTCTCCGGTAGTTAATCTGGCAATCGCCCGGTGCGCGTGATGGTTCGGCGGATGCCGGCCGATAAAACCGATGTCAATGTCTTTTAGCGTCGGCCGCTCGTATAGGCGGGACAGGATCGGTGGCGGTGGCGGCAACAGCACCGGTTGGCGGCGCAACAGCTCCGGGCTCGCCGGCAACGAGTCCAACAGGGAGTGTGATCTATGGTTAAAGCGGGCCAGCGCCAAGATTTTTTTGGCGCGAGTCATGGCGACGTAGTACAGCCGGCGGGGCGCGTCCCGGTCCTCATTGGGGCTGGGCGTATCCCAGCCGCCATCCAGCACCGCCACATGATCGAACTCCAAGCCTTTGGCCCGATGGGCGGTCAACAGCAACAATCCGGTTTGCCGGCGGCGAGCGTCTCGGCTCCACTGCGCTAACCATTCCCTGAAATACTCGTAAGGTGACTCCGCACCGCAGGTCTCCACGGCATAATCATCCGCCGCCTCCCGCAATAGCGCCCACCAAAATCCCGTCGGTTGGCCGTCGAGCCATTGGTGGAGGATAGCGGCCTCGAAAGGTTTGCGGCCTCTGTCTTGCAACCATTGGAGCAGGGCTTGCGTCTCTCGCAGACGCCATAAATTCGGCATTTGCTCGTCGGCCGTTTGGACCGGAATGCCGCGACTTTCGCAATAAGCGCGCAAGGGATCGAGGCGCTTGCGAGCGCGGGCGATAACTGCCGTTTTTGCCCAATCCCAATCGGGCGCCAAGCCAGCCAGGCGCTCCAGTTCCGCCATTACCGCCATCGCCTGGGTTTGATCGTTGCCGCCGGCGGGCAACACCTGAACCCGGCCTTGGCTGACAGCATCCCATTTTTGCCAGTTACCGCCGGCGGGAGCTTTGGCTCGGGAACGGTTGACGGTTATCGGATGCGCCGTTTTCATGCGTTCGCGCGCGGGGTCGATCACCCGGTTGGCGGCGGTGATGATGTGGGCGGTGGAGCGATAGTTCTCGATCAGATAAACCGGCTTTGCCGCATAATCGGCTTCAAAGCAGCGGATGAATTTGATCGATGCCTTGTTGAAGGCGTAGATATTTTGGTCGTCATCCCCCACCGCGAACAGGCTGAGCCGGCCGTCTTCGTCCTGGAGGGTGCGGCCGGCCAGGGCCGAGATCAGCTCGTATTGATCCAGGCCGATGTCTTGGTACTCGTCCACTAGAATCCAGCGAAATCCCGCCAGAAACCGGTCGCGCTGCTCGTCGGCTTCTTCCGGTGGCAGCCCCTCACCTTTGAGCAGGGCGCTGGCCTCGCGCAGCACCTTTTGGAAAGCCGCATCGTCCAGATCGGTGGCGCGTTCGGCGAAACTGGCGCCCACCAGCCGCATGGCGAGCGCATGGCAGGTGAGAACGATAACGCCTTTGGCGTCATCGCCGATCAGCTCAGCCAGCCGCCGCCGGATTTCGACCGCCGCGTGGCGGTTGTAAGCCAGCGCCAGAATGCCGCGCGGATTTTCCCGTCTGGCGCGGACCAAATAAGCGATGCGATGTACCAGCACGCGGGTCTTACCGGAGCCGGGCCCCGCCAAGATTAAGACGTTGGCTTGATCGCGGTCGTCGGTCACGATTTTTTGTTGGTTTGGGTTATTCAGGGATTCGACGATGGCCCGCCAAGACTCGGGCGTTGTTTGTCGGGCCAGTTCCTTTTCCCGTTCCGGCAACCAGAGGCTTAAAAACTCAGCGCGTTGCAGTCTGAAGTAGTCCATCGCCAGGCGCAGCGCTTCCGCCATGGCTTGAAGACCGCGTTGGACATATTCCACCATGACGTGGATTTGCACGACTTGTTCGTCATAATGCTGCTTGAGAGGAATAAAGTCGGCTTTTAAGAAGTTGCGTTTTTCTTGAGCGAGACGGATGGTCATGGCTGAGCGAAAAATCGCCAAACCTTTGTTCAGGCGAATGATCTGCTGTTCGTGGAGCCATAGCAAAGCGCGGTCGAGCAGTTTGCCGGGGTTTTTCGTTTCCGATTTGAGCAGCAGGTCGCGCTCGAGCGCCGCCATCAGCTTGCCGAGAGTGGTTTCGACCAAAATATCCATCCCTCGTGTCCCCGACGGCAGGTCATCGAGCAGATGGTTTAAAAGCCGGTCCGCCGCCGCCCGTCGCCGTCGGGCGATTTGATCGAGCGTCGACCATTCTCGCCCGAGCGTCACGTGCGCCGTTTCTGCATTCAAGCGCCGCACGTGCAAACTGCCCGCGCCGCCGTCCTCATCGCGGCCGTCGTGCGAGAGGCTTTCAACGATGCCCCAGAGCTTTTCGGGCAAGGCATTGACGTGACCCCGATCCTTCAAATGTTGGGAGGCTTGTCGCAGGTGCAGAGGCGAGGCTTCGCCTTTTTTAAGTTCTGGCGCTGTTTGACGCAGTTCGGCGAGCAGGGCGGTTTCGAGGTCGCAAGCCTCTTCTAACCGCTTTTTTGAGCTGCGTTCCGTCCCGACGTGCACGAAGGCGGTTAAAGAGGTGTCGTTGCTGGCGATGCCCAGGCGCTCCAAATCGTAAAGCGCGGCGCGGATTTTCACCGTGTTCAATCCCGACAGTCCCATGAGTTCGTCGGTTGACAGCCCCTGATCGGCATCCGCCGCTATCAGCGCTTCCACCAGCGAAAGTAGCTGGTTGCGGTAGTCCTCGAACATCGGCTTGTTTTCCAGTTTCCGCCGAGCGTCCTCCACCGATTGCACGCGAAGGGAAGACGGAAAGATTTGCACCCGATTTTCCTCGCGGGAGAGCAGCTGCGTTTCCTCCAGCCAAGCCAGCGCGACGCGCACGCGGGTATCATCGGTCGCGGAGTCGCGCTCGAAAACCGCTTCGCTCTCCTCGCTTAGAATCTCGCCGGCCGTGGCCACCACTTCTCCGCCGAGCCGCTTTTTGCGGTCCAAGTTGCGCAGGGCCTTGAGGATGGCTTGAATCTCGCGCTGGTTCAGCCGAGAGCGGGCCGACATGAAAAATTGCCTTTCCACATCATCGGAGGCGTAAAGCAGCACGCAACGCGCTGGCGCTTGGTCGCGGCCGGCGCGTCCCGCTTCTTGCAGGTAGTTCTCCAGCGAGCCTGGAATATCGGCGTGAATCACCAAGCGCACGTCCGATTTGTCGATGCCCATGCCGAAAGCGTTGGTTGCGGCAATGACTCGCAAGTCGCCGCTTTTAAAATGGTTTTGCACGCTTTGCTTCGCGTCGGGCGTCAGCTTGGAATGGAAGTGCTCGGCGGGCATCTGCTTTTGACGCAAGAACTCGGCAATCTCCTCGGCGCGCTTGCGGGTCGCGCAGTACACGATCGCGCCGCCGGTTGAACCGGGCGGTAAATCGTTCTCCAACAACTGATGAACATGGGCGAATTTCTCGGCGCTGGTGGTTTTAAGGACGGCGAATTCCAAATTGGCGCGGCTGGCCCCGCCGTCGAAAACCCGCAAGTCGATGGACAGCTTGGCGTGGAAGTAGTCCACGATGTCGGCTATGACGTCCGGTTTAGCGGTGGCGGTCAGGCACAACACGGTGGGAATGGGGTCTTGGCCGGCGCTCTCCTTGATAAAGCGGCCGACATAACGGTAGTCGGGACGGAAGTCGTGACCCCATTTAGAAATACAGTGCGCCTCATCCAACACCCACGCGCCGATCTCGCGCTGGGCCAACACAGTGCGGACGGCGCGATTGCGCAATTGTTCCGGCGATATCAGTAAAATACCGACATCGCCCAGCCGGGCCCGGTCCAGCGCGCCGGCGCGCTCCGGCGGAGACAGCAGGCCGTTGATGGCGGCGCAACACGTGATGCCGGAATCTTTCAAGCTGGCGATTTGGTCCGCCATCAGGGCGACCAGGGGCGATATGACGACGGTCAAAGCACCGATCTTGTCGTAGCGGGATAGAGCGAGAATCTGATAACACAGCGATTTTCCGGTGCCGGTCGGCAGGATGCCCAGCACGTGCTCGCCGGCCGTAGCGGCTTCGACGATGCACTGCTGCAAGGGCCGACCATCGGAATGAGCCGGTTCGGAGCGAAAGCCTGGAATCTTGGGAAACCAATGCTTGAGTTCTTTCATCGCGCTGTGACGGTCCCGACACCACGCGCAATCCGGGTCGCCGCAGGCGGTATCTCGCAAGCGGCGCACCAAAGTTCCCGCGTCCGGAAACTGGTGGCGCACCCAGGGCGGCATGACGGAATTGCCGCCCGCCACCGAGAGCCAGGCGAGCGCGTATGCCAGCGCCCAACCTTGCCGGTTCGGTTCGCTTAACAGCGCGCGGACGTGATTGACGCAACCGCGTTCGCGCAAAAATGCTTCGATGGCGGCGCGGGCTTGCGCGGCGGACGGGCGCGGTTGCCGCCGGACCGCCATGAAAAAAGCGTTCAAGCCGGCTGTCGCCCCTTCCGCCGCGGTCAGCCAGTGCCAAGCGAGCAATAAGTCCGGCGCGGATTTTTGCAGCGAGCGCAGGGCGTTTTGCTGGCCCCGAAAAACCTCCAAGGTCAGACAGGCGTCCAATTTTGGATCGTTCAGTTGCCCGCGCTGGAGTTGGCCGTCTTGATAGTGTTTGACGAGATGATGGTAAGGATTGCGGGGAAAAGCCAATGGATTGAGCAGCAAAGTATCCACCATCGGCAGTTTGAGCAGGCGCAAATCGGGTTTGGCCGCCGCCAGGTGAGGCGCGTCGAAGGCGATCAGATTGTGACCGAGCAGGAAGGCGCAGCCTTCGGCGAAATCGTCGAGTTTGGCGAGCTGCGCGGTTAAATTGCCGGAATTAAAAATGAAGCAACGACCGTCGTCGCCCCGCACCCCCGCGAATTTATGGATGCGCTGGTCTGTTATCCCGACTTCGAGATCGAGGGAAAGACAATGAGGCGCGAAACCGCCCACATCGGGCGCTTCCCTGTCGTGGTCGTTCACGGTTTCGCAAAAATCCGTCTATGGCGATGATTCACGCTCGCCTGGGCTAAGACGCGGGCATTTGGAATCCTCCCGGCGGTCCCGCCGGGAGGGTTTGCAAACCGCCTTACGCCGCCAGCTTCACCTGATCCGCCACTTCGCGGTACTCCGGCACCTGATCGAAGTTGAGGTAACGGTAGATTTCAGCGCCCTTGGCGGTGATGTCGCCCATGTGGCTCATGTAGTCCTCGAAGGTCGGAATCTTGCCGAGCAGCGCGCAAACCGCCGCCAGCTCGGCCGAACTGAGGTACACGTTGGCGCCCTTGCCCAAGCGGTTCGGGAAGTTGCGGGTGGAGGTGGACACCACGCTGGCGCCGTCGGCGACCCGCGCTTGGTTGCCCATGCACAGCGAGCAACCCGGCATTTCCATCCGCGCGCCGGCGGTCCCGTAGATGGCGTAGTAGCCTTCCTCGCTCAACTGGCGGGCGTCCATCCGAGTCGGCGGCGAAATCCACAGCCGGGTCGGGATGTTGGATTTGCCGTTCAGCACCTTGCCGGCGGCGCGGTAGTGGCCGATGTTGGTCATGCACGAACCGATGAACACCTCATCGATCTTGGCGCCGGCCACGGCCGCCAGCGTTTTGACGTCGTCGGGATCGTTGGGGCAGGCCAACAGCGGCTCCTTGATCTCGTTCATGTCGATCTCGATCACCGCCGCGTACTCGGCGTCGGCGTCCGGCTCCATCAGCACCGGATTCTTCAACCATTCTTCCATGCCCCTGATCCGGCGGTCCAAGGTTTTGGGGTCTTGATAGCCGCTGGCGATCATCCACTTGAGCAGCGTGATATTGCTGTTTAAATACTCGATGATCGGTTCCTGGTTCAGCCGCACCGTGCAGCCGGCGGCGGAGCGCTCGGCGGATGCGTCGGACAGCTCGAACGCCTGTTCCACCTTCAGATCGGGCAGCCCCTCGATTTCCAGGATACGCCCGGAGAAAATGTTTTTCTTGCCTTCCTTGGCCACGGTCAGCAAGCCATTTTGAATGGCCGCGTAGGGGATGGCGTTGACCAGATCGCGCAGGGTGATGCCCGGTTGCATTTTGCCCTTGAAGCGCACCAACACCGATTCCGGCATGTCCAGCGGCATCGAACCGGTGGCGGCGGCGAAGGCCACCAGGCCGGAGCCCGCCGGAAAGCTGATGCCGATGGGGAAGCGGGTGTGCGAATCGCCGCCGGTGCCGACGGTGTCGGGCAGCAGCATCCGGTTCAACCAGCTGTGGATGATGCCGTCGCCGGGCCGCAACGCCACGCCGCCCCGGCTGGAGATGAAGTCGGGCAGGGTGTGGTGGGTCTGTACGTCCACCGGTTTGGGATAGGCGGCGGTGTGGCAAAAGGACTGCATGACCAGATCGGCGGAGAAGCCCAGGCAGGCGAGATCTTTCAACTCGTCGCGGGTCATCGGGCCGGTGGTGTCCTGCGAGCCGACCGTGGTCATCTTGGGCTCGCAATAGGTGCCGGGGCGGATGCCGTCGACGCCGCAGGCGCGGCCGACCATCTTCTGCGCCAGGGTGAAACCTTTGCTGGATTCCTGGGGCGAAACCGGGCGGCGGAAGGTCGCGCTGGGTCCGAGACTTTGCACCTCGCGCGCCCAATCGGTCAGGCCGCGGCCGATGATCAGATTGATGCGCCCGCCCGCCTGCACCTCGTCCAGCAGCACCTCGGATTTGTGCTGGAAGGTGGCGATCACCTCGCCGTTTTTCTCGATTTTGCCGGCGTAAGGAAACAGGTCGATCACATCGCCCATGTTCATCTTCGATACGTCGCACTCGATCGGCAGCGCGCCGGCGTCTTCCTGGGTATTGAAAAAGATCGGCGCGATCTTGCCGCCGAGGCAATAGCCGCCGTAGCGCTTGTTCGGGACGTAGGGAATATCGTCGCCGGTCCACCACAGCACGGAGTTGGTGGCGGATTTGCGGCTGGAGCCGGTGCCGACCACATCGCCGACGTAGGCGACCGGATGGCCCTTGGTCTTGAGCGATTCAATGAGCTTCAAGGGGCCGAGTTTGCCGGGCTCGTCGGGTTGGATGCCCGGCCGCTCCATTTTCAGCATGGCCAGGCCGTGCAGCGGGATGTCGGGCCGGCTCCAGGCGTCGGTCGCGGGCGAGAGATCGTCGGTGTTGGTTTCGCCCGTTACCTTGAACACGGTCACGGTGACTTTTTCCGGCAGCTTGGCGCGGCTGGTGAACCATTCGGCCTCGGCCCAGGATTTCATCACCTGCCGGGCGAAAGCGTTGCCTTTATCGGCTTTTTCCTTGACGCCGTGCTTGTAGTCGAACATCAACAGGGTGTGCGATAGCGCCTTGGCGGCGGCCGGGGCGCACTCGGGATCATCCAGCAGGTCGATCAGCGGCTGGATATTGTACCCGCCCAACATGGTGCCCAGCAGTTCGGTGGCGCGGACCCGCGAGATCAGCGGAGACTTGGCTTCGCCCTTGGCGACGGCGGCCAGAAAGGCGGCCTTGACGTAGGCGGCCTGATCGACGCCGGCCGGCACCCGATGGGTCAGTAAATCCAACAGAAAACTTTCCTCGCCCTTGGGCGGGTTTTTCAGCAGATCGACCAGATCGGCGGTTTGCTGCGGGCTTAACGGCAGCGCCGGGATTCCCTGAGCTTGGCGTTCTTGAGCTTGTTGGCGGTAGTTTTCGAGCACGGAATAAACCTCTTTTATGATGTTCGGATTCCCGCGAGGCGGGCGGCCGATGGAATGGAGGTCATGCGCCTGAAATCCGCCGCCTTGCGACTCACAGACGGATTTCAGGATAAAAAGCATTGCTATTGTACCGTTGAAGCCGGGCGCTGGAAACGCGGTTGCAATCCCGCGTCCCGAGCGCCTGGCCGCGCGGGGATTATTTCTTGTCGGGAAGGGTCAAGGCCATGAACAGCGAGCCGTTATCGCGCCTTACCAACACCGGAATGGGCCGGCCGACGGGAAGGCTCTTGGCCAGTTCGGCGAACTGGGCGGGGTCGTGTAAATCGACGTTGTTGATCCGCGCGATCACATCGCCAGCCCGAATGCCGGCCTCGGCCGCCGGACCCTCGCCGACCTCCTTGACCAGTACCCCGACGCTGTTTTGCTTGCGTTTTTCCGCGGGAAGTTCGGTGACGGCCAGGCCGAGCGGATTGGTCGCCGGCGCGGCGTCCGCTTCGCCCAGGACGGGTTGCAGCTTCGACTCGTCCGGCAATTGCTCGATCCGGGCGTTTAAGGTGTGTTCCTTGCCCTCGCGGATCAAGGTCAGGGCGATATCGGTACCGGGCCGAGTGCGACCGACCATCAGCGGCAGATCGCTGGAGTGGCGCACCGGCTGGCCGTTGAAGGCGACGATAATGTCGCCGGCCTTCAATTCGGCCTTTTGCGCCGGGCCGTCGGCCATGATCTGGCCGACCAACGCGCCGCGCGGCTTGTCCAGGCCGAAAGATTGCGCCAGCTCCGGGGTGACTTCCTGAATCATCACTCCCAGCCAGCCGCGCGACACCTTGCCGCCGCTTTTAAGCTGCTCCACCACTTCCATCGCCACATCGACCGGAATGGCGAAGGACACCCCCTGATAGCCGCCGGAACGGCTGTAAATCTGCGAGTTGACCCCGATCACTTCGCCGTCCATGTTAAACAGCGGACCGCCGGAGCTTCCGGGGTTGACGGCGGCGTCGGTTTGGATGAAGGGGACATAATTATCGCTTGGCAAGTTGCGGCCCAAGGCGCTGACGATGCCTTGACTGGCGGTGCTTTCGAAACCGAAAGGCGAGCCGATGGCCAGCACCCACTGGCCGACCTTCACCTTGCCGCTATCGCCGATTTTGACGGTCGGCAGCGCCGCGTCGGCTTTGATTTTAAGCAGGGCGATGTCGCTGCGCTTGTCCGCGCCCACCACCTGCGCGGTCAGTTCGCCCCGGTCGGACAACCCGACCGTGATGCTGCTCATGCCCTCGACCACATGCGCGTTGGTGACGATGTAGCCGTCCGCTGAGATAATAAAGCCGGAACCTACCGAGGAACGCGGTCGGGCGGGCATGTCGGGCATTTCATCGAAAAAGCGTTTGAAGTAATCATGAAAGGGGCTATTTTCGGGAATGGCGGGATGCCCGCGCTTCGATTGTTCCTTGGGTTCGGATTTGGTTTGAATGCTGACGACCGCCGGACTGTAGCGTTCGACCAAGGTGACGAAGTCTGGATAATCCGCCGCCCGACCGGCCGCGCCCCATAGTAAACCGACAGCGGCGAGCAGCCAAAACGGCGGTTTCAAACATTGCATGCGCATTCTCCTAAGGACTCTAAAAGCAAGTTCAGATCGGTGGTCGGAGTCGAGCGAGGCCGAGCGCCCACTCGCCGGCCAGCTAAAATTGACCGCCGGCGCTTGCCTTGGTTCGCGCCGCGCCGCCTTGCCCGGAGCGCGAGACGCCGGGACCCAGCGGGCGTTCGAGGCGCTGGATAACTGACATTTGAGGTAGTTGCCATGGCCCAAACCCTTTCCACCATGCTGACGTTGGGCGCTTCGGCCCCGGATTTTAGCTTGCCCGAACCCGCCACGGGCGAGCTGGTCGGCTTGGCCGATTTCCGAGGCCAACCGCTGTTGTTGGTCGCCTTCATCTCTAACCATTGTCCCTTCGTCAAACACATTCGGGAAGCGTTGATCAATTTTGTAATGGACTATCGTACCAAGGGTTTGGCCTGCGTGGCGATTTGCGCCAACGATGTCGCGAATTATCCCGACGACAGTCCGGCGCGGATGGCCGAGGAGGCGAGGACGTTCGGTTATCCCTTTCCGTATTTGTACGATGAAAGTCAAAACACCGCCAAAGCCTATCAGGCGGCCTGCACGCCGGATTTCTTTCTGTTCAACGCCGAGCGCAAGCTGGTTTATCGCGGGCAGTTCGATGGGAGCCGGCCGGGCAACGCCGTTCCGGTGACCGGGGCCAGCCTGCGGGCGGCCGCGGACGCCATTTTAACCGGCTGGCCGGTCTCGCCCGAACAGCGGCCGAGCGTGGGGTGCAACATCAAGTGGAAGGCGGGTAACGAGCCGGATTATTTCAGGTGATCGGCTCAAGAGTCAGCGGCTGACCGGCCTTGGCATTCGGCGGAGATCTCGAAGCCGGAACAGACCGACGGAAGGCGGCCATCCCGCGCCCGTGTTGGCCGCATGTCCCCAATGCCGATTCTCTGTTCTGACCGTTCGGGCTCATTCGGATTGGACGGCCCAGGGGTTGTGGCATAGCGTCCGCCGGCATTGGCGTGGGTCACGAGCGGCGCGTTCGCCCATGGTAAAGCGTGCTGAAGAGTTTGGATCGCCGCTGATCAAAGTTTGACAATGAGTATTAATTGCTCTAAATTGTATGCGATTGCAATCGCATTCATTTATATGAAATCAATTGTCGGCAAATTAGGAGCGATTATGGCTCAAATGCAAACCATTTCAATCCGAGTGCCGGACGAAGATTTCCAGTGGTTATCCTCGTTACAAGAATCGGATGCCAAGACCCCCAGTGAAAAGCTGCGCGCGCTGCTGGCGAGAACCCGCAAGCAGGAGGCGGGCATGACCAGTCCTGAAATGTGCGCGGTCTGGATGAAAGCCTTGGCGCAGCCCTTTGCGGAGTCGCTTTCGGCCTACGAGCGCAAGCATAAAATCCATTCGGACCTGATCGGCGCGGTAGCGGAGTGGGGGCCTCAAATCATGGCCACTCTGGTTTCCACTCGGTTAGCGAGCGAGGCCGGCCGAGAGCAAGCGGTGGAGGTCGAAGCGATTCTCGCGCAACAATGTTTCCGTCTGTTCGCGACGCTGTTGCGCGCCGGCGTGACCACCCATCCAGCCACCTATGATCGGGATGTGTTGGACCGTTATCTACCTGATATCATTGAAATCGCTGAAATTATCGAGAACCGTAAGGAAAGGGAGCAGAGCCATGGCTGATACATTTGCAACCCGAGTTTCCCGCATCATCGCCGGCGGCGCGCACGCCTTGCTCGACAAGGCCGAAAGCTTGGCTCCGGAAGCCGCCATGCGCCAAGCCATTCGCGAGATCGAACAGGTGACCGCCGAAGTGAGAGTCGATCTCGGCAAGGCTGAAGCCGCCAAACATTTGGTGCTATCCCAAATAGCCAAGCTCAACGCCGAGCATGAAAAACTGAGCGAACAGATTGATGCGGCCCTGGCGCGGGAGCGCGACGATCTGGCCGAAGCCGCCATCGGCCGGCAAGCGGACATTGAGGACTTACTGCCGGTGCTGCAGAAATCGCTCGACGAGCAATCCGAGCGGGCTCAAGACCTGGAAAGCTATATCATGGCGCTGCTCGCCAAGAAGCGCGAACTCGATCAACTCCTGATCGACTATCAAGCCAGCCTGAGCCGTCCGGCGGCTTCAACCGCATCCAGCGGCGGCGCGGATTATCAACTGCGGGTCGACGATGCGTCGGCGGCGTTTGGCCGGGTGCTGGCGCGACAGACCGGGGTCGCCGGCCTTCAGGCTGGAATCAATGGAGACGCCAGCCAACTCAAGGAATTGGCCGACATGCAGCGCCGTCGCCGAATCGCCGAACGGCTGGCCGCCCTCAAGGCCGGACACGGCGCGAATTAGGACCGGACGCGAGACGATGGAGTTATTTTTCGCGCCGGAATCGTGGCTTTTTACCGTGGCGGTCTTGCTGTTGTTGGCGATCGCGATCCTCGAAGGCTTGGCGCTGCTGATCGGCCTGAGCTTGTCCGGGTTGCTCGATCATCTGCTGCCCGACGCGGCGCACGGCATCGAAGGCGTCTCCGATTCCTGGCTGGGCTGGCTGCATATCGGCAAGGTCCCGATCCTGGTGCTGTTAGTCATCCTGCTCACCGCGTTTGCCGTCATCGGCTATACCATCAACAGTGTCATTCACGGAGGATTCGGCTTTTATCCGCCCGCGCCGGTTTCGGCGGTCGCGGCGTTTCTCGGCGCTTTGCCGGTGGTGCGGATGTCGGGCGCGGCCATCGCCCGCCTGATCCCGCGCGATGAAACGACCGCCGTGAGCTTCGATAGCCTGGTGGGGCGGATGGCGGTGGTGGTAAGCGGCACCGCGCGGGCCGGTTATCCCGCCGAGGCGCGGGTCAAGAACCTTCACGGACAAACCCTTTATGTCCGGGTCGAACCCGAAGGCTCAGATCTTGCGTTCGGGGCCGGCGAGTCGGTGCTGTTGATCCGACAAATCGCGGGATCGCGGTTTCTGGCGATCCCCAACCCCCGTCCCGATATCCTCTGAGATTTTGAACGTTTAGGGAAAAAGGAACATGAACAACCTACTGGAAATGGGCGTTATGGCCGGTATCGTGCTGGTCGCCCTGCTGACCGTCGGCGTGATTTTTTCGCGCCTGTACCGGCGTTCGTCCAAGGAGCTGTCATTCGTCCGCACCGGCCTGGGCGGACAAAAAGTGGTAATGGACGGTGGCGCGATCGTGCTGCCGGTGTTTCATGAATGCGTGAACATCAACATGAACACCCTCAAGCTGGAAGTCTCCCGCGCCGGCGCGGACAGCTTGATCACGCTGGACCGCCTGCGGGTCGACGCGGTGGCGGCTTTCTTCGTGCGGGTCATCCCCAACATCGAAGGCGTGGCCAACGCGGCCCAGACCCTGGGCCAGCGCACCATGCACCCTGATTCGTTGAAGGAATTGGTGGAAGACAAATTCGTCGATGCCCTGCGCGCGGCGGCGGTGTCGATGAGCATGCATCAGTTGCTCGACAAGCGCGCCGACTTCATCCAAGCGGTGCAGAACGCCGTCTCCGAGGATTTGCTGAAAAACGGCCTGGAGCTGGAATCGGTCAGCCTGACCCGGCTCGATCAAACGCCGATCAAATATTTCGACGCTCAAAACGCCTTCGACGCCGAGGGTTTGACCAAACTCACCCAGCAAACCCAGCAGCGGGCCAGGGAGCGCAACGAGATCGAACAAGACACGGCGGTCGCCATCGCCAAGAAGAATTACGAGGCGACTCAGCTCAAACTCACCATCGAAAAAGATCAGACCTTCGCCACCTTGCAACAACAGCAGGAAGTCGCCACCCGGCAAGCCCAACAGTCGGCGGAAGTGGCCAGCATCACGGCGCAGCGGGAGCGCGAAGCCCAACAGGCCAAGATCGAGGCCGAACGTCAGATCAAGGAAGCGGAAGTCGAGAAAAATCGCGCCATCCAACAGCGTCAGATCGAAGCCAACCGCGCGCTGCAAGTCGCCAAGATCGAACAGGAGAAGCAAACCACGCTGGCGGATCAAGACCGGCTGATTTCGGTCGCCGAGAAATCCAAGGCGCAATCCGAAGCCGAAAAACAAGCCAACGAAGCCCGCGCCCTGGCGGCCCGCGCCGAGGAGCAAGTGAAGACCGCGCGCGAGGTTGCCGTCGCCGAACGCGAAAAGCAGGTGGCCTTGGTGGTCGCCGATCAGGACGCCCAGCAGCGGGCCATCGGCGTCCGGGTCGCCGCCGAGGCGGAAAAGGACGCGGCCGAAAATCACGCTCAAGCGATCAAGATCAAGGCCGAGGCCCAGCAGGTGCAATATCAGGTGGACGCCAAGGGCATCGAAATGCGCAATACGGCGTTGAATACACTGGCGGCCGACCAAATCGCCATGCAAGTGAAAATGAAGCTGTTGGACGCCTTGCCCGCCATTATCGAAGCCTCGGTCAAGCCCATCGAAAAAATAGACGGCATCAAAATCGTGCAGGTGGACGGTCTCAACCGCGGCGCGAGCGGCGGAGGGGGCAGTGCAAGCGGTTCGGGCGGCGGCAACCTCGCCGAACAAGCGGTGGCGGCGGCGCTGGCTTATCGCGCCCAGCAGCCGATCCTGGACGCCGTGCTCGGCGAAATCGGCATGAAGGGCGGCGATTTGAACGGCTTGGTGGAGGCGGTGCGGCAAGATTTGACGGCCGCCGCCAGCAAGGACGCGGGCTTCAACGCCTGGAGCGCGCCGCCGGTTAAAATCGTCGCGCCGGACCCGCCGCACCAAAAGTGATGGCATGCGGGTGAGCGTCCGGTTCAGCGCTCGATGGTGTAGACCGCATCTCCGCCGGTGCCGAGGATGTTGCTGGCGGATTCGAGCATCAGGTGTTTGGTGAAGCGGTATTTGAGGAAGAAGGTGTTGACGGCGTTGAGCAGGCCGATCCCGTAGCCGACGTAGAGCCTCGGCGTCAGATTCTTGCCGACCATGAACGAGGTGCCGCCGCCGCTGCTGCTGCCCAGTTCGGCGGAATCCAGGCCGAACGCATCGCTCAGGCTGTTGGTGACGCCGCCGGTCTGACCCGCGCCGAGCGCGCTGGCCGCTTTAAACAGCATCGCCGATTCAGCGCCTCCGCCGCCCGGCGCTCGACCCAACACCAAATAAGCGAGGGTGTCGGGATCGGACATGGTGGGCGTGGAGAAGAAGCTCAGCTTGGGCCTTTTCACCGTGCCGCGAATTTGCGCGCCGGCCATGATCTCGTTGCCGGAAATGATATCCCGTTCTTGCCGCACCACCCGCAAGTCCAAGGCCGGATTGTCGAGCGGGCTGCTGCTAAACAGCAACTGGCCGCGCTGGATTTCGATTTCCTCGCCGTAAATTTTGTATTTGCCGGCCACGA
>ERZ761610.412-NODE-412-length-35198-cov-16.657969_pt1 | contig 35198 bp, 21 predicted proteins | sample MGYA00512164_ERZ761610 | MGnify/ENA primary metagenome ERZ761610 (study PRJEB28899, sample SAMN02850038) | bioreactor sludge metagenome | biome: EBPR Sludge; feature: EBPR Bioreactor; material: flocular biomat | place: Australia: Thorneside Wastwater Treatment...
ACGAGATATTGGCGTGACTGGAGTTCAGACGTGTGCTCTTCCGATCTGCTACGACCTCTGGGTGCCGGAAACACGGCCAGAGCGCGGTTATGGGTTGCTGGTATTCGTCTCGCCGATGCCGCGCTGGAACCTCACGCGCGATTGGAAAAAGGAACTCGACCGGGCCGGGATCATTTATGTGTCGGCGCGACGCTCGGGCAATGAGGAGAACGTTTATGAGCGACGCATGCCGCTGGCGCTGCATGCGGTGGAAAACATCGTTGTGCGTTATCGCATCGATCCAGAGCGCGTCTACATCAGCGGTTTTTCCGGCGGAGCGCGCACCGCGGTGCGTATCGCCGCGGCCTACGCCGATGTGTTTCATGGCGCGCTGCTGATCGGCGGCGCCAAGGTCATCGGCGAGGAGGACTTCGCGCCGCCGCCGATGGAACTGATGACGTTGTTGCAGCGGCGCATGCGCCTGGTCTATTCGACCGGCGGCAATGACACGCCGAATCGGGTTCTCGATGCGCGTGGTCGCGACGAGATGGAGAAGCGTTGCGTCGCTGGCGTGTTCGACGTGTCGCAACGGCGCCTGGATCACTGGGTCCCGACAGCGAGGACCCTGCGCAAGGCGATCGAGCGACTGGATGCGCCGCTGTCGGCGGCCGAACTGGCGGCGCAGGAGGCCTGCATGCCGCGGCTGCTGGCGCAGGTCGACGCCGATCTGGCAGCCGCCGAGCAGGCGTTTGCCGATGGCGATCTGGCGCGCGCCGGAGAATTGCTCGGCGCTGCCGATATCGCCTGGGGCGGGCTGGCGACCGAACGGTTGAACAAGTTGGCGCGGTTGCTGGCGCCCTGAGGTTGCAGATTGCCGGCAGATCGCGTTCCCACAAGAGCCGGCGACCCTGTAGACGCGGGCTCCGCCAGCGATGCCATTGGCCTCGTGGGAATCCCTGGCGCACTGCTTCAGTGCGCGCCTTCGCGCGGCAAACGGTCGGCGACCACGGAGTCTGTGTTTTTGTCCGCAAAGGACGCAAGGCCGCAAAGGGAGCAGGCCGTGCGCTTGTTCGCGTATCGAAGCTGTGGGAGCGGGTTTATCCCGCGAAAGCGCTCGCGGAGTAAATCCGCTCCCACATGAAAATCGGGACCTTGCGGACGTTCGGCGAGAATAGTGGTCGCTCGTGGTGGTGCGCCTGTTCGCGCATCAAACGGACGGCGACAATGTGGACTGCCTTATGTCCGCAAAGGACGCAAAGGACGCAAAGGACGCAAAGGACGCAAAGCCGCAAAGGGAGCAGGCGGTAGTGTCTCAGACACTACCGAGCAGGCCGTGCGCTTGTTCGCGTATCGAAGCTGTGGGAGCGGGTTTATCCCGCGAAAGCGCTCGCGGAGTAAATCCGCTCCCACATGAGAATCAGGACCTTGCGGACGTTCGGCGAGAGTAGTGGTCGCTCGTGGTGGTGCGCCTGTTCGCGCATCAAACGGGCGGCGACAATGCGGACTGCCTTTTGTCCGCAAAGGACGCAAAGGATGCAAAGGACGCAAAGCCGCAAAGGGAGCAGGCGGTAGTGTCTCAGACACTACCGAGCAGGCCGTGCGCTTGTTCGCGTATCGAAGCTGTGGGAGCGGGTTTATCCCGCGAAAGCGCTCGCGGAGTAAATCCGCTCCCACATGAAAATCAGGACCTTGCGGACGTTCGGCGAGAGTGTGGTCGCTCGTGGTGGTGCGCCTGTTCGCGCATCAAACGAGCGGCGACAATGCGGACTGCCTTTTGTCCGCAAAGGACGCAAGGCCGCAAAGGGAGCAGGCCGTGCGCTTGTTCGCGTATCGAAGCTGTGGGAGCGGGTTTATCCCGCGAAAGCGCTCGCGGAGTAAATCCGCTCCCACATGAGAATCAGGACCTTGCGGACGTTCGGCGAGAGTAGTGGTCGCTCGTGGTGGTGCGCCTGTTCGCGCATCAAACGGGCGGCGACAATGCGGACTGCCTTTTGTCCGCAAAGGACGCAAAGAGAGCCAAGAACCAGGGTGTTGATGTTCTGCTGGCTTTGCTTTCCTTTGCGTCCTTTGCGGAAAAGCTCTTCTTTCAGATACTTGCGTTATGTTTGGCGAGAGTAGGCGTCGCCCGCGAGGCCTCAGGCATCGCGGGCTCTTGTCACTCGCCACTCACCGCATCACTGCGATTCGAGCGGATACACCTTCACTTCGACGCGGCGGTTCTTGGCGTGGTTGTCGGGATCGCTGACATCGGCCGGTCGTGCCCAGCCGGCGCCCTGGGCGGAGAACTGGTTCGGGTCCATGGTCGGGAACTTGCGCAGCAGTTCCTGCTTGACTGAATTGGCGCGGTTGCTGCTCAGTTCGCGCACTGCCGAATCCGGCACCTGGCCCTTCATCGAACCATCGGTGTGGCCCTCGATGACGATGCGCGCTGCGCCGTAGCTGCCGGCGAGCTTGCCGATTTCTTCCAGCACGAAGTCGACATTCGGGTCGTACAGTTCTTCCACCGCCTTGCCGTTCTTGTCCTTGGTGACCTTCTTGAACAGGTCCCAGGAGTTCGGGAAGAAGTGGATCACCACCGTCTTGGTCAGGATTTCCGGGCTTTCCGACTGGATGGCGCTGGCGCTCATCGGCGCAAAGTTGATGCCATAGGTCGATTTCTGGTTGGCGTACTTCGGCTCGGCATTGAGCTTCTGCAACACGCTGAAATCGACCAGTTGGTCGAAGCTCACGCGCGAGGTGACCGCTCCGATCTTGCGGTACATCACGTAGGCGGTATTGAAGGTGCGCTCGAAATTGGTCGGGTTGTTGCGATTGAGGAAAAACTCGCGATTTTCGGCGTAGTTGGTCCAGTGCGCATCCGGCAACATCGCCAGTGCCTCGGAGGCGGGCAGCGCGTAGCCTTCGGCCATCCACGTCGCCACTTGCTGCTTGGCTTCCTGCTCGTCGAGTGCGACCATTGAGTCGAAGATGCCGCGCACCAGACCTTCCATGATGTCCGGATGGTCCTTGGCGAAGTCCGCGCGCGCAAACCAGACGTCAGCGATCAGTTTGTTCGCGGTGGCGGTCGACACCAGCAGCTTGTTGCCCTTGACGTCCGACAGGTTGTAGATGTCCGGCGCCCAACTGACCACGCCGGCGATCTTCTTGTCGGCATTGAACGCGGCCGCAGCTTCGAAGGCGGTGTTGGTGAAGCGGAAGTCGACCTCCGCCGGCTCGACGCCCGAGTTGATCAAGGTGTTCAGCGCGAAGAAGTGGCTGGGGCTGTTCTGCGCCAGCACCACGGTCTTGCCGCGCAGGTCCGATGCAGTCTTGATCGCGTCGCGCACGACGATGCCGTCGCCACCGTTCGACCAGTCGATCTGCTGGTAGATGCGCGGCATCACGCGGCTGTCTTTCTGCAGGCTTTCCAGCAACAGCGGCAACATGTCCACCGTTGCCCAGCCGATATGCACATCGCCGGCGGCGTAGGCGTCGCGCATCGCGACCGGGTCGTCGATCAGCACCAGTTCGACCTTGAACGGCTGGCCGCCGGGGGACATCCAGGTCTTGCCCGGCTTGAATCCACCATTGGCGTGCACGATCGGCGCCCAGCCCGCCCAGACGTTGATGGCGAAGCGCACCGTGCGCGCATCCATCGCCTTGTAATTGGAGACGCCCTTGACGTCCGGCAGTTTCTGGCTCGGGACGTAAGCATATTCCTTGACCGTGGTGATGCCGGCGGCGTCCGGCGCTTCGGCGCCGCCATCGGACGGCGGGGGCTGGTCGCCGCCGCTGGCGGATTGCTGACCGGCATCGATGGTCACCGGGGGAGCGTCGCCGCCCGGTGTCTTCAGTCGATACAGGCCGTAGCCCACCAGCGAGAGAATCACCAGCAGCACGACAAAATAAAAACCTGGTTTGGGTTGGCCGTTCATGGGTACCCCGGCGAAAAGTTGATAGTGAAAAGTGAAAGGTGAGCGGACCGGTGTGCAGATCGTGTCAATTCGGCTGCGCGGGGCCGAGCTCCTTCTGCGCCGGCGGCGTCGCAACGGTTTCGGGGGTGACGATGCCCATGTCCATTTCCATGCGCTTGAGCGCGTCCTCGGCCATGAACTTCTCCATGTTCTGCTCGGCCTCGATTTCGGCGACGCCGCGACTGGAAAGGTCGGCGGCGACGCGCACGGCGCCGCGGTTCTTGTCGATGCGCTCCTGCACTACCTGCTCCAGTTGCCCGAAGTCGGTCGTGACATTGAAGTTGAAGCTCTCGGAGAGCTTGGCGACTTCAGCTTCGGCCTCGCTCATCTTGATCTCGGCGTCGTACTTCTGGATCTTGGCGCGCACCTCGCCGAGCTTCTTGGTGGCGTGCTGGATCTTCGCCAGGTTGTTGTTGTACGAGGCCTCGTGCATGCCCAGTTGTTCCTGGTTGGCCGCCAGGTCCTTTTTCGCCTTCTCCATCTCCAGCGCGAACTTGGCTGCGGTGGCGCGATCGCCGGCCTTCAGATAGGCCTTGGCTTGCGCTTCCAGTTGGGCGACGTGGCGCTCGCCTTCCTTGACCTGGCGCGACACCCGTTCGACCAGGCCGCGGTACTGCTCCAGCCCCACGCGACCAGACTTCAGCTCTTCGACCGACTTGTCGTACTCGTACTGCATCTGCGCAATCGGATCGGCTTCCCAGAAGAAATTCGCAAGCTTGTTCAACTGCGCGCGCAGAGCGGAAAAGAACTTTTGGAAGATCATGTGGCGGGCTCCTGGGTGCGACGAACAAAGTAGTTGATGAGCGGCACGAGGCGCGGGGCACGGAACAAGCGCCTGACGATGAACCACCGGGGCCGTTCTCGGTCCAGGTCCGGTTCTACGTGTTTCCGGTGCCCCGTGCCCCGTTTCCAGCGCCCCTTTTCGAGGACAAGCATAACTCCAGCGCGATCAGCGCTTTTTCTTGTCCAGCAGATCGTAGAGCGCGCGGTACTCCTGCGCGACCTTGTGCGACGGTTCCAGGTAAACCAGTGGCCTGGCGGCCTCGTGGCTTTCCTTGATCTTGATGCTGGTCGAAATGTATTGCGGCAGTACCGGCAGCTTCTCCGCGATCAGTTCCTCGACCACCCGCGTCGGCAGGTTCGATCGCGCGTTGAACTGGTTGACGACGATGCCCTCGATCTTCAGCTTCTTGTTGTGATCGGCCTTGATTTCGTCGACGTTCTCGAGCAGCCGATACAGGGCCTGGCGCGAGAAATCGTCGCAATCGAAGGGGATCAGGCAGCGGTCGGCGGCGATCAGTGCCGACAGGGTGTAGAAGTTAAGTGCCGGCGGCGTGTCGATGAAGATCTGCGAGAACTCCTTGCGCAGCTTCGTCAGCATCTCGCCGAGCTTGTAGATCTTGAGCTTGGTCTCGAGCTTGGTCTGCAGATCCGACAGGCGGGTGTCGGCAGTGATCACGGCCAGATTCTCGAATGGCGTCGGCGTCACGTATTCGGCCGGATCGCGGGTGCGCAGGCGGTACGACAGCGTTTCCTCGAAAAAGTCCGCGGCCCCGAGTTCAGCGGTCTCGACCGTGTCGCCGAGCACATAACGCGACGAATTGCCCTGCGCGTCGAGATCGACGATCAGCGTGCGCTGGCCCTGGCTGGCCGCGACAGCCGCCAGATTGCAGACAATGGTGGACTTGCCGACACCACCCTTCTGATTGAATACAACACGGATCATCCTGGAAGCCTCAGTTGAACGGAATCGAACGCGCGGTCATCGGTTTCCAGAATCGTGCATTCACCTGTGACGCAGCGGAACCCCGGAGTATAGAACCGTAATCGGAAAGCGAGCTTGTGGGCAAGTCCTGCAATCGGGCAAGCGATCTCGCGCGATTCAGTGCATCTTTAGCGGCGGGGCGATAGGCTCACAACAACCGGTGGGTGGGAGCGCGCAATGAATCGATGGCTGTGGATGGCCACAACAATGTTTCTCGCCGGCTGCGCCAACCCTGGCTATCGTTATGCCGACGATGGCTACTGGACCTCGTCGCGCAACACATCGACCGTGGTCGTCTCGATGGGCTGGGGTGGCTGCGGCGGTTGGGGTACTGCCTTCGGCGCACCGTTCCATGTTTACGGCCATGGCCATGCCTATGGCTACGCATACGGCCCTGGCTATCCATTTGGCCACGGTTGGGGAGCGTGCGGCCTGGGCTTCGGCGGTTGGTATGGAGCGGGCCTGGGCTACTGGCGCAATCCTTACTGGCCTTACCCCTGGTATCTGGCGCCCCACGACAACCGGCCGTTGACCGCCGGCGAGCGTGCCCGGCAGATCGCCAGATACCCGGCCGAGGCGCTGGGCGCATCCTCGAACTATGACGATCTGGCGCCGGCACGGCGGCGCGACATCGGTGGCGGCGACCGAAGCTGGACTTCGAGTGGCCGATCCAATGCGCCGATTCTGATGCCTTCGCCGCAGCGCGGGATCGGCTCCGGCATGCGCGGTTCGGTGCCGGGTGCGTATCCGTCATCGTCGCCGGGTCTGGGCGCCGGACGCTTCAACAGCGGCCCGGGATTGTCCGGTGCTTCGCGGCCATCGCCCGATCAGCGTTCGATGACATCTCCGCGCTCGGTCACCTTTCCCGCTCCGGCGCCACGCAGTGCAGCCAGCGAGGCACGTTCGCTGCCGCGCGCGCGGCGCGACGAGGAATGATGGAAATCTGAACGTCGCGCAGGAACGCCTAGCTTCCGTCTAGTCACAAAAGGTGACAGGCGTCACAATGTGCCATCCTGCCGCGGGCTATTTTCCAGCCTGCGTCGGTTCCATGGCTTCGACGCCTGGCACGCGTTCATCCGGATTCCCCCTGTTCCAGTTGGACGCCGGGCGTCGGGGCCGCCCAAAAAAACGGCCGCCAGTGCTTGCGCAACTGGCGGCCGGGACTCCCCCCAACGAATGCAAGCGGAAGCATGAAGCGGGCCAGGAAGTTCCTGGTGCGGATTGTTGGGGTCGGTGATGGAAACGGCAAAGGCGCAGAGCTGTTGCGCGGTTGCTGAGTTGAACGGTCGCCAAGCTGTCGATCGCGGGCGTCGGCTTCGGCAGGAGCTTCCTGACCCAGCAACCGGCTTTGGCTGCAATCGACACCCACACCCACCACCTGCGCTCGCCTGCGCACGTCACGGCGTTAGCATTGCGACCCTGCCTTATCCAAGCGCGCAACATGCTCTACGACACCCGTTTTGAAGTCATCGTCGTCGGCGGCGGTCATGCCGGCACCGAAGCCGCGTTGGCCGCCGCGCGTCTGGGCGCGCGTACGCTGCTGCTGACGCATCAGATCGAGACCATCGGTCAGATGAGTTGCAATCCGGCGATCGGCGGCATCGGCAAGGGCCATCTGGTGCGCGAAATCGATGCGCTCGGCGGCGCAATGGCGTGGGCTGCCGATCGCGCCGGCATCCAGTGGCGCACACTGAATGCGAGCAAGGGTCCGGCGGTGCGGGCGACGCGTTGCCAGGCGGATCGTGCCTTGTATCGCGCGGCGATCCGCGCTGCAGTCGAGAACCAGCCGAATCTGACGCTGTTCCAGCAGGCGGTCGACGATCTGCTGCTCGACGGCGATCGCGTCGTCGGCGTGCTCACGCAGATGGGCTTGCGCTTCAATGCGGACACCGTGGTGCTGACAGCGGGCACCTTCCTCTCCGGGCTGATCCACATCGGCGAGGCCAACTACAAAGGTGGTCGAGCTGGCGATGCGCCAGCGCAAAGGTTGGGCGACCGGCTGCGCGAATTGCCGCTGGGCCAGGGGCGTTTGAAGACCGGCACGCCGCCGCGGATCGATGGCCGCAGCATCGACTACCGCCAGTTGGCGGAACAGCCAGGCGACCAACCCGCGCCGATATTCTCCTTTCTCGGCAGTGCAGCTGACCATCCGCGTCAGGTGTCGTGCTGGATCACCCACACCAGCGAAGCGACGCACGAACTGATCCGCGGCTCCTTGCATCGTTCGCCGATGTACAGCGGCAAGATCGAGGGCACTGGCCCGCGTTATTGCCCGTCGATCGAGGACAAGGTGGTGCGTTTCGCCGACAAGTCCTCGCACCAGATCTTCATCGAGCCGGAAGGTCTGTCGACTCACGAGATCTACCCCAACGGAATCTCGACCAGCCTGCCGTTCGACGTGCAACTGGCGCTGGTTCGCTCGATCAAGGGATTCGAGCATGCGCACATCACGCGGCCCGGTTATGCCATCGAATACGACTATTTCGACCCGCGTGGTCTCAAGCCATCGCTGGAAACGCGTGCCATCGAGGGCCTCTTTTTCGCTGGCCAGATCAACGGCACCACGGGCTATGAAGAAGCCGCTGCGCAGGGTCTGCTCGCCGGCATCAACGCCGCGCGTCGCGTGCAGCAACGCGAAGCGTGGTGCCCGCGGCGCGATCAGGCCTACCTTGGCGTGCTGGTCGACGACCTGATCACCCACGGTACCACCGAGCCCTACCGGATGTTCACTTCGCGCGCCGAATACCGGCTGCAACTGCGCGAGGACAACGCCGACGCGCGATTGACGCCGGTGGGGCGCGAACTTGGCCTGGTCGACGATGCGCGCTGGGACGCCTTCAGCCGCAAGCGCGAGGCGGTCGAACGCGAAACCGAGCGCCTGCGCGCGCTGTGGGCGGCGCCGGGCAATGCGCTGGGGCAGCAGTTCGCCGCGACCACCGGTGCGCCGCTGTCGCGCGAAACGCATGCCCTCGACCTGCTCAAGCGACCGGACATGAGTTATGCAGCGCTGACCGCGGCGACGGGCTTCGGGCCAGCGGTCGTCGACCCGGTGGTTGCGGAACAAGTCGAGATCGAGGCCAAGTACTCGGGTTATGTGCTGCGCCAGCGCGACGAGATCGAGCGCTCGCGACGGCATGAGGATGCACAGATTCCCGACGGTTTCGACTACCGCAGCGTTGTCGGGCTGTCCGCCGAAGTGTTGCAGAAGCTGCAGCGCGTGCGCCCGGCGACACTCGGCCAGGCCGGCCGCATCCCCGGCGTCACACCGGCCGCGGTGTCGTTGCTGCTGGTGCATCTGAAGCGCGGGAAAGGCGGCGCACAGGGCACGGGGTACGCTGGACAGCGCGTGAGCTGAGGTTGCGCGCTCTGGCTCTGGCGTTTGGTGGGGCCAGACTTGTCTGGACGCTCCTGCTGATCTTGATGGAAAGGCGTCCAGACAAGTCTGGACCTGCCAGAGCAACGCTCCGCGCGGGCCTCTCCCGATTCCCTACGTCCTGGCCAGAAACTCGCCAACCTTGGGCACGATGGTGTCGCGCGCATCCTCGATGACGTAATGGCCGGCGTCGGCGAATGCGATCGCCTCGGCGCGTGGAAAGCGCCTGCACCACTCATCGAAGTAGTCGCGGTCGAACACGAAATCGCGCAGGCCCCAGAGGATCAACATCGGCTTGTCGGCGAGCGCCTGCAGTCCTTTTCCGGTGGCAGCGATGGTCGCGTAAGCCGGATCTGGTTCCGACAGCGGAATATCCTGCACGAAGCGCAGTGTCGCGCGCCGGGCTGCCGGCGTGTCGTACGGCGCGACGTAGGCGGCGCGCGCCTCGCGACTCAGCGAGCGCACGGTACCCATGTGCGTGGCGCCCACGGCAAAGGCATTGAAGCGTTCCACCAGCATCGCGCCCAGCCGCGTATTGCGAACCAGGCGCAAGGTGGCTGGCAGTTTCTTGTCGGCGAGCATCGGAAACGCCGCGGTGTTGAACACCACCATGCGCCGCACGCGATCGGGATTGCGCACCGCCCAGGCGCTGGCAATGGCGCCGCCCCAGTCGTGCACGACCAGGGTAACCAGTCCCGTTGGGACGGTCTTGTCCATGAACGCGCTGAAGTCGGCAACGCGACTGTCGAGAGTATAGGGGTAGCGCTCGTCGTCCGGCTTGTCGGAGAGGCCCATGCCGATGTGATCCGGCACCAGGCAGCGGTAACGCGACTTCAGGCTGGCCACCAGATCGCGGTACAACCAGCACCAGCTCGGGTTGCCGTGCACCATGACCACCGGTTCGCCCTGGCCCTCGTCGAGGTAGTGCATCGAGCGACCTTCGCGCGTGAAATAGCGCGGCGTGAAACCGAGCCCTTCGATCAGGGCCTGGGCTTGAGCATTGGGCACGGGGGTCAGGTCAGCGTCAACAAGTGGGCGCGCAGCATGGCCCAAGATCGCCGAGTTGGAAACCTGTGCCCCGGATGGGCGGACCCTGCGCGGAGACATTTTGTCCGCAAAGGACGCAAAGGAGGGCATGAACGATCGAAGATCGGCTCGGCGCGCAGTGCCGCACCGGTATTCGCGCTATTTGCTTTCCTCAGGGAACCTCTGATCAAGTCGTCATTGCGAGGAGCGAAGCGACGCGGCAATCCAGAAATGCTCTGAAAATCAAATGCCTGGATTGCTTCGCTGCGCTCGCAATGACGAGTCGCGGGACTTGTTCAGAGGGTCCTCAGGGAACCTCTGATCAAGTCGTCATTGTGAGGAGCGAAGCGACGCGGCAATCCAGAACATCTCCAAAATCAAAGTCCTGGATTGCTTCGCAGCGCTCGCAATGACGCACTTTGGACTTGTTCCGAGGTTTCTTGGCGTTTTTTGCGTTTTTGCGTCCTTTGCGGACAAAAGAACACGCCCGGATCCGCCCCGTGCCTGATCATGCGCATGTAGCGGTCCTCACCGCGGCGGCGGCGGTGGCGGCATCGGTGGCGGGCTCATGAAGGGCGCCGGGGCGGGGGCATTGCGCGCGCTGTTGCGCGACCACAGGGCGATCGCCACGACGATCGCGAGCACGATGCCGACCGCCCACAGCGGTCGCACCAGGATCCACGACAACACGATCGTGATGCTGGCGAGCACCGCTGCGATCACGAAGGCGACCATGCCGGTGAAGGTGCCCACAACGCGTCCGAGCGGCGGCAGCACGGCGGCCAGCGTGGCCAGTGGGCCAAGCATCATCGAGAACGCGATCCACAGCAGCACGAAGCCGACCGCACGCAGCACCCAGCCGATCATCGAGTTGCTGGATTGCGCATGCTCGACCAGCGCCGCGGCGTCGTGGACGCCGGCTTCGACCAGAAAGATCAGCGTTTGCGCCGGGCTGGTCCAGGCCGTGAAACCGTCGCCATCGGCCTGTGCCATCACCGAGGCCGGCTGCGGTGGCACCGCACTGTATTTGACCCTGAGGTCGCCGATCTTCGGCGAGCCTGGATTGCCGCCGCGGTAAAGCATGTGCGCATCGACGAGACGGAATCCGTCGGGGAAACCTCCGTTTTCGGACAGCACCAGCTCCTGGCCGTCGAGTTCCCGCAGGATCGGCTCGCCGGCACGCCAGGCGCCGATGCGCGCGTCCGAGACCGAAAAGTTCTGGTCGCGATACGGCATCGACGATGGGTTTGCATGGCCGCTCTCATGGAAATTGCCGGAGTTGATCGGCTTGTCGTCCCACACTTTTTCGTAGGTGTAGGTGGTGATCCGCTCCTTGCCGCCGCCGAGCTTCTCGCGCTCCTCGGTCTTCTTCTTCTCTTTCCACTGGTACATCTCGACCGAGCGCCGCAGCACCAGCGCCGGCGCCTCGATGCCGAAATCCGGATCCCGCGCTCGCTCGCGGCTGGTGACTTGCGCGCTCAGGTAAACCAGTTTGCCGTTGATCGCCGGATCGATCCGGTCGGCAGCCGTCGTCTGCACCGTCTCGCCGGCAGCCTTGAGGCCCTTGTAGTTCTTCAGCGTGCGATGCTCGTTCCACGCCAGCAGCACCAAGCCGGCGATCACCAGCACGAACGAGAACAGGAAGCCGAAGAAGGACGACTTCAGCCGGCTCCACCAGGAGATGTTCTCGGTGACGGTGGGCATGGGGCAGGAAAAAGGAAAAGGGAAAATGGAAAAAGGAGAGCGTGCGGGTCCAGATCATCGCCCCAATCCAAGTGCGATGGGAAGAACCCGGAACGACAATGGGCCGGCTTCCTCGCAACCACCCTTTTCCTTTTTTCCTTTACCTTTTCCCTGCTGCTACCACACCACCTCAGCCATCGAACAGTTCAACCCCGAGCCGATGCCGAGCAGGGCGACGCGCTTGCCCTTGACCAGGCGGCCCGATTCGTTGAGCTTGGAAAGCGCGGTCGGCAATGACGCCGGGCCGATGTTGCCGAACTCCGGGAAGATCGTCAGCACCTTGCGCGGGTCGATGCCGAGCACCTTGACCAGTTCTTCGGTGTGCACGCGGCTGACCTGGTGCACGACGAACTCGTCGATCTCGCCCACCGCCCAGCCGAACATCTCGCGCGCCGCGCCGTAGGTCTTGCCGGCCAGTTTCAGGCCCTCGATCAGCAAGGTCTTGGTGTCGGTAACCATGCGGTCGATGTTGCCCGAACACAGCCGCGAGAACTGCGTCGCCGAACGCGATACGCTGCCGAGGTAACGATGGCCATCCGGGTACAGGTCGGCATTCGCCAAAACCATGGCTACGCCGCCGGAGCCCAGCGTCAGCGACGCGAACTCGTCGCGGAACTGATCGGCGGTGACGTTCGGTCCGCTCAGGCGCTGGATGGTCTGCTCGGTGATGTAACGGCTGCACTCGCCGTCGACGATCATTGCGTACTCGATGTCGCCGCGCTCGATCATGTGCGCGGCGATATCCATGCCATTGAGGAAGGCCAGGCAGGCATTGCCGACATCGAAGTTCTGGCAGTTTTCCGGCAGGCGCAGCTTGCCGGCGACGATGCTGGCGGTCGACGGCTCGAGAAAATCGCGGCACACCGAGGTATTCACCAGGATGCCGATCTTCTCGCGCGGAATGCCGGTCTCGGCCAGCACCTTTTCCGCCGCCAGCGCGGCAGCGTCCGAAGGCACCATGCCTTCGTCCCAGACGCGCCGCGCGTCGATGCCGGCGACGCCTTCGAGCAAATCGGTGCGCACACCGAGACGCTCCATCGAGGGCAACAAGCGAGCGACGATATCCGCCGACGACACGCGGTTCGGGGCGTCGACATGGGCGACAGAAGCAATGGCGACGTGCTGGAAGCGCATTCTGGACAGGCGTCAGGATCAAAGGAGTGGGAAGTTATAGCCTTGGCCGCATAGAGCGCAAGCTTGAAGTGCGCCTGGGTGGCATTTGCGACACTCGCCGAATGGCCGTGGCGGGCCCGTTCAGCGCGATGTTCAAGCGCCACGGCTATGCTGACGCCATCGATGCCGCCGGCTTGCACATGACCTTGCGCTTCCACTTTGCGGCGATTTTCGCGCTGCTGTCCAGCGGCGCTGCCGAAGCCGTCGTCGAATTCCGCGGCCAGACCGCCAGCGGCGCCTACTTTGTTGCCCAGGTCCCGGACGCCTGGCGTAGCGGCGATCGCCTGGTGCTGGTCAATCACGGTTACGACATCGGACCGATCAGCGACAATCCCGATTTCGGGCCGGCGGTGTTGCGCCAGCGCATGCTGGCCAAGGGTTATGCGATTGCTGCATCGAGCTACAGCCAGCGCGGCTGGGCCTTGTTCCAGACCGCTCGCGACCATCGTGAGCTGGTAACCGCGTTTGCGGCGCGCTTTGGTTTGCCCGGAGCGATCATCGCCAGCGGTGGATCGTTGGGTGGCCTGGTGGCGATGCAGCAGGCCGAGCAAGGCGATCTTGGCGCCCCGGTGACGGGCATCTATGCCCTCTGCGCACCGTTGGCGGGTAGCCGCGTCTGGGAGCAGGCGCTGGATATACGTCTGAGCTACGACGCCGTCTGCGAGAACGTCACTGGTGGCGAACTGCCGCTTGGCGATCAGGCCTTTCCCTACATCCTGCGCGCCGAAGATCTCGGCGACTACGACGACCTCCAGGGGGGCGGCGAGCTGGCGTTGCGCATCGCCAAATGCACCGGCTACGGATTGCCGGGCGCTCTGGTCACCAGCGGCATGCGCGAGCGCTACGCGCGCTTGCGCGCGGCCACCGGCGTGGACGACGCGTTCTTTCTGGAAAACATGTTCTACGCCACCTATGGCCTCGGCGATCTTTATCGCGATCCGTTGAAGATCGGCGAACGCGCGGCCATCTCGAACCGCAATGTGATCTATCCCGAGGAACGCGTGCAGCGCGATATCCGCCGAGTCGATGCGGATGCTTTCGCCAGCCTCGACCTGAAGCGTCACTTTCAGCCGCAGGGGCGCATCGGCAATGCGAAACTGCTGACCACCCACACCTCGCGCGACGGCCTGGTGTCGCCGGCGCATGCGCACGCACTCGACGGGCGGGTCGCCGAAGCACAATGGAGCCGCGCCTTTGTCGTCGAGTCCGCGCCCAGCCACTGCGGCTACAACGGCAACGAACTGGTCGGTGGTTTCGAGGCGTTGACCGCGTGGATCGATGGCGGCAACCAACCCGACGCGGCGGCGATCCAGGCTGCGTGCGAGCGTGAACGAATGGCCAATCCAACGCTCGGTGCCTGTCGTTACGACCCGGCCTACTCAGCGCCGCCGTTGGCGCAGGCGATCAAGCCGCGCAACGACCCCGGCGCGGTCGTCGACGAGCGTGTCAGCGGCCTCTGGTACGATCCGGCACGCTCGGGCGAGGGTTATCTGATCGAGGCCCTTGAAGCCGGCCTGGTCAGCGTCACCGCCTTCACTTTCCCGGAGGTCGGCAGCCCTGCCGATCAAGCCTGGTTCACCGGTCTCGGTCGGGTGGTCGACAACAACCTGGTGGTCGATGTGATCGTCGGCCGCCGCAACGGCAGCTTCGGAGCAAGCTTCGACCCAACGACGCTGCAGTCGATCGACCTCGGCCGCTTCGACGCCGCCTTGAGCAACTGCGGTACGGGCGAGCAACGCGTGCAGGCTGTCCCACCTTACGACTCGTCGCGCCGACCGCTGCAGCGGCTGTCGCGGATCGGCGCTGCGCGCTGTCCTGGCGAGGGCGTGCCCGCCAGCATTTCGCCGTTCGTGCACTGGAGCGGAGCGTGGTACGAGGCCGACAAACCCGGCCGTGGGCTGTTCCTGCAGGTACAGGACGATGGCCGCGCGTTTCTCGTGTGGTTCAGTTTCCGCCCGGACGGCGAGCCCGCCTGGATCATCGGCGAAGGCCGCGCCGAAGGCGGCGATCTGCTGTTCTCCGCGCTCACCCGGCCAGTGGGTACGCGTTATGGCGCGGCGTTCAACCCGGCCGAGGTGCGCGTGGATCCCTGGGGTAGCGCGCGCCTGTCCGGCGACGGCTGCAGCGGCATCAGCGTCGACTACGATTCGATCCAGTCGGGCTTTGGGACCGGGAACATCGCGCTGACGCGTTTGACCACGCCGCTCGGCGCTGGATGCCGGTAGCGGTGGAACCCCGGCCATCGGCCGGGATTCCAGCCCGAAGATCTGCAGCTGTCGTGGATTGGCAGGACATTGCGGCGGATCCTTCGCCGACGAAGGACCCGGTCCACACGATCCTCGGCCGTTGTTTCCAACAACCGCATGTACAGTCGCTCAATCCAGCGGCACGCCCGGCTTGCCGAAGTCGCTCGGCGCTGCCGGTGTGACGATCGGCTTGATCGGGTTCTTCTCAAGTTCGGCCAGCAGCACCTCGACCGCCTTCTCCAGGCTCGGATCGCGGCCCTGGGCGACCAGGTGCGGGGTATCGATCACCTCGATATCCGGGCTGACGCCCTCGTTTTCGACCGCCCAGTTGCCGTCCTTGTCGGTGAATCGGAAAGTGGCGGCGGTGGTCGTGCCGCCGTCGACCAGCCCCGGATTGCCGGAAACGCCGATCAGGCCCCCCCAGGTGCGCGTGCCGATCAGCGGGCCGAGCTTGAGTTCGCGGAAGTAGAAGGGCAGGGCGTCGCCGCCCGACGAGGACTGGCCGTTGATCAACATTGCCTTGGGACCGCGGTGCGACAGGAATGGTTGCGCCTGCGGTTCCAGGCCGCGGCGCTTCCAGTAGTTCAGCGGCTTGCGCGCGAGGATCTCGATCATGCGATCGGGGATGAAGCCACCACCGTTGTAGCGGTCGTCGACGATCAGCGCGTCCTTGTTGATCTGCGCCGGGAACTGCTTGAACAACTCGCGATTGCCCTCGAACAGCGTGTTCGGCAGATGGATGTAGCCGATCTTCCCGCCGGAGAGGCGATCGACCATCGCCCGGCGTTGTTGCACCCACTCCAGATAGCGCAGGCCTTCTTCGCTGCCCTGGGTCCTGACGTCCACCGTGCGTGCGCCGCTCGGGCTGGCTTTGCTGTTGAGCGACAGGCGCACCACGCGCCCCGCCTTGTTCTCCAGCAACTGGTAGAAATTCTTGACCGAATTTGCCGGGACGCCGTCGACGGCGATGATGTAGTCGCCGACCTTGGCGTCGACGCCGGCTTCGGCCAACGGCGAGCGGAACGGATCGGACCAGTTCTGGCCGGGGAAAATCTTGTCGATGCGGAAGTAACCGCCGTCGCCGACGCTGACTTCGGCACCGAGAAAACCGCCGGCCTTGCGCGGCACCTGGGGCTCATCGCCGCGCTCGACGTAGATGTGGCCGGCGTTGAGTTCGCCCGCCATCTCGTTGATCAGATGATCGAGATCGTTGCGGTGCGCCACGCTCGGCAATAGCGCCGCGTACTTCTGGTAGATCGCCTCCCAGTCGTTGCCGTGCATGCCGGGGTCGTAGAACCAGTCGCGCCAGACGCGCCAGCCATCGCGCAGGATCTGCGCCCACTCCACCCTGGGATCGATGCGCTGCTCCAGTCTTGCCAGATCCAGCGTCTTGCTGGTGTCCTGATCGGGCTTGGCTTCGATGATGCCGAGTTTGTCCTGGCCGGCGCGGAACAGAATCTTTTCGCCATTGGCCGACAGCGTGTAACCACCGATGCCCTTGGCCAGCGTGGTTTCCTTGCGCGCCTCGATATCGAAATGCTTGAGATCGCCGACACCGCCTTGCGGGTTGCCGACCGCGACAAAGAGAACGCCGCTGGCATTGGCGGTCAGGCCGCCATAGGTGCCGGGCGCCACGCCCAGTGCCGTAATGCGCGCATCGAATCCGGCGGTATCGAAGCGGATCGGCTTCTTTTCCTCCGCTTTCGGCTTGTCCGCGCTTGCCGTCGCGGCGACGACGGGCGCGATCTCGTCGCTCTTCGGCCGGCCCAGCGCCGGACCATCGGCCGCCAGCGTGACGGCGTAGATGCGCGTGGCGTTGGTGTAGAGGTAATTGAACTCGTAGGCGGAGAACGTCAGGTTGTGGTCGCGATTGGACAGGAAATAAAGGTAGCGGCCCTTGGGATCGAATGCCGGGTTCTGCGCATCGAAATCGCCGAATGTCAGTTGCGAAGCACTGCCGCCGACCTTGTAGTGCCACAGCCGCTGCAGGCCGGTCTCATCGGTTTTCACCCACACCAGGTGTTGACCGTCGGGTGACCACACGTAGGTGGTGATTTCATTGCCGACGGTCGCGGTGTCGACATCGGCGGTGTTGCCGCTGGCGACATCGACGACGCGCAGCCGGTTCTTCTTGTCGCCATACGCAATGCGTTTGCCGTCCGGCGACCACAGCGGCTGGAAGCGCCAGATATCGCCATCGGTGGTCACCCGGCGGGGCTCGCCGCTGCCGTCCGATGCGCGCAGGTAGATTTCGTATTCCCCGCTGGCGTCTGACAGGTAAACCACTTGCTGGCCATCCGGCGAGAAGCTGGCGCTGATCTCGCGCGCGCCAGGCGTATGGCTGATGTTGCGGATCTCGCCATCCTTGGCCGGCACCGTGTACAGATCGCCGCGCGCGGCAATCAGCGCGCGCTCGCCGTTCGGCGACAGATCGACGCTCTCGATCTGGCCGGCAACATTCTTGATCGACGGCAGCAGGTCCTTGCGATCGCCGATCACGGTGATCGACAACTGCTTCGCCTGATTGTCGGCCGGCGTGTACAACCACAGCGCGCCAGCTTGCTCGAAGACGATTGCGTCCGCCCCGGCGCTCGGCCAGAGCACGTCAAAGTCCTTGAAATCGGTGACTTTGCTCGGCTCTCCACCCTGCGGCGACACACTCCAGAGGTTCAGCGTGTACTCGCGATCCGAGGTGAAATAGATGCGGTCGCCCACCCAGGTCGGCTGGTTGTCGGTGCCGCGATGGCGGGTGATCTGGCGCGAGTGGTTGTTCTTCAGGTCGTAGACCCAGACTTCCTGGGCGCGTCCGCCACGGGTGCGCTTCCAGGTGCGGAACTCGCGATCGATCGGGGTGTAGACATAACTCTGGCCGTCCGGCGAAAGCATGCCGCCACCGGTTTCCGGCACCGGCAGCGGTTTCTCCATGCCACCGGCCACCGGCACCAGGTAGGGAATTCCGGCGCGGTCGTCGAGCGGGAAACGGTTCATGCGCACGACGATGTGCGCTCCGTCCGGGGTCCAGTCGAGCACGCGGTAGTCGAAGCCGCCGCGTGGCGGCTGCGGACCGACGTCCGAGTACCAGGTCAACTGCCTCGGTGGCGCGGAACCATCCGCTGGCATCACCCAAACCTGGCGCGTGCCCGAGTATTGCGCCGAAAACGCGATCCAGCGCCCGTCCGGCGAAAACTTGGGGAACAGTTCGAGGCCATCATGCGAGGTCAGGCGTGTGGCCGTCCCGCCCGCACGCGGCACCGTGTAGATGTCTCCGGCATGCACGAACGCGATGTGCGTGGCGGACACGTCGGGAAAGCGCAGCAGGCGGGTGTCGGCCTGCGCGGGCTGCGCAAGCGCGGTGGCGAGGGCCAGGCCGAGGGCGGTTCGGATCATCGGGGGGTTCCGGAGCAGACGCGGGGCCTTGGAGGATAGGCGCCGGCGGGCGCGGTTGCCCATGCTGAACGTCTTGCCTCATGTAGGAGCGACGTGTACGTCGCGACCCACGCACGTCGAGGTGCTCGGTTGCGACGTACACGTCGCTCCTACCAGAGGCGGCAACCGGCGGCGCGGAATCCCGGCTAGAATGCCGGGTTGTTGATGTCGACAAGCTGGATAGGCACTGCCCCCGATGCACACCCTGGACCAAAACTGGTACTCCGAAGCCCACGCCGGCTCGAACTCGGCGATTTCGTTCAAGATCAAGCGCTTGTTGCATTCGGAAAAGACGCCATTCCAGACCATCGACATCTACGAGACCACCGATTGGGGCAACCTGATGGTGATCGACCAGTGCGTGATGCTGACCACCCGCGACAACTTTCTTTACCACGAGATGATGTCGCATCCGGCGCTGTTCACCCACCCACGCGCCAAGCGCGTGGTGATCATCGGTGGCGGCGACTGCGGTACGCTGCGCGAGGTGCTCAAGCATGAGGAGGTCGAAGAGGCCGTCCAGTGCGATATCGACGAGCGCGTGACCCGGCTCGCCGAGCAGTACTTCCCCGAACTGTGCGAGTCCAATGGCGACCCGCGCGCGAAAATCATGTTCGGCGATGGCATCAAGTTCATGGCCGAACACGAGCCGGACTCGCTCGACGTCATCATCGTCGATTCCACCGATCCGGTCGGTCCCGCCGAGGGCTTGTTCAACCGGGCCTTCTACCAGTCCTGCCTGAAGGCGCTGCGTCCCGGCGGCATCCTGGTCCAGCAGAGCGAGTCGCCGCTGATCCATCTGCCGCTGATCACCGCCATGCGCACGCAGATGAAGGGCGCCGGCTTTGGCTTCCTGCGCACCTTGTGCTTTCCGCAGCCGTGTTATCCGTCCGGCTGGTGGAGCTGCACGATGGCGCGCAAGGGCATCGACCTCAACAGCTTCCGCGAACGCGGCGCCGCGACCAAGAAGTTCGAAACGCGCTATTACAATGTCGACATCCACCGCGGCGCGCTGGCGATGCCGGAGTTCATGAAGTCGGCGTTTCCTGAGGCGTGAAGCCGCCGTTGCAGGAGCGACGTGCACGTCGCGACCGTCAGCCCCAGCGCATCGCCGGTCGCGACGTACACGTCGCTCCTACACGCTCTTCCGCTTCGCCCGCGGATGCGCCTTGTCGTACACCTCGGCCAGGTGCTGGAAATTGAGGTGGGTGTAGACCTGCGTGGTGCCGATGTCGGCATGACCGAGCAATTCCTGCACTGCGCGCAGGTCGCCGCTGGATTCGAGCAGGTGGCTGGCGAATGAATGCCTGAGCAGGTGCGGGTGCACGCGTTGCCAGATGCCCTGGCGCTGCGACCAGACTTTGACCCGTGCCTGGATTGCACGCGCGCTCAGCGGCCCGCCGCGGCCATTGCCGAACACCGGCTGTTCGTGCGCACTGCCGTGTTCGGCTGCCAGTTCCGCGAGTGCAGCGACTGCCATCGAGCCTACCGGCACGATGCGCGTTTTGGCGCCCTTGCCGAGTACGCGCACGCTGCCGTCGGCCAGATCCAGATCGCGCCAGCGCAGACCGGCCACTTCCGAAAGTCGCAGGCCGCTGGAATAGAACAACTCCAGCAGGGCCCGATCACGCAGCGACAGTCGATCGCCGTCGGGAATCTCCACCAGTTGCGTGACCGCATCGGCGTCGAGCACCGCGGGTAACCGTTTTCCGGTTTTCGGTGGTTTGATGCCGTGCGCCGGATTGACCAGCTCCGGAAAGCGCGCCTGATGCAACCAGCGGTAGAAGCTGCGCAGCGCCGCCAGCATCAGCGCCAGGCTGCGCGGCGCCAGCCCGCGACGATGGGCGCCGGTGATCAGGGCCCTGACCTGGTCGCGACGAACTTCGTGCCACTGCGCCGCTCCGCCGGCTGCGAGAGAACGCGCAGCCTCGTCCAACTGGCATCGATAGGTCTTGGTCGTGCGCGGCGACAAGCGCCGCTCGACCGCCAGATGGGCGAGGAAATCCTCGATCGGCGTTCGCCAATGGCTTTCCAGTTGCGTTGGACCTTCTGCTGCAATCGCGCTCATGCGTGCATGTTCGCATGACCAGATCCGCTTGAAGCGATCGCCACCAGGACCTGCGTTCCTGCACCGCGACCGGGCAAGCACCGGAGCTTCTGGTGTCCGGTCAGCTCAGATCGCACCATAGTGGTGCAAATACTCGATGACTCGCACCCCAATGATGCACAGCAGAACGCGCAGGCCTTGATTCTTCGGGTTTTTGTGCGTGGCACAACGATTGCTGTAGATGCCGGGCGCTCACGCAGATTTTCGATTTCGATCCCCATTTCAATCCCCGATTCAAGAAAGGAGTCTCCGATGTCGACCGACAAAGTCAAAAAAATCATCAAGGACAATGGCGTCAAGTTCGCCGACCTGCGCTTCGCCGACATGAACGGCCGCGAGCAGCACTTGTCGATTCCCGCCAGCACCCTCGACGATTCGGTGTTCGAGGACGGCAAGATGTTCGATGGATCCTCGATTGCCGGCTGGAAGGGTATCAACGAGTCCGACATGGTGCTGCTGCCGGATGCATCGACCGTGTTCCTCGACCCGTTCGCCGAAGAATCGACGCTGGTGCTGCGCTGCGACGTGCTCGAGCCGTCGACGATGCAGCCGTATGCGCGCTGTCCGCGTGGCATCGCCAAGCGTGCCGAGGCCTACCTCAAGGCCTCCGGCGTCGGCGACAGCGCCTTTTTCGGCCCGGAGCCGGAATTCTTCATCTTCGACAGCGTGCGCAGCAATGCATCGATCAACGGCAGCTTTTACGAGATCGAGTCCGAGCAGGGCGCGTGGAACAGCGGCAAGTCCTACGAACACGGCAACACGGGTCATCGTCCGGGCATCAAGGGCGGGTATTTCCCGACGGGTCCGGTCGACGCCTTCCAGGATCTGCGTTCGGCGATGTGCCTGACGCTCGAAGCGCTCGGCATTCCTGTCGAGGTGCATCACTCGGAAGTCGCCACCGGCGGCCAGTGCGAAATCGGCACCCGCTTCAACACGCTGGTCAAGAAGGCCGACGAACTGCTCACGCTGAAGTACGTGGTCAAGAACATCGCCCACCAGCACGGCCATACGGCGACCTTCATGCCCAAGCCGTTGGTCGGCGACAACGGTAGCGGCATGCACGTGCACCAGTCGATCGCCAAGGGCGGCAAGAACCTGTTCAGCGGCAACGAGTACGGCGGCCTGTCGAAGATGGCGCTGCACTACATCGCCGGCGTGTTCAAGCATGCGCGTGCGGTCAACGCGTTCACCAACTCCGGCACCAACAGCTACAAGCGACTGGTCCCGGGCTTCGAGGCGCCGGTGCTGCTGGCCTACTCGGCGCGCAACCGTTCGGCGTCCTGCCGCATTCCGTGGGTGTCCAACCCGAAGGCGCGGCGTATCGAAGTGCGCTTCCCGGATGCGATCAACTCCGGTTACCTGACCTTCACGGCGCTGATGATGGCCGGCCTCGATGGCATCAAGAACAAGCTGGATCCGGGTGCGCCGTCGGACAAGGATCTGTACGACCTGCCGCCGGAAGAAGAGAAGCTGATTCCGACCGTGTGCCATTCGCTGGATCAGGCGCTGGAAGCGCTGGATGCCGATCGCGAGTTCCTCAAGGCCGGTGGCGTCATGAGCGACGATTTCATCGACGGCTACATCGATCTGAAGATGAAGGAAGTCACGGAACTGCGCATGCGCACGCATCCGGTCGAGATCCTGCAGTACTACTCGGCCTGAGGACGCAGTGTCGATGCCGGCGACGCGACTGGTACGTGCCCTGGCCCGCGGTGTCGCGGGCCTGGGTTCCGCCGCGCGGGCGCCGCAGGGGAACCCGGGCAACGCATCCGCCGATGCGGATGCGCTGCTCGATCAATTGAACACGCCGCTGGCGGTCATCGACCGTCAGGGGCAGGTGGTGCATGCCAACGGCGCGCTGATCGAAACCTATTGCGAGCGGCGCCTGATCGGCAGCGACATCGCCGATCTGGCCCTGGGCGAGGACATCCTGCCGTCGCTCACCCGGCGCGTGCTTGATCAACGTGAGCGCATCGTCGCCCGGCGGCTGTTGCTGGAACTGAAGCGCGACACGCCGCGTCGTTATGACGTGGCGCTGACGCCGGTGCAGTGGCGTGGCGCGACGGCCGCATTGATCGAGTTCCACGCGCTGGCCGAACACGATCAGGATCTCGGCGAAGGCGTGGTGTCGACGCCCGAGCCGGCGGCCGAACAGATGGCGCGGGCGCTGGCGCATGAAATCAAGAATCCGCTCGCCGGGCTGCATGGCGCAGCACAGCTGCTGGAACGCGAGTTGCCGAACAAGGCGCTCAAGGAATACACGCAGGTCATCCGCGCCGAGGCCGACCGCATCCGGCGGCTGGTGGATCGCTTGCTGCAACGCCCGGACGTGGCGCACGCCGGGCACAGTTTCAACGTTCACGAAGTGCTGGAGCGCGTACGCACGCTGATCGGCGCCGAGGCCGGCGGCCGCGCCGAAGTGGTGCGCGACTACGACCCAAGCCTGCCGGACATCGACGGCCATCCGGATCGATTGACCCAGGCGCTGCTCAATCTGGCGCGCAACGCCCTGCAGTCGGGCGCACACACGATCCGCTTGCGCACACGCGCCGAGCGTCGCGCGCGTATCGGCGACAAGACCTGCAAGCTGGCGCTGCGCATCGATGTCTGCGACGACGGTCCTGGCGTGTCGGATGCCCTGCGCGAGAGCCTGTTCCTGCCGTTCGTGACCGGACGCGACGAGGGCACAGGCCTTGGACTGCCGGTGGCGCTGGCGATCGCGCGCGAGCACGGTGGCACGCTGGCTTTCGTGAGCCGTCCCGGCGCCACGACCTTCAGCTTGCTGATTCCGGTGACGCCGTGATGGGTTGGATCGCCACGGAACGCTCGACGGAGAGGTTAAACATGGAGCGGTCAAACGTGAAACGTGAAACGTCAATTCCGGCGGGCAGTGTTGACGTTTCACGTTTTACGTTTTACCGCGCCGATACCTTCCGCAGTCCCCGCAACTTGGGGGGCAACCCATGAACGCTCAACTCCTCCCGCGCCCGTCCGCGAGGCGCGTCGTCTGGCTGGTCGACGACGACCGATCGATCCGCTTTGTGCTGGAAAAGGCACTCGCCGGCGCCGGCTTCATGGTCGAGAGTTTCGATGCCGCGGAGCCAGCGCTGCGCGCGCTCGCCAGTCGTTCGCCGGATCTGGTGTTCACCGATGTGCGCATGCCCGGCATGGACGGCATGGCCTTCATGGAGAAGCTCAGCCAGCGGGCGGCGCAGGTGCCGGTGGTGGTGATGAGCGCATATACCGATCTGCCGAGCACGGTGGCGGCTTTCCATCGCGGCGCCTTCGACTACCTGCCCAAGCCCTTCGACATCGACGCCGCGATCGACATGGCGCGCCGTGCCACCACGCGCGAGGTGCGTGCGGTTGAGACTGATTGGTCGGACGAGGGGCTGGTTGGCGACACGCCGGCCATGCGCGAGGTGTTTCGCGCCATAGGTCGATTGTCGCGGGCGGATCTGTCGGTACTGATCACCGGCGAGACCGGCACCGGCAAAGAGCTGATCGCACGCGCATTGCATCGCCACAGCCCACGCGCGAATGGACCGTTCATCGCGCTCAACACCGCCGCAATTGCGCCGGAACTGCTGGAGAGCGAACTGTTCGGCCACGAGCAGGGCGCCTTCACCGGCGCCACGCGGCGCCATCAAGGGCGCTTCGAACAGGCCGAACATGGCACGCTGTTTCTCGACGAGATCGGCGACATGCCGATCGGACTGCAGACCCGGCTGCTGCGCGTGCTCGCCGAGGGCGAGTTCTATCGCGTCGGCGGTCGCGAACTGATTCGCGCCGACGTACGCGTGATCGCGGCGACCCACCAGGATTTGCGCGGCAAGGTCGAGCGCGGCGAGTTCCGCGCCGATCTGTTGCACCGCCTCGACGTCATGCGCATTCATTTGCCGCCATTGCGGGAGCGCGCTGCCGATGTGCCGCGCCTGGCCGATCGTTTCCTCGCCGAGGCCGCGCGCGAGATGCGCGTGGCGACCAAACATCTGTCGGTCGATGCCGTGCGCGGATTGACCCGTTACCCGTGGCCCGGCAATGTGCGCGAACTGCGCAACCTGTGCCAGCGGCTGGTGTTGATGGCACCCGGCACCACCATCCAGAGCGGCGATCTACCCGACGAAGTGCGCCGTTCCGAGGGAGCGCCGGCCAGCGAAGCGGGGTGGTTGAAGCCGCTCGCCGAGTGGGCACGCCAGCAACTCGATCTTGGGCAGCCCGACTTGCTCGAAGCCGCCAAGGCCAGCCTCGAGCAGGTGCTGTTCGACGAGGCGCTCAAGCTCACCAGCGGCGACCGTCAGGACGCGGCGCGTCGACTGGGGTGCGGCAGAAATACGTTGACGCGGAAGTTGGGGCCGAAGAAACGGTGAGTAGTGAGTAGTGAGTGGTGAATAAAACCCGGCGATGAGCGGAATGATCGGGGTGTTGTAGGAGCGACGTGCACGTCGCGACGACGAGGCATGTCGTAGGCCCTGAAGCCGTGGAACAAGACCGCCTCAAAACGGCAACGCACCGGGTTTCACTCACCACTCACTACTCACTACTCACTGATTTTCAGGCTAGCCTAGCTGCCCCTCACGCACCCCGCCGGACCCCACCCATGAGCGACGCTCCGCAGCAAGTCATCCGTTTCCATTACAGCGTCGCTGAAGTCGGGCAGCCGCCCACCGAGTCCTCGCGCGAGGGCGGCGAGCCGATCGCCGCGCTGATCGGCGCCGGCAACATCATCCCGGGGCTGGAGCAGGCGCTGATCGGCAAGGCCGTCGGCGAGCGCTTCGAGGTCGTGGTGCCGGCCGCACAAGCCTATGGCGAGCGCAACGAGGCACTGACCCAGCGCGTGCCGAAGAAATATTTCCCCGCCAACGTCACCCTGCGGCCGGGTCTGACCGTGATGCTGCAAACCCAGCAAGGCCCGCGCCCGGTGACGGTGCTGAAGATCGGCATGAGCGTTATCGATGTCGATCTCAACCACCCGATGGCCGGCAAGGATCTTGCCTTCGACATCGAAATCGTTGAAGTGCGCGATGCCTCCGCCGAAGAAATGGCGCACGGGCACGTGCATGGCGATGGTGGGCATCACCACTGATCTGCAGGAGCGGCGTGTACGCCGCGACCATGGCCCCGCATCTCTGGTCGCGACGTGCACGTCGCTCCTGCAGCGGCGCGGCCGCTGGCACCACCCATGGCACTTTCGTCACCTTCCCTAAACGGAACTTTAACGTCTAGACTACGTGCACTTTCCCGTGGTTTCGAGGTGACGAACATGCAGCGTTCGCGATTGTGGGTGGCCCTGGCGGCGGCTACGGCGATGGGTCTGGGCGCCGGCTGGCAGCCAGCGATGGCTCAGGATGAGTCCGCGGCGACGCCTGCCGACGATGACGCGAAGGTGCTCGACCAGATGACGGTGATCGGTTCGCGCCGGATCGGCGGATCGGATACCGAATCGCCGGTGCCGGTCGACGTCATCTCGATGCAGGAAATTGCCGAGCGCAGCCCGCAGTTCGATCTGGCGCAGGGGTTGCAGTACACCGTGCCGTCGTTCTATTCCACGCGCCAGACCGGCGCCGACGGTGCCGACCTGGTCGACGGTGCGGCGCTGCGCAACCTGGGTTCGGACCAGACTCTGGTCCTGATCAACGGCAAACGCCGCCACACCACCTCGCTGGTAAACCTGTTCGGCGCTCGCAACCGCGGCAATACCGGAACCGACCTCAATACCATCCCGGTACTGGCGATCGATCGCGTCGAGGTGCTGCGCGATGGCGCCTCGGCGCAGTACGGTTCCGATGCCATTGCCGGCGTCATGAACATCGCCTTGAAGCGCGACAAGGGCTGCGAAACAGCGATTGGCTACGGCGAATACACCAAGGGCGACGGCGAAAACCAGTTGTACAGCGGCTATTGCGGCCTCGAGATGGGCGACGGCGGCATCTTCTCGGTGACCGCCGAGTACGGCGATCGTGATCGTTCGGATCGTTCCGAGCCGCGCGACAATCCGCGCACGATTGGCGACAGCGCCGTGGAAAGCGGCACGCTGTACGTCAACAGCGAGATTCCGCTGAGCGACACGGCGGACTTCTACTTCACCGCCGGCATCCAGAACCGTCGCGCCTCGTCCGGCGCCTTCGCGCGCGACGGCGAAGACGATGTGCCCTCGCGCAACTCGCTGGCAATGTACCCCGATGGATTCGTGCCGTTCATCAACGGAGATCTGGAAGACCGCTACGCCACCGTCGGTGCGCGCTGGCTGATCGGCGGCTGGAATGCCGATCTGTCCACCACCTACGGCTACAACGAATTGTTCTACGACATCAGCAACACGCTGAATGCCTCCATCGCCAATTTCGAGTTGCTCAACCATCGGCCGGCAGTCAGCAACACCGCTTTCGACGCCGGCGGCTTTTCCTTCCGCCAGAACACCACCAATCTCGATTTCACGCGCTATTACGACGATCTCTGGGGCGGCACCAATATCGCTTTCGGCGGCGAGTATCGCGACGAGAACTACAGGATTTTCGCTGGCGAAGAGGGTTCCTGGATCGATGCCGACGGTCCCGGCGGCGGCAATGCCGGCAGCCAGGGATTCCCCGGCTTCCAGCCGGGCGACGAAACCAACGCCAATCGCGACAACTACGCCGGTTATGTCGACGTCGAAGTGACGCCCAGCGAACGCACGACCGCCGACTTCGCAGTGCGTTTCGAGGACTACAGCGACTTCGGTTCGACGCTCGACGGCAAGATCGCACTCGCCTTCAAGGCCACCGAGGATTTCACCCTGCGTGGTTCGATTTCGAGCGGTTTCCGCGCACCGTCGCTGCAGCAGCGCTTCTTTTCCTCCACCTTCACCGACTTCATCAGTGGCGAACCCGTCGACGTGCTGCTCGCCCCGAACGGCGGCGAAATTGCGCGTGCCGCGGGTATTCCGGACCTGACCGAAGAAACGTCGTTGAACGGCGGCATCGGTTTCACCTGGCGTGCGAGCGACGTGCTGTCGTTCACCGTCGATATCTACCAGATCAATATCGACGATCGCATCGTGCTGTCGGGGCGCTTCAACACCGACGACCCGAACATCGGCGACATCCTGGCTGGCCTGAACGTCGGCGAGGCGCAGTTCTTCACCAACGCGGTCGACACCGAAACCAGCGGCATCGACATCACCGCCTCCTGGGATTCGACGTTGTGGGATGGCGAACTCACCACCTACTTCGGTTTCAACTACGGCGAGACCGAAGTCACCGCGATCAACGCTCCGGCTGCACTGGTGGGTCGCGAGGACGTACTGCTGAGCGAGCGCGAGCGCCTGTTCATCGAAAACGGCGCGCCCGAGAGCAAGGGGATCCTCGGTTTCGACTGGACTCGCGACAAGTGGAACGCCAACGTCAAGTTCATCTACTTCGGCGAGCAGACGCTGGGCACTTTCTCCGGCCCGCCGGTGCCGAACCAGCACTACAACGCCAAGGCTTCGGCGGATTTCAGCCTGACCTACAGCATCACCGAGTCGACCAAGCTGACCGCCGGCATGGCGAATGTGTTCGACAGCACGCCGACGCGCCAGAACCCGGACGAGACCGACAACGGCCACGTCTTCGAGAGTGTGCAGTTCGGGCTCAACGGCGCCTCCTGGTTCGTGCGCATGCACAGTCGGTTCTTCTGATCCTGGCTTGACCGCGATGACCACCGAGCCCCGGCCGCAAGCCGGGGCTTTTTGCTGGCGTCCCGAAGAGAATCTTTTGTCCGCAAAGGACGCAAAGGACGCAAAGGAGAGCAGGAGATTTGAGGGATCAGGGCGAACTGGACGATGACTCCCGCGCATGGGCCGCAGCGATATCAAACGGCACAGAACCACCTTGTTGAAATCCAGCTTTCGCTCTCCTTTGCGCTCTTTGCGTGGCCCGGTCCACCAGCAAGCTGGTGGCCGTTCAACGGCTCGCGGCATGCCGCTCGAAAGCCCGTCTCACCCTTTGCGGACCAATGCTCTTCAGCGCCAAACGTCCTGAGTGCACGCAACTTTTCCCGCGATCGACGGTCCAATCGGGCTTCGTGCCATTGCCCCGATTCCGGCCATGAACCTGATTCGTCGCTGCTGCTTCGTCCTCGCCCTGCTGACTTCGCCGCTGCACGCCGCGTTGCCGGCGGAAGTCGAGGGCCAGCCGCTGCCGTCGCTGGCGCCGATGCTCGAGCGCACCACCTCGGCGGTGGTCAACGTCTCCAGCAAGACGCGCGTGCAGGTGCGCAACCCGTTCTTCGACGATCCCTTCTTCCGGCGCTTCTTCGACATGCCGGATGTGCCGCAGGAGCGCGTGCAGCAGAGCCTCGGGTCCGGCGTGATCGTCGATGCCTCGCGTGGGCTGGTGCTGACCAACAATCACGTGATCGAGCGCGCCGACGAAGTCACGGTGACCTTGCACGACGGGCGCACGCTGAATGCCGAGATTCTCGGTCGCGATCCGGACACCGACGTCGCGGTGGTGCGAATCCCCGCGGAAGGGCTCACCGCGCTGTCCCTCGCCGACTCCGACCAGTTGCGGGTAGGCGATTTCGTGGTCGCCATCGGTAACCCCTTCGGCCTCGGCCAGGCGGTCACCAGCGGCATCGTCAGCGCACTCGGCCGCAGCGGTTTACGCGGCCTCGGCTACCAGAACTTCATCCAGACCGATGCGTCAATCAATCCAGGAAACTCCGGTGGCGCGCTGGTCAACCTGCGCGGCGAACTGGTCGGCATCAACACCGCGATCTTCAGCCCGTCCGGCGGCAACATCGGCATCGGTTTCGCGATTCCTTCGAACCTCGCGCGCAACGTGATGAACCAGTTGATCGCCTATGGCGAGGTCAAGCGCGGTTCGCTCGGCGTGCAAAGCCAGGATCTCGACGCCCGCCTCGCGCGTGCGCTGGAACTGGAAGAGGGCCGCGGCGCGGTGGTGACCCAGGTGGTACCGGACTCGCCGGCCGACCTCGCCGGACTGCAGGCCGGGGACGTCATCGTCAAGCTCGACGGCAAGCTCATCGCCAGCGCCGACGAACTGGCCAACGTCGAAGGCCTGTTGCCGATCGGCAAGGCGCTCGCACTCGACTTCATCCGCGCCGGCAAGCCAAGGTCGACGCAACTGACGCTGATCGCCAGCAGCGCGCAACAGCTGGCCGGCGAGAAGCTCGATCGGCGCCTTGCCGGCGCGCGCTTCGGCGAACTCAGTCAGCGTGAGAAACAAGCCGGCATCAAGGGCATCAAGGTGCTCAATGTCGCCTCGGGCAGCGTCGCCGCGCGCAATGGACTGGAGGCAGGCGATATCATTTTTGGCGTCAACCGCTATGAAGTCGGCAATCTCGCCGACATCAGCAAACTGCTGTCGCAGCAGCCGCGGCAGATCCTGTTCTCGCTCTACCGCGGGCGGCGGGCGTACTACCTGCCGATCGAGTAGGCTCGGGCCTCGGGGCTCGGGACTCGGAAGGGCCGCTCTTGATCTGGTGGGTCCAGACTTGTCTGGACGCTTTTGGAGGGGCGTGAAAAGAGCGTCCAGACAAGTCTGGACCCACTAGAGCAGACGCGGCGCCCGCCAACGGCATGTGCGAGCCTTGCGGATCCCGGCACAAGATCCAACAACCGACAGCGACAACCGACTCATGGACCAATTCGCCGTCTTCGGCCATCCGATTGCGCACTCGCATTCGCCGTGGATCCACGCCCGGTTCGCCGCCCAGTGCGGATTCGAACAGCGTTATGACGCCATCGACGCGCCGCCCGAGCGCTTTGAAGAGACACTATGGGACTTCGGCGAGGCCGGTGGGCTCGGTGCCAATGTCACGCTGCCGCTGAAGGAACAAGCCGCGTTGCTGTGCGACGAGCTCAGCGAAGCGGCGCAGCGCGCCGGCGCGGTGAACACGCTGATCCGCATGCCGGGTCAGTGCTGGCGCGGCGACAACACCGACGGTGTCGGTCTGATGGCCGACCTGCAGCGCCTGCGCGTATCGGTGCACGGCCAGCGGGTGGTCATCCTCGGTGCCGGCGGCGCTACCCGCGGCATCCTCGGGCCGCTGCTCGCCGCCGCGCCGCGTGAAGTGATCATCGTCAACCGCACGCCCGAGCGCGCGCTGCAACTGGCCTTCGAATCTGGCGCGCTGGGCATCGTGCAGGCGTGGGCGCTGGACGACCTCTCCAGCGTGGATACCGCGGGGTTGCTGATCCACGCGACATCCGCCTACCGCAATGGCGCCAGTGTCAGGATTCCACCGTCGCTGGTGGATGCCGATACCGTCGCCTACGACCTCGGCTACGGCGAATCGGCGCAAGCCTTTCTGGCCCGCGCGCGCCAGGCAGGCGTGGCCACCGCCCACGATGGTCTTGGCATGTTGGTCGAGCAGGCCGCCGAGTCCTTCCTGCGCTGGCGCGGCGTGCGCCCGCAGACCTCGGGCGTGCTGCGCGCGCTGACGGCGATGGTCTACGCCTGATGGACTGCCGGATCGGCTGCGCCGCGTGCTGCATCGCGCCGTCGATCAGCAGCCCGATTCCGGGCATGCCCGGCGGCAAGCCAGCTGGCGTGCCGTGCGTGCAATTGGATCCGGAAGGCCGCTGTCGCATCTTCGGCCTGCCCGAGCGACCTCAAGTGTGCGTCAACCTGCGCCCGCAACCGAGCATGTGCGGCACCTCGCGCGAACAGGCGCTGGCGACGCTGACGGCATTGGAAGCCGCGACGAGTCCAAGCTGAGGCGAGGTTCGTCCAAGAGTTATTTTGTCCGCAAAGAACGCAAAGGACGCAAAGAGAGGCAACAGAAACTCGCGGTCAGCACCGGCTTGACGCCGACAAACTCAGCCTCCTGCTTTCCTTTGCGTTCTTTGCGATCCGGCCCGGCAGCAAGCTGCCATGCGTTCGACCGCCGCGGCATGCCGCGGAGAGCTCGGTCTCACCCTTTGCGGACAAATGCACTTCGTCAATAACTCGTGTCACGTAGGGGTCAGGCCGGCCCGATCCGCAACCGCCAATCGCGAGCTCAGATAGACGAAATACAGCACAGGGATGACCACCAGGGTCAGTACGGTCGACACCAGGATGCCGAAGATCAGCGAGACCGCCAGGCCGTTGAAGATCGGGTCGTCGAGGATGAAGAAACCGCCGGACATCGCGGCAACGCCGGTCAGCACGATCGGCTTGGCGCGCACGGCGCAGGCTTCGACCACGGCGTCGGCCAACGCCAGTCCTTCGGATCGCGCCTGATTGATGAAATCCACCAGCAGGATCGAATTGCGCACGATGATGCCGGCTAGCGCGATCATGCCGATCATGCTGGTGGCGGTGAATTGCGCACCGAGCAGCGCGTGGCCGGGCATCACGCCGATCACGGTCAGCGGGATCGGCGCCATGATGATCAACGGCACCACGTAGCTCTTGAACTGGCCGACCACCAGCAGGTAGATCAGGATCAGGCCGACCGAATACGCCAGGCCCATATCGCGGAAGGTCTCGAAGGTGATCTGCCATTCGCCATCCCACTTCAGCGCGAAAGCATTGGCTTCTTCGGGCGGGAGGAAGAAGTGCTGGGTCACCGGAATGCCGTCGATGCCGTTGTCGTCGATGCCGCCGACCATCGCGAACATGCCGTACAGCGGGCTGTCGAGTTCTCCGGCTTCGTCGGCAAAGACGAAGCTCACCGGCATCAGATCCTTGTGATAGACGGCCGCTTCCCATTTCGCCGGACGTACCTCGACCAGTTCCGAGATCGGCACCAGCGCACCGTTGCCTGCGCGCACCCGTAGTGCCAGCAACTGCGTCAGCCGTGCCTGGTCGCCGGGTGGCAGCCGCAGACGCACCGGCACGGCGTATTTCGAGGCGCCATCGTGCAGGAAGGTGGCGTCGAAGCCGCGAAGGCCGGTCGCCAGTGCGTCGACGATCTGTTGCTGGCTGATGCCGGCGCGCGCCGCGCGCTGACGATCGACGACGATCACGTCGCGCGGCGTGTCGGCCTCGACCGTGGTGTCGATGTCAACGATACCCGGCGATTTGGCAAAGGTGCGCGCGAGATCCAGCGCCAGTGCGCGGCCTCGCTCCGGGTCCGGACCGTAGATCTCGGCAACCAGCGGCGACATCACCGGCGGGCCGGGCGGAACTTCGACCACCTTCACCGATGCGCCAAAGCGCGCGCCGATCGCCGCCAGTGCCGGACGCGCCGCACGGGCGATGTCGTGGCTCTTGCGCGAGCGCAGGTGCTTGTCGACCAGATTCACCTGCAGGTCGCCGACATTGGCACCCTCGCGCAGATAGTACTGGCGCACCAGACCGTTGAAGTTCACCGGCGCAGAGGTGCCGGCATAAGCTTGCACGCTGGCCACTTCGGGCAGCTTGCCCACCTCGGCCGCCAGTTCGCCGAGTACCGCATTGGTGGTTTCCAGAGTGCTGCCCTCGGGCATGTCGAGCACCACCTGGAACTCCGACTTGTTGTCGAAGGGCAGCATTTTCAGTACCACCAGTTCGACCACGGCGAGGCTGGCCGAGCCCAACACCAACAGCAGCATCGCGACGAACAGCACGAGGCGCCGACGCGCGGCCTGCGCGCCTTCGAGGAACGGTCTGACGACGCGTTCGAACAAGCCGTGCAGTCGGCTCTTGGCCTTTTGTGGGAGCGGGTTCACCCCGCGAGCTTCTGCCTTTGCCTTGCTCTCAAGAGCATCGCGGGATGAACCCGCTCCCACAACGGCAGGAGCAACGGCATCGCGGGATGAACCCGCTCCCACAGGAGCAAGGGCAGCTTCCGCTTCTATCGGGTCCTCGACAGCATCGCGGGATGAACCCGCTCCCACAGCAGCAGGAGCATGGGCAGCCTCGGTTGCGTGGTGCTTGAGCAGCTTCAATGACAGCCACGGCGTGACGATCAGCGCCACCGCCAGCGAGATCAGCATGCCGACGCTGGCGTTGATCGGGATCGGGCGCATGTACGGACCCATCAGGCCGCTGACGAAGGCCATCGGCAACAGCGCGGCGATCACCGTGAAGGTGGCCAGGATGGTCGGTCCGCCGACTTCGTCGACCGCCGGCGGAATCGCCTCGGCCAGCGACTTGCCGCCGAGCGCCATGTGGCGATGGATGTTCTCGACCACCACGATGGCGTCGTCGACCAGGATGCCGATCGAAAAGATCAGCGCGAACAGGCTGACGCGGTTGATCGTGAATCCCAGGAAGTACGACGCTGCGAGCGTCAGCGCCAGCGTCAGCACGACCGCGGTGCCGACCACGATGGCCTCACGGCGGCCGAGCGCAAACAGCACCAGCAGCACCACCGAGAGCGTCGCGAACACCAGCTTCTGGATCAGCTTCTGCGCCTTGTCGGTGGCGGTCTGGCCGTAGTCGCGGGTGATCTCCACTTCGATGCCGTCGGGAATCACCGTGCCGCGCAGCGCCTCGATGCGGCGGCTGACGGCGCGGGTGATGTCGGCGGCATTGCTGCCCGGCTGTTTGGCGATGGCGATGGTGACGGCGGGCGTTACACCGGTGGCCGGTCCCCCATGTTTGCTGCTGTGCCACACGTAGTGCTGCGGCAGATCGCCGCCGCCGGTGACCGTGGCCACATCGGACAGATACACCGGCTGGCCCTTGCTGAGGCCGATCACCAGCTCGCCGACCTCGCTGGCGTCGCGCAGGTAGCTGCCGGCGGTCAGCGGAATCTCGCGATTGTCGCCGACGCGGGCGCCGGCCTGGGCAACCTGGTTGGCAGCGGCGAGTGCGCCGCTGATGTCGGCGGCGGTCAAGCCATAGGCGGCCATGCGCGTGGCGTCGAGTTCGACCAGCGCCGCGCGCTCGGGCGCACCGATGGTATTGACGCCACGGGTGCCGGGCACGCGCTTGATTTCGGCTTCCAGCGTGTGCGCGACCTCGCCAAGTTCGGTGGCGCCGCGTTCGGGGTCGTCGCTCCACAGTGTCAGGCTCATCACCGGCACGTCGTCGATGCCCATCGGTCGGATCAACGGCTGACCGACGCCAAGGCCCGGCGGCACCCAATCCTGGTTCGAATAGACCTGGTTGTACAGGCGCACGATGGCGTCGCGACGCGGTTCTCCGACGATGAACTCGACGGTGATTGCGGCGACGCCGGGGCGACTGACCGAATAAACGTGCTTGACGCCCTCGATCTCCGAGAGTTTTTGTTCCAGCGGAAAGGCCACCAGGTTTTCGACGTCGGCTACTGCGGCGCCGGGAAAGGGCACGAAGACATTGGCGAAGGTGACCTCGATCTGCGGTTCTTCCTCGCGTGGCGTGATCAGCGTGATCGCCAGACCAAGCAGCAGGCCGGCGAGCGCCAGGATCGGCGTCAGCGCATTGCTCTGGAATGCCCTGGCGATGCGTCCGGAAAAGCCGAGTTGCTCAGTCATGGCGGCTGGCGACCAGAGCGGCGGCTGCGGCCAGCGGATCGGTGGCGATGC
>ERZ761610.413-NODE-413-length-35087-cov-32.671900_pt1 | contig 35087 bp, 25 predicted proteins | sample MGYA00512164_ERZ761610 | MGnify/ENA primary metagenome ERZ761610 (study PRJEB28899, sample SAMN02850038) | bioreactor sludge metagenome | biome: EBPR Sludge; feature: EBPR Bioreactor; material: flocular biomat | place: Australia: Thorneside Wastwater Treatment...
GCGCCGGCCCAGCCGGTCGCGGATGGTGGCGACGTTGATGACTTCCTCGACGGTGAAGGTGCTCTTTTTGAGTTCGCCGTCCACCCGCTTGGTCTCGGTCTTGTTCTCGATGAACACCACCGCCATGCGCTTGCCGATGTTGTCCTTGGTGCCGGCTTCCATGCGGCCGGCGCCCTTGCCGTCCAGGGAGATGAACACCGCCGGCCCGCCGTTTTGCTGGTCGAGACCGGAGGAGGCGTCGACGATGGAATCGCCGGTCAGCATCACCCGTTTTTGCAGCAGCACCGGTCGACCCTCACGATCCTTATACAACCGCGAATTGATCGGAATCCGGTTAGTGCTCGCCGCCTGATTCCAGTCGTTTTCCTCGTCGGCGAGCCTGAATTCCAGAGTGGCGGTGGCGCCGAGGATTTCCTTGGCGCGGGCGGTGTCCTGAACGCCGGGCAGTTGCACCACGATCCGGTCGCTGCCCTGCTGTTGGATGATGGGTTCGGCGACGCCCAACTCGTTGACGCGGTTGCGCAGGATGGTGATGTTCTGTTGCAGGGCGAAATCGCGCTTTTCCTTGATTTCGGGCTCGCCCAAGGTCAGTTTCAGACCGAGCGGTCCCGCGTCGGTCTGTTCCAGGTTGCCCAGGCTCTTGCGCAGCGCTTGCGCGGCCTTGTCGCGTTCGGCCGCATCCTTGAATTCCACCTGCACGCCGCCGGTCGCGGCGCGGCCGACCGAGGTGTACTGCACCTTGTCGTTGCGCAGCTGCGCGCGGATTTCATCCACGTAACCGTCTTCGATCTGCTTGACGGTGGCGTCCATGTCGACTTGCATCAGAAAATGCACGCCGCCGCGCAGATCCAGGCCGAGATACATCGGGTTTAACCCAAGCGCCCGCAGGAAAGACGGGGCCGACGAGGCTAGATTGAGGGCGACGATGTAGTCGCGGCCCAAGCGGTCCTTGAGCAGATCGGCGGCCTTGAGCTGCTGTTCCGAATCGGAGAAGCGGACCAGCAGGCGGTCGGTTTCGAGTTCCAGCCGTTTGTGGGGCAGCTTTTCGGCTTCGAGCAGGCCAGCGACCCGGCTTTGAAACGCGGCGTCGATGGGAATGTTGGCGCGCGCGCTGGAAATTTGCACGGCGGGATCTTCGCCGAACAGGTTGGGCAGCGCGAAGGTCAAGGCCCAGAACAGCGCCAGGCCGATCAGTAGATACTTCCACCAGGGATATTGATTGAGGGCATGCGGAGTAGGCATGAAACGATGATTCCCGCAAGGGCGCCGGGGCGCGGTTACAGATTGCCTTTATAGGTGCCTTTGGGCATCAACGAACCGACAGCTTGTTTTTGGACTTTGATGGTGACCCCGTCGGCGATCTCGACTTGAACGAAGTTGTCGCCCAGTTCGGTGACGCGGCCCAGCACGCCGCCGCCGGTGACGATCTCATCGCCTTTTTTCAAGCCGTCCACCATTTGTTTGTGTTCCTTGGCGCGCTTGGTCTGGGGACGGATCAACAGGAAGTAAAACGCCGCGATCAGGATAATGGGAAACAGCAGGTTCATCAGCCCCATCGCGCCGTTGGCGGGCGCACCAGCAGTTTGGGCCACGGCCTCTTGGATGAAGAAATTCATGGGGGTTCCTCGTTAATGGCCAGTCCCGCGCCAGCGGCGGATTGGAATGATAAGAGCCGGCATCGTCCGGCCATCGTCGTGTGGGGCGGGGTTCAGGGCCAGTTTTTAAAGCGCGTCATTATACACGGGCGCAATCATTTGCCCGCGCTTTTCGTAAAGTTCCGCCGCGAACGACTCCAGCCGCCGCTCGGCGATCGCCTCGCGCAGCCCGTGCATGAGTTCTTGATAGTAATGCAAGTTATGCAGGGTATTGAGCCGAGCGCCCAAGGTTTCCTGGCATTGATCCAGATGGCGCAGGTAGGCGCGGCTGTAGTGGCGGCAGGTATAGCAGCCGCAGCGTTCGTCGGGCGGTCGGGTGTCGTCGCGGTAGCGGCTGTTGCGAATGCGAATATCGCCGTGGTGGGTGAATAAGTGGCCGTTGCGAGCGTTGCGGGTCGGGAGCACGCAGTCGAACAGATCCACTCCCCGACGCACCGCCTCGACGATGTCCTCGGGCTTGCCGACGCCCATCAGATAGCGCGGCGCGGGTTGCGGTAGCAGCGGCAGGGTGAAATCGAGAATATGCAGGCGTTCCGCCGGCGGTTCGCCCACGGCCAGCCCGCCGATGGCGTAGCCGTCGAAGCCGATTTCGCGCAGTCCTTCCGCCGAGCTCTGGCGCAAATGCGGGTACATACCGCCCTGCACGATGCCGAACAGCGCGGCGGGGTTATCGCCGTGAGCGAGCTTGCTGCGCCGCGCCCAACGCAACGACAGCTCCATGGACTGACGGGCTTCGGTTTCGCTGGCCGGGTAGGGCGTGCACTCGTCGAAGATCATGACGATGTCCGCGCCCAGGGCGCGCTGGACCGCCATCGACTCCTCCGGTCCTAGAAAGACCGTGCCGCCGTCCACCGGCGATTGGAATTTCACGCCGGCTTCGCTGATCTTGCGGATCGCCGCTAGACTGAAGACTTGGAAGCCGCCGGAATCGGTCAAAATCGGCCCCTGCCAGTGCATGAAATCGTGCAGGTCGCCGTGCTGTTGGATGATGGCGGTTCCGGGCCGCAACATCAGGTGAAAGGTGTTGCCGAGCAGGATTTCGGCGCCGCTGGCGCGCACCTCTTCCGGCGTGAGCGTCTTGACCGTGCCGTAGGTGCCGACCGGCATGAAGGCGGGGGTTTCCACCGTGCCGCGCGGGAAAGTCAGCCGGCCGCGCCGCGCCGCGCCGTCGGTGTGAAAAATTTCAAAATTCATGTTGTCAGATCAGGGTGCTAGACGTTGTCGGATCACGTATGGTGATGGTTGAGCGCCAAGCTGACAAGGCGGGCCGCTGCGCGGTCATGGCCTAGCTGGGCATTTGGCTTGCGAAACTCGGGGATGATCGATCTTGAGTCTGCCGCGAACGCGGCTTTTTCCAAGAGACGGCTAGATGAAAATTCGGTTTGGATACAGTGCGATTTTTTGGGGAAGTTGCGCGCTGGCGGTTGCAACGGCCGAAACTGTGCCCTTGACGAAAGTAACGGTCGGGTCGGCGGAGTTTCAGGTGGAGTTGGCCCAGACGCCCGAACAGCGCGAGCGCGGCCTGATGTACCGGGCCGAATTGCCCGGCGATCGAGGCATGTTGTTCGTGCAGTCGCCGGGGCCGACGGCGTTTTGGATGAAGAACACCCTGATTCCCCTGGATCTCCTGTATTTTGACAACGAAGGGCGCTTGTCCCAGATCGTGGCGGAAGCGCCGCCTTGCAAGGTTGAGAACTGTCCGATCTATCCCAGCAAGACGCCGGAGGTGCGCTACATTTTGGAGATTAACGCCGGAGAAGCGGCGCGGCGCGGTATCCGGCTCGGTGATCGGTTGAAGCTGGAACGACCGCCAGCGCCATGAACTTAGCAACCACCTCGATGGATTCAACGTGTATGGAAGCGGATGCGGCGTCGCCCGCCTCGGACGGCCGACCGTGCTTCATCCGGTTCGGTCGGGCTGTTTGCGGCGATTTAAGTCAGGCCGAGCGGCGCGAATGGTGGTTGGCCAACGGGTTGGGCGGTTACGCCGCCGGCACGGTGGCGGGCACCTTAACGCGCTGCTATCACGGTCTGTTGATCGCGCCGGTGGGGACGACCTTGGAGCGTCGGTTGCTCATGGCCAAGGCTGACGCCACGCTGCTGGTTGACGGGCGGGAAATTCCCTTGTTCGCCAATCGCTGGAGCGGTGAAGTGGTGGACCCGCGCGGTTACGTTCACCTCGAAACGTTCTGGCTGGAAGGGCGAATGCCAGTCTGGCGCTTTGCCGTGGGCGATATCGTGTTGGAGCAACGGATTTGGATGGAGCCGGAGGCCAACACGACGTATGTCGCTTACCGGCTGCTGGGCAACAGCAAACGCGATGTGCGGTTGCGCGCGCGGTTGCTGGTTAATGATCGTGACCACCACGCCATCACCCGGCCGGAAGGTTTCACGCCGCCTGTTGAAGCGCCGACGCCCGCCGCGCGCCTGATCCAAACCTCCGAATTTTCCCTGCGGATATCGGCTGTGGCGGGCGAAATCGAAGATCGGATGGTTTGGTTTGAGAATTTCGATTTGCCGCTGGAGCGCGAACGCGGTCTGGCGGATCGCGACCGCCATCTTTGCGTGGGCGAGGCGGTACTGGACTTGAATGCCGAGGCTTGGTGCGGAATTGTCGCCAGCGTGGAGCACGAGGCTTCGCTGGATTTGGAAGCCGCGCTAGGGCGTTTTCGAGCGCGCGAAGCGGATTTGTTGGTTCAAAGTCGGAAAGTGCCCGAACTGCGCCGCGCGCCGGCTTGGATTAATCAATTGGTGTTGGCGGCGGATAGTTTTATTTTTGCGCGACCCTTGTCGGATTTGCCCGAAGGCCAGTCGGTGATCGCCGGTTATCCCTGGTTCGGCGATTGGGGGCGCGACACCATGATCGCGCTGCCTGGATTGACCTTGGCCACCGGGCGCTGGGAAGTGGCCCGCCGGATTTTACTCACCTTCGCGCGCTTCATCGATCAAGGAATGTTGCCCAATCAATTTCCTGTGTCAGGCGAGGCGCTTTGCTACAACACAGTGGACGCCGCCCTCTGGTATGTAGAGGCATCGCGCGCCTATGTGGAGCACAGCGCCGATATGGAGACCTTGGCGCGACTGTTTCCGGTATTGCAAGAGATCGTGGCCTGGCATGTGTCGGGGACGCGCTATGGCATCGCCATGGATCGCGACGATGGGTTACTGAAAGCGGGCGAACCGGGTCTGCAACTGACCTGGATGGACGCCAAAGTTGACGGTTGGGTGATTACGCCGCGCATCGGCAAGCCGGTTGAAATCAACGCGCTTTGGTATAACGCGCTGCTCGTCGTCGCCGATTTTGCCCGCCAGTTAGGGCAACCCTCGGACTTTTACCAAGAGTTGGCGGCGCGGACGCAAAGCGGGTTTCAACGCTTCGTCCGTCTCGATGATGGCGGGTTATTCGATGTTATCGACGGTTCCGACGGTGAGGATGCACACATCCGCCCCAATCAAATCTTCGCGGTTAGCCTGCCTCACAGCCCGCTCGATCTGGCGACAAAGCAGGCGGTGTTGCGAATCTGCGGGCGCGATTTATTGACCTCTTACGGGCTGCGATCCTTGGCCGTTGATCACCATGAATTTTGTCCTCATTACAGCGGCGGGGTTTTGGAACGGGACAGCAATTACCATCAGGGGCCGGTTTGGGGATGGCTGTTGGGTCATTACGCGCTAGCGGCCTATCGGGCGCATGGCGACTCAGCCGAGGCGCGCCGCTGGTTGCACCCCATTCGAGATCATTTATTGGATGCCGGATTGGGCACAATCAGCGAAATTTTCGATGGAGCGCCGCCCCATCGGCCGCGAGGCGCGCCCGCGCAAGCCTGGTCGGTGGCGGGTATCCTGGAGGCTTGGTGGCGGCTGCGGTTGTCAAACTAAGGCCACAGTTTGTTGAAAAACTTTCAAATTGACCGCCGCCTGACGATCAGGACGGTGACTTCATGCTCGGCCTTCCGAAGCCTGGTGGCTTGATTTTCGCCACCAGGCTGTCGCATTGAGGGCTTTATTCAGGCCGTGGGCTTATTTCACTGGCGTATTCATATCCGTCTGAATCTCACTGATGCTTAAAGCGCGATTGTAGATTCGGATATCATCGATAGAGCCTTTGAAATACTCACCCCAAGCGCTGTTGCCGCCAATTCTCAATGGTTTAGAAGACGTTTCTATACCGCCCTTGATCGAGCGTTGGGCCACTAATGAGCCATTGACATAAAGGCGTTGGTTAACACCATCGTAAGTGGTTGCCAAATGGCTCCAGCTATTGGTTGCTAACGAACCATTGCCATACAGCAAGGGATAATCTCCTACTTTTGTCCCCATTGCCGGAGCATTTGCAAAGGTTGTGTTGGAATAGAGATAATAACTAGGAGCACTCTCTTTTAGAATCACAGTCCGCCAACCGGTATTGACGGTGGGATATACCCAGGCTTCTAACGTCATGCCGGTAGTCAGATCCAAAGTCGCTGAATCGGCTACCGTCACCAAATCATCGACGCCATCAAAAGCTAGGGCTCTGCCGTATTTGCCCGAGGTCGTTCGAGCGGCGCCAGCAATAGCACCCGCATTACCTCTGCCGGATAGATCGACAATCGTTGCGCCGCTCGCTTCTTCGAAGTTGTAAGCGGCGACTAAACCACCAGAATTTGCGCCTGTCGAAGTCACGGTAATGTAACTTGTCTGGGTTTTGCTATTGGCTCCGGCTGGCCCCTTGGCGGTCAGCTGCACCGTATAACTCCCTGTCTTGGCATAAGTATGCGCGGGGGCCGATTCGCTACTGGTGCCGCCGTCGCCAAAATTCCAGGAGTAACTGGTAATGGTTCCGGTAGAGGTGTTTTTGAAGACGGTCGTTAGAGGGGCGGCGCCCGAGGTGGGTGTTGCGCTGAAGCTGGCTATGGGAGCTGCTGCCGAGACCGTAATATAGCTGGTTTTAGTCGCGGTATTGCTACCACCTGGGCCTGTGGCTTTAAGGGTGACCGTATAAGTTCCAGGCTTTGAGTAAGTTTTGATGGCGGTTTTGGCGCTGCTAGTGGTTCCATCGCCAAAGTTCCAAGCCCAAGAGGTGGCATTACCTGTCGAAGTATTAGCAAAGTTAAACGTGGTCGATGTGGTTCCGCTGGTCGGACTGGCGCTGAAACTGGCCACCGGTGCCGTCGATGTGAGGGCGGCAACCGAAATATAGTTGGTCTTGGTCATCGTATTACTGCCCGCCGACCCGTTGACAGTCAGTGTGACGGTATACGATCCTGTTTTATTGTAGGTTTTTGATGGATTTTGAGCTGTGCTCGTTGTCCCATCGCCAAAGTTCCAGGAGCGATTGCTAATAGTGCCTGTCGAGCTATCAGTAAAGGCAACCGCTAAAGGAGCGCTGCCGGTCGTTTTATTGCTACTGAAATTAGCTTTTGGAGCAGTTGCGGTGCCTGTGATGGTATTGGCGACTTCATTGGAGTAATCGCTGCTGTTCCCGGCGCTATCGAAGGCTTTCACCGCGAAGTAATAGGTTCCAGCGGGCAAATCAGGAGTTTTATAGCTGGTTGTACTTAGCAGGCTGGGCGCCGCTGGTGTATTAGAGGTATAAGCCTTGCTTTGAGTCCCATAGTATACACGATAGCCGGCCACGGGGCCGGAGCTAGCGCCCCAAGTCAGAGTCACGGTGCCTGCTTGGACCATGGAGAAGGAAAAAATGAACAGGAGCAGGAATCTCAGGAGAAAAGAGAGCGGATTGGACCAGAAAAGTGTTGAGTTTCTTGAGCTTCCTAAAGCTATATCTTGTTCTAATCGTCTAGCCATTCGAAAAGGCTGGATGGCTAGATTCGATTTTAAGTCGGTTAAATTGAAACGATTAAATGGTTTCAAGTTGAAAAAATTTGAAAAGTTCAGAGAGCCTACCCTAAGGGTAACACCGCTTTGCGATGAATTGAACTTATTAGAGTACTTCTTGGCAAAAATGAGCATTGGAGCAACCTCCCCTATGCTTTGGTGGGTGAAAGATCGGGATAAAAAAGAAAGATCAAAAGAAATCAAATTTGGATTTGTTATTTAACGAGATTTGCAATGAACTCTGAGTAGTTAGCCCTTATATAGAGATAACTTATCAGGTTTATATTTCTTTATTATGAATATTAATAGCAGCCAGATGGAAAAAAATCTGTAATAAAGGAAAGTATTTGAAGCCCTTATAATTAAGGTACTATAGTTGTGGGATAGTATTGAGTATTCAATTGTCAATTATTATACGCCTTGAGTGCGCTGTCATCTCATTAGAAATTTATAGAGCGCATAATCATAAAAATTGCGTAATTTATTGGAATCTCCTCATAGTCATGACACTAGCCGGTTTAAGAAAAATCTGAAGAATTTTGTTCGCTATCAATCTTCAAATTTAACTGACCCTTAACGATAATAGAGTATAAAACCAAATTTACGTTAAGTCTTAGTTATTTTCAATTCTTTAAGTATTCTCAAGTGCTTAAAGTCTCCATATCTTGACTTCTTAGCTCGGTTATTGCTTCTCCCATAGTCTCTAATCTTGATTAAAATAAGTAGGATTTTAGATCTTAAATTTAGTGGAAAGTAGGATAAATAATCTCGAATTTCATAGAAATCCAACATCGAAAAACAGCCAGAATTAAACATATGATCAATTAATTTTATTTGCTAATCTATTGAAATTAAATAATTTTTTATTATTGATTATTTCGAAATGTTTTTGATCTCTAACCATCCTACAATATTAAAAATGATATTGAAACCCCTTGGTTCAACTGGACCCTCAGATTGATGGAGGACAGGTTCTTTCTGTGCGGACCACGCTAGGTTATTTCGCCAAGCCGAAACAAAAATTTATTTTTTTATTCTTTATAGAAAAATAATGAAAAATATACAGATTAGTTTATTTTAAAATTTAAATGTATCATTATTTAACTTAAAATTTTTATATTATTCTAATTAATCTGGCTTTATCTATACATATGAATAATTTATGTTACTAATTTTTGAGTTTTTTATCTAAAATTCTCGCTGGATTAAGGATTGGTTAGATAATGGACTCAGGGTAAATCAGCGAGCAGCTGATTGGGTGTCATCATGCGAAAAATTATTTTGCTGCAAGTCGAAAAAGCCTAAAATTTTAAAAATTATTTTGTGATTTTATTCCGTTTGGATTGAATGGTTATGATCGGGAAAGTATTTGAGTTAGTTTAAGTTATTTTCTTGATGAGGCTTAAGGGAAGATGCAATTTTTTCCTAATGAACAGTTGGTTCTTTTAGTTATTAACTTGAAACCAAGCTTCCTGCTATTTGCGAATCTTGTAAAAATCTAGTGACCATTATCATGGTCAGAAAGTAACTGGTAAACAGAGTAATTGTTGGAAATAAAACGGAATCGGCAAGAGTAAAGGCTTGGATACGACGTACTTCAAAGCGTTTTTAAGCGCTTATTGAGCATAAAAACCCTTAAGCTTGGTTTGATGTCTATACCCTAAAATATCGTCTTTTAAAAATGACATATTTATAGTATAAACTATTGATGTAGTATCATATAATGACCTAATTTTATAGTAAAATGTATAATTATAGTAGCGAATGATGATCAGATTAAGGCTGGCCAAGCGATCAAGCCGAACGGCATGGCCAAAAATGGCGGCTTGTGAAAAAATAGGGAGGGTATTCTCCTTAGGGTTCCTTTTGGTTTTCTGGTTTCGCCGTGATTGATTCGGAGGGTTATCGGCTTAACGTCGGCATCATCCTGTGCAACGAACAAGGGCGTTTATTCTGGGCGAGGCGGATCGGGCAACGATCCTGGCAGTTTCCCCAGGGCGGCATCCAACGGGATGAGTCACCTGAGCAGGCCATGTTCCGCGAACTGGCCGAAGAGGTAGGCTTGCGCCCGGAACATGTTGAAATCATTGGCTGCACCAAAGGCTGGCTACGCTATCGATTGCCTAGGCATTTAATTCGTCAGGGCGGGAAATCGGCCTGCATCGGCCAGAAACAGGTCTGGTTTTTACTGCGGATGCTGGGCGAGGAAGATGCGGTCCGGCTGGATTTATCGGAGCGCCCTGAGTTCGACCATTGGGAATGGGTGGATTATTGGTATCCGCTGAGGGCTGTGGTGGCGTTTAAACGCCAGGTCTATTTGCGGGCCTTGCGCGAACTGGCGCCTTTGTTGGCGCCGGGCTACCCTCTTAAAAAATCGGTGCGCGCCAAAGTTTTCTCAACCGACGCTCGCGGACTTGCCGAAGAGAAATCGAGGCGGCGAGAGATATCCGCGTCAGTCCTTCGAGCGCGCGCTGATCTTACTGTCAGATTGCCTGCTTCGCCAAAGGACCCTGGGCATTCCGATCGGGTTTGCGTGAGGGATCCGCAGCCGGTCATTCTGCCTCTGCGCCGGATGGAAACCGTTCAGCATCCGGTCATTACGCGCATGGTGGTATCGATTCGGCGGTTGGAGGCCGTGGTGTCGATCCCTGAAGCGGCCTTAAAACCCGCGACCGCTATCGCTTCCCTGGAAAAAAGCATTCGACCGCCGCATTCGACGGCTCCTGGTTCTCAGCGTTAAATTGGATGCCTTCGTTCCCGCTACAGCGCCTGTCGCCTATTTGAGGATGGTTCCATGCTGGATACCCTGAGGCGCATCGTTCAGGATATCAACGCGACCCGCGATCTGAGCGAAGCGCTCAACCTGACCGTTACCCAGGTCAAAACCGCGATTCACACCGACGTTTGCTCGGTTTATATGAGCGATCACAGCCGTCAGGAACACGTGTTGATGGCGAGCGACGGCTTGCGTCCTGGCGCGGTTGGCAAGGTTCGGTTGAAATTCGGACAAGGGCTGACCGGGTTGGCCGCCAGTCGGACCGAACCGGTCAATATCGAAAATGCGCCCGCGCACCCCGCGTTCCGCTACATCGCCGCCACCGGCGAGGCGCCTTTCCACGGTTTTATCGGCGTGCCGATCATCCGCCGTCGCCGGGTGCTGGGCGTGCTGGTGGCGCAGCAGCGCGAGCAGCGCAAGTACACCACCGAGGAAGAATCGTTCCTGATGGCGCTCGCCGCGCAGCTGGCGGGCTGCGTCAGCCAAGCGGAAATCCGTCAGGCGCTGGAGCGTTTCGATGACGACGCCCTGTCGGGGACCTTGTTTTTGGAAGGAACCGCCAGCGCCCGCGGCTTGGCGCTCGGCGAGGCGGTGGTGGTGTTTCCAGCGACCGCCCTGGATCGGGTGCCGGATAAGGATATCGAAGATACCGAAGCCGAGGCCGTCGACTTCCGGCAGGCGGTGGCGGCGGAGCTGGCCGACTTGCAGCGGGTCAGCGAGCGGATGCGGTTGTTGCTTTCCGCCGGGGATCGCGCGCTGTTCGACGCTTACGCCTTGCTATTGAGCAGCGACAGCCTGGTCAACGGCACCTTGGATCGGATTCACGCCGGCAATTGGGCGCCGGGCGCATTGCGGGCCACCGTGCTCGAATACGCCGACATCTTCGCGGAAATGGACGATCCCTACCTTAAGGAGCGTTCGGCCGACATTCTCGATCTCGGACAGCGCCTGCTCAGCCGCTTGCAAACCGAACAGATCACGGATCGTGATTATCCCGAAAACACGATTTTGATGGGGGAGGAAATCGGGGTTTCCCAACTGTTGGATGTGCCGCCCGAACGGTTGAAAGGCTTGGTTTCGGTGCGCGGCACCGGTACCTCGCATGTGGCTTTGCTGTCGCGGGGCTTGGGGATTCCGGCAGTGTTTGGGGTCAGCAGCCTGCCGCCCGGCCGTTTGAACGGACGCGAGGTTGCGGTGGACGGCTATACCATGCGGGTCTGCATCCAGCCCAGTCCGGCGTTGCGTCAGGAATACCTAAAGCTGATCGCCGAGGAAGCCAAGCTGTCGCGGGATTTACAATACCTGCGAGAGCTTCCGGCGGAAACTTTGGACGGCCGCCGGCTGGAATTGCATGCCAACTCCGGGTTGTTCGCCGACATCGCCGCCGCGCGCAACAGCGGCGTTGAAGGGGTGGGGCTCTACCGTTCGGAACTGCATTTTTTCTTGCGCGACCGCTTTCCGGACGAGGAGGAACAAGCGGCGATCTACAGCCGGGTGTTGCAAATCATGGACCCCTATCCGGTCGTGTTGCGCACCCTGGATATCGGCGGCGACAAGCCGCTGCCGTATTTTCCCATCGTCGAACAAAATCCGTTTCTGGGCTGGCGCGGCATTCGGATCAGTCTGGATCAGCCGGATCTGTTCAAGGCGCAACTGCGGGCGATGTTGCGGGCGGGCACCAGCTATCCCAATCTGGCGATCCTGTTTCCGATGATCGGCGCCGTCAGCGAATTGCGCGATGCCTTGGAGCTGCTGCGCTGCGCCCAGGCGGAATTGCAACAAGAGGGTGTCGAGGTTAAAACGCCGCGCGTGGGGATCATGGTCGAGGTGCCGTCGGCGGTTTATCAGATCGGTACCCTGATTCAAATGGTGGATTTCGCCTCTGTCGGCAGTAACGACCTGACCCAATACCTGCTGGCGGTGGACCGTACCAACGACCGGGTCACCAAACTCTACGATCCCTTGCATCCCGCCGTCTTGGCGGCGATCCGGCATGTGGTGGATCGGGGCCAAGCCGCCGGACGGCCGATCGGCGTGTGCGGTGAAATGGCGGGCGATCCGGCTTCGGCGCTGTTATTGCTGGCGATGGGCGTGAATAGCTTGAGCATGAATCTGGGCAGCGTGCTCAAGATTAAGTGGATGATCCGCAGCGTCGGCTACGACAGCGCCCGGACGTTGTTGGCCGAGGTGCTCGAATTCGATAATGCCGCCGCCATTCGCCGGCGGGCCAACGCCTTCCTGGACGAGCACGGCTTGAGCGGGTTGTTGCGGATGGGTAAGTAGCGCAAGCAGGGCGTAGGCTTTCCCTCAACGCTCGAAACGCCTAGGGTTTCAAATCCAGCCGTTCGATTTCAGCAAGCGCCTCTTGATGGGCCGCTTGCAATTCCAGCGTTAGCTCCTCGCTAAAAGCGGTCGCGGTTGTAATCGCCTGTTCGGCCGCCCGCGCCGCCGCTTGCAAGCGGTTTGCGCCAATCGTACCCGCTGAGGATTTCAGCGTATGCGCCAGCCGTCGGGCCAGGGCGGTGTCGCCGGATGTCAGTGCCTGTTGGACCCGTTGCGGGGTTTGAGCCTCGGTTTGCCGGAATAAAACCAGCAATTTGTTTAACAGGACTCGGTCATGGCCCATCCGGTCGAGAGCGCCGGCGGTATCCAGGATAGGTTGCGCGTTATGCGACGCTGGCGCGATGGCGGCGGTGGGTTCGGACGGTTCGGGAGGACGCGGGGCCGTTGCGGTGGCCTGAAAACCCGCTAGCGCCAGCCATTGGGCCAATTTGGAAAACAGTTCCTCCACCTGGATCGGTTTGCCGACATGGTCGTTCATCCCCGCCTCAAGGCAGAGCTGGATGTCGGATTGAAACACGTTGGCGGTCAACGCAATGATGGGCGTTTGGCTGAGCTGCGGCAGTTGTCGCAGCGCCCGCGCCGCTTGCAGGCCGTCCATGACCGGCATCTGGATATCCATCAGAATCACGTCGAAGGATCGAGCGCGGGCCTTCTCGACCGCCATCAATCCGTTTTCGACCAGCGTGACGGCGAGTTCGGCTTTTTCCAAGAATTGCAGGATGATGTGTTGGTTGATCGGATTGTCTTCGGCGACCAGAACGCGAGCGCCACGCAAACCCTCCAGATCGGACCGCGCGATCGTGCGTCGCGACTGGGCTTCGGCGAGCGTGATCTCGGCTCCGTCCTCGGCTCGGTGGAAGGGGACGGAAAAATGAAAAATGCTCCCCTGTCCGTATTCGCTGTCGACTTGAATATCGCCGCCCATCAATTCGACCAAGCGTTTGGAGATCGCCAAACCCAGACCGGTGCCGCCAAATTTTCGGGTGGTTGAAGAATCGGCTTGCGAGAACGCCTGAAACAACCGCTGTCGTTGTTCCGGCGTCAGCCCGATGCCGGTGTCGCTGACCGAATAGCGCAGAACGGTTTTTTCAGCGGTAACGCTCTCCGGGACAACGCTGACGGTCACGCTGCCGCGCTGTGTGAACTTGACGGCGTTGCTGGCCAGGTTCAACAGCACTTGACCGAGCCGTAGCGGATCGCCTTGCAGATAGCGCGGCGTTTGCGGCGCGATGTAAATCACAAATTCCAAGTATTTCGCCCGCGCTTGCGCGCCGATGGTGCTGCTGATCCGGTCCATCACCCGGTGAAGATCGAAATCCACGGATTCCAGCGTTATTTTGCCCGCCTCGATTTTCGAGAAATCCAGGATATCGTTGAGGATATTTAACAGTAATCCAGCGGAATCGTTGATTTTCCGTAAATATTCACGCTGCTTTTCCGCGGGCGCCTCCAAGCCCAAATGCGTCAATCCGAGAATCGCGTTCATCGGCGTGCGGATTTCGTGGCTCATGTTTGCTAAGAACTTGCTCTTGGCGAGATTGGCGGCATCGGCTTCATGCTTGGCCGCCAAGGCCGTTTCGTTCGATGCGGTCAGATTGGCCACCAGCGCCTCGTTCTGAAAACGCAAGTGCTGGCTGTCGGAGATGGTGTGACGGTAGCGGTTGGCGCTCACGATCCAGGTGTACAGTTCCAGAAGCGCGGCAAGGGCGATCATCAAATAAATAAACTGGTTTTTTAAGATAAAAACCGTCACCAGTGGCAGCACGATCGCCCCCGCATAGAGCGGAAACGCGCCGGGCAGCGGCGCTAGCAGCGGCAGCGCGCCGGTGCTGACGCCAACCAGCATCAGACACAAAAACAATTCCCGATGAGGATCTTCAGTCGGGTAGAGCCAAAGCGCGGCGCTGCCCCAGATCATTCCGGACAGCAAGACCCCCACGCGGGTCCAACGGATCCAGCGATCCACGTCGGCAGCAGCTCCGGCGCGATCCTGTTTGAAAAACCGCCGGCTTAAGGCAAGCCTCGGGAAAATCGAACAAACTACCACAGCGAACCAACTCAGCAGATGGCTTTTTTCCGTCACGGGCCAGAGCACCAGCGTGATCAGCACCGCAATGACAAGGGACGCCGCTTGGCTGACCGAGGTGTTGCGATGGGCCAATCGCAATTGTTCCAACGCGACGAGATCGCGGGTGGCATCAGCTCCGGGACGCTCGCTGGCCGCCGTTTCGGATGAGATCAACGGAGGCGCTCCTAGCAGGTCGGTTTCTTATCGCGGTTTATCAAGCGGAATACTCCAAAGTCATCAAAATTTAACACAATCGAACGCGCGGCTATCCGATTGACAGGCGCGGCGGGGATTTGACCAGCCGGCGTCCGTCCAACCGGGGAGGATTGCGCTATCATCCGCGCGTTTCCGCCCCATCTTGGAGAGCCTTTCGCGATGCTGCGTTTTCGAGGAAGCCCCGCCCTTTCGCCCTTTCGCTTGGAAAAGCTGCTGGCCGCGCTGCGCCGGCGCACTTGCGTCATCCGCCAGATCCGAGCCGAATTCGTGCATTTTGTGGACGGGACGCTAACCGTTCACGAGCGCGAAATACTGGATCGGTTGCTTCAGTATGGCCCCACCGCAGCACAGGAACATGCAAGCGCCGCGCCGCTGTTTCTCGTCGTCCCCCGGCCCGGCTCCATTTCGCCGTGGTCATCCAAAGCGACCGACATCGCCCGCAATTGCGACTTGAATCGGATCAGGCGCATCGAGCGCGGCGTCGCTTACTATCTCGATTGCGAGCGGCCGCTGACCGATGGCGAACTGGCCGAAATCAAACCGCTGTTGCACGACCGGATGACGGAAACGGTGTTGGCGGCCACGGATGATCCCGCCGTGTTGTTCGCGCGCGCCGAACCCGCGCCCTTGGCCACGGTGGATATCTTAGGCGGCGGACGGGAAGCGCTGGCAAGCGCGAACCAAGCATTGGGCTTGGCCTTGTCGGAGGATGAAATCGATTATTTGCTGGACAGCTTTAACCGCTTGGCGCGCAATCCGACCGATGTCGAATTGATGATGTTCGCCCAAGCTAATTCCGAGCATTGCCGGCACAAGATTTTCAACGCGGCTTGGATCGTGGAGGGCCAGCGACAAGATCGTTCGCTGTTCGCCATGATCCGCCATACCCACCAGCGCCACCCCGGCGGCGTCTTGTCAGCTTACAGCGACAACGCGGCGGTGATGAGCGGGTTTTCCGCCGGGCGGTTTTTTCCCGATCCGGCGGACGGTCAGTACCGCTACCATCCGGAGGCGGTGCACATCCTGATGAAGGTGGAAACCCACAACCACCCGACCGCCATTTCACCGTTTCCCGGCGCGGCGACTGGCTCCGGCGGCGAAATCCGCGACGAGGGCGCGACCGGGCGCGGCGCGAAACCCAAGGCCGGCTTGTGCGGTTTCTCGGTCTCGCAGCTGCGAATCCCTGAATTCGAGCAACCGTGGGAGCGGGATTACGGCAAACCGGGCCGCATCGTCTCCGCGTTGGAGATCATGCTGGAAGGCCCCATCGGCGCGGCGGCGTTCAACAACGAATTCGGCCGACCGAATCTCGCCGGCTATTTCCGCGCCTTCGAGCAAGACGGCCCCGACGGCCAGCGGCGCGGCTACCACAAACCGATCATGATCGCTGGCGGCTCGGGCAACATCCGCGAACCGCACGTCCCTAAGGCCGAGCTGCCGCCGGGAACCGCCATCGTGGTATTGGGCGGGCCGGCGATGCTGATCGGATTGGGCGGCGGCGCGGCGTCCAGCATGGCGGCGGGCAGCTCGCAAGAAGCCTTGGATTTCGCCTCGGTGCAGCGCGGTAATCCGGAAATCCAGCGCCGCGCCCAAGAGGTGATCGACCGCTGCGTGGCGCTGGGCGAGGCGAATCCGATTCTGTCGATACACGATGTAGGCGCCGGCGGCCTGTCCAACGCGGTGCCGGAAATCGTCCACGGCGCGGGCCGGGGTGGGGCCTTCGAATTGCGCGAGGTGCCGAACGACGATCCCGGCATGTCGCCGATGCAGATTTGGTGTAACGAGGCCCAGGAGCGTTACGTGCTGGCGATTGCCGCCGAAGGCTTGGAAGAATTCAAAGCCTGGTGCGAGCGCGAGCGTTGTCCCTATGCGGTCATCGGTTCGGCGACCGACGCGGAGCAGTTGCGAGTCGATGACCGGCGGTTCGCCAATCGACCGGTGGACTTGCCGATGAGCGTGCTGTTCGGCAAGCCGCCGAAAATGGTGCGCGACGCGCGCCGCCAACAGATTCCGGCCCACGCCGTTGAGGCGGCTGGAGTCGATCTCGCCGACGCGGTGGCGCGGGTGCTGCGCTTTCCGGCGGTGGCCGATAAGAGCTTTTTGATCACCATCGGCGACCGCACCGTCACCGGCTTGGTGTGCCGCGATCAACTAATCGGACCTTGGCAAGTTCCCGTCGGCGATGTCGCCGTGACCGCCACCAGCTTCGATGTCGCCACCGGCGAGGCGATGGCGATGGGCGAGCGGACGCCCCTGGCGGTGCTCGACGCGCCCGCTTCCGGGCGGATAGCAATCGGCGAGGCGTTGACCAATATCGCCGCCGCCCGCATCGATAAGCTCGGCGACGTCAAACTCTCGGCCAACTGGATGGCCGCCGCCGGTCATCCTGGCGAGGACGCCGCGCTGTTTGACACCGTTGAGGCGGTGGGCATGGACCTGTGCCCGGCGTTGGGCATCGCCATTCCGGTCGGCAAGGATTCGCTGTCGATGAAAACCGTGTGGGACGAGGGCGGGGAGCGCAAAAGCGTGGTCGCGCCTCTGTCGCTGATCGTGTCCGCCTTCGCGCCCGTTTTGGACGCGCGGGCGACGTTGACGCCGCAGTTGCGGACGGACCAGGGCGATACCGACTTGATTCTGGTCGATCTCGGACGCGGAAAAAACCGCTTGGGCGGTTCGGCGTTGATGCAGGTTTACAACCGATGGGGCGATGCCGTTCCCGACGTGGATGCGCCGCGCGATGTGCGGGCTTTTTTCGCGGTGGTTCAAGACCTCAACGCGGCCGGCCGCTTGTTGGCGTATCATGATCGTTCCGACGGCGGTTTGTTGGCGGTTCTGACGGAGATGATGTTCGCCGGCGGCTGCGGCGTGACGGCGTTGCTGGACGATTTAGACCAGAATCCGCTGGCCGCCTTGTTCGCCGAGGAACTGGGCGCGGTGTTTCAGGTGCGCGCGGCGGAGCGCGCGGCCACGCTGAGAGTTTTAGCGGACGCGGGTTTGGGTGAATGCAGCCACGTCATCGGCGCGCCCAACGGCGAGGATCGCCTCGATCTGCGTTTCGGTGGCGAGCGGTTATTTTCCGCCAGCCGCGCCGAGCTGCGGCGGCTGTGGTCGGAAACCAGCTATCGGATGCAAGCCTTGCGCGATCATCCCGATTGTGCCCGCGAGGCGTTCGAAGCGGCGTGCGATCCGGCCGATCCGGGTTTGAACGTCCACCTGAGTTTTGATCCCGCCGAGGACATCGCCGCGCCGTCGATTGCCAGCGGCGCGCGGCCGCGCGTCGCGATCTTGCGCGAGCAAGGCGTCAACGGTCAGGTGGAAATGGCGGCGGCCTTCGACCGGGCCGGTTTCGCGGCGGTGGATGTCCACATGAGCGATATTATCGCCGGACGAATTGCCTTAACGGAATTTCACGGTATCGCCGCCTGCGGCGGATTTTCCTACGGCGACGTGCTGGGCGCGGGCGAGGGTTGGGCCAAATCCATTCTGTTTAACCCCCGCGCCCGCGACGAGTTTTCGGCTTTTTTCGGTCGGTCCGACAGTTTCGGTTTGGGCATCTGCAACGGCTGTCAGATGTTGTCTAACCTGCATGAATTGATCGCCGGAACCGAGTTATGGCCGCGCTTCGTCCGCAACCGGGTCGAGCAGTTTGAAGCGAGGTTGAGTCTGGTTGAGGTGTTGCCTTCGCCCTCTTTGTTCCTGCGCGGCATGGAAGGTTCGCGCTTGCCGATTGCGGTGGCGCACGGCGAGGGACGGGCGGAATTTCGCGCGGCGGATGGCGCGGACACGGCGCTGGCGGCCGGCGTGGCGGCGCTGCGTTTCGTCGATCATTTCGGCCGGCCGACCGAGCGCTATCCTGCCAATCCTAACGGTTCGCCGGGCGGCATCACCGGTTTGACCAGCCGCGATGGCCGCTTCACCATTTTGATGCCCCATCCGGAACGGGTGTTTCGCACCCTGCAATATTCCTGGCATCCCGACGGTTGGGGTGAGGAGGGGCCTTGGTTGCGGTTGTTCCGTAACGCCCGGCGATGGTTGGGATAATGGGTCCGCGTTCGAGCGTTGCAATGAATCCCTTTTGAATCTCTGCTGAGGAGAAAAACCATGTCCAAAGCCATCCGTATCCATCAACATGGCGGCCCCGAAGTCTTGCGCTGGGAAGAAGTGGAAACCGGCGAGCCTGGCCCCGGCCAAGTGCGGATCCGCCACGGCGCGGTCGGATTGAATTACATCGACGTTTATCACCGCACCGGCCTGTATCCGCTGCCGTCGCTGCCCTGGATTCTGGGCATGGAAGGCGCGGGCAAGATCGAGGCGGTCGGCGAGGGCGTGACCGAATTCAAACTCGGCGACCGAGTGGCCTACGCCAGCCCGCCGGTCGGGGCTTACGCTGAAGTCCGGCTGATGGCCGCCGACCGGGTGGTGGCGCTGCCCGACGCCATCAGCGACAAAACCGCCGCCGCGATGATGCTGCAGGGGATGACCGCCCAATATCTGTTGCGCCGGACCTATCGAGTACAGCCGGGCGATGCGATTCTGTTTCACGCCGCCGCCGGCGGGGTGGGCTTGATGGCGAGCCAATGGGCGCGGCATCTGGGCGCGACCGTCATCGGCACGGTGGGCAGCGACGAAAAAGCCGAATTGGCCCGCGCGCACGGTTGCCACCATGTCATCGTGTACAGCCGCGAAAATTTCACCGAGCGGGTCCGCGAGATCACCGGCGGCCAAGGCGTGGCGGCGGTGTACGATTCCGTGGGCAAGGACACCTTCATGGGTTCGCTGGACTGTTTGCGGCCGATGGGCATGCTGGTCAGCTTCGGCAATGCCTCGGGGCCGGTGCCGGCGTTCGAGCCGGGCATTTTGGCCGCCAAGGGCTCGCTGTTCCTCACCCGGCCGACCTTGATGAGCTACACCGCCAAGCGAGCCGACTTGGTCGCCAGCGCCGGGGAACTGTTCGAGGTGGTGGCGAGCGGCGCGGTGAAGATCGAAGTCCATCAAAGCTACCCGCTGGCGGAAACCGCCCAGGCGCACCGCGATCTGGAAGCGCGCAAAACCACCGGCTCGACCGTGTTGCTGCCCTGACATCCCGCGGTCGAGACGGGTTCCGACCGATTCAGAGAGGCTTAACGTGCACCACCAGCATATCGCCGTGGTCGGCGCGGGGATCGTCGGTCTGACCCAAGCCTTGTGGTTGCAGCGCCAGGGCCATCGCATTACCCTGTTCGAACGCGGCGGCGAAGCTCTCGACCATCATTGCAGCCACGTCGGGGCCGGCATGTTGTCGCCTTACTGCGAGCTGAGCGAGGCGGAAGCTAAAGTGGCTCGCTGGGGCACAGCCGCGTTGCCGCTGTGGCGGCGGATCGTGCCGACGCTGGCCAGACCCGTTCACATCAGCTGCGAAGGGACGCTGGTGGTCGCGCACGCTCGCGACCGGGCCGGAATGCAACATTTGGCCGAACGGATCGAACGCGCCGGATTCGGATCGCGCCTGCGCTGGCTGCGGCGCGAGGCGCTGCGCGAGTTGGAGCCGGAGCTGGAAGGCCGTTTCGGGGAAGGGCTTTATCTCGCGCCCGAAGGCGAAATCGATCCGCGTTCGCTGTTGCCCGCCTTGGTCGAGACGCTGCGCCAGGATGGCGCAACGCTGCGCTTTGCAACCGAAGTCGAGCAGCTGGCGTCGGGAGCCATCACGGTAGGAGGCACGCGCCACGCTTTTGACTGGGTACTGGATTGCCGGGGGCTGGCGGCTAGCGATCAGATGGCGCAGTTGCGCGGAGTGCGGGGTGAAATTTTGACGGTGCGCACCAGCGAGGTTCGGTTGAGCCGCCCGATCCGCATGATGCACCCCCGTTATCCGCTGTATATCGTGCCGCGCCCGAGCCATCGTTTCGTGGTTGGTGCGACCAGTATCGAAAGCGATTCGCTGCGGCCCGCGACCGTGCGCTCCGCTTTGGAGTTGCTGTCGGCGGCTTACGCCTTACACCCGGCCTTTGCGGAAGCGGAAATTGTGGAATTGAACGTTCAGTGCCGGCCGACGTTTCCCGACCATCTGCCCCGCATTATCCTCCAGGATAAACTGTTGAGAATAAACGGGTTGTACCGGCATGGCTACCTGCTTTCCCCGCTGCTCGCGGAAACGGTCGCCGCCTTTGTCAGCGACCGTCGCCAGCTGGAAGAGACGGCGGCGCTGTGGGGCGAGGCCACCGTCTGAAGGTGAGAAGCGCGTCGACTGGCGAATCTGATAACACCTGGAGGCCCCGCATGATCATTGAAGTCAACGGCGAGAAAAAAGAGTTGGCGAACCCGCGTTCGCTGGCCGAAGCCATCGAGATTCTGGGTTACGGAGGCGCCCGGATCGCGGTGGCGTGCAACGAGGAATTCGTACCGCGCTCCCAGTACGCTGCCCTGCAGCTACAGAACGGTGATCGGCTGGAAATCGTTTCGCCGATGCAGGGGGGTTAGCCGTGACCGCGCCGGCCGCGGCAAGGTGGGAAATCGGGGGGCGTTCGCTGCGCTCGCGGTTGCTGCTGGGGACCGCGCGCTATCCGTCGCTGGCGGTATTGCAACAAGCCGTCGCCGCCGCCGGTTGCGAGATCGTCACCATCTCATTGCGGCGAGAATCCGCCAGCGAGCGCGCCGGAAGCCATTTCTGGACGGCGATCAAAGAGCTAGGCGTGCAGGTCTTGCCGAATACCGCCGGCTGCAAGACCGTCAAGGAAGCGCTGACCACCGCCGAAATGGGGCGAGAAATCTTCGAGACGCCCTGGGTGAAGCTGGAAGTCATCGGCGACGATTACACCTTGCAACCGCATCCTTTTCTGCTGGTCGAGGCGGCCGAAGAACTGTGCCGGCGGGGGTTTCAGGTTTTTCCCTACACCACCGAGGATCTGGTGATCGCCGAGCGGCTGGTTCAGGCCGGCTGTTCGATCCTGATGCCGTGGGGTGCGCCGATCGGTTCTGGCCAGGGCTTAAACAATCCCTACGCGCTGCGCACCTTGCGCGCCCGCTACCCGGATGTTGCTTTAATCGTCGATGCCGGGATCGGCAAGCCTTCCCACGCCATCGCGGCGATGGAAATGGGTTACGACGGGGTGTTGGTCAACACCGCCGTCGCCCGCGCCACCGATCCGATACAGATGGGACGGGCTTTCGGTTTGGCGGTCGAGTCTGGCCGACTGGCCCATCTGGCCGGGGCGATACCAGCGCAAGAAATGGCTGAGCCGAGCACGCCCGTCACCGGCACGCCGTTCTGGCATCAGGCATAAGAGCATGGCGATGAAAACGGCTGGCGGTTATGGCTTCTATCCCGTGGTCGATGACGTGTCTTGGGTGCGGCGCTTTTTGCCCTTGGGCGTGCGAACCATCCAGCTTCGGCTCAAAAATCAGCCGGACGCGGAAGTGCGACGGCAAATCCGCGAGGCGCTGGCAATAGCCGCCGATTACGAGTGCCAGATGATCGTCAACGACTACTGGCAAGCAGCGCTCGAACTGGGTGCAACATGGCTGCATCTGGGGCAGGAGGATTTGGCGGGAGCCGACCGCGCGGCGATTCGCGCGGCGGGGATCAAGCTCGGTGTCAGCACCCACAGTCCCGAAGAGCTGCTCAACGCGCTGGAGGCCACGCCCGATTACGTCGCGTTGGGGCCGATCTACGAGACGACTCTGAAGAAAATGCCGTGGTCTCCGCAAGGGCTGGAGCGGATTGGGGAATGGAAAGCGCGCTTCGCCTGCCCGCTGGTCGCCATCGGGGGCATCACGCTGGAGCGAGCGCCGGCGGTGCTGGCGGCGGGGGCGGATGCGATTGCGGTCGTTTCCGACGTGCTGCGCGCCCCGGACCCCGCCGAGCGCGTTAGAGCCTGGCTGGCGGTATTTCGCGAGCCGTCAACGCGCCCAGCATCACCTGTTGCAACGTGACGTAGGGCGATGATTGATCTGATTCAGCAGCGCTCGGCTATGACGGTGGCTGACCTCAGCCCCGAAGAGCAATTGCGCTACGCCCGGCAGATGGTCTTGCCGGAAGTGGGCGCGGCAGGGCAGCGGAAATTGCGCCGGGCGAGTGTGCTGGTGATTGGAGCCGGCGGTTTGGGCGCGCCGGCCTTGCTCTATTTGGCCGCCGCCGGCGTCGGTCGGCTGGGCATCATCGATCCTGATCGAGTGGAGTTGAGCAACCTTCAGCGGCAGGTTTTGTACGACTCGGCCGATTGCGGCGGCGTCAAGGTCGAACAAGCCCGCCAGCATTTGCTCGCGCTGAATCCCGACCTGCGCATCGACGTTTATCCGGAAGCATTTACCTCGACCAACGCCGCTGGCCTGATCGCGGCCTACGATCTTGCGATTGAAGGCTCGGATCGTTTCGCCACCAAATATCTGGTGAACGATGCGTGCGTGTTGGCTGGCAACAAACCCTATATAGGCGCCAGCATCCGCTCGTTTTCCGGGATGCTGTCGGTTTACGCCGCACCCGGCGGACCGTGCTATCGCTGCCTGTTTCCCGAAATGCCCGACCCCGCCACCGTGCCGTCTTGCGCCCAAGCGGGCGTATTGGGAACCGTTCCCGGCCTGTTCGGAGTCTTGCAGGCTCACGAGGTGCTCAAGCTGATTCTGGAGCTCGGGGATCCGCTGGTCGGCACGTTGCTGACCGTGGATTTACTGACCGCGCGCTTTCAGAAACTGCGGCTGCCGCGCGACCCGCGCTGCCCGGTGTGCGGTGAAGCGCCCACCATTAGGACCCTTGCGGAAACCGGTTGGGCTTGCGCCGTGCAGGCTTCTGGGGCAGCGACCGCGGAATCGGTGGAAAACGAGCCGGCATCCGCCGACCAATTGCCCTGGCTCAGTGTCGAAGCCAGCCGGCAAAGGCCGTCATTGCATTGGCTTGACATTCGCACCCAAGCCGAATTCGACGCCGGCCATGTTCCCGGCGCGGAGCACGCCCCGCTAGATCAGATCGAACGCTTTGCCGAGCGGGCCGCAACCAGGTCAGGCGAATTCTTGCTCTATTGTCAGGGTGGAGGGCGAACGGTCCGCGCCTATGAGTTGCTCGGCCCACAGTTACCAGGACGCTTGTGGTTGTTGCGGGGAGGCTACGAAGCGTGGCTGCGCGACCGGGGCGCGGCAGCGTCTCCGAGCGACGGTCGCTAGCCGCTGGCGCCATCCTCCATCAGCGCGCTGACGTGCGCCGCCGTGCTGGCGGCCAAGGCTTGCAGGTTGTAGCCGCCCTCCAGCATCGACACCACCCGGCCTTGACAGTGTTCTCGGGCGATGGCGAGGAGCTGCTGGGTCATCCAGGCGTAATCGTCCTCGGTGAAGTTCAATTCGGCGAGCGGGTCCAGATAATGGGCGTCGAAGCCCGCCGAAACCAGCAGCAATTCCGGCTTGAAAGCCGCCAGCGCGGGTTCGATTTCCTGACGCCAAACCTCTTGCAGTTCGGCCGCGCCGCTGTTGGCCGGGAGCGGAATATTGACGATATTGCCCACCCCGCGCTCGCTGCGCCGTCCGGTGCCCGGATAGATGTAGGCTTGATGGGTGGAGATATAGAGATAGGCCGGGTCGCGTTCGAACGCGGCTTGGGTGCCGTTGCCGTGATGGACGTCGAAATCGACGACCGCGACCCGCTCCAGTCCGTGGACGGCGCGGGCGTGAGCCGCGCCGATAGCGGCGTTGCCGAACAGACAAAAGCCCATGGATTGATTGGGTTCGGCGTGGTGGCCGGGCGGGCGAATGGCGCAAAAGGCGTTGTGGGCCGCTCCCTCGATCACCGCGTCCACCGCCGCGCAAACCGCTCCAGCCGCCCGCAGCGCCGCCTCGCCAGATTGCGGCGAGACCACGGTGTCGCCGTCGATGGCGTAATGACCTTGTTTGGGGATTCGGGAGAGGATGCGCTCGACATGGGCGGGCGCGTGAATCCGGGTCAATTGATCGATGCTGGCCAGCGGCGCGTCGCGCCATTGCAAGGCGGAGAACGGCGGGGTTTTGAGCGCCTTGAGAATCGCGGCGAGCCGGGCCGCGCATTCCGGATGGCCGTAGCCGGCATCGTGTTCCAGGCAAGCCGAATGCGTGTACAGAAGCGTCGTCATGGCCGCGGGCTCTCATGGGCGGGAACTTCGTGCTTGATCGCGGCGCGGCGCAGGGCCTTTAAAACATCTTCGCGCGCGATAATGCCCGCCAGCCGGCCATTCTCGACCACCGGCAGGCTTTTGGTGCGCGTGTCCACCAGCTTTTGCAACAAGCGGCTCAACGGTAAATCCGGTCTGACGCTGACCGGGTCGCGGGTCATCACCGTTTCGACCGGTTGTTCCATGATGTCCTCGTAGCGCGGAACCAGGGCTTGGGTGTCGAGGCTGAAGGCTTTCAGCACGTCGAACTTGGTCAAGATTCCGAGCAGCCGCCATTGGTCGTCCACCACCGGCACGCCGTTGAAGTCGTGGGTCTCGAACAGCTCCTCGGCTTCTCGGAGCTTCGCTTTGGCGCTGATGACGATCGGTTCGGCGGTCATCGCATCGCGGACCTGGTATTTTAAAAATTCGTACATCGTAAAACGATCCTCGAACAGATGCGGGCCGGCGGTGGCGCCCGCCCGCGCGGTGTGGGGTCTCCTTAAGTTTAGGCGGCTGTGGGCGGATCGTCAGGGGTAGTGGAAAGGGATCGCTCCCGCCGATTCGAACGAAGCAGCGCCGCGGCTTAAGGTATAGCGCCCCGCCTGTTTGCCGGCGTACATCGCCGCGTCGGCCTGTTTGAGCAAGGCGGCGGCGTCGCGCCCGTCGTGCGGCGCGAGCGCGAAGCCGATGGTCAGGCCGACGTGACAGGATTGACCGGCGACCTCGAACGGCTGCTTGAAGGCGTCCAACAGCTTGCGCCCCAGAATCGTCGCTTCAACCTCGCGCGGCGCGCCGGTCACAATAACGAATTCATCGCCGCCGAGACGCCCGATGACATCGCCGCGGCGCAATTGTTGGCGCAGTCGCTGGCCGACCCCCACCAACAGTTCGTCGCCAGCCTCGTGGCCGAGGCGGTCATTAATCAGTTTGAAGCCGTCCAGATCGAGCAGATACACCGCCAACATCGTGTCGGCGCTCCGGGAGTCCAGCGCCGTCGCCAGCGCCGCGTTCAAGCCCCGGCGGTTCAGCAGACCGGTGAGCGCATCGGTGCAAGCCAGCGACTCGAAAGTCCTTTTTTCCAGTTCGGCCCGCTCGGCGGCGCGGCGGACCGATTCGATGTTGAGGCCCAGAATCCGCATCCAAACCAGCATTTCGATCAACCAGCCCCATTGAAAGGAATGCTGGCTCCACACGCGCGCCGGCAACAGCCCGCGCAATAAGCCCGCCATGGTGATCGCGCCGATCAAGTAAGAGGTCCAGCCCAGCAGCATGTAGATGCCGACGGGATCGCCCCGGCGGGCTCGGCTCCAGGCGGCGGGGACGGTCAGCCCCATCAGCGACAGACCCAACGTCGTGGCGGCGATTTGAGTGGCGCGATAGTCGAACAGCCCGAGCAGCGAGGCGGCGAACGCCGCGAGCGAGCCCGCCGAAACGGCGGTCAGCCCATGATGCAGCCACGGCGTGTGCCGGCGGGTATTGATCGCGCACGCCACAAACTGGCCGCCGGCGGCCAGCGCGATCAAAACCGCCGTCGGCGCGATCTTGAGCGTCAGGCTGCTTTGTTCGTTCCAAAAATGCTGCTGGGCGATGCCGAAATAAGCCAGGAAAAATATCGACGATCCGCAGATCATGACCGCGTATAAGCCAAACAACCAACTGCGCAAAATCCACCAGTGCGTCAGGCTGTAGACCAGTAGCGTCAGGGCGATGCCCGCGATCAATCCCTGCCCGAGTTGGATGCGGTATTCGCGCGACTGGTAAACCTCGGGCTTGATGAGGGTGATCGGCAGCACCATGGCGCTGGGCGTGCGCACCCGCAGGTAGAGTTCGTAGCGCTTTCCGGCGGACAGCGATAGCAGCGCGGCGTGCGAGCGGCTGGGCAAAGGCCGTTCCGCGAAGGCTTGCGCCGCGCCGAGCCGCCATTGCGTTATCTTCTCGTCCTCATCCACCACATAAAGCTGGGCTTCGTGGATCGAAGGATAATCGATGTCGAATATCCAGCGTCCGTCACCGTCGGTCACCCGCACTAGCAATCGCACCCAAACCGTGTCTCGGCGGGGACCTAAATTGTCTTCGGGCCCAGAGGGCGCCGCAAACGACTGAGGCTCGCGCCGGATGGCCTCCAAGCTTAGCGCGTGACTCGGGTCGGCGCGCACCGTGACAGCCGACCAGGCTGGAGTTTGGGGCTGGCGGTCGGCGAGCGCCAGCTCGGATGGCGCTGAAAATGCGGCCGATGCGCTGGCGAGCAGCGCGAAAGCGACGATCCAGGTCGATAAACGGCGCGACACGGCAACAACCTCACAAGAATGATGGCAGCCAATCACTCGCTGGCTCAAATGGTTAAGGCATCGGCCGGCAAAGAAAAAACTGTAGGGCGAGCGGGCGGAGCGCGCCTCGAAAAATCCGCCGGGGCGGGCGGTCCGACCGCTCGATAAGGGTCAGGGCGCAACCGGTTCCGGTATCTGATGCAAGGCGGCTGCCAACACCTCGCTTCCCGCGCCGGGTCGATGGACATGTTCGCTGAGATAACGCCGCCAGGCCCGCGCTCCCGGCACGCCTTGAAAAAGTCCGAGCAGGTGCCGGGTGATGCAGTGTAGCGGCGTGCCGGCGCGCGACTCTCGGTCCACATAAGGCAGCAAGTCCCAGATGAGTTGGCGGCGGCCGGGCGGCGGTCGGGTCGCATGGAAAAAACGTCGGTCCACCTCGGCTAGAAGATAGGGGTTTTCGTAGGCGGCGCGGCCGATCATCACGCCGTCCGCGCGGCGCAGCTGTTCCGCAATCTGGTCCAAGTCCGTCAGCCCGCCGTTGAGGATGAAGCGCAGGTGGGGAAAATCCTGTTTGAGACGGTGGACGATGTCGTGGCGCAACGGCGGGATTTCGCGGTTTTGCTTGGGGCTAAGGCCGGTCAACCAAGCCTTGCGCGCGTGGATGATGAAGATCTGACACCCGCCTTCGGCGACGCGGCCGATAAAATCCACCAACTCCGCATAGGAGTCGCGGTCGTCGATGCCGGTGCGGGTCTTGACCGTGACCGGCAGGTCCACCGCCGCCCGCATCGCCGCGACGCAGGCGGCGACCAGCGGCGGTTCCGCCATCAAGCAAGCCCCGAACCGGCCCGATTGTACCCGGTCGCTCGGGCAACCGACGTTGAGATTGACCTCGTCGAAACCGAATTCGGCGGCGATGCGGGCGGCTTGCGCCAGTTCGGCGGGGTCGCTGCCGCCCAATTGCAGCGCTAGCGGATGTTCGGCGGGGTCGTAAGCCAATAGCCGATCCCGGTCGCCGCGCAGCACGGCCCCGGTCGTGACCATTTCGGTGTACAGCAAGGTGTGCCGGGTCAGCAGGCGCAGAAAATACCGGCAATGCCGGTCGGTCCAGTCCATCATCGGCGCCACGCTGATCCGGCGGTCGATCGTCCCTTTTTCCATCGTGGATGCGAACGCGCGCTGGGTTAGCCAGCCGCCCTGACGGTCGCGCGGCCTACACGTTTCATTTTTTGGCGAACAGTTCATCGAAGAATTGTTGCATGGCGAGCCATGACCGGGCGTCGGCGGCGGCGTTGTAAGCGGCCCCCTTGCTGTTGTCGGAGCCGTTGGCGGCGTTGGTGAAGCCGTGCACCGCTTTGCCGTAAGCGATCAGCTGCCAGTCCACGCCGCCTGCTCGCATTTCTTGTTCGAAAGCCGCGACCTGATCTGCGGGCACGTACGGGTCGTCGGCTCCGTGCAGCGCCAGCACCTTGGCGCGGACATTCTTGGCGTCTTGGGGCGCGGGGCTATCGAGGCCGCCGTGAAAACTGACCACGCCCGCCACATCGGCCCCGCTGCGGGCCAGCTCCAGCACCGTCGTGCCGCCGAAGCAATAACCGATCGCCGCGATCTTGTCAGCCGCCACGTTCGCCTGCGCCTTGAGAGCGGCTAGGCCCGCCGCCGCTCTCGCCCGCAGCAACGGCCGATCTTTTTTATAAGCGCCGGCCAATTTTCCGGCTTCGTCGCGGTTGGCGGCGAGCTTGCCGTCGCCGTAGATGTCGGCGGCGAGCGCCACGTAACCCAGTTCAGCCAGTTGCTCGGCGCGACGTTTGGCGTAATCGTTCAGGCCCATCCATTCGTGAACCACCAAAACGCCGGGCAGGGGGCCCTTGGCGTCCTTGGGATAAGCCAGATAGCCCACCAGCCGGGCATCGCCCTGCCGGTACTCCACGGTTTTGGTTTCGACGGCGGCGCGCGCCAGCGCCGGCAGTAGCAGCGACATCAGTAACAGCGATAACCATCGAGGCATGGGAGCGTCTCCTGTGCGGTTGATCGTCAAAGCGTAGACCTTAAAAGGGCGGCCGTCAGTTCGCGCGGAGCGCGCGGCGTTCAGCGCAAGGCCGCCACCGCCTCGCGCACCAGGGTCGGCCCGCGATAAATGAAGCCCGTGTACAGCTGCACCAGACTGGCGCCGGCGGCGATCTTGGCGGCGGCGTCGGCCCCGCTCGAAATTCCGCCGACCGCGATAATCGGCAGCTTGCCGGCGAGGATCTCCGCCAACTGCCGCACGACGGCGGTGGAGTGATCCCGCAGCGGCGCGCCGCTCAGGCCGCCCGCCTCGGCGGCGTGAGGCTGGCCTTCGACGCCGGTCCGCGAGAACGTGGTGTTGGTGGCGATCACCGCGTCGATTTCATGGCGCAACAGCGTTTGCGCCACGCTCGCTAAATCCTCGTCGGCAAGGTCGGGGGCGATCTTGACCGCCAACGGCGTGTAACGGCCGTATTCGACCGCCAGACGCCGCTGCTCGGTTTTCAATGCCTCCAGCAACCGGTCCAGGGCCGCGCCGTATTGAAGATCGCGCAAGCCCGGCGTGTTGGGCGAGGAAATGTTGACCGCGACGTAACTGGCCCAAGGATAAACTTTACGCAAGCCGATCAAATAATCCTCGGTCGCCCGTTCGACCGGGGTGACGGCGTTTTTGCCGATGTTGATGCCGAGGATGCCTCGGTGGCGACTTTTTTTTACCTGATCGATCAAAAAATCCACGCCCTTGTTGTTGAAGCCCATGCGGTTGATCAGTGCTTGCGCCGCCGGCAGGCGAAACAGCCGGGGTTTGGGATTGCCCGGTTGCGGGCGGGGCGTGACGGTGCCGATTTCGATAAACCCGAAGCCGCAAGTCTGCCAGGCTCGGATGCATTCGCCGTTCTTGTCCAGGCCGGCGGCCAAGCCGACCGGATTGGGGAAATCGAGGCCCATAACGCGCCGAGGCGCGTTCGAAACAGGCGCGGACAGCAAGCCGCCCAAGGCGTTTAAGGGACTGTTGTCGGCGCGCCGCAGAAACGCCAGCGTCAGATCGTGCGCGGTTTCGGGGTCGAGCGTGAAAAGCAGGGAACGAATGCTGTTGTAAAACATCACAATGGGTCGGTTGTCAAGAGAGGTTAAAAGAGTCGGCGGCGGGCTGCCAGCCGTCCGCGCGGTTGGCTTATGGCTCGTTGCTGTGGCTTCGCTCGCCGTCGCGCGCGATAGCCTAGTCAGACATTGAAATCGTTTTTGGATGCCCCTGTCACGTCCTGGACTGGCGCTGGCGGCTTGCCGTGGCGATTCAGCCGCTAAAATTCCATCGCCCTGCGGCTTCGAGGCTGGCGCCCGCGTTTTCAGCGAAGATTTAACAAGAATATTGTAATACGCATCTTATGAATACCGAATCAATCCTTGCCGGAATGGTCAACGGTATAACCGCTGGCGACAAATTTGATATTGCCAAGTAATCAATGTTTGATAAATTGAAGCCTTGGGTGGGCGAATTAAGCAGTATTTGGTTGCAACTGAAACGTATTTAAGGCATTATTCCGAGCAATCTGTACCAAGCCTAACGCTAAAGCACCGCTAAGGACTTAGGTTTTTGAGGAAGGAACAGCGAATCACCTCAATAAGTGGATAGATCGCTTTAATCGATCCCTGAAACGTGACACTCGGCGCGAGCGCTAGGCTCGGGCCGTGGTCAGGCTTTTTAACGGTTCACCGTTTTGTTATTAAGGATTTTGCAGTCGGCGAACAGCATGCCAGCGCTGCGAACAGGCGCGCGCTTTCATGCGCTTACAAGTACACAGTGAGTAATACAATGCGCAAGGTTTTAGTTCTGAGCACCGCGGCGGTCGAGGAGAATTTGCTCGAAAAGATTTCGGCGGCCGATTGGGAGGTTTATTCCGCGCAAGAAGCGACGCCAGCCAGAGCGCTGTTGACGGAGCATTCCTTTGAAGTGGGTTTGGCCATCCTGTTCAGTTGCGAGTCGGAACGCGCCATTCAGTGGTTGGTCGATCTCATTTTGGCCCGCCGCAAAATGCAATGGGTCATGGTGCTGTCCCGTCAGTGCGTCGAGCGCAAGCTGCTTTCCACCGTCATCGCCGAGCACTGCTACGACTACCATACCTTGCCCATCGAGCCGCAGCGCTTGGTCGTCACCCTCGGCCACGCTTACGGCATGGCCACGCTGACCGAGAATACCCTGCGCCAGCAGCGCGAACTGGAGTCGCAATACGGGCTGATCGGCAACAGCCTGGTCATGCAAACCCTGTTTCGCGGCATCCAGAAAGCGGCGGAAGTGGATGTGCCGGTCCTGATTACCGGCGAGAGCGGCACGGGCAAGGAACTGTCGGCGCGGGCGATCCATGAATACTCGGCGCGAGCGGCCTCCTCGTTCATCACCATGAACTGCGCGGCCTTGCCGGTCAACCTCCTGCAATCGGAGCTGTTCGGACATGAGAAGGGGGCCTTCGCCGGCGCGAACGACCGCCGGATCGGATTGATCGAATCCACCAGCGGCGGCACGCTGTTTCTCGATGAGATCGGCGATCTGCCGACCGAAGTGCAGGCCAACCTGCTGCGGTTCTTGGAAGAGAAAAAGATTCACCGGCTGGGCGGCACCAAGCCGATCCCGGTCAACGTTCGGGTGATCGCCTCGACCAACACCAATCTCGATCAGGCGGTTCGCGACGGCCGGTTCCGCGAGGATCTTTACTACCGGCTCAACGTGTTGCACCTGCGGACGCCGAGCCTGCGGGAACGCAAGGGCGACGTCGAATTGCTGGCGCGGTATTTCTTCACCAAATTCGCCGCCGAAAACAAAACCTCGGCCAAGGGTTTCAGCCGCGACGCCCTGGAAGTCATCAACCGCTACGACTGGCCCGGCAACGTCCGCGAATTGATGAACCGCACCCGCCGGGCGGTGCTGTTGAGCGAGGGTCCGCACATCACGCCCAACGATCTGGAGCTGGAGCGGCGTTCCTTGGGCCGGGGCTTCGTCACCCTGGATGAGGCCCGCATGGCGGCGGACCGCGAGGCGATTCAGGCGACTTTGTTGCGCACGCGATTCAACATCGCCCGCGCCGCCCAAGAACTCGGCGTCTCAAGAATGACGCTGTATCGGTTGATGGAAAAATACGACATCCGACGGGATAATACTTAAGCAATGCCTTTGGAATGTCCGGACGGCGCGGCGCAGGGTCAGGTCGCGCCCGTCTGGACGTTTGGCCTCGCTGATGATGAACGCGCCTTCGATTGAGTTCGCGCGGTCCAGTGGCGCGCTGCCGCGCTATTCGATGCCAACGCCACCCGTCACCCCCTGATGATGTGGACCATGGGCGGTTCGCCACCTTCCTTCGACTCCAAAGCGTTCCTCAAGACCCTTTCCCCCTTGCCCGGCGTTTATCGGATGCTGGACGAGCGGGGGCAGATTCTCTATGTCGGCAAGGCGATCAATCTGCGCAAGCGCGTCGCCAGCTATTTCCGAGTCCATCAGCCGTCGGCCAAAACGAGCAGTCTGGTCGGCCAGATTCGGGGGATCGAAGTCACGGTCACCCATACCGAAACCGAAGCGCTGATTCTGGAAAGCACGCTGATCAAGGAGCACCAACCTCGCTACAATATTTTGCTGCGCGACGACAAGGGTTATCCTTACATACACGTTTCCGCCGATGATTTTCCCAGACTGTCGTTGCGTCGCGGCGCCAAGCACGCGCCGGGACGCTATTTCGGTCCTTATCCCAACGCCAGCGCCGTTCGCGATACCCTGAACCTGCTGCAAAAAGTGTTTCGCTTGCGACCGTGCGAGGACAGTTTCTTCCACGTCCGGCGTCGGCCGTGCTTGCAGTATCAAATCAAGCGCTGCACCGCCCCCTGCGTAGGACTGATCGATCAGGAGGGTTATAACGGTCAGCTGCGCGACGCTATTTTGTTTTTGGAAGGCAAGAGCGGGCAGTTGATCGACGGATTGGCGCGGCGGATGGAAGCGGCCGCCGAAGCGCTGAACTTTGAGGAAGCAGCGCTTTATCGCGATCAAATCGTCGAATTAAGGCAAATCCAACAGCACCAGCACGTCGAGGGCGAAAGCGGTGATGTCGATGTTATCGCCTGCGTCGCGCGCGGCGGCGCGGCCTGCGTTCAAGTCTTTGTGTTTCGCGATGGACGGCTGTTGGGCAACCGAGCCTTTTTCCCGCAACTGCCCCGTGAGGAGGAGGGTGAGGCGGCCGTGCAGGCCGCTTTTCTGGCGCAGTATTATCTTAACAAGGAACCGCCCTCCGAAGTGCTCCTCATTCCCGAACCCTCGGACATGTCGCTGCTGGCGCGGGCGTTTTCAGAGCGCGTGGGCCAGCGCGTCAGCCTTTCCGCGCGCGCGCGCGGCGAGCGGGCGCGCTGGTTGGAGATGGCGCAACGCAACGCGGATTACGCGCTCGCCGCCCATCTGTCCGGCCAAATGGGGATGCGCCATCGCTTGGAAGCCTTGCGCGAGGCCCTGGGGCTTGAAGATGAACCGGCGCGCATGGAATGTTTCGATATCAGCCACACCCAAGGCGAGGCGACGGTGGCGGCTTGCGTGGTATTCGACCCCCAAGGCCCGCTGAAATCCGACTATCGTCGCTATAACATCGACGGCATCCAACCGGGCGATGACTACGCCGCCCTGCATCAAGCGCTGACCCGACGCTATCTGCGCGTGCAACAAGACGGCGGCCGGTTTCCGGATGTGCTGTTTATCGATGGCGGCAAGGGGCAATTGGCGCAAGCGAGTGAATTGTTGCAGGAACTGAGGGTGGCCGGGGTGACGGTGATCGGAGTCGCCAAGGGTCCGGGGCGCAAGCCGGGACTGGAAACCCTGTACTTGTTCGGTGAAAATCGGCCCACTATACTGTCGGTCGATTCCGCCGCCTTGCATTTGGTTCAACAAATTAGAGACGAAGCGCATCGCTTCGCCATTACTGGCCACCGCCAACGCCGGGCCAAAAGCCGCACCCGTTCCGCGCTGGACAGCATTCCTGGAATCGGCCCCAAACGCCGACAAGCGTTGCTCAAGCAGTTTGGCGGTCTAAAGCAATTATCGCGGGCTGGCATTGAGGACATCGTTCAGGTCGATGGCATCAATATTGAGTTGGCGCAACGGATTTACGATGCCTTTCACGGCGAAGGCTGAGCGCGCGTCAAACATGCATGTCAATCTACCCACCCTGCTGACTCTGCTGCGAATCGCGCTGATACCGGTGTTCGTGCTGGTGTTTTTCATGTCGTTTCGAGGCGCCAATCTGCTGTGCAGCGCCTTGTTCGGACTGGCGGCGCTGACCGATTGGCTGGACGGCTATCTGGCGCGCCGGCTCGGCCAGACCTCGGCGTTTGGGGCTTTTTTGGACCCGGTGGCCGATAAACTGATGGTGGCGGCGGCGTTGGTGCTGTTGGTGCAGGCGATCCCCACGCCGTTGATGGCGGTCGCGGCGGCGATCATCATCGGTCGCGAAATCGCGATTTCGGCGTTGCGGGAGTGGATGGCGCAGTTGGGCAAGCACGGGCGCCTCGCGGTGTCCGCCATCGGAAAAATCAAGACCACGACTCAGATGGTGGCGGTATTGTTGTTGCTTTATCGAGAACCGCTTTGGTTTTTTCCGACCCTGGAGGTCGGCATGGGGTTATTGGTGGTCGCGGCGGCGCTGACGCTTTGGTCCATGCTGCACTATCTGGCGGCGGCTTGGGCGGTGCTGCGTTATGGCGAAGCTTGACGGCCGGGTTTTTCATATTAAAATAACAAATTCACGCGGCGGGAATAGCTCAGTTGGTAGAGCACAACCTTGCCAAGGTTGGGGTCGCGAGTTCGAGTCTCGTTTCCCGCTCCAA
>ERZ761610.417-NODE-417-length-34824-cov-143.122580_pt1 | contig 34824 bp, 21 predicted proteins | sample MGYA00512164_ERZ761610 | MGnify/ENA primary metagenome ERZ761610 (study PRJEB28899, sample SAMN02850038) | bioreactor sludge metagenome | biome: EBPR Sludge; feature: EBPR Bioreactor; material: flocular biomat | place: Australia: Thorneside Wastwater Treatment...
CGCTTTGTCCTACACATATCGGGGAGGGTGTGTTTACTCCCGCTGTCGGGTTGGGGTTCACCGTTACCGTGGCACTTGCCGTTGAACTACAGTTATTAGCATTGGTTACTGTAACGATATAGGTAGTGGTAGTAGCAGGGCTGACATTGATGTTTGCCGTAGTTGCGCCGGTACTCCACGAATAAGTGCCGCCGCCGGTGGCGGTTAAACTGGCGCTTTGTCCTACACATATCGGGGAGGGTGTGTTTACTCCCGCTGTCGGGTTGGGATTCACCGTTACCGTTGCCCGTACATCCCCCTGTATCGGTAACAGTTACGGTGTAGTTGGTGGTAGAAGCAGGGCTCACACTGATGCTTGCCGTAGTAGCGCCTGTATTCCACAGATAGGTGCCGCCGCCGGTGGCGGTTAAACTGGCGCTTTGACCGGCACAAATTGGAGCGGGTGGATTTATTGAAGGAGGTGTGGGTGGATTAACAGTAACAGTAGTGGAAGTGGTTGCCGTACAACCACCCGTACCGGTTACGGTTACTGTATAAGTGGTAGTACTTGCCGGACTAACATTGATGGTTGCAGTAGTAGCGCCGGTACTCCATGTATAAGTTATACCGCCCGAAGCAGTTAAAGATATGCTACCGCCAACGCAAATAGTTGGCGGAGCAGTTATAGAGGGTATTGGCGCCGGGTTAACGGTTATGGTTCTGGAAGCAGATGCCGTACAACCGCCTGCACCGGTTACGGTTACAATATAGGTTGTTGTTGAAGCGGGACTAACCGTTGTTGTTGCCGTAGTAGCGCCCGTATTCCACAAATAGGTGCCACCGCCGGTAGCAGTCATCGTAACACTTTGTCCGGCGCAAATAGTTTGGTTTGGACCGGCATTGGCGTTTGGAATGGGATTCACGGTTATTATTTTTGAGGCAGAGGCGGTACAACCGGCTGCATTGGTAACAGTAACTGTGTAGGTGGTAGTAGCCGTTGGGCTAACAGTATTAGATGCAGTGGTTACACCATTACTCCATGAATAAGAACCACCTGCGCCCGCTCCGGTAGCTACCATTGTAATGCTGTTGCCGGCACAAATAGTTTGATTAGGTCCGGCATTAGCGGTAGGATTGGGGCTTACGGTGATGGTTGTTGAAGCAGATGCGGTGCAGTTACCTGTGCCGGTTACCGTAACGGTATAAGTAGTAGTAGCGGTAGGACTAACCGATATAGTGGCGGAAGTAGCGCCGGTATTCCAAAAATAGGAACCGCCACCGGTTGCAGTAAGAGTAACATTAGTTCCACTACAAACTGTTTGCGGAGGATTTAAACCCGCAGTAGGAATGGGATTAACGGTTACGGTATTAGAAGCTGTAGCAGTGCAACCTCCCGTGCCGGTAACAGTAACGATGTAAGTGGTGGTTGCAGCCGGACTAACTGTAATAGATGCGGTAGATTGCCCGGAACTCCATGCGTAAGTACCGCCACCGGTTGCAGTAAGCGTAGCGCTCTGTCCGGCACAAATAGATTGAGGAGCGCCGGCGCTTGCGGTAGGTTGCGGATTGACTGTAACTGCACTTGACGCAGTAGCAGTACAACCGCCTGCGCCTGTTACAGTAACTATATAAGTAGTGTTGGCAGTGGGGTTTACGGTTATGCTTGCCGAGGTAGCGCCAGTGTTCCATGTATAAGTTCCGGTTCCAGTAACAGTTAAGGTAACGCTTTGTCCACTACAGATAGGAGAAACCGAATTGACACTTGCTGTTGGTTGTGGATTGACAGTAACAGTGCGAGAAGCAGTTGCAGTACAACCCGCTGCATTGGTAACGGTAACGATATATGTGGTAGTTGAAGTCGGGCTAATTGTTATGGAGGCAGTATTTTGTCCGGAACTCCATGCATAAGTGCCCCCTCCTGTAGCGGTAAGGGTAACATTTTGCCCTGCACATATTGGTGTTGGGTTATTAATGCTGGCTATAGGCGATGCACTAACAGCTACGGTTACGGTAGAAGAAGCAGTACAGCCGCCAGTACTGGTTACGGTTACATTATAAGTGGTATTAGAAGAGGGATTTACGGTGATGCTTGCTGATGTTGCACCAGTATTCCATTGATAGGTGCCGCCGCCCGATGCAGTAAGCGTTGTAGATTGGCCGGAACAGAGAGCAGTGTTTCCGGTTATGGTTGCTGTGGGAACCAGTGCAAAAGCTATGGTAGTACTGGTGGTGCCACCACAAGGAGGAGGAGAGTTATAGGTGATGGTGTAAGGTCCGGCACCACTACCCGATGCCAAAACCGGGCTCCATTGTCCGGTAGTATTGCTCCCCCCCACAATACCCGGGCCTGACCATGTGCCGCCGGCGATATTGGAAGTGAGGGTAATTAAACTGGTAGAACCAACACAAGGCGGGGTAAATGGATTAATAACCGGCGCAGCATTGGGATTGACTATTATGGTAGTACTTGCAGTAGAACTGCCACAAGAATTACTGACAAAATAACTAATGGTATAAGGACCCGGACCCGATGCAAAGGCAGCAGCAGGATCAAAAACACCTGTAGCAGGTGTTACGCCTGGTCCCGACCATGTACCACCTCCGCTGGCAGCAACCAATGTTACAGGCGCTGATGTTTGGCAGAATGGTCCGGCGGGGGTAATGGCAGCGCTGGGTGCAGCAGTACTTACGGTAACCGGAATAGAGGTTGTGGTGGTTCTGCCACAGCCATCGGTAACCGTAACAGAATAGGTAGTACTTACCGCCGGGCTAACCGATATGGCAGGGCCAATCCCACCATTACTCCAAGCGTAAGTGTATGGTGTAAACTGGCTACCCTGCGCTATAACCGCTATAAGAGCAGAACCGGGTGGGCAAATGACAGGGGGATTACTAATGAAAGCGGTAAAGGGTTCGGGGGTATCAAATATGTTAAGTTGTGCAGGCGGTGGCAAGGTACAGTTACATTGCAATTCGTTAATTTGAACAATAATGGATTCAGAGCCTTCAAAAATAAAATCTTGGTAGGCAATTACCGGTAAAGTAACCGATATTTCACCCGGTGGAATGGTAACGGTTAGGGTTAGCGGTTCATAATCCACTCCGGGCGTAGCAGTTCCGGTTACGGTAATGGTAAAATTAATGGGTTGAGAGAGGTCGGTTAGGTCGCCACGGGTAAACTGAAAATATCCATCTTGGCAGCCCTCGTACGCATCTAAGGTACCGGTACTGGGCACAAATGCCGAAACGTTGATGGCATTTCCTGCGTTAAAACTATTAGCGCCTAAAAACACCGCCGAGTCCAAAATGCGGTCGCCGGCATCTGCTACGGCTAATTTAATGGTATAGGTTTGGCAAGGAGTTAATCCTGTAGCTGTGGCAGTCATTACAGTAGTAAACCCGTCATATTGGGTAATCTGGCTTCCCGAAGGATTATTGATATAATAAGCCGAATTATTTACATTATTCACCGTATTGATACCCACATAGGTATTGGTACCGGGTACTGTTGCTATATTTTGTTGCCCTGTAATACCGGGTCCGCTGATGAAAAAGCCAAAAACATCATTAAAACTTGAGCATACATATTCAAGATACTCATCAGATGCAAAAACATATCTAAATTCTACCGTAGAGCTCAACGGCACAAAATTAAAGGTAAGTACCGCTGCATCAAGTGTAGTTGACGCAGAACCGCAAGGGGTGAAAGCTGTAAGAGCTGTAAGGTCTGGATCGCCTGCGGTACCCAAATTAGTTGTGACACCCGTTGCATTATTAGGACCTATGGCATTTGTTGCATTTCCTGTTGCCAAAATAATGCCACTTGCCAAACCAATACCGGCACCGTTTGTAAAATAACCAATTGCTTGGTTACTGCCGGTGTAAGTTACATTGGATACCTGCGAGCAACCAGTCAGAAATATATTGGGCACTAACCATGACGCATTGCTGTTATTTCCTCCGGTTTGCACCTGCAAATTTGAACAACTGGTTTGCCCTTGCCAGGTCATAGTCCAACCGGCAGCTACTGTGTTGTTGTTGGAAGTGAAATTTAAGGTAACACAGGAGCCGGTAATGAACAAAGTACCGGGCGAGTTGGCGCCGGTAAATGAACCTAACAATGCGCCCGATGTGGAATTGCCATTGTAGATACTCAATACATCGGGTCCGTTTTGAAGTGCAAACGAAGAGAAGTTTAAAGCTATACACGAAGCGCCGGTAGGGCAGATGGTAAACACCAAATTTTGGTTGTTACCATAATTAAAAAGCGGACCCCCGCTATCATGCAGAGTTCCGCTTGTATTGGTAACACTATTGTTACTCATATTATAAGTTTGCGCACTTGTTTCCAAATAAAGCAAGAAAATACTAAATACGAGTAGATATTTCGTCATGTCTTTGTACATTAAATTTAAGAAAGTATTGCTCCATTATTTATTTAAAACAGGTGTTTCAGGCTTTTCAAAAAAGCGGCGAAAAGTAAGGATTTTATTTCCCAATTTGAGTATTTGATGGGCATTTTTTACAGAAGAATGTTGATTTTTAAAGAAACCGACACTATATTACATTTTTTCCATAACCATATTGTTCACATAAGTTTATTTTTAGTTTATGCTTTTTCAGAACTTTCACTATGTTTTGAAAGTTATGTTTGCACAATTTTTAACCACACCCAAAGCCATGCCTATCAAAGTATCCTGCGTATCATACCTCAATACCAAACCCTTTATTCACGGGCTTGAAAAAACGGGTTTACTCCACGATATTGACCTGATTTTGGAAATGCCTTCACAAACCGCCAAACACTTACAAAACAAAGATGTACGAGTTGGTTTAGTGCCGGTGGCTACTATTCCTGCTATCCCTAATGCCCGTATCATTACCAATTTCTGCATCGGGGCAGTGGGGGCAGTAAAAACGGTTTCGCTATATGCCCAACAACCGCTTGAAACACTAACGCATATCCTACTGGATTACCAATCGCGCACATCGGTACAATTGGTGCAGATGCTTTGCCGCCAATTTTGGCATTTACCTTATATCCGTTTTACCCCCGCCCAACCCGGTTACGAGCAAATGATTACCGGCTCTACCGGTGGCGTTATTATTGGCGACCGTACTATTGATTGGGCTCCCAAGTTTGCTTTTGAATACGATTTGAGCCAAGCTTGGCATCAGTTTACCGGTTTACCCTTTGTTTTTGCAGCTTGGGTTACTACCGGCAACTTGCCCGCGGGGTTTGAAAGCAGGCTGAATGAGTCTTTTAAGGCTGGTATGGAAGCCATTGACGAAGTGGCAGAAAAGTATCAACCCATGTACTCGCCCAATTTTGATGTGAAAGCCTATTTTTCTAAATACATCAGCTACCAACTTGATGAAGAAAAGCTAAAAGGGCTTGACCTCTTTTGGCGTTATGTAAAAGAAAATACCCTTGCCGAAGCGATTTAACTCATCGGGTATTTAGGTTTTTGGTTACTTTTGCAGCCCACTTCCCACCGGAGGCTATACGCATCAAATTTACTATATGACACTCATTAAATCTATATCGGGCATAAGAGGCACTATTGGCGGTGTTTCGGGCGAAAATCTTACTCCTTATGACTTGGTTAAATTTTCGCTCGCTTTTGGCATGTGGGTAAAACAGCAAGCCAATGTGCCTAAACCCAAAATTGTATTGGGCAGAGATGCGCGCATATCGGGCAATATGGTGGCAAGGTTGGTTAGCGGTTCGCTTATGAGCATCGGCATTGATGTTATAGAGATAGGTTTGGCTACCACGCCCACGGTCGAAATTGCCGTAGTTGCCGAAAAAGCATCGGGCGGCATTATACTTTCGGCAAGCCACAACCCTGCCCAATGGAATGCTCTTAAACTGCTCAATCAAAAGGGCGAATTTATCAGCGAAACCGATGGCAAACAAGTATTGGAATTAGCCGATAAAGATGATTTTACCTTTTCCGATGTAACCCAGTTAGGCATTTGCCACAAAAAGTTTACCTACCTAAAAACGCATATTGCCCAAATTTTAGCCTTACCCTTGGTAAACGTTAAAGCCATTACCGAGCGCAATTTTACCATTTTGGTTGATGGCATTAACTCAGTAGGCGGAGTGGCAGTGCCGGCGCTGCTTCATGCCTTAGGTGTTCAAAATATTGTAGAGCTCAACTGCCAACCTACCGGTTTGTTTGCCCACAACCCCGAACCCCTGCCCGAACACATTGCCACTACTGCTATGGAAGTAACGCGCAGCAAAGCCGATTTGGGTATAGTGGTAGATCCCGATGCCGACCGGCTTGCACTCATAAGCGAAAACGGCAGCATGTTTGGCGAAGAATACACCTTAGTAGCGGTGGCAGATTATGTACTGCAACACCAAAAAGGCAATACAGTTTCTAACCTTTCATCAACGGCTGCCCTGCGCGATATTACCCTTAAACACGGCGGCAACTACTTTGCCTCGGCAGTGGGCGAAGTAAATGTAGTGGCAAAAATGAAAGAGGTAAATGCCGTAATAGGCGGCGAGGGCAACGGCGGCGTTATTTACCCCCCCCTGCACTACGGCAGAGATGCCTTAGTGGGCATTGCCTTGTTTTTGTCGCACTTAGCTACGTGGGGAAAATCTTGCTCCTCGCTCCGAAACAAATATCCCGATTACCATATCTCTAAAAATAAAATTGACCTTAGCCGGTTCGCAAACATCAATCCCGATGATGTTTTAGATGCCCTCAAAAAACGCTACGAGCGCTACCCTACTAACATCATAGACGGGCTACGCATAGATTTTGACCAAGGATGGGTACACCTGCGCAAATCAAACACCGAGCCCATTATCCGCATTTATGCCGAAAGCGCCTCCGAAACCATTGCTACCGGTATGGCAAATCACATCATCGGGCAAATTAAAGAGGTGATTAACCGGTAAATTTAACCTTTACCTGCTCATTTATTTAAACCCAATTCACACATCATTGCCAACATGAAAAAAACAGTCCTTTCAGCCCTGTTTGCTTTATTGGTTTGCTTTTTATGCAACAGTTGCAAAAAAGACCCCGATAACCAGCTTCCCGAAACCGATTACTCAAAAGGTGTGCTCATATGCAACGAAGGGCTGTATCCTAACGGCGCCGGCAGCATCAGTTTTTATGACCCCGCTACAAAAACGGTTCAAAACAACCTGTTTGAAAACATCAACAACCGTCCGCTGGGCAATACCGTACAATCGGTAACTACCATTGCCGATAAAACTTATATTGTGGTAACTTCGGCAGGGCGGGTAGAGGTGGTAAACAGCCAAAATTTTACCTACCTCACCGCATTAGATAACCTGCCCCTGCCCCGCTACCTAATGGCTGTAAGCCCCCAAAAAGCCTACCTTACCGTATGGGGCGAAAACGGGGTAAACGGCGCTGTATTAGTGGTTAATTTACTAACCAACCAAATTGCCAAAACCATTCCGGTAGCTAAGGGTCCGGAAATGATGGCTATGGTGGGCAACCGAATTTTTGTACCCTGCGAAGGCGGTTACGATTTTACCAACTACGACAACAAAATAGCCATCATTAACACCAATACCGATGAACTGGAAACGCTGCTTACCGTGCCCGATTACCCCAACAGCATAATTGCCGATGCAACAGGAGCAGTTTGGGCGCTGTGTGGCGGAAAAGTGGTTTATAATACCGATTGGACTATTAACGAAACGCTGAGTACAAAGGGCGGTTTGGTAAAAATAAACGGCGCTACCGCCACTGTTGAATCAGTTTGGGAGTTTGCAACAGCCGGTAATGCAAGCAGTTTAATCACTAATGCCGCTAAAACCGAACTGTATTACAGTTTTAACGGCAGCATTTACCGCATTTTGGCAGGCAGCGCACAGTTTAACCCCTCCCTCCTACTCTCTCACAGCTACTACGGCATGGCTATTAACCCCAACAATAACCTGCTATATGGCGCTGACCCCGCCGATTACCAAAGCAACGGGCGCATTATACGCCACCAACTTACCGATGGCGCAGTTTTAGACACCCTTACTGCCGGTATCATACCCAATGGCAGTTTTTGGTTTGGGCAATAACTTGAGTAAAGGTGTTATCGGGCAAAAAAACAGACAATTAATTTTGTACATCGGGTATAAATTGTTCAATTTTAAGCTATTTTTACCCGATTATTTCTTGTTACCCCGAAAATGCAATAAATTATGTCTGCCAAAAACGTTTTTGCCCTGCTCATAGGCGTGAACAGCTACCCGGGACGTGCTGCCCTTAACGGCTGCGTTGCCGATAGTGTAGATATGGAAAACTACTTGCGCGATACAGTAGCCGCCAATAACCTGCAAATGCTCATGTTAAGAGATGCCGATGCCACCAAAGATAATATAACCCGTGGGTTTATGGAGTTTTTAACCCAGGCTACCCAAAACGATGTAGCATTGATACACTATGCGGGTCATGGCTCACGCGAGGCGGCACACCCCAGTTTTTGGCACGCTACCCCCGACCGTATGAACGAGGTGCTGGTGCCGGTTGATGGCATAAGCGCCAATTTTGAAATGCAAAACCCCCTTGCCGATAAAGAACTGAAATGGCTCATAGCGCAGGTTGCCAAAAAAAATCCGCATATAGCCGTTCTGTTAGATTGCTGCCACTCGGGCGATGGCACAAGGCTTGCAGCCTCTTTTAAAAGCCGGTTTACCGCCGCCAACCAAACCCAAACCCGAGAGTTTGACAACTATGTATTTAAAAACGATGCCGCCCTTGCCGCTGCTTTTGAGCAAACCGGTCAGTTAGATATTAAAAGCGGCAAACACATACTATTGGCAGCCTGCCGAAGCAACCAAACTGCCAAAGAACTGTTGGTAAACGGCAAACAACGAGGCATTTTTACCCACAGCATTACCGATGCCCTGCGCCTAAACAGTGGTAAACTTACTTACCGCGAACTGATCCGATTAACATCGGTAAAGGTGGTAAGCGCTGTGCAAGAACAAGTGCCGCAATTAGAACCGGTGTTAGACAGTACACAAGCCAATATGCTGTTTTTGGGCGGCACGGCAGCACGCCGTACCTATTATATAGTAACCAAAAACGCCGCTACCGGTGTTTGGGAAATGGACGCAGGCAGCATTAACGGCATTGTTACCTCGCCCTACGAACCTACTACTATGGCAATTTATGACCAAACTGCCAACCTTGATGCCGATACTGCCCTGCCCCTTACCGAAGCCGCCGTTACCAAATTAGATACCAACCGAAGCGTACTGCAACCCGATAACAACAACTTGCTTACCGCTAATACCTACAAGGCAGTGCCCGCCAATATGCCCCTGCAACGCCTTAAAGTGCGCTTAGAACCCGAAACCGGCAACCCCCGCTTGTTTGCAGGGTTAGCTATACTTAGAGCGGCCATTGCCACATCGGGCAGTGGCGGTAAACCCTCTGTTTTTGTGGAAGAGGTTGATGAATGTGTTGCCCCCGATTACAGGGTAGTAGCCTATATACACAATGGCGAATACAAATTTAAAGTGTGTAACCCTTTTGACGACCGCCCGCTTATAGAACAAACTACCGGTTTTCATGAACAGGCTGCCCGAAGTTTGGTGCGAAAATTAGAACATATTGCCCAATGGGAACGCATACGACAACTGCAAAACCCCGCCAGCCGCATTAACCAAGGGCAAGTAGAAATTGTAATCCTTAAAACAGACAGAAACCCACAAACCGGCGAGTGGAGCGAGTATGCAGCGGCAGAACTGAACAACGGCATATTAGATATACGCTACTACGAATACGAGGAAGAAGTAGAAGACGAATCGGGCAGAATGGTAAAGCAAACGTTTAGTTCGCCCGAGTTATTAGTCAGAATTAACAACCACAGCGCAAACAACTACTTTGCCTCACTGTATTACCTTGGCTCCGATTTTTCGTGTACCAATCAACTCCTGCAAAAGTACCAACTGAAAGCACAGCAGCAAGATTTACCTACCTTAGACGGACAAGCTATTTCGCCCATTGTGCCGCCCGAATTGGTAAATTTAGGCGTAAGCGAAGATAAATCAACCCTTAAACTGCTCATTAGTACCGATGATTTTAATGCCGAAGTGTATAACCTGCCCTCATTAGGTTATGCCCGAAACATGCGCACTACCCTGCGCCCCAGCCAACGCCAACCGGTGGTAAAAGACTGGCAAACGGTATCGGTAGTCATTAACGTTATCAGGTCTTTTGACCACGAGGGGCGCAAGATTTTGCAGAACAACGGCGTACAAATCAACTTCCCCAACGGGTTTAATGCCACTGTGGGTATCTCGTCTGATAAACAGCACGAAAACACCCGCACCCTGCACCGGTCTGCACTGCCCCTTATTCCCGATGAACTGCTGCAAGACCTCCAAGTATCGGAGCCTGTTTCTTTGATTGCCACGCGCGGTTCTGCCCCCAATTTAAACGTGTTGGAGCTGAACAATATACAAAATCCCGATGCCGTTACACCCCAAACGCCCATTACCCTTGAACTGCCCATTACCCTAAAAAATAACGAAACCATACTGCCCCTTGCCACCGATGGCGAGTTTTACTACCCACTTGGTTTTGCCACCAACAGCGCCAACGGCACATCGGTAGTATTAGAACGATTGGTGGTAGAGGAGCCCTCTAAAACCGAAAGAGCTACACGAGGACTGCTGAACACTGCCAAAATTGTGTTTCACAAACTAATAGGGCAAAAAGTGGGTTTTGGCTATGAATACCCTTACCTTTCGGTAGTAGCAGTAGATGAAAAAGGTAATTTAACCTACGAACCTAATAAACTGCAAGTTGCCGAAAAGGTGAAAACGGCTAACAAAATAGTGGTGATTACCCACGGCATTACCGGTGAAACCCGCGCATTTTTACAACCCGACCGCAAAAAACCGGCAAGCGATTTGTTTTTGGATTTGCAACAACATTACGACCTTGTACTCGCTTTTGATTATGACAGTTACAGCACCGGCATACGCCAAACTGCCTTAGATTTTAAAAACCGCCTTGCCGAGGTGGGTTTAACCGCCCAACACGGTAAAACGGTTCACTTAGTGGCTCACTCTATGGGCGGATTAGTGAGCCGCTGGATGATTGAAAAAGAAGGCGGCAACAACATTATACAACACCTTGTTATGCTGGGCACTCCCAACAATGGCAGCCCATGGCCAAAGGTTAAAGACTGGGCAGCATGGGCAGTAACCATTGGCCTGAGCAAAATTACCCTGGTGGGTATTCCGCTATTGGTGCTAAACTACCTGATGGACGGCGCTAAAAAAGCCGCCGCCTTAGACAAAGTAACCGATGATATGAAACCCGGCTCCGAACTGCTCCTATCGCTTGCACAAAGCGCCGACCCCAATGTGCCTTATACCGTTATTGCCGGCAATACCACCATTATGCTCAAAAATTTGCCCGATGCCACCGGTAAACTGCAAAAAATACTGCATAACTTAGGCATAGATCATGCGCATTACCAAGTACTTACCCAATTGCTGTTTAGAGAGGAAAATGATATTGCCTGCTCTAAAACCAGTATGAGCCATGTGCCCACCCCCAGAACCCCCCTGCCACAAATGATTATTGCCGCCTGCGACCACATGAGCTACTTTACCACGCCCGAAGGCAAGCAAAAACTGATGCATACGCTGAGGGGGTTGTAGTTGTTAGTGAGTAGTGGGTAGTTTTGGCATATGATAGATAGTATATGGTAGTTGGTACTAACCACTCGTAATTCGTAATTCATAAGTAGTTGCGCCTCTTTTGCTTTGCGCCTTTGCGTGAAACAAAATTGGGCTGGTAATCAGCGCTAATAACTAACCTACCAATGGTTTACCACAAAAAACAATAGCAGGTACAACCATACAGCATCAACAAAATGCCAGTATAAGGCAGTTAGTTCTATTTTTTGGCGATGTGCTGATTCCATAAAGTAAAAAACCGATAGCGTAGAAGAATGCAGGTTTTTTCTAACATCGGCATATAGCCACATTAAAACCCCCAAACCTGCCACCACGTGCAGTACGTGCAAGCCGGTAAGGAGATAAAGGTACGAGCCATCGGGTTTGCCGCCAAGGTAAATACCTTTGTGGTACAAATCGTACCAGCCCAGCATCTGAGCCCCAATAAACAACACCGATAATGTTAAGGTAAAACCCAGCATTTGCAGCAAATATGCCCCCTTGCCCACCTTATACGCCGCCAAAGCCTGCTGAATAGTATAACTGCTTGCCGCTAATGCCAGCGTGCTCACCCAAAATGCCTTGGGAAAAGCAAACTGCACCCACCGCCAGTTGCTTTTGGTAAATAGGTAAGCAACCGTAAGCGCTATAAATAAAGCCGATAAACCACCCAACAAAGCATACAGCATTATTTTTTGTGCCGATACCTTAAACAAGGGCGCTTCTTTACCTCCCGATGCAGATTTATTCATTTGTAAAAGCAATTAACGGTAAACAACCTAAACAGCCTTGTTACAACAAACTAATACCGGTTTTGCTCACAAAAAAACGGGTAAAATGTAATAACTTAACATGGGGTTGGAGTTAAAATGAACGCCCGATAGGGGTAAAGCCTGTGTTTGGCTTAGAGGCACTTGATAATAAAACCGGCAACAGATTACGGTGCGCTGCACCTGATAATAAACAAGGTACTCATCTGTGCTACCAAGATTACGGGGCGCTGCCCCTTTCCCTTGTATGTTACCTACCAACACCCATAAATTGGCGCACTTGTTTTGAAAAGGTGCAGCCCATCAAAATATAGGTAGTAAGCACGTTAAATGACCCATTAACAAGGCGCTGCGCACCGAAATATATCACCCCACCTGTCTGAAATCCTTTTGAGGTAAGCCTTTGCGCAAGCTCACAACGCCAACCTCGCGTGTAGTTAGTATTTGGTAGTGGGTAGTCAGTAATTGTAATTCGCAATTTTTCACTTTTCGCATTTACAAAAAAAGGGTTCACCGGTTTTGTTATGGTGAACCCTTTTTTGAGTTTTTTACGTTGATTTACTTTATTTTTTCTGCCACAATTTAGCCCACCAGTTGGTTGGTTGTTCGGGCATTTGTTCGTTTTCGTTGTAAACAACCACTTTTGTTTTATTGGTAGCTATGCGTTCTTTAACAAGGTCTTTGTACTGCTCTACCTCGTTCATGGTTTTGTACGGACCCAGCACAATCATCATGCCTTTGGGTGTGTACTCTACATGTAAGGGAGTACCCAAATTGGCAAAACGGTGATAGGTGTTGTTGTCCACATGTTTAAACGGTCCTATAAAAATCTGATAGGCGGCATCGGAGTCTTTATCTTCTAAAAAGTTATTTTTGGGTGGCTGATAGCGTTCAAGTGCGCTGGCGCTAACACTGTTTACCTGCGCTCTTTGTATGCCCCTTGTTTCTAAGTATGCCTTGCTTCGGTAAGCCTCCTGCATGTTATCAAACGGACCAAGCACCACAAATTTACCCTTTGGAGAATCTTCATAAGTGGGCGTATTGTCTATTTGTCTGCACTCATAAAAAACCCGATTATCAATGCGTTCAAAAGGACCAACGGTTAGTTTGTAGAGTAATTTGCCGTTTACATCGGCGCTTTGCCTATCAATGGTACGGGCTATGGGTTCGTCATTGGTGGCGTTATCGGCAAATGCTACGTTGTTATAGTTGGCATTACCCCAGTTTACGGTAAACACACTTTCGGCGGTGGCTTTTACCTCTACACGGTTGTTTTGGTCGTGCATTTCATCGTTGCAGTTCATACCATTGCGGCAGTAATTCAGCAATTGAGTTTCGCCGTAACCCATAGCGGTAATGCGGTTGGCGGCTATGTTTTTACTGAGCAGGTAGGTTTGAATGGCATTGGCTCTTTTGGCGCTTAGCTGCAAGTTAGCTTCGTCATCGCCCCTTGAGTCGGTATGAACGCCTATGGAAACACTGAGCTTAGGGTTTTGCTCCATATAAAATGCCAGTTTATCTAACTCGCGCGATGTTTCTGCCACTAAGTGCCATTTTCCGGTAGGGAAAAACAATTTATTCATGCCAATAATACCGTTTAACAGGGCTTCTTTACCCGACATGGTAGCAGAAGTAGCAGTGGGTAGGCTTACTTCCCTACTTACAGGCATATCGGCATGGGCAAACAAAACTGTTTCGATGCGGGTAATGGTTACGGTAAAACTAAACAAACCTGTTTTGCCGTTTCGGTTAGAGGTTAGGTAGCCTGCTCCGTTGCCCTTGTCGTCTGATTGAATAATAAAGCCAAAATCATCTTTGGCGGAGTTAGCCGGTGCGGGCAATTTTTGGGGTATATCCCATTCACCGGCTGTTTTGCGGGTGTAAAATATATCTAAGCCATCTATGCCGTTGTCAAATCCGGCAGAGGCAAAATAAAGCGTACCATCAGCAGCCATAAAAGGATAGCTCTCGTTGTAAATGCTGTTTACGCGGCTGCCCAAGTTTTCGGGGCGAGTCCATGAATTACCTACTTTGTAACAGAGGTAAATATCGGCACCCCCTACCCCACCCTGCAAATCGGCAACAAAGAACAACATATTACCATCGGCAGAAAGTGAGGCTTGCATGATGTCGTACTGCTTAAAATTGTGAACAAATGGCTCGCTTTCGCCCCACGCTGTTCCGTTTATGTTGGCAAAATATAACCCCCAAGTTGCGGATTCATTTTTTTCTGATTTGTCTTTGTTTCGGGTATAGATAATTTGATTGCCCGATGGGGTAAAACAAGCTCCGGCAGTTTCAAACCCTGCTGCGTCTTTACCTTTTAATTTAACCGGCTTTTTAAAAGCATTGCCCTCTAATAATTGGGTGTAATAAAGGTTTGCGCTGTTACCTACCGGTAAAATTCCGTTCTGAAAGGCATCGGTTTTAGCGCTGCTGTAAACAATGCCGTTTTGGTAAAAAGTTGGTGCAAATTGTACGGCATCGGTATTGAGCGCAAGGGGTTGTACTGCAAAACTAAATTGCAGCGTGTTTTCAAATTCCGGACTGGGCTGCTGAAAGGTTAAACTGAGTAACCCTATGCTGATGGTGGTTATGGCAAGTATTAGGTATTTTTTCATGGCTTTTGTATTTTAAACACTAAGGTACGGCATTATTTTGTATAAACAGTTTGTTTGGGAATGTTTAACACTATTTTCACAGAAAAATTTATGCCAATTATGCTTCTATGTGCAAGAGTTGCTGTTTTTTTACTTTTTTAAGACCGTTTTTTTAAGGCAACCGAGTAAAACAGGGTTGCGCTATACCTTACTAAGTAAGGATTACCTCACATTAAAACGCATTGGTCGTTTTGTTATTGCGCAAGTACGCCCACAGTGGAAAAAGAGGAATAAGCCCGAAAACTTGACTAAACCGGTAAAGTAAACTATACAGGCTTTGTACAACGGGGGTAAAAAAGATTGCCCGATGCCGAAAAAAGTAATGATGAAGCAGGTGAAAAACTCCTGTGTTAAAGGAGAAAAAGAAGCGATCCCAATTGGATTCGAACCAATGACCTACTGCTTAGAAGGCAGTTGCTCTATCCAACTGAGCTATGGGATCTGCTTTTTAAAAATCGGGCGCAAAAATAGGACTTTTCGCAGTTTTAAATGCTATTGGCAGTTAAAAAGTTCAAATTCATTCAAAAAAACGCAATTCGGCTACCCCAAAATGAGCCGCTCGGCTTGCGGTTACCGTGTTTTTGCAAATCGGGCGGTAAATACGGCGGCATCAGTAGTTAGCTGAATGATATACATGCCATCGGGCAAAAAATGGGTAGGTATTCCATTAAACCGGGTATCCGATTGGTTTTGAGGTTCAATAGCTTGTGTATAAACTTGTTTGCCCGATGTTTCCCAAATAACCACTTTTGAGCCGCCTTGCAAATTTGGCGGAAGGGTGAGAAAGAGCATTTCGCCTGCCGGATTGGGGTAAACTTGTAAATTGTGTATGGGTGTTGTGGGTATGCCTACGCCGCCCTGCACAGTTATGCGTACTGAATCGATAGACTGACAGCCGTTATACTGAAGCACAAAATAGTAGGTGGTGCCGGTGGCAGGGCTGGCTACGGGCTGAAAAGCGGTAAAATTGGAGAGCCCCTCTGACGGATACCAATACCAAGTGGCATTAGTTATATCGGCAGAGGGTGTTAGTTGAACACTCTCGCCGGCATTTATGGTTTGGTCTGCACCGGCATCTACTGTTCGCTCAGGGTATAAGGTGTATTGCACAATGGGTATGGAGTAGTTGCAAGGCAGTTCTAAATAAGCGGTATAGGTATGGTTGTCTATATTAAACCATGTGGTAAAATCAGAACCATACCCTACGGTATCAGTAGGATTGAGGTTGTTTGACCACCATATATAAGAAGGCAAACCAATACCGGCTACACCGGCAGATAGTGTAGTGGTAGCGCCGGGTGTATTGCAAATATCATAATGTGGTAAAGACGGAGTTGGAGCTGTGTTGAAAGATTTGTTCCATACGCTCAATCCCAATCCGCTTGAGTTATATATAGGCAAAAGCGAAAAAGTTGGCGTTGCTTCATTAGGGTTATTGATTACTACCAAATTAGATCCGCCATCAACAGGTATGTATAGTTTACCGTTAGCCCCCATTTCTATAACGCCCAAACCCGAAACGAAACCACCTGTTCCGCTAAATAAAGGGGGTGAAAATGAAATGAGTGCGCCGTCTGCATAATTGTACTGAAACACATTGGGCGCACCGGTTGTGTACCACAAAGAAATGTACATTTTGCTCCCATCGGGCGAAAAATCAATGCCATAAGCATCGTTGCTAAATTGGGGTGAGCCTATGGTAATCGGGTTGCAAATTTCGCCGGTAACAGGGTTAAAATTTGCCGTAAACACAATTGGCGACCATGCAAAGGCAGCCCCTATTCTACCCATATAAAAATCAAGTTCGCCCCTACCATCATAAGCTCCGGTTTCAAATGGCAGTGTGTAAGCATACACCAATTCGGGAGGTCCTATGCCTGCTTCACTGACACGGAAACGGGTAAACCCAATGCCGCATTGGTAAGCAAGCAACCAATAATTGTTGGTATTTGGTATGGGTATCAATTCGAGCCCCTCGCCAAATTGATTGTAACTTATCACATAGTCTTGGCTTACAATTCCGCCCTGTCCTAAATTGAGAGACATATCAACAATGGTGTAATACAAATGAGAGCAGGTTTCGGCATTATAAATGACGTAATACCTATTTGGGTTGCCCGGAATGGGAGCTGTTACAACTTCGGTGGCTGATGAGCTTATAAGCATAGGTGCAGAAGGCATTAGGTTATTGGAGGCATTAAAAATGCCGGCTGAAGTGCAGTAAAAAAGTATGTTACCATTGTTATTTTCGGCGTGAGCTATACCCTCATAACTACCGGCTACCAAATTGGCAACGGTAGGAGTGGGTGGAGCAAAGTCAACCCTTGAGATCTTAGAAAAGCCATTTACCAACATATAACGCCCTGCATTGTTGACAGAGGGCACTTGTGCGTTTGCCGATGTGAAAAGGCAGCAAGCCCATAATAGGGAAAAACATAATAAGATGGCATAAAAGCAATAGTGTTTCATAAATGGGGATTTTAGCGTAAACGTTATATCATTTCTTAAAGACGTAAGATATGGGTTTAGGGTTGGTTAGAGATATGAAAAGTTGCTTTATTTTTTCAAATAATTTTTGGTTAAACCATACAGATTGGAACAGATAATATCTTATTACAAAACACAGACGACATAATCATCAAATTGACTACTTTAATTGGGTGGGTTATGGCAGTGTTAAACAGAACCAACCGCGTACAACTTAACCCCAAAATGGGGTAATTTTAAGTGTTGCTACGGTGCAAATATGAAGTAGGTAAAAAAACAGTACCTTTGTGCCGGTAACTGTGTTAAAAATTAGTTTATGCGCTTTGAAACCATCAATCCGGTCAATAATGAATTGGTAAAACGCTTTGCTGCCCACTCATGGCGACAGGTGCAGGGTATGTTAAAAAAATCGGAAACCGGGTTTGATATAAACCGCACCAGTACCTTAGCCATCAGGAGTAAACGAATGAAGGCTTTGGCAGAACTGCTGGAAAATAAAAAACTTTTTTGCGCACAGTTGATTACCCTTGAAATGGGTAAACCAATTAAAGAAGCCATAGCCGAAATAGAAAAATGTGCCCGTACCTGCCATTATTTTGCCGATAATGCCAAGTTTTTTCTTGCCGATGAGGTAATTACCACTTCTTACAGTTCCAGTATGGTGAGTTATATGCCACTTGGCGCTATACTGGCTATTATGCCCTGGAATTTTCCGTTTTGGCAGGTGTTTAGGTTTGCGGTGCCTGCTATTATGGCGGGTAATGTGGTTATACTGAAACATGCCCCCAATGTGCCCCAATGTGCCTTACTTATTGAAGATTTGTTTAAACAGGCTTCGTTTCCGGAGGGCATTTTGCAAACGTTGTTTTTAGACCATAACAAAATAAAATGGGTTATTGAAGACCCGCATATCACCGCCGTTACGCTTACCGGCAGCAATGCGGCAGGCTCTAAGGTTGCCGAAATAGCCGGCAGAAGCATTAAAAAAACCGTGCTGGAACTTGGCGGCAGCGACCCCTTTATTGTGCTGGAAGATGCCAACGTGAAAGAAGCCGCTAAGGTGGCGGTGGCTTCCCGAATGGTTAATTGCGGACAAAGTTGTATTGCCGCTAAACGCTTTATTGTAATGGAAACCGTTTTTAGCGATTTTGTGCGCGAATATGTGGATAATTTACTTCAACTAAATATGGGCGACCCTACCGACATTACCGTAGATATAGGACCCATGGCAAGGCAGGACTTAGCCGATAACTTAGAACGACAGGTGAAAGAATCAATGAAAATGGGCGCCGAAGCCTTAATTGGCGGCGGTAAACCACATGCTGCCGAAGGCGCATTTTTTAACCCTACCCTTTTGGTAAAAGTAAAACCGGGTATGCCGGTTTTTGACCAAGAGGTGTTTGGTCCGGTGGCTTCGGTTATTACCGCTAAAACGGTAAATGATGCTATTGAATTAGCCAACAAAACCAAATACGGCTTGGGCGCTTCGGTATGGACTACCGATACCGAAAAAGCGCTGCGCCTTGCCCGACAAATTCAGGCAGGAAGTGTGTTTATTAACGAAATGGTAGTTAGCCACCCCAGTTTACCTTTTGGCGGCATTAAACAATCGGGCTACGGAAGAGAACTTGCCCAAGCCGGTATCAGAGAGTTTACCAACATTAAAACTATGGTAGTGCGGTAAAACTCACCTGCCCTGCAATTGAAATAGGAAAGCAAGTTGCCATAACCCAATATGACACAATCATGAAAGGCTAATTTCAATTGACCGGCTTACCCACATGCCCTGCCATACATAAGACAGGAAAATTTACCATTCACCATTCACTATCTATAACGGACAAAATCTGTATCTTGCGCCTTTTATTATCCATACCATGAACATATTAGCACAATTCTCTCAAATTAGCACGCTTATTTTAGATGTTGATGGCGTTTTAACCAATAGTCAGGTACTTATAACCGAACAGGGGCATTTGCTCAGAAGCATGAGCGTTAGAGATGGTTACGCTATTGCCTGTGCCATAAAAGCCGGCTTACACATAGCCATTATTACCGGCGGAAAATCGGAAGGAACAACACAAAGACTGAAAAATTTGGGCATTACCGATATTTACACCAATGCCCGATATAAGCCCGATGCCTTTGAGGAATTGACCCTTACCTACAACCTAAACAAAGAAAATATCTTATATATGGGCGATGATATACCCGATATTGCCGTTATGCAGCAAGTAGGATTGCCCGCCTGTCCAACTGATGCAACGCCGGAGGTAAAAGCTATTTGCAAGTACATATCGCCCTACAAAGGAGGCGAAGGCTGTGTGCGCGATGTGATTGAAAAAATTTTGAAACTCAAAAACCAATGGGGGCATAATTATAGTTGGTAGTGGTTAGTGGTTAGTTTTTGGTAGATGGTAGATAGTAGTGGGTACTAAGAAAAAACAACTAATTTGCGCCTTTGCGTGAAACAAAATCGGAACGGTAGTTGTAAATCATAATTCATAACTCTTCACTTTTCACTCATAGCCGTGTTTGTTTTTTTATCTTTAATTCGCTGGGTAAACCTGTTATACATACTGCTAACGCTGTGCTTGCTGCGCTTTTTACTCATTGAACCCATTTACCAACTTGCAGGCTACCAACCCACTTTGAGGGTTGGCGGCTTTTTGGTTTTGGTGTTATCTGTTATGCTGGTGGCGGCAGCCGGTTATGTAATAAACGATTATTTTGACGTAGCAGCCGACCGCCTAAATAAACCCGATAAAACTTATGTGGGCAACCAAATAAGCGCTAACAATGCACTCAACCTGTATTACCTGCTCAATTCCGGAGGCATTTTAATGGGTTTTGCCATAGGCTGGTATGCCGGCAATTACAAAACAGGGTTTGTTCACCTTACCTCAGCCATATTGCTGTGGTTTTACAGCACCACTTTTAAGCGCCGGGCATTTATAGGCAATTTATTAGTATCGGGCTTAGTAGCTTTGAGCATTTACAGCATCGCCTTTTTTGATGCAGAGCTGTTGGCTTATATTGGTTACAGTGTTCGGGCTTTGCTAAAATCGGGCATAGAGAGCCTTACCGGTTTATCGGTATCTGCCCCGCAACTTACCACTTTTACCAATGCCCCGTTGTTTGGCGCTGTTATGTTATACATAAGCGGCTATGCGGGTTTTGCCTTTTTGCTGAACCTTATCAGAGAACTTGCCAAAGATTTGGAAGACATAGAAGGCGATGAAGAAGCCGGCTATAAAACCCTGCCCATAGTGGCGGGTATTCCGTTTACCAAACTCCTTGCCGCTGCCGTAGCGCTAATTACCATAAACTTTATTGCCAAGTTTCAGATAAACCATTTTATTACCGGTCAGGCGGGTGTGGCGGCTGCTACCCTGCTCTTAGTGCAAATACCACTGCTATATGTGGTGCATAAACTTTGGAAAGCCTCCGGTAAACAAGATTTTGCTGCGGTGAGTACGCTGGTAAAAGCGCTAATGCTGGTGGGGTTGCTTTACCTGCCTTACCTTAGAGCAAGTATGCAGTTTGTTGAGCCGCAAATGCAGCTTCCGCCGGGCATTGAAAGCATTACCTTTGACCTTGATACTACCCAAACCCAACAACCCGATACGGTAAATTATATTATTGACACCCAACAGGGTATAATTAGAGAGGATACTTCAGTAAATCAACCCAAACAACCGGCAGCATCGGGCAAAAAAAACGGTAATAAACCTATTGATGACGATTTATTAAAGTAATCTGCCACCAATTATTATCGGGCTGCCAAAACCGTAACCCATCTTACCCGTTTACCCACCATTAAACCATGCACCCTGTTTTACCCCATTTGCCTCCTCGCATCATACTTGCCTCACAATCGCCCCGAAGACAGCAAATGCTTACAGAGGCGGGTTTGCCGTTTGAGGTAATTACCCACCAAACAGACGAAAGCTACCCGCCAAACCTTTTACCGCCTCATATAGCCCAACACATAGCCTACCAAAAAGCGCTGGCAGTAGCCCCGCATTTACAAACCAATAACGACCTCATCATAAGCGCCGATACCATTGTGTGCATCAACAACCAACTGCTGGGAAAACCCGAATCGGAAGAAGAAGCTACCCGATTTTTGCAAATCCTGTCGGGCAGGGAGCATGAGGTTATTACCGGCGTTTGCCTTATGAACCGTTTATCTCATCGGGTTTTTCATGCATCTACCAAAGTGGCTTTTTTCAACTTTTCGGCAGAACAAATATCCTACTACGTTCAACATTTTAAACCCTACGATAAAGCCGGCGGTTACGCCATTCAGGAATGGATTGGGCTTACCGGTTTACAATACCTAAGCGGCTGCTATTTTAATGTGGTGGGGCTGCCCATGAGTAGGCTGCTCAATGAACTCCAAACTTTTCTATAGGCAAAATAACCCCGTTACCCCTCAAAACACGTATCTTTGCCGCTCTAATGTTTAAACAATAGTTTATTTTATTGGGTTAATTACGCTCAGTTTTTGCATCTATGGCACATGATTTACACTTAGACCCAGCCCAAAATGGTCATCAGCAGTTGTCTATAATTGTTAATGCTACCCATGACGATGACCGACCTATATTTTTAGCAGGCAATTTTAACGATTGGAATACCCACGATGAACGGTTTAAAATGGTAAAATTGGAACATGGCAAGTACCGGTTTACCTTTACCCCCGATACCCAACTGCCCGATACACTGGAATACAAATTTGTAAAAGGCGGCTGGCACAATGTAGAAACAGATAACTATGGTAATACAGCGCCCAACCGCCAAATACCTAAAACACAACAACTTGTAACCGACCACGTTTACCGGTTTCAACAAAATGGCATGGCTCATAACCCCCGGTTTTTGCCCATAAAAGAACTGCTTACCAATGGTAAAGACCTGCCCGGAATGCGCAGAAAACGAAATGTTTGGGCGCTGCTGCCCTATAACTACTACCAAACCAACCGCAGCTATCCGGTACTTTACCTACACGATGCCCAAAATTTGTTTGACGATAACGCCCCTTTTGGCAACTGGGCTATTGACCGCAAACTTGCCGTACTTGCCGAACAAGGTATGGGCGATGTTATTATTATAGCCATTGACCACGCCGGCAATAAACGCATTACCGATTTTTCTATTACCCCGCAAGTAGGCAGCCACCACGAGGGCAGAAAATACGTAAAAATGATTTCGGAAAAACTGAAACCCTACGTAGATGCCCGATTGCGCACCCTGCCACAACGTGAGCATACCGGCATTGGCGGCAGTTCGCTGGGTGGGTTGGTAAGTATTTATGCCGGTTTTACCTACCCGCAAACATACAGCAAACTCCTCATCTTTTCGCCCTCGCTTTGGATGAACCCGCACATTCACTTTGAAGCCATTCACTTTACCGAAGTACTCCAAAGCAAAATTTACCTGTATGCCGGCGGCGCCGAAAGCGTAAACATGCTACCCAATATATATCACCTCAAAGACACGCTCGAAAAACAAGGCGTAGCACAAAAAAAACTCCATTTTAGGCTCAGTATTGACCCCAATGGTAAACACAATGAACACTTTTGGGGCGAAGAGTTCCCCAAAGCCGTTGAATGGCTGTATTTTAAGTAACTGCCCTGCTGCCGCTTTTTTGCAACAGGTTATGCCCGGTGTTTACCTACTTTACCTTTGACTTTTTTTACCTCTTACCTACCATAACATGAACTTTACTTTTTTAAACAAAATGGGCGCTTGCCCGCCGGCGCTAATTATTCCGCTCTATAAAAACAACAACCTGCCTGCCGCACTTCAAAAAGTGGCTGCCTTGTGCGGCATAGATGCCCAACTGCTCCAACAAGATTTTAAAGCCGAACCCAAAGAAATGCAACGCATTTTGGCGGCAAACCGAAGAAAACCCGATGTAAAACAGGTTTTTCTGCTGGGATTAGGCAACCCAAAAAGCCTGAGCGATATAACCGATGCTTTCCGAAGTTTTTCGTTTAGGTTAAAAACTAAACTCCCCGATACCATTGGCATTGACCTGCTCATTGCTAATATAGACCGAAAAAACGAAACGGTTAATGCCCTGGCAGAAGCGGCTGCCAACGGGCTGCTGCTGGGTACTTATGATATAGGTTTATATAAAACAGACGAAAAAAAACTGCACCCGCTTAACTCCACCAATGCTGCCGTTCAGTTTTATGCACCGGCACAGTTTGCCCAAATCATTACCCGTGCCACCCAAAAAGGCGCTGCCATAGCCCAAACCCAACTCCGCATGTTTGATTTGGTAAATGGCTCCAGCTCTATTGTAACCCCCGAAAAAATAGGCGAGTGGGCTACTGAATCGGGCAAAGAAAATGGGTTTAAAGTAACCGTTTTCCACAAGGCACAAATTGAAGAACTGGGCATGAACGCCCTGTTAGGGGTAAACCGAGGCAGCGAACTGCCGCCTACCTTTACCGTAATGGAATACCTGCCACAGCAATTACCGGCTAATACCACCCTGCCCAAAATAGGACTGATAGGCAAGGGCGTTACCTTTGATACCGGTGGTCTTAACATTAAGCTCATGAGCATGCAATTTATGAAAAGCGATATGGGAGGCGCTGCCGCCGTATTGGGCGCAATGGAACTGGCTGCAAAATTGCAATTGCCCGTGCATCTTATAGGCGTAATACCGGCTACCGATAACTGTGTGGACGCTAAATCTATTAAACCCGGCGATGTAATAGGCTCTTACAGCGGTAAAACCATAGAAGTAGATAATACCGATGCGGAGGGCAGGCTCATTTTAGCCGATGGCATCTGCTACCTAAACCGCACCTATCAGCCCGATGTTATGATAGACCTTGCCACCCTAACCGGAAGTTGTTTTGCAACCTTTGGCAGTAAAGTTGCCGGCTTATTCAGCAATAACGATGCCTTAGCCCGCCAAATTTACCAACAAGGACTAAAAACAGGAGAATTGGTTTGGCAAATGCCTATTTGGGATATTTACGGTAAAATGATTCAGTCCGATATTGCCGATATTAAAAACAACCACCAGCCACCGGTAGCCGGCGCTATTGCCGCCGCTAAGTTCTTAGAGTTTTTTACCGAAAAACACCCCGCTTGGGCGCATTTAGATATTGCCGGCACTGCCTTTGGCGATTCGGAATACAGCGCCACTAAAAGCGGCACTGCCTTTGGTGTGCGTTTGCTGGTGGCTTATTTAGAAAATTGCGGTAAGTAAGCCCTTAACTTAGCTCATTAGCTTTTTCTGCTAACCACAGTTGGTTGTAAGCAAAAGGCTGTTGGCTCAACTGGGTTTGAATAACCGCTAATTTATCCTGACCGGTTCGGTTTTTAATTCTGAACAATTTAACCACCAACCGGATAAAATTGCGGTAGCGTTCTTTAAAATCATCGGTAAGCGATTGATTGTTTAACAGAAAATGCCTGAAAGTATCTATTTGGGCGGTAAAAGCGGTTTCGTCGTTCAGCTCATAAAACACCTGAATCAGCAGGCATTTGTGGTGAATTTTGCGCGAAATAAGGTCAAAATTCGTAATTTGCAAGTAGTGAAGTGTTTGCGGGTAGTCTTTCAGCTCAAAAAAATACCTTGCCTTGCAAAACGAAACGGTGCTTTCCCTAACATCGGGCGGAAGGCAATTTTGGTATTGTTCCATAAATACCAATGCCTGGGCATAACTGCGCATTTTGAGCAGGTTAATAACCATGTTCTCAAAAAAGGTAATAGACAAATGCGGCAAGGGGTTATTGCCGGCAACAAAACGGGTTAAGTACAGGTTTTTAATATCTATGTGCTCCTGTGGCGAAATCTGCACCATTTGCTGCCCCATTTGAAAATTGATAAGCGAAATGAGCAGCATTTTTTGGTATTCATCGGGAATTTGGTTCAGTTGTTCGGGCGTAAGGTATTGTTTCAGCCCTTCGTAGTACTGCACTTCACCCGTGTTTTGCATTTGGTAGGTTTGGTAAATAATATCCACCAGCGGATACTTGGTGCAATAGGGTTTCAGCAGCCGGTACAACTGCTCAATCAAACTGTTGTTGGTAGGCAGTGGGTGGGCTTTTTGCACCACGCTGTAAAAAGAGTAAAAACCGGTAATGTTTAGCATAAACTCGGCGCTGTAAGAGTGCAAGGGTGCAAGTATAACATCGGGGTTAAACGTATTGCGCATACTTGCATTCATCAATCCCATTTTGGTAACATCGAGCCAGCGTTTGCAAAAAAGGTAATGTTCGTTAGCTTGTTGCGATTGCTCTATATCTGCCTCCACTTTGGTAAGCGCTGTTTGCGCCACCTCGCGCAGTTGTCTGTTTACCATCTCTTCCGTCCATAGCAGTTGTTCCCAATGCCGAGTATTTTGCAAATTAACAAAAGCCAAAAACCGGCGCAGCACCCCCAGCAATTGCGACATCAGATTGCGCATTTGTTGGTCGTTATAAGGCTGTTTTACGTACATTTTTTTAAATATAACTTCCTTATGCACTTTGCCCTCCTCAAAATTGGGGTGCATTTTTTTTAAGAGCAAAAACAACTCTGTTACTTTTTCATGCTTATTGTAAATAGGCGATTGGACAAAATCGGTACATAACCGCATTTCTTTTTCCGATAAACTTTGCAGGATACTGAGTATGGGGCTTCCGTACATTTTAAACAGGTTAAAATACTAAAAGTCTTTAAAAACAAGGCTTGCAGCATTGATTTATGCACAAGATACGTCCTTTTTTTTAAACAGTCGCATTATCGTTTCTTTGCCCAATTGAGCATATTGGGGGTTCTTTGCACCGTTAATCAACACAAACACTCCCCTTACCCCCGAAAACGCTTGATAGCAAATCTATGAAAACCTTACTTACCATTTTTGAGATTACCCATACCATAATGCTGCTGTTTGTTTGCAGCCTGCCCGTTTTTAGCCAGTCGCCTCAGTTGTTAAATTATCAGGCTGTGGTCAGAAACACATCGGGCGAACCGCTTCTTAACCAAACAGTTTGGTTAAAATTATCCATCAGGCAAAATACCGTTTCGGGTGCCGAAATTTACAAGGAACAGCATCAGGTTACCACCTCTGCAACGGGTTTAGTACAACTGCAAATAGGAAACGGCATACCCCTATCGGGCAATTTTACCGACATTGACTGGGCAAACAGCTCACCCAAATACATGGCGGTAGAACTTGACCCCGATGCCTCCGGTTTGCTTCCGTTTACCGATTTGGGCGGACAGCAACTTGTAAGTGTACCCTTTGCTCTGTTTGCCAATAATACGGGTAAATTGCAAGGTTACCCGATTGCCAACACCGCACCCAACATAGGTCAGGCGCTAAAATGGAACGGCACAGTTTGGCTGCCCGATGCCGATAATGCCGGTACAACTTACACCGCCGGTACAGGCATTTCTATTACAGGCAACACCATTGCCAACTCAGGCGACACTAACCCTGCCGATGACATTACCAATACCACCCCCGCAGGCGGTAGCGTTACCGGCATTTTCAGCAATTTGCAAATTGCACCCAATGCCATTGGCAGCACACAAATAACCGATGGCAGCATACAAGCTGTTGATTTAGCCACCGGGGTTATTCCTACTGCCTTGTTACCAACGGGCAATGCCGCCGGCGACTTATCGGGCAATTATCCTAATCCAACAGTAGCCCAATTGCAAGGTTACCCGATTGCCAACACCGCACCCAACATAGGTCAGGCGCTAAAATGGAACGGCACAGTTTGGCTGCCCGATGCCGATAATGCCGGTACAACTTACACCGCCGGTACAGGCATTTCTATTACAGGCAACACCATTGCCAACTCAGGCGACACTAACCCTGCCGATGACATTACCAATACCACCCCCGCAGGCGGCAGCGTTACCGGTATTTTCAGCAATTTGCAAATTGCACCCAACGCCATTGGCAGCGCACAAATAACCGATGGCAGCATACAGGCTGTTGATTTAGCCACCGGGGTTATTACGCCTGCATGGAATTTATCGGGCAATACGGGCACTAACGCCGCTACGCATTTTATTGGCACTACCGATAATAAACCATTGGTGCTGAAAACCAACAATGTACTATCGGGAAAAATAGACCCCGTTACCAAAAGCATCGCCATAGGGCAAAATGCACTGGAAACCAACACCAACGGAAACAGTAATGTGGCTTTGGGCATAAGCGCATTAAAAAACAACAACAACCGGAGTAACTTGGTGGCAGTGGGCGACAGTGCATTGTTTAATAACAGCATAGGAGCATCATTTTCGGTTCAAGCTGCACAAAACACCGGCATCGGGTCAAAGGCTTTGTTTGCCAACACATCAGGCTACAACAATACAGCGCTGGGCTTCCAATGTATGTATGCCAATGTTTGGGGAGATAATAATACTGCCTGCGGCAATGCTGCCATGGTTAATAACACAGGTGGTTCTTACAATACCGGAGTGGGCTCAGAAGCCCTGCGCAACAATACAACAGGCGAAGAAAATACAGCCATAGGCAGCTCTGCTCTTGGCTCTACCACCACCGGCAATAGAAATGCAGCGCTTGGTACCGATGCCTTATACGGCAATACCATAGGCACAGAAAACACCGCCGTAGGTGTGCGCACTATGTATGCAAACAGCGGGGGCGATTATAACACCGCCGTAGGGCGTTATGCCATGTATGTAAATAACAACGCAGATTACAACAGCGCTTTGGGCTGGAAAGCATTATTTAACAATACCGCAAGCAGCAACACTGCCATGGGAGCTATGGCATTGCACAATAACACAACCGGAAACAGTAATGTGGCTATTGGAATAGGCGCTCTGTATAACAACACCACAAGAAAAAATCTGGTAGCTATTGGCGATAGCGCTCTTTATAATAATGGAATCGGCGCTTCGGGCTTCTCACAAGCCGGCAGCAATACAGCCGTGGGCTCTAAGGCGTTGTTTGCCAATACCACAGGGTATAACAATACAGCTTTGGGAAGCAGAGCCCTACAAAACAACACTACCGGTATTGGAAATACGGCATTAGGCCTTTTTGCCCTGCAAAACAATATAGGTGGGGCAAACAATACTGCCGGTGGAGTAGGTGCCATGAACAACAACACAAGCGGTATTGCCAATGCTGCTTGGGGTTTTCAGGCATTGGCAACAAATACTATAGGCGCTTATAATACCGCTATTGGAAGCTATGCTTTAGAGTATAACTCAACAGCTTCTAACCTTACCGCTGTTGGATATAGCGCCTTGAATGCCAACACTACCGGCAGCAACAATACCGCCATTGGAGCAAACACCCTAACCACTACTACTACCGGATTTGGCAACACCGCAGCAGGTAACAATGCCGCACTTTATAATACAACCGGCAACAACAATACTGCATTGGGAACAGAGGCATTGTATTTTAACACTATAGGATCAGACAATGTAGCATTAGGCAACGATGCACTCTACAATAATACAAACGGTATGCGCAATGTGGCTATAGGTTCGCTTGCACAATTAAACAATGCAACGGGCGTAGATAATGTTGCAGTAGGTTATCAGACTTTGTTGGCTAACGTATCGGGAAATAACAATACGGGTATTGGCAGAAACGCCTATTTTACCCTATCTGCCTTATCAAACACTACCAGTTTGGGCTATAACTCGGGCGGCATAAACAATACCGGCAATAGGATTGAAATAGGCAATACCAGCGTGTTGTGGATAGGCGGACAGGTAAACTGGAGTACTTTTAGCGATGCCCGAATTAAAGATAATGTGCAAGATAATGTGCCCGGACTTGCCTTTATTACCAAACTCCGCCCCGTTACCTACCAACTCAACATTCACCGCCAAAACCAAATGATTGCAAAACCCGATTCGGCTGTGTGGGAGGGTAAATACGATATTGAAAACCTGACCATGACCGGCTTTTTGGCTCAGGAAGTGGAGCAGGCTGCCCAATTGGCAGGTTATGATTTTAGCGGTATTGAAAAACCGGCCGATGAGTATGGTTTATACTCGCTTAGGTATGCCGAGTTTGTAGCGCCTTTGGTGAAAGCTGTGCAGGAACAACAACAAATTATTGCCAACCAAGCCGAAAGCATTAAACAACTGCAAGCCGAAATGCAACAACTAAAAGCAATTATACTGAAACAAACAGGAAACGAGGAAAAGTAAAATAACCCTAACCTTCTGCTCATACATTAACCATTTACATACAAAACTCAACTTTCTTTTTTTATGCAAACCGTACCCGTTAACATTGCAAACACACTTGCCCGATTAGCCGAAAATTACGTATTAGTAAAAGTGGACTGTCCGGAAGGGCATATTGATTTTACCTCAAACGACTACCTTGGGGTGGTAAAAAACCGAATTGGAGAAGAGCCCGATGCCTACCAAGACCTGCCTCATGGCGCTACCAGTGTGCGCTTGCTTACCGGCACGCACCCCATTCACTTAGCATTTGAAAAATGGTGCGCCAATTTTTACGAAGGCGAAGCCGCCATGCTTTTTGGTTCGGGCTTTTCTGCCAACTTAGGCGTTATTGAAGCCGTAGCACAACGCGGCGACGTTATTTTGTATGACAAACTCATTCATGCCTCCCTGCGCGATGGCGTAAGACTATCGCTGGCGCGAAACTTCTCTTTTGAACATAACGATTTTACCGACCTCCGCAACAAGCTCATGCGCCTAAAACCCGAAAAAGGAGGCGATGTTTTTGTTATTGTAGAATCGCTCTACTCTATGGACGGCGACCTTACCGACATGGTATCTCTTACCAACCTATGCGAAGAATTTGGCGCTTACCTTATAGTGGACGAAGCTCACAGCACCGGCGTTTATGGCGAACAAGGTAAAGGCTGGTGCCACGAACAAGGCGTACACCACCGCATTTTTGCCCGAATTTACACCTTTGGCAAAGGGATAGGCAGAAAAGGTGCAGTGGTGGTAACATCGGAAGCGGTGAATCGGTTTTTGGTAAACCGATGTCATACCTTTATTTACAGCACCGCTTTTTCCCCATCAGAAGTAAGCCGCATTTGGGCAGCCTTACAAGCTACTGCTTTTATGGACAAGGCACGGAAGCGCTTGTTTGAACTGTCTGATTTTGCCAATCATTGGTTTGCAAAAATACCGGGCGTTTGCTTTGAGCCAAACAACAGTCCGCTCAAACCCATTTTTATAGGCGGCAGCTCAGTAGCTGTTACCAATAAATTAGTGCAGATACTAAAACAAGAAGGCATCATTGCCCGAATTGTGCTATCGCCCGTAGTGCCTCCCGGCACTGAGCGCATACGCATAGCCTTGCACAGCTACAATACCGAAGCCGAAATTTTGCAAGTTTACCACATTCTCACCCAACCCCAAATACAGCAGTTGCTGCACGCCTCTACTCCCCTGCCGTTTGTTGAAACTGTTTGCGAAACGGTATAACAAACAGGCCGGTTACAAATGCGCCAAGTTGACAAACTCCCTAAACCGCACAAACCTAAACACAGCTATTTTGGTGCCATCGGGTTTGTCTATGGTATTGCGCTCGGTGGTAGATGCCACGCACGGAATACCTATGCGCTGCAATTTGGCTACCAAACTAAAACAAAAGGTAAGCTCGCCCATAAGGTGTACCGCCATAGGGTTGAGCTGCCTTACTTTAATGATATATTCTTCTACCAGTTGTTCCACCTCGTCGGTAGTACAAGTAGGGGGTATTTGCGGAAAGGGCATATCCTGCACACTGCCATACTGCCGGCAGGTGGCATCTATTTGTTCAGCGCTCCAGTTGGCGGAGGGGTGATTGGAGAGGTTTAGGAGCATGGGGGGGGTATATTAAACTATAAGAAAATAACAAAGAAAAGGTATTATACTATATTCAAAAATGCTTTTACGCTATTTAAACTCTGCCGTAATTTTGACTCAAATAACCGATACTTGCGAGCACCTATTTCAGCGCCGCCATGATTGATGTCGTTTCTATACGCCTTTAAGGCATTGTAGGCAGGCTCTAAGCCCATAAAAGAAGGATGGGCATGAATGGTTTTGATTATGGCAGGGTTAACATTTAGCCACTTTTTTTCGGGTAAAGGGTAGCAATTCATGGCATCGGCAATCAGTTTCCTATTGGCTTGATACACCTGCTTATTGTAGCCTGTTTGGGTGCAAATATAACTGATAATGGTTTCCTGCAACAAGGTAATGCCTTGCTGGATAAGGTTATGGTTTAAGCACCACTCCGCCGCATAAAAACCATTTACCACATTGGGCTGGGTAAATTTGCTCAACTCCTTTTGCAGTTTGCCCAATACGCGTTTCATGGCTTCACTCTCTACCCGATTTTCAATGTTATTCAACTCGGCAACCAAATTGCTGAATAGTTGGGCATTTTCTAATTCTGCTCCTCTCACGGTAGAAAAAGCGCCGCCTATCTTTGCCAAAATAGCCGATAAGTTGCTAAACCCTTGCCTTTCGGATAATTTGGCAAGTTGCCGGGTATTGCCGTGATAAATAAAATCGTTAGCGGCTATTGTCCACTCCTGCAACCTGACCATTTCGGTTAGGTAAAGAATGGGCGCTATGCGGTCTGCCGGATTAGGATACTGTTGCTGAATAGCAAAAGCAGAACCCAATGCTTCAAAAGCGCCATACATGACCGAATCAATAACCACATCGTTCAGCAAAAAAGAAGCATAATTTACCAATACCGAACCAAACATAGGTATAGACCGAAAGGCATTGGTAATATCTAAATGCACGTGGTCGCCGTTGGTTAAAACATCGTAGATATTGCTGAAAATGAGTTGGTTGTCTTTATCGGTAAACCCTTCGGGAATGGTTTTATCCACCACTTGACAACAAAGGTTTAATTTTTGCAATTTAGCTCCAAGTCCTTCTTGGTCAGTGGGGTCATCTTTGTAATTAGCGCCCTCCCAGTTAGTAACCCTTGACCCTCTTTCGCCTTCAGTCATAAAAATATAAATGCAATCATGGGCGCTCCAGTTGGCACACAAATTTGCGCAAATTGCTTCCTGCACAAACCGCACTACCTCAGATGTTTTATCGGGAAACCGATACCGGCATTTCAGGTATTTGTTGTTGCCCAAAAAGGTGATAAGGACGTTTCGGGTTGGGGGCATGGGTAGTACTTTAAGTGTTCAAGAAACAGAATTTTTCCACCAACTTTCATCTATCTCTTCAGCCGGTGTGTTTAAGGAAGCATTTCAATTCCCTTTAAATTTTTTAACTAACCCAAAAACATTTTTCCTAACTTTAAAGTTCAACCAGTATATAGAACGCTTGCACACAACTCGTTATCTTAAAGGGGGGTAGGCACACCTTTCCCGTGCGTACTGTAGGTTAGTTGGGGTTGGTAGATGGCATTGCAATAAAATGGGCTGGCAGGTTTGTACCTTAGTTTTATAGTTTTGGATTTTTAAATTCGTTTTCAATTAAGCGTTTTTCGCGTTCCAATTCGGCAATTAACTCCGCTTCAGTAGGCAAACATAAAATATACTTTGACGCAAATAACTGCTTATTTTCGGTTAAAACTGAATACTTCACAATTGTTTGGTCTTTATGTGTGCAAAGGATTAGACCAATTGTGGGGTTATCATCTGCATTTTTGTATTTATCCTCATACAGGCGCACATACATATCCATCTGCCCGATGTCTTGATGCGTGAGTTCACCTACTTTGAGGTCTATAAGTACAAAACATTTTAGTATGTAGTTGTAAAAAACCAAGTCAAGGTAAAAATGCTTGCTTTCGGTGCTGATGCGTTTTTGCCTGCCAACAAAGGCAAAACCTTTACCCAACTCTAACAAAAACTCATTGAGTTTGTCAATCAAAGCCTGCTCTAACTCGCTTTCCAAATAAGTTTTGTTGTCTTTGATTTGTAGAAATTCCAAAACATAGGGGTCTTTTAAAAATTCATCGGGCTGTAAACCTCCGGTTTTTTCCTGCATTTCTGCGCTTACTGCGTCTCGGTTTTGAGAAGAAAGCAAGCGCTCATAATAAAGCGATTTAATTTGCCGGTCTAAAACCCTTGTACTCCAACCACAAGCAATGGTTTCTTGCATATAAAACTCCCTTGCTTTTGGGTTTTCTACGTTGAGTAGGCAACGATAGTGCGTCCAACTTAATTCGTGACGCAGTGCGTCACGAATTGGAAAAAGAAGATAAAAGTTCTTCATTCTTAGCAAATTGCTCCGGTCAAAGCCACCGCCAAACTCCTCTTTGAGCTTGAGCGCCAACTGTTGCAGTTGTTGTTTTCCATACTCGGCTCTACTTTTTCCTTGCTGCTCATCTTCTACAATGTAACGTCCTATCTGCCAATAGGCTTCCAGCATTGCCACATTGACTGTGGTAATTACTTTTTGCCTTGCCTCTAATATAGTGAGGCGGATATTATGGTAGAGAGTTTGCATAGAGTTTAAAAATTCAACTAAGCGAGCAATTGGTAGAGTACGCTACAATAAAAGTGAGTTTAGGATTCTTTCCAGTAGCCTTAGCTGATGGAGGGTTTTGGTCTGCCTATGTGGTTAGCAAATTTTTTCTTGGCGCAGAGATTAAACCAAAGCAACAACAGTTTAAAACGGCAGCGAGTCGGGTTCATCATCATCATCGCCAAAAGATTGCAATTTATTGGGGTCAAAGTTGCCGTTTTCATCTAATAAATCGGGGTTAATCCATGCGCCGTTGGGCTGTAGCCCCTTTTTCCAATGCTCCTCCTGTTCCGGCGTCATTTGCACAGAGTATTTTTCCCTTTCCGCTATCAAATCTTTGCAGGTACAATACTCCAAACCCCACGGACATTGTTCGGGGATATAATGGCAAAACTCTAAGTGCAAGCGCCCTGTAGATGTATAACTTACCGGGTGTTCTATCCAGTAGTTGCGAAATGCGCGGTACAACAATTTAGCGGGTACATCATCGGGGAAATCGGCAAGTATATTAAATGCCTGCCAAAGTTCCAGAATGGCATGGCAAAGGCTTTCGGCTTGTTCGTTGGTTAGTTGCTCAACAGGCGGCAGCGCATTTGGCGATATACCAAACAGCTCCTCCATTGGTTGCGCATCGCCCATTTCCCACTCTATAATATAGTCTAAGTCTCCTTCGTATTTAGGGTGGGCAGCGGGGTGGTTTGGGTAGAGCAAGGCATAGTCTTTTGGCGGCGGCAGGTTGTTTTGCGCGGCTTTAAGGTCGTGGAGGAGCTGGGTGATGTAGGATTGCATAGC
>ERZ761610.421-NODE-421-length-34444-cov-122.547995_pt1 | contig 34444 bp, 32 predicted proteins | sample MGYA00512164_ERZ761610 | MGnify/ENA primary metagenome ERZ761610 (study PRJEB28899, sample SAMN02850038) | bioreactor sludge metagenome | biome: EBPR Sludge; feature: EBPR Bioreactor; material: flocular biomat | place: Australia: Thorneside Wastwater Treatment...
GCGCCTTTGCGCCTTTGCGTGAAACAAAATCGGGTTAGTAGTGGTTAGTAGGCATTAAGAAAAAACAACCAATTAGCGCCTTTGCGTCTTTGCGCCTTTGCGTGAAACAAAATCGGGTTAGTAGAGAGTAGTAGGTATTCGGTAGTGAAAAATGGGTTACTCATAATTCATAACTCATAATTCATAATTCATAACTCATAACCCATAACCCATAACTCATAACTCCTAACTCATAACTCCTAACTCATAATTCATAATTCCCCATTTTTGCATCTTTTGGCTATTATTATGACCACTTTGTTTAAATTACTTGTTTTTACGGCTAAAGGCTTTTTTGCTCTTGTTCTGTCATTAGTGTTTATAGCTCTTTTGCTGGCACAACTACAATACATACAAAGCCAAAGATTTACCTTTTTACCCCCCAAACCTTTTAGCGGCGATTCGCTGTATAACCCATACGCCGGCATAGATACCGCATGGCAAAAAGCCAATTTTCATGCCCATGCCCGCGCCTGGGGCGGCTTTACCGATGGTAAACACAACTCTACCCAAGACCTCATAAAAACATACCAAAACATGGATTATCGGGTTATTGCTGTGTCTGACTATCACAGCATTAACCCCCAGCAAGATACCGCCTCGGCTGCCTTTGTGCCCGTTTATGAGCATGGCTACAACCTTTTTAAAGCGCATAGGTTGGCTATGGGAAGCAAGCTGGTTTCTTTTTACGACATTACCTTTTTTCCTAACCTGCATGACAAACAATACATTATTAACCGCCTTAAACAAACCTCGCCCTACCTTACCATTGCCCACCCAAAATTTGGAGGCGGACATACTTTTGCCGACCTGGCGCACCTTTCGGGTTATGAGTGCATTGAGGTGCTTAACCACTACCGCCGCTCCGATGTATATTGGGATAGCGCCCTTACTGCCGGTAAACCGGTGTGGATTGTGGGAAACGATGATAACCACAACATTAAAAAACCCGATGAAACGGGCGTTAAGTGGACTATGATTGCCGCCAATTCTAACCACGCCCATACTATCCTTAAAAATCTTACCACCGGCAAAGCCTACGGCGTAGAGGGTAAAAACGGCACAAACGACAACCTCCTCAAAAGCCTTACCGTAAACCAACTTACCTTGCAGGTGCAACTGCTAAACCCGGCTGCCGAAATTGCCTTTATAGGGCATAATGGCAAAACCAAAGCTACTTTTACCCAAACCGATAAGGCACAATACACTTTTTTGCCCGATGACACCTACATACGAACCGTAATTACCACCCCAACAACCAAAATGTACCTTAATCCTGTACTACGGTATGATGGTAAAAACCCGCCAAAAAACACCCTTACCGCTCACTATAACCCCATACATACCTGGTTTATGCGGCTGCGCGTATTGGTTACGGCGCTGGCGCTTGTGTGGTTATACCGCCGACTTATGCGCCTTATTTGAAGGGGTTAGTGGTTAGTAGGTAATGTGTAACTCATAACCAACTTCACCTTTTCTTTGCGCCTTTGCGAGAAACAAAATCGGAATGGTATTTTGTAATTCATAACAGTACACACACTAAGTCCGTGCGTTTCTACATTTTTCACTCATCACTTTTCACATAAGCCACCCCCCACTCTATGGTATAAACCACAGCCTCTTGCAGCATGGGCAGGGGTAACGAGGCATAAGCCTTGCGCTCCTGCATACAAGCCTGTGCGGCAGCCTCAGTATGTAGCGGCAGGTGCATAAACAGCGCTCTGCTATGCCGCAAATAGCTGCACCAGTGCAACGATTGAAAATAAAGCATATTGCATAAATAGCTGCCGGCATAGTACGAGGCAACAGCGGGCAGTTGCCTATGGCTAAGGGCAGTTGCCAGTTCTTCTACCGGAAGGGCGGTAAAGTAGGCATCGGGAGCCTGTGCAATAAGGGTAAAACTGCCGGTATTTTGGCGGTCGTATCCTATGTTAAAAGCGGCTTTTTCGGGCTGTATTACGCCACTTCCACCTGCCAACCCCAAGTTTAGTATAAAATGCGGCTTTACCGATTGTAACACCCTTTGGTAATAGGCAGGAACAGTACGAAAATTTACCGGCAATACGCAGCAGTAAACCGCCACGCCCGATAAACCGGCATTAAACTGCTCCACAATAGTTTGGGTAGGATTGCTCCTAAACTCGCCAAACGGGGTAAAACCTGTAAGTAATACACGGTACATTACTTGGGTGCGGTAAGGGTAAAGCCGGCATATACACCCATTATGCAAAACATCAAATTGCATACTACATTTAACAAGGCATATAGGGGCTGACCCGTTTTAATAAAATAAAAGGTTTCAAAACTGAACGTAGAAAAGGTGCTAAACCCACCACAAAAACCAACCGCTATAAATACGCGCCACGATGGGGGTATATCTGTACCGCCACTGAATAAACCTACTACCAAACCCAAAATAAAACTGCTCGCAATATTGGCAGCAATGGTACCTAATGGTAAAATGGTTAAAGTAGTGGCATTGTATTGCGAAAGCAGAAACCTTGCCATACTACCCAATCCGCCCCCTGCAAATACTAAAATATAATCGGTCATAATAAGGTTGGTAAGTGGTTATTTGGTTTTCTTTCGGTTTTTTTTGCCATATCTGTATGCGGCTTGTAGGGTTACAAACAACGCTATCCAGTATAAAATGGCTGCAACGGGCAGGTAATAGGGGTCAATAACCCATTTTTTTACCACACCCACCGATACAACGAGCGACAACGCAGCAATAACTGCAAAAGTAAGGGCTACCCCTCGGTCAGACAAGCCACAGTAGGCAAGGTGGTGCGTGGTATGGTCGCGTCCGCCCACAAAAGGCGATTGTTTTCGGGCAATGCGGTATAAAAAAACGGTAGTGGTATCAATAATGGGCAGGGCAAACACCACTGCAGGCAGTACAAACTGGGGTAAATAAAAACCGGTATTGCCCGCCGGTTTAAATTGCCAGATGAATAAAATACCGGCAAAAGACAACAAGGAACCCAAAAACTGACTGCCCGAATCGCCCATATACATTTTAGATGGATACCAGTTAAAAAACAAAAACCCGATTAGGGCAGCCATTACGCCTACAAACACAATGGCATAAAAGCCGGTAAACACGCCGGTAAGATGCAAAATACCCATAGCACAAAACAAAATGCCCAAGGCAGCTATGGCAGCTATGCCGTCCATATTATCCAGCATGTTAATGGCGTTCATAATACCCACTACCCATACGGTGGTAAAAAGGGCATTGGCAACAAAGGTGCTAAACACGTTTATATATACGCCCATGCTTATCATAAGAACGGCACAAGCAATCTGACCCATAAATTTAAACAAGGGGGCAATGCGGAAAGAATCGTCAATTAACCCCACAATAAACCCGATGGTAACGCTGCCTAATAGCGCAAACAACTGGCGGGGTGGCAGTTCGGCATCTTTAAAGGGCAACAGGTAATAAGAGCTTACCGACAAAAGAAACACCACAAACAAAGATAACCCGCCTATGGTGGGTTTGGTTTGCGATGCCCAGCGCACTAAATTATCGTGTCCGTTATTATTAGGTGTATGTAGTTTGTTGTTGCCTATATTTTTTACCGAGCGCAGCAGCAGGTAATTTACCATAGCTGCAAATACAGTGGCAATAATGCCATACACACCATAAACCATTAGGGGTAAGCTGTATAATTCAGACTGCATGGAAGGCTGCTGCTGCTGCGTAGCCTGTAATAAAGGCTTGGCAAGGAGGTTATAAAGATAGGGTTAAGCGGTTATTTGTGGGCAAAACTACTCATAGCTGCCGATGTGGTAAGGTTAGCCACCGATGCCATAGCCGGTGCAAGTTTAGCGGCAGGCTGGGGTAGTGTGGGGAGGTGTATGCGGGTAGGGGCGTGTTTCCAGAGCAGTTTGCTGTAAAGTTCGTCCATATCATTAACCAAGCGCGTAAAATGGTATTTTCGGGCTACAAAATGGTGTCCGTTTTTACCCAATTTTAGCCGGAGCGTTTCGTTTTCGGTTAGTTTGAGTAATTGCCGGGCAAAGGGCTCTGCTTGTGCGCTGGGCGCTAACAGGGCAGTTTTGTTGGGCAATACCACATCGCACACGCCGCCTACATTGGTTGTAACAATGGGTTTATTGGCAGCCTGAGCCTCTATAAGACTCACCGGTGTGCCTTCATTAAGCGATGAAAGCGCTACAATATCAATGCCGGCATACACTTCATCTACATTTTTTATCCACGAGGTAAAGGTAAGCGGGGCAGCGGGGTTAAAATGAGGCGTATCGGGCAGGTTAAAAGGAATGTTTAGTTGTTGAGCCATTTGTATAAGGGCGGGCATTTCTTCGCCATCGCCCACTATAAAGGCTTTAACCTTTTTTTCGGTTTGGCTCAGCACCGTTTGGAGGGCATTTAAAAACAGGGTATGGTTTTTTACCTGCACCAATCTGCCTACTATACCAATGGCAATTTCGTCATCGGCAAGGTGGTATTTTTGTCTGAAAGCGGTTCGTTTATCGGGTTGGTTGGTCTGAAAACGGGTAAGGTCAAAACCCAGTGGCACTATGGCTATATGTTGGCTGGGGCAAATTTGGTAAACATCGCTCAGTTCTTGCTGCTGCAATTGGCTAATGGCTATAATTTTGCTGCTTGCTTTGGCTAAACGGCGCTCAATTTCTATATACATACGGGTTTTGAGCGGACCAAAATAGGAGTGAAAAACGTGCCCGTGAAAAGTGTGTACTATTACCGGCACACCACATTCTATGGCGGCTAATCTGCCCAATGCGCCGGCTTTAGCGGCGTGGGTATGCACTACATCGGGCTTAAATTCTTTGATTATCTTTTTTAACCGCAGGTAAGCGGGCAGGTCTTTTACAGGGTTAATAGACCGGAACATGTTTTCAATATACAGCGGCTCTATACCTAACTCATTTAGGATAAACTCTGAGCTGGCTTCTGCCTCCTCTTTCATACCGGCTACTAATAACGTTTCGTATTCAGGAGCCAAATGCCGCGTAAGCAGGGCTGCATTAAACGTAGGTCCACCTAAATTTAAACGATTAATGATTCGTAGAACTTTCGGCATGTAGGTTATATTTTGCGGTAGTTTTGCTTAGTAGCAGCCACTTTCATTTTAGCGGTATTTTTGTAGCGCTGCTATTGAGGCTACAAATGTACGCAGAATTGTTATTGGTGTAGCTTACTGCAACAAAAAAATATGGTTAGACCTCTGACTTTTTTGCTTGGCTATTTTATGATTGCTGTTAGTTTTTTATGTTTAAGCCCTTATTTTTAAGGGGGTAGTGGCAAATAGGGTTTTATTTTGGGGTTAAATAGGAAGGTAAAAAGAGGTATTGACTGCTAATTTTTTTCTTGGTTATTCGGGTATAAAACTTGGTTTTACAGCTTACCGCCCTATGTGTATTGGGGATTTTACAGTTTAATTTCTTCCGATTGGGCATCAAAATAACGATATTCTGTGAGCGAGTAGTTGGTATTGGCAACCACCGAAACCCATTTTTTGTGTTTCCAAAACCATTTCCATTGCCTTGATATGATACCTTTTTTAATGTATGCCTCAACAAACGGGTGAACAGCAAGTTTTAACTGCTGGTAATCCAGTTCGTTGAGCAGGTAGCTCAGGTTGTTTTCTATTTCGTCTATGAGTAAAATGGTAGCTTTTACCCTGCCCGTACCGCGGCAGGTGGGGCAAACCTCAGCAGTAGCAATTTGCAGTTCGGGTCTTACGCGCTCGCGGGTAATTTGCATAATACCAAACGGGCTAAGGGGTAGTATGGTATGTTTAGCTCGGTCGGCGCTCATAGATTCTTCCATGCGCCGGAGTATCATTTTTCGGTTTTCAGATGATTTCAGGTCAATAAAATCAATGATAATGATGCCGCCCAAGTCGCGCAGGCGCAGTTGTCGGGCTATTTCAGTTACGGCTTCTAAGTTTACGGCAAGGGCATTGTTTTCTTGGTTGCCTTGTGAACCCATTTTATGCCCACTGTTTACATCTATCACGTGCAGGGCTTCGGTATGTTCAATTACCAAGTAAGCGCCGCTGGGCATGTTTACCGTTTTGCCAAAGGCGGCTTTAATTTGTTTGCTTACTTTATACTGTTCAAAAATGGGTGTTTTACTGTTGTGGAAGGCAACTATTTTTTCGGCGCTGGGTTCAATTTCGCTGATATACTGACTGATTTCGGAAGCCAGATTTTTATCGTTTACTACTACTCTGGTAAAACTGGGGTTGAGTAAATCGCGGAGTATGCCCGATGTTTTGCCCACTTCGCTAAGCACTTTTTGGGGTGGCTTGGCGTTTTTTAGTTCCTGATACAGTTGTTGCCATTTTTGTATTTGGGTGTCAATATCCTCGTGCAATTCGGCAACTTTTCGGTTTTCGGCGGCGGTGCGTACTATGAGCCCAAAGTTATGGGGTTTTATGCTCTCAGCAAGGCGTTGAAGGCGGCTGCGTTCTTGTGGGTCTTTTATTTTTCGGGATACTGATACGCCATTGCCAAAGGGAGTAAGCACCACATATCTACCCGCCATGGTAATTTCGCAACTCAGGCGGGGTCCTTTGGTAGAAATAGGCTCTTTAAGCACTTGTACCAGCAGCACATCGCGGCGGTTCAGCACATCGGTTATTTTACCGGTTTTGACTATATCGGGTTCAAGTTCAAAATTTTGCAACAGGTGCGAGTTTTGTTTGCCGGTAATAGTAGCTTCGGTATATTTTTTTACCGATAACATTTGTGGGCTAAGGTCGGAGTAGTGTAAGAAAGCATCTTTGCCAAAGCCTACATCTACAAATGCGGCATTTAAGCCGGCTACTGTTTTTTTTACCTGTGCTACAAAAATATCACCAACGCCAAACTGGCTGTCGAATTTTTCGTGATGAAGTTCTACTAACTGGTCGTTTTCTAAAAGGGCAATTTCTATGCCCGATGAGGTAACGTCTAATACTAAATCTTTACTCAAGGTATTTTATTTTCCTGATGCCTGATAACTGTAATTGATGCCCTTAACCATAATGCTGCTACTGCTTGCTTTTGTGCTGTGCCCAATTAGCTGCTTATGACCATGCTGCCCCCTAATGCAGGCTACAAAATCCGTAAACATCATTGTAGTTTAGCGGATGGGTTCGGTTATGAGTGGGCGCAGTTTTCAATCGGGCTGCTTAGGCGCTACATTCAAATGTTACTCCTTAACAGGATGCGGTTGAGTGCAGGTTGTAATTGCAGTAGTTATGGGTTGTTTTATTACCTACAGTTTATAGCAGTAGCTTGGGCGTAAAATTATGCCAAACTTGCCAAGTTTTTTGCAAAAGGGGGTGCAATTTCCTGTTTTTTTGCAAAAAATAGGCAAACGCGGTTTCTTTTGATTAAGCAAAAGGCAGTTTTACCACTTTTGCCTCTATGAGTTTGCCCCTGATATCTATGTAAATAACCGAATCGGGTTTACTCTGTTGCAAGGGCAAATAACCCATACCTATTGATTTTTGGAGAGAAGGCGAAAACGTGCCCGATGTAACGGAGCCTATGGTTTCGCCTGCTGCGTTGGTAATGCGGTAGTGGTGTCGGGCTATACTTTTTTGGTCAATTTCAAATCCTGCCAATTTACGGGTTAAGCCATTTTGTTGTTGTGTTTCTAAGGCAGTTCTGCCGTTAAAAGGTATTGCTGATTTTAGTTTAGTAATCCAGCCCAATCCGGCTTCTATGGGTGAGGTGGTGTCGTCTATATCATTACCATATAGGCAGAAGCCTTTTTCTAATCTTAGCGTATCGCGCGCACCCAGTCCGGCGGGTTGTAAGCCGTAGGGTTCACCGGCTTTGGTAATGGCTTCCCAAAGTTGGGCGGCATATTGATTGTCGAAATAAATTTCAAAACCGCCGGCACCCGTATATCCCGTAGCCGAAACAAGCACATTATTTACCCCGCCAAAAACGCCTTTTTGGAAAGAATAATAAGGCATATTCCCTAAGTCTATTTGGGTAAGCGGCTGTAGTATTTGGGTAGCCAGCGGACCTTGAACTGCCAGCAGGGCTGTTTGGTCAGATATATCTATCAGCTCCACCTTTTCCTTGTTCTCGGCATTTATCCACTCCCAGTCTTTGGTTATATTGGCGGCATTAACCACCAACATAAAAGCATTTCCGGCAAGTTTATATACCAACATATCATCTACAATACCGCCGGTGTGGTTCATCAGGCAGGCATATTGCACCTTACCTTCGTGTAGTTTAGAAGCATCATTACTGCTGATACGTTGTATTAGGTTTAAGGCATCATTGCCCCTGATGATAAACTGCCCCATGTGCGATACATCAAACAAGCCGGCTTTTTGCCTTACACACAGATGCTCATTGGTAATGCCGCTGTAACTGATAGGCATATAATAACCGGCAAATTCTGCTATTTTAGCGCCCAGCGCTATATGATACGAAGTAAAAGGAGTATGTTTCATAACGCAAAAGTAAGTAAAAAAGAGGGAGAAAGGGGTAAAAAGGCGCTAAAGCAAAAAAAAATGCCCCAAAACCAAAAAAAAAGCAAACTTTTATAGAGCAAGTTGCAAGATAAAATAAAGTTGTACTATCTTTGCAGCATAATTCTCTAACGTAAAACTTTTTTAAGCATGAACAAGAAAGAATTGATAGATCATATTGCAAGCGAAGCCGGCTTAACCAAGCTACAGGCAGCCGCTGCTTTAACTGCCTTGGTTAAAGGTGTTGAATCAACCCTGAAAGCTGGAGATAAGGTTGTATTAGTTGGATTTGGTACTTTTTCAACCGGTGAACGATCAGCACGTACTGCCCGCAACCCTCAAACCGGTGCAACAGTTGAAGTTCCGGCACGTAAAGTGGTAAAATTTAAAAGTGGTAAAGACCTCGAAAACGCGGTTAACTAATTCTATCTACTTGTTTTCTTCATAGCAAAGGCGCTAAAATATTCCTTTTAGCGCCTTTTGCTTTGTGCCTTTGCTACATAATTCTGCCTCTTTTCAGGCGTTTGTGCAATACAACAACCAACTTATGCGTTAAACAACTGTTTTTAATGAAAACGCCCACTGTTTGGCTTAGGGTACTTCCCCTTTTTATAGGGCAAGCGGCAATTGCACCGTTTTTATGACTGTTTCATAGGGTGCATCGCTTTTTCTCTGTTCCAATACTTCATTACCTCTTTATAATTATGTCCACCAAATTGCTGTTTACCATTCTTGCCATTGCCGCATTGCTGTGCGGTATGCCTACTGCTGTATTTGCCCAACATTCCGAAATAGGAGTATGGTTAGGAACAGGCACTTATCGGGGCGATTTAAATCCTGATTACGATGTGCGCAAAACCCGTCCGGCTTTTGGCTTTCTATACCGATATACGGTTAATGATTACATCATGCTTAAAACGGGTCTCAGTTTTACCCGATTAGTGGGCAATGATGCTATTTCTAAAAACCCCTACCAGCAAGCCCGAAACCTTAGTTTTAGGAGTAACTTGTTTGAACTGTCGGGGCAGATAGACCTCCACTTCCAAAAATACATCATTGGCAACGCCAAACACGCATTTACCCCCTACCTAACTACCGGCTTAGCTTTGTTTTATTTTAACCCGCGTACCGATTACCAAGACCAAACTTACAACCTCCATGAACTGGGTACCGAAGGACAAAATAATGCCGACTATACCGGAAACAAACCTTACAGGCTTATACAGCCTTCTATACCACTTGGAGGCGGTATTAAATATTGGATGCGAAAGGGTTGGAATTTTTATGTTGAAATTGCTTACCGCATGACTTTTACCGATTATATTGACGACGTTAGTTCCGTATTTATTGATACCTATTTTATAGGCGATGGCACTATAGCCGCCGAACTTTCAGACCGTTCTGATGAGGTGGGCGCTCCCATTGGTGAACCGGGTAAACAACGCGGCTTTTTAACTGATAAAGACGGCTATCTTATGACCAATATAGGTGTTACTTATACCTTGTTTAACCGAAAATGCCCCAAAGCTAAATAGCTTTAAGTTGTATTTATCTAACCAAACGTTTGCTAAAGGCAGGGTTAGCTTTACCGCCAATAAACCATAAAAAAGGGCATTACAGGTTACTGCAATGCCCTAAATCATTTCAAATCACTACACTCAACTCGCCTTTAAGACGCTCTAAGTGCAGTAAGTCACATTTTATCTAAAAAAAAGTGGAGTGGTTTGAAAAAACGCGTTGTGCTGTAATAAACATGCACTTACCGAGGCTGTTTGGCAGTAAGTATGGTGGCGGGTAAAACAAGGGTAAAATTCCCGATTTGCTTTACTTAACCCCACCGGGCTAAGCATAGATATTGAGGGAGTTATTATTTATCTTATAATAACCGGCGCCATTAGTGGTTTGGTCATTTACCACCTGCCTGCCAATAAAATGTAAGGTTTCTTCGCGCCGGCTAAGTGGTATGCCGGTGTAGTTTTCCCAGTTATCGGGTTTAGGCAGCTCAATGCACGCCACACAATTGCCGCCTCCAAACGCATAGTACAATTTAAATCGGGCAATAGGGCTTTGGTAATGAATGTACCCGCTACGTCCTTCGTTGGTATAATAAATGCTTGCAGCGTTCTGCTTGTTTGGGTTATTGAGTTGGTGGGCTGACGGCGTTTTGCGTTGACGGTGCAGTTTTAAATTATGGTACAGGATAGATAAAACTACCGTAACGCCTATGGCAATCCAATAAAACTTTGACCGCCTGATTTCCGGCGGAACATAAGGGGTATAAGCGGTAAGCATTGTAAATGTGGCAAAGAGATACTGCATTGTTTGGTGTTTATTCCCATTCCTTATTAGAATTTGAAAACAAGATAAGAAGAAAAAGTAAAATAGCCACCATGGGCGGTAATTAGTCTATTTGCAACACCACATTACCTTTTTTTCGTCCGGTATCTACATATTGGTGTGCTGCAACAACCTCCTCCATTGGGTAAGTTCGGTCTATATTGGCATGTATTTCGCCGTTATCATACAATTGTTGCAACATTTCTAACTGTTGGGTAGTTTCTTTTGCCACATCTAAACCACCTACGGTAACAAATTTGCCGCCTTGTTTAAGTATAGGGGCACAATCTTTATGGGTAATGGCGCCTACTGCATCAAAAATGACATCAAACCGGCGGTTGAGTTTGGTAAAATCTTGCTTAGTGTAAACCACTACCTCATGGCTGCCTAATTTGGTAGCCAGTTCTACGCCTTGCTCGCCGCATACAGCGGTGATGTGCGCTTGGTAATGTTTGGCAATTTCTATGGCAGCAGTACCCACTGAGCCGGTAGCGCCGTAAATCAATACCTGTTGATTAGGTTTGGTGTCTATTCCTGCTTTTTTGAGGAAATAAATAGCCGTCATTCCGCCAAAAATGATGGCGGCGGCTTGATTAAAAGAGGCAGTTTTGGGCTTGTGGGTTATGGTTCCGTTTTGGGGCAAGGCAATGTACTGTGCATAAGCGCCAAACTGAAAACCGGTACTGGCAAAAATTTCGTCGCCGGGTTTAAATTTTGTTACCTTATTACCCACCGCCTCTACTATGCCCGATAGCACTGTGCCCAGTATGGGCTTTCGGGGCTTGGTAAAACCCAGCACTATGCGCATAACTACACGCAAAAAACCTTTTACTGCAAGTCCGCGCACCCGCACATCGCCTGAGTTAACGGCAGATGCCTTAATTTTTACCAACACTTCGTTGTTTTTGAGGTGGGGTGTGGCTACTTCTTGCAGGGTAAGTACATCGGGAGCGCCATAGGAGGAGCATATAACTGCTTTCATGTTGTTTATTTTTTATGGCATGTAAGTAGCAAAAGGGCGGTAAAACTTACAGTGGGTAGTTGATAGTGGTTAGGGGGTTAGGTAGTTTTGGTAGATGTTATATATTGGGTAGTGAGTACTAAACCCATTCGTAATTCATAACTCAATATTTATAACTAAAAATGCGTCTGCTGCTATTAGCAACAGACGCATTTTATTGGGTAACAAAAACCAATAGCTTACTTAGCTACCATTAGTTTTTTGGTAACGGTGTTTCCGGCGGCGGTAATACCATACAGATATACGCCTGAGGGCAAGCCGGCGGTGTTGATATTGATGGTGTGGTTACCTGCGGCTACATTGGCAAGGTTATGTTTTTCTATCACTTTACCCGCTATATCGGTTAGGGTAAAAGTAATATCGGCGCGGGTGGGCAGTTGGTAGTTTACTACTGCATGGTCAATGGCGGGGTTGGGGTAGGCATCGGAGAGGGTAAAATTAGCAGCATCGGGATTGGTGATACCTACCGGGAAATCGGTTTTTTTCACAATAACCCTAATGAGTAAGTCTGCCACATCGCCTTGTCGGTAGGGAGCCCAGGTATTGCCTAAAATTTCGTAAGACTGGCGAGAGAAAGGCGGGTCAAGTTCGGTGGCTAACTGAATGCCTGAGCCTTCCATGAGCCACGATACATAAAAGCCGCCATTGTCTATGCGGGGAGGATTGGTAAAATCTACCCGATTCCATGACAGAGCTGCCACTTGGCTTACGGCTACGTCTTTGCTTGCCAGTACTATACCCGGGCTGCCCGCGGGTCCATTATCGTCTTGTACTCTGCCTCTGAAGCCGGAGCCCGCACCGGTAGTAGCTACAAAATACTCAGCGCCTATTACCTCTACGGGGTAGAAGGGGGGCTCTACATAAATACCGGCGCCGTCATTAAAATTAGCGCCGCCGGTCCATGATACACCGCCTTGGTTGGCAGTAGTACCTACAGCATACGACAATCTTATTTCGCCGTTGGCAAGTGAGTCAGCCACTACTAATTCTGAGGTATTGGTGTTATTGGCGGGGTTAATGTCATCGGGTGTAGTAGCGGTTACTTGGTAAGTATAAGAACCGGTAAACAAGGCGGGAAAGGGCGTATCAAAAGTAACTAAGTTGCTTTGACCCACATTTAATCCGGGTATGGTTTTAGAGTCCACCACAAATTCAGAGCCGCTGGGGTCTAAAACGGTAGTACTAACGGTAATGGGTGTGGTTACGTCCACACTACCCACATTTTTAACATTGGTTTGCAGGTCAAAAATATCGTTTTTAAACACAAAAAAGCCGGCATTGCGGGTATTTTGGTTGTAGGTGGGCGCTACGTCTTTTACATCAATGAGCGGAACGGCGGGGGGGCTAAACTTAATGCATGAGTTAGAAGGCGGCATGGCAGTATTGCTTACCTGAATACCTATATCGCCGGTTATGTTTTCTATGCCCACTACTACCGGATTTTGCAGGGTGGCGTACTCGGTAGTAATAACAGGGTTCATTTCGAGGTAGTTAAAAGTAACAGAGGAGTCAACAGCCGAAAAAATTACCTGAAACGTATTGCTACCTGTCCATTGGAAGGTGTTGTTTGTCCATTGGGGAACTTGGGCAAAGGTAACAATAAAGCGCTCGGAATCATTATACACATAACACTTAGCCGGATTGTTTACGCCGCCAAAGGTAAGGTCGGCAAGGCAAGGGGCAACAAAATTATTGCGCTCATCGGGCGTAGGAATGAATGGGAAAGCAACCGGATTGCCCGATGAAATTTGGATATCGTCAAAGGCTATATATCCATTCGATCCAATGTAAACTTGGTTTTGGGTAGTCCAGTAAAACTGAAAATCAATGCCCATAGGAATAGGACCAAGAAAATTATCATCGGCAAGGCCTGTTATTTCTGTGCCTATGGCGGTAATATCTACCCACTCACAGTTTAACCCGTCTTCAGAGGTAGTGTAGGAATAGCCATACTCATCGGCAGAAGATACAACAAATGCGTAATTAAGTACGGTAAAACTTTGAAGTGTACCGTTTTGGTTGGTAGTACCGGTTTCATACACCAATACAGGGTAGCGCGATTCGGTAGTCCACCACTCATATCGGGTAGAGGTTCTTTCAAAAAAGTTGGGAGAGCCTACAATGGTATCGCGGTAAAACTCTTCTATTTTTACCCTAAGCGCATTGGTGTAAGTGGCATTGGGCAGGGTGAGTGTGCCGTAGCCGTCTGCAATTACATCGCGGGTAATGCGCGAACCTACCGGCGCACCTACGTTATACTGGCGGTCGCCTATATCAGAAAAAGCAGAACTAAAAGTAAGCGGGTAGGCATACTGAATAAGTGTGTTAGAGAAAGTAATGAGCGTACCGTTGTTATCTGTACCTATCCAACTTGAATTGGCGGTGGTAACATCATAGTAATTAACGGCAGTGCCTACTACATTGGCAACATCGGCGGCGGGGAAGTTACTGCCCAGCGTGGTGGTGTTGGGGGCTACATAGGTGCCGGTAGTGCCACCACCTGTGGGTACTAAACCGGCAAAATTCCAGCTTACATTAGAGCCGGCAACGCCCGGTAGGGCAGCAATGGGGCTGGCTGCCAAACGGTCAAATGTACTACCTACTTGTGCAAAATTTGCAGAGGTAAGGGTTGGCTGTGCAGTGGCAATGCCGGTTAAACCCAATGTCAGTAATATTACTAACAAGTGTGTGAGGGTAAATTTGTTTAATTGCATAGTTTGCTTTTATTTGAAAATGTTAAAATGAACGTAAAATTTTATGCAGGTAGCTTGCTGCGGTTATGTGCTAACAGCATTTTTACCTCATTGGGCTGCCCCTGCGGGTAAATGTGTGGTTAAATGTCTTACAACTGACTGAATGAGGTACAAACCCAAGTAACAACCAACGCCTACGGAGGGTTTTTCGTTTTTATGCTGAAACGTAGTGTAAAAGTACGGTTTTTTTAGTTTTTCAAACTTTTTTAGCATGAAAACAACTGCTTACCTCCTTATTTTGCTGAATTTTAGCCTCTTTTTTATGCACCCGCTACCGGCACAAGCACAATCGGGCAATCCGTGTGGAGTGGCTAACCCTATTCAGGATTTGCCTTTTTTAACCAATCTTGCCTATCAATTGTGTGAGCCTTTTTCTTGTGTGAGCCAAATTTCGGTAGGCTGGTATAATGGGGAGTATGTTTTTTTTACCTCCGTTAACCTGATGTGCGCCGATTTTCCGGTTGAAGTTTACGACTGTTCAGGCAATCAACTGTGTACTATTGGTGGTTTTATTGGCGGAACCGGAAACTGTCCCAATTTTTTTGAAACGGTTACGAATGTGCAGGTATTGGCTGATGCAGTTTCTTTTTGCGGGCAAGATAACTGTACCGATAATGCCCTCCTGAATACCTTGGGCTGTTTTGATGTTTATGCACCGGTTTGCGGGTGCAACGGCGTTACCTACTCCAATGGATGTTATGCTGCCAATGCCGGCGTTACCTCTTATACTGATGGAGCCTGCGGCATTATACCCAATTGTTACAACCCCCAACAGGTGGGCATAGGTCCTTGCCCGCTTATTTATGCGCCGGTTTGCGGGTGCAACGGCGTTACCTATGGCAATGCCTGCGAAGCTGCATACAGTGGCATAACCGTTTTTGTTCCGGGCGAGTGCGGCTCAGTGGCTTACCCGCCTTGTGTAAACCCGATGTTGGTAAACAACAATCCCTGCCCACCTACTTATGAACCGGTATGCGGGTGCAATGGCGTAAGTTATACCAATGCTTGTTATGCCGCCCGCCAGGGGGTAACAAGTTATACATCGGGCGAGTGTAACACTGCCACCTACACTATTTGCCCCGGTGAAGCCGCTTTTATTGGCGTACCCGAAGAACCCGGGTTTGCCTATTTCTGGAGCCCGTGGGCAGGCGTTTCTTGCCCAAATTGTGCCGGCACAAGCATAAACATTGCCCAAAGCGCTACTTTTACCCTCAATATCATTCCTATTAGTGGCGGAGTGCCTGTGGTTAAGTATTTTAGGGTAGAAATAGACCCTTGCATACCCAATTTTGATTATGCCATTTGTGCCGGCGAGAGTGTTGCCATTGGTTCGCCGTTTATACCCAATACCTTATATACGTGGTCGCCTACAGCAGGGTTAAGTTGTACCAACTGCCCCAACCCTCTTGCCTCGCCGGTAGTAACCACTACTTATACGCTTACCACTTATACTACTTTTGGCGGTGGTCCGTTTTATGAAACACACACGGTAACGGTGCAAAACTGCAATCCCATTGATACCGTTTACCATACCATTTGCCAGGGCGATAGCGTATTGCTTTACCCCACCGGAGTGTTTATTCCCGAAACATCTTTTACCTTTTCGCCCGGTACGGGGCTGAGCTGTACCGCTTGTGTAGAAACTATTGCCTCGCCTACCGAAACTACTACCTACACCCTCACCGCCACTGACTGGTTTACCGGACAATCGTATATAACCAACATTTTTGTTGTTACTGTGGAAATTTGCGAAGGCATTAAACCACCTGCCAACATGTTGCCACTAAAAGTTTTCCCCAACCCTATTATCAATAACGAAAGTTTATCTATACAACTTCCTGCGCCCAATGTCGGCACTATGACCATTTCGGTACTTGATTTGTATGGAAAAGCCGTTTTTTCAGACAATATACTAAACCAAAATGCGGTTTTAATTGTCAAAACAAGCAACTTGCCGGCAGGTTTGTACTTTGTGCAAGTGCAAAGTGGCCGCAGGTTATATGGCGCTAAATTTTTAAAGCATTAAAATAGTCTTGTAATTACATTGTTGGTTGTAAATGGGTAACCCCGGCGCTACTATTAGCTGCGTCGGGGTTTTTTTGGGGTGTAACCCCAGTTTGATGTAAAATGTGGCACACAAAGTCAGTACTACCGGCATGAGCTAAAAACCGGCAGCCATTAGCACACAGATAACACGGATGTAGCTGATTTGCACAGATTTTTGAAAAATAAAGGCTCAAGTAGTGGATAGTGAAAAGTTAGGAGTGTGTTAGTGCCTATTATCAAATATCCCCAAACCACACTTCTACCCGCGTTTATCCGTTTAATCCACGTTATCTGTGTGCTTTTTTGCTGAAAACAGGGGTAATCACCTCAATTTGTACATCAAACCGGGGCTTCGCCCTTTTTTTGTTCTTATTTTGAGCAGGAGGAGCACAAAAAGTGAAAAGTGAAGAGTGAAAAGAGTACAGACGCACGGCCGTGCGTCTGTACTGTTATGAATTATGAGTGAACGAATTACAAATTGCCGAATATCAAGCACTATCTACTATTTACCAAGTACCCACTTTCCCACTACTAAATCATTTAACCCTTTGCGAGAAGCTGCATCGGTTAATTTTGCAAGTTACATGGTGTAAATTAAAACGGCTGTCCAAATTTACCCCAAAAATACCTACTTTTGCCCAACCAAAAACGACAGTTTCACATGAACAACCGCAACCTCATACTCCGTCTGTATGATATTAATGCCGTTCAGTTTGGGCAATTCCAACTGCGTACCGGCATTATGTCGCCTTTTTATCTCGATTTTCGCAAAATTGTATCTTACCCCAACCTTATGCGCGCCGTATGTGCAAAACTCTCCCACTTGTTAGAGGATATTGCATTTGATTACATTTGTGGAGTGCCGTATGCCGCCCTTTCATTTGCTACCGGTGTAGCCATTACGCACGATGCTCCTATGGTGGTAAAACGCAAAGACCGAAAAGAACACGGCACCAAAAAATTGGTGGAAGGCGATTTTACCGCGGGCGCATCGTGTGTAGTTGTAGAGGATATCGTTACCAGTGGTATCAGTATTTTAGAAACCATTGAAGCCTTAGAAACCGAAGGATTGGTGGTGCAGCACGCCATAGCCATTGTGGACAGAAAACAAGGCGGAACCGATATTTTAGCCCGAATGGGGTACACCGTGCATACCCTTTTTACCATTCAGGAAATTTTTGACGTACTGCTGGAAGCGGGTAAAATTGACCGGGCAGCCTACGATGACTCGCTCAATTTTGTAAAACAACATGTAACTACCGATTTGCCGGTAAAAAAAGACCTTCCCCGAAAAACCATACCCTACCCTCAGCGCATTGAACTTTGCCATCTGCCTGTAAGCAAACGGTTGCTGCAAATAGCCGAAACCAAACAAAGCAACCTCATTTTATCTGCCGACGTAGATACTGCCCAAGAACTGCTCAAACTTGCCGGTGATGTGGGGCAACATATTTGCATGTTAAAAACCCATGTGGATATACTACCCGATTTTACCCCCGATACCATTGTGCAGCTTAAACAACTGGCACAAAAACACAATTTTCTCTTGTTTGAAGACCGCAAATTTGCCGATATTGGCAATACTGTTCAAAAACAATTTACATCGGGTATTTTTAACCTTCCCGATTGGGCTGATGTAATGACCGTGCATGTAATAGCCGGCGCCAGCAGTATCACCGCCCTAAAAGAATCGGGCTTAATGCACAACAAAGGGCTCATAATCATTGCCCAAATGTCCACTTCCGATACGCTTACCGATGAAAATTACCTGCAAAAAGCCGCCAAAATAGGAGAAGCCAACAAAGATATTATTATGGGATATGTAGCTCAACAGCCCGTAAGTACCGATGCCGGTTTGCTCCAGTTTGTGCCGGGCGTTCACCTTGCCGCCAAGGGCGATACGATGGGGCAAACCTATAATAGCCCCCGCACTGCCTTTACCCAGCGCGGCGCCGATTTTATTATTGTAGGACGCGGTATTTACCACGATGCCCAACCCCGGCAAGCTGCCATACGCTATAAAGAAGCCGCATGGCAAGCCTACCTCCAAAAAATAGCACAATAAACGGCTCTTTGTTAACCTCCCATAGTAACTTGTAACAACGGCAAACAACTCTTTTTGCACCATAGTGCAACATGGGTAAAATAACTTTACCTTTGCAGCGTTTTAGTATGCGTTTCACTTATTATTAACCATTAACCCGCACATGAAACATCTTACTTTTTTGTCTTTTATTGCCCTGCTGTTTATACTATCTACAGCTTCGCCCGCACTTGCACAAAAAAACCAAAAGGGCAAAGAACAAGCACAAAAAGACGATAAATTGATTAAAAAATATCTTAAACAAAATAAGCTCACCAAAAAATTTACCAAAACCCAATCGGGGTTGTATTATCACATTGAACAAAAAGGACAAGGTAAACCCGCCGATGACAAAAGCCGCCTGAAAGTACATTACAAAGGCACGCTCCTCAACGGCACTGTTTTTGATTCGTCTTATGATAGAGGCAAACCCATAGAGTTTACAGTAAATATGGTGGTAAAAGGCTGGCGCGAAGGGCTTATGTTTTTTAATGAAGGCACCAAAGGCACCCTGCTCATACCCTCCGAACTTGCTTATGGCGAGCGGGCAATGGGCGACAAAATTCAGCCCAACTCTGTTTTGCGTTTTGATATGGAACTCCTTGAAGTGCTGCCCAATACGCCGCCCAATGAGCAAAACAGCGCCATAACCATTAGCCGCGAACAAGAAGAAAACAACATAAAAGCTTATTTAGAAAAAGAAGGACTGATAGAAAAAGCCCAAAAAACCGAATCGGGCGTTTACTATATCATAGAAACCAAAGGAAACGGCAACCACCCTACCCTTGCCTCTACGGTAAAAGTACATTACAAAGGCACGCTCCTCAACGGCACTGTTTTTGATTCGTCTTATGACCGCAATCAACCCATCAGTTTCCCGCTGCAAGGTGTTATAAAAGGGTGGCAAGATGGTATCCCTAAGTTATCGGAAGGTGGTAAAGGCACACTTGTAATACCCTCACAATTGGCTTATGGCGCTCGGGCAGTTAGCAGCATACCTGCCAACTCCATACTTAGGTTTGATGTAGAACTACTCGAAGTTCAAACCAATAAATAGTTCATTGTAAGCAAACTCTTTTTTAACATAAAATATCCCCTTTTACCATGAGAAATGTAAATTTCCGCAACCTGTTTACCCTATTGTTGGCTGCTTCTATGCTTTTTGGCAGTGTTAGTTGCTCAAAAAAGAAAAAAGCCCAGCAAACCCCTCAGCCCGTTCAAAAAGAAGGTAAAGTGCGCGAGTACAAAAAGTAATGCCTACTTGATTAGCTCACTTTGTACAGCGGCAGTTTCTTGCACAGGTAGGAAATTGCCGCTTTTCATCATGTAATTTCCTGCGCTTACCCTTATTTTATTCCTGCTTTTCGCTTTTGCAAAGGGTAAATTACTACCTTTGCACTTGCTTTTACCCATCATAACCATTTGCCTATGAGCTTATACATGGCAGATATTAACCTGCCCGATAATTTCTCGCAGGACTTCTTAGAACTCATTCCCTATCAGCGCTCCCATATAGACCAACTGCTAACCGATGGCAAGGTGGTAAGTTATTCATTAGCGGCAAACCGAGCAAAACTCTGGGTCATAATAGAGGCAGATAACCGCCGCGAAGTACAACATATTTTATCTTCGTTTCCTATTTATGACTATATCCGGTTTACCATAATGGAACTTGCTTTTTATAACCAGGTAGAACAAAACTCCTTTCAGTTTTCACTTAACTGATTTGCATCGGATACAAACCTTTATGGCATCGGAGTTGTTTTTTAACGCTTTATCCCGATGAGCTTTGCAACCAATAAAGAACTAAAAGCTACTAAGGGCTATTGCAACCAAACGAACCAATTAAGGGTTCATTAACCGGCTGCCTTTTTTAAACCCCCAAATTACAACCACATGTGCGGAATAGTAGGTTATGTAGGACACAAAAAAGCGTTCCCTATACTCATTAACGGCTTACAACGCCTTGAATACCGAGGTTACGACAGCGCCGGCGTTGCTTTGCTCAACGGCGATTTGCATATTTACAAGTGCAAAGGCAAAGTAAGTGACTTGGTAAAACATACCGAAAGCAAAAATACAGACGGTATCATAGGCATAGGGCACACCCGATGGGCAACTCACGGCGAACCTAATGATGTAAATGCTCACCCGCATCTTTCGGCAAGTGGAAAATTGGCTATCATTCACAACGGCATCATTGAAAACTACGCCGTTCTTAAAGAAATGCTCACCTCGCGTGGGCACCGTTTCCTGTCTGAAACTGATACCGAAATATTGGTGCACTTTATTGAAGAAATTCAGAACGAAGAGCAGGTTAGTTTGGAAGAAGCCGTGCGAATTGCCCTTGAACACGTAGTAGGCGCTTATGCTATTGTGCTTATTTCAAAAGACGACCCGCACCGATTAGTAGCTGCCCGAAAAAGCAGCCCATTAGTAATAGGTATTGGCGAGGGTGAGTATTTTATTGCTTCCGATGCCACACCCATTATAGAACATACCCGAAACGTGGTGTACCTCAACGACGAGGAAATTGCCGTTGTTGACATTAAACAAGGGCTTACCATACGCAACATAGCCAACCAACCCAAAACACCCTTTGTGCAAGAGCTGGAATGGAGCCTCGAAATGCTGGAAAAAGGCGGTTATGAGCATTTTATGCTCAAAGAAATACATGAACAGCCCAATTCTATTAAAGACAGTATGCGCGGCAGGCTTCATGCCGATTTGGGCGTTATTCTGCTTGGTGGCATTAAAGATTACGAACAAAAACTGCGCAATGCCCGCCGCATCATTATAGTTGCCTGCGGCACCAGTTGGCACGCCGGTTTGGTGGGCGAGTACCTCATAGAAGACCTTACCCGCATACCCGTAGAGGTAGAATATGCCTCTGAGTTCAGGTACCGAAACCCGGTTATTTACGAAAGCGACATCATTATTGCCATATCCCAATCGGGCGAAACTGCCGACACCCTTGCCGCCATTGAACTGGCAAAATCAAAAGGCGCTACCATTTTGGGCATCTGTAATGTGGTAGGCTCCTCCATATCTCGTACCACTCATGCAGGCGCTTATACCCACGCCGGTCCCGAAATTGGGGTGGCTTCTACAAAGGCTTTTACCGCCCAACTTACCATTCTTGCCCTAATGGCGCTCCGTATAGCCCACCTGAAAGGCTCAATTGCCGAATCGCGCTACCGACAACTGCTCAAAGACTTAGAGCAAGTACCCGAAAAAATTACCAAAGCGCTTGAACTGGAACCCCAAATAAAATACATTGCCAATGTTTTTCAAGATGCTACCAATTTTCTCTATTTGGGCAGAGGCTACAACTTTCCGGTAGCTTTAGAGGGTGCACTAAAACTGAAAGAAATTTCCTACATTCACGCCGAAGGTTACCCCGCAGCCGAAATGAAACACGGTCCTATTGCCCTTATTGACGATGAAATGCCCGTAGTAGTACTGGCTACCAATGAAAGCGCCTACGAAAAAATTATCAGCAATATACAAGAGGTTAAAGCCCGAAAAGGCAGAATTATTGCCATAACCACCGAAAACGACGAACTCATTAACAAACTTGCCGAGTTTGTTATTAAAATTCCTCGCACCGCAGAGCCCTTCTCGCCTATGGTTTCCGTAGTACCCCTTCAACTGCTCGCTTACCATATTGCCCTGCTCCGAGGCTGCAATGTTGACCAACCGCGTAACCTTGCTAAGTCTGTTACCGTAGAATAACAAGAGGGTGATGAGTAACTTACATTCTCCCCTACGGCAAAAAGTAAAGTTTCTGAATGTTTTAAGCATAGCTTACCCAATATGACAAAACAGGAAAAAGAACAACACAAAGAGAAGTTTAAAACAAATTTAAATGAATTTGTAAAAAATTTAAAAAACTATGTTTCAACAGACTCCGGTGAGTGGACTATAAAAGGATTTATCGATATCTACAAAAATATCTACACCATCTCATCAGACACTAAAATAGTTTCCAAAATCCTTGAAATTCACATTTTTCCTGAATTACTTCAATTTGCCGAAAAAAATGGCTACAAAATAGTATTAGCAGAACACCAAAATTGGTACCCAGACATTACACTAATTGACAAAGACAATTTTGAAGTAAAATTTGCATTAGATATCAAAACTACTTTTAGAAGAAAGTCCAAAACAGCGGGCTTTACGCTTGGAAGCCATGGAGCATACTTCAAAGAAAGAGACAAAAACAAAAACATACAATTCCCTTACAACCAGTATTTAGGTCATTACTGTTTAGGCATCATTTACACAAGAGAAGATTTTGATGATGATTTGGCAGAAACCAAAGTGTACCAAGTTAAAGAATTACAAACCGAAAATGCACAAAACAGCTACCCGATTAAAGACAAACAAGTAACCACCAATATAACCAACCTCAAAGCCATCGCGTCGGTCATCAAAGATTTTGATTTCTTTGCCATAGAAAAATGGAAAATTGCAAGCGACAAACGAGGCTCAGGAAATACTGCTAATATTGGTTCTATCAATGACATTAAAGACCTTAAGGCTGGCAACGGAGTTTTTAGCAAATTAGGAGAAGAATGGTTTGACGAGTACTGGATAAATTATGGTTTGGCAACCATGGTAAAAAATGGAAAAACAATAAAAATTAATAGCATCTGGGATTTTCTTGAATTTAAAGGAAGAACTGACCTTTTTATTAAAGTTGTATCAAAAGGCGCTAAACGAAAAAGAAAAGACCAAGAATAATGAAGGTAATAACACCACCAATAAAAAGTCAGGGTATTAAAACTGAGTTGGTTCCGTGGATTAAAGAAATCTTACCAGCCCAAGAGGGAACTTGGATTGAACCATTTTTGGGTACAGGCGTAGTTGCCTTTAATATGAGGTATAATAAGACTATTTTAAACGACACAAACCCACACATCATTCAACTATACCAAGAAATACAAGAAGGCAAAATAACCCCGCAAATAGTAAAAAACTATCTTGAAAAAGAAGGTGAAGAGCTTAAAAAAGCAGGTGATAATGGTTACGACCACTTTAGATTAATAAAAAACAGATTTAACAAAGCCCCAAATTCGCTCGACTTCTTATTTCTTTCAAGAGCAGGGTTTAACGGAATGATGCGCTTCAATAAAAAAGGACATTGGAATATCCCTTTTTGCAAAAAGCCAGAAAGATTTGCACAGGCTTATATAACCAAAATTGTAAATCAAGTTGCCAATGTTGCTCTCATTATCAAACCAGAATGGGTATTTCATAATAAACAGTTTTCCGAAATAATTCCTTTGGCAAAAAAAGGAGATGTAATTTATTGCGACCCACCTTACTACGGCAGATATGTGGATTACTATAACGGGTGGACTGAAAAAGATGAAGAACTTCTATTTAACCTGCTACAAGAAACAGAAGCCAAATTTGTTTTATCAACTTGGCATCACAATGATTACCGAGAAAATGAAATGGTTAAGAAATTTTGGAATAAATTTACTATCTTAACAAAAGACCACTTTTATCATGCAGGCGGTAAATTAGAAAATAGAAAAAGCATTGTTGAAGCCTTAGTTTTTAACTTTGACCTTGACAAAAAAATAGCGCAGCATAATCACGGAATAACTGAAAAACCAAAGCAACTTTCTATTTTTGAGTTCAAAAAAGAAGATATACCAACGCCCAACAGCGCTTAGGCATAATTATCACCCCATTCACCATTTTCCATTTTCCATTTACCATCAAACATAAATCGCATGAAAATCATTATTGTGGACGACGACGTGGTAATGCTGCAAGCCATTAAAACCATGTTGAGCAAAAATGGCTATCAGGTTTTTGCCACCACCGATGCCCAAGACGCCTTAGATACCTTAGAAGAAGAGGAATTTGACCTCATTATTTCCGATATAATGATGCCCTACATATCGGGCATAGAGCTGTTGAGCGCCATTAAAAAAGCCCGAAAAAATCTGCCCATCATCATCATATCGGCATTAGACCAACAAGAAATTGTGCTTACCGCTTTTGAAGAAGGCGCTGATGATTTTGTGAAAAAACCGATTAGCCTAAACGAGTTGCTGCTTAGGGTAAAACATGTTTTGAGCAAAAAAAGGCTCAATTCATAACCAACCCATAGCTACCCGGCTGCCTATTATGCTGCTGCTTACGCCCCACCCTTGGCAAGACTATCAACTGATAGATACCGGTGGTTTTGAAAAATTAGAACGATTTGGGCAGTACATTTTGCGCCGCCCCGAACCGCAGGCTATTTGGTCAAAATCCTTAACCGATGAGGAGTGGCATAACCGGTGCGATGCTTGGTTTGTGCGCAAAAATGCTGCCTCCGGCAATGCCCCCGATACCAACGAAAGCGGACAGTGGCACCTTAAACCCAATATGCCCCAACAATGGTGGGTGCAGTATGCCTATAAAACCATGCACCTCCACTTTAGGCTGGGGCTTACCGGCTTTAAACACGTGGGTTTATTTCCGGAACAAACCGAAAATTGGAATTTTATTTTTGACCGGCTCACGCACCTGCAAGCCAATACCAACACCCCGGTAACGGCGTTAAACTTGTTTGCCTACACCGGTGGTGCTTCATTGGCTGCTAAGGCTGCCGGCGCTGATGTGGTACATGTGGACTCGGTAAAACAGGTAATTCACTGGGCTAAGCAAAACATGGAAGCATCGGGTTTAACCAATATCCGCTGGGTGGTAGAAGATGCCCTCAAATTTGCCGAAAAAGAGGTAAAACGCCAAAAACAATACCACGCCCTTATCCTCGACCCGCCCGCTTACGGCAGAGGACCCAACGGCGAAAAATGGCTGTTAGACAAGCATTTAGACCAGTTGCTGCACTATTGCAGCCGTTTGTTACTGCCCGGCGGCATTTTTGTCATCAACCTATACTCGCTGGGGCAATCTGCCCTAATGCTCAGTAATCTGCAACAACAGCATTTTCCGGCAGCACAAACTACCCAATGCGGCGAGCTGTACTTGCCCGATGAGTTTGGCAAAAAACTCCCGTTAGGCATTTTTTTGCGGTTGGTAAATGGGGGGTAGTACACTGCTCATCGGGGTATTTGGCGGCTTCTAAACTCGTGCAGCCGGTTTCGGATACCCGCATCATAACCGTTGTAGATATTGGCAGTAGAATCTATCATTTCTTGAAGGCTTTTTACCAGTGTTTCTACCTCGCCTTTAAACTCAAAATTAACCTGCTCGTTTACTACCGCCTTGTAACGGCAAAGGTGGTAAATAACCGGAAATTTGCCTATTTCTGCCTTCTCCTTAAAATTGAGCAAAGGGTAAAACAGCCGGTACAGCTCGCCTGAGTATTGGTACATTTTTTCGTCGGTTGTTTTCCAGTATTCGGCATTGGGTAGCAAGGTTGATTTACCGCATTGTTGGTCTATTTCGGTTATCAGTGTGCGGTATTCTTGTAGGTACTGCTCTTTATTGCCCGCTGTTTGGCGGCAGCCAATGCCCAAAATAAGCAGCAGCAGTATCGGCAAAAGGCAACTAAACGTTATTGGTAGTTTATGGTTTATGGTATTTGGATAAGGCAACATAGGCTACATTTGGTACAAAGAAACAAATAAACCGGTAATTCCGATGTTTGTTTACTCGTTTTTCTGCAATTTGCTTATATTTACGCTACAAGTTGGGGCTTTATGAAAATTAATACGCAACATACTATCGGGTTTGGGGTTTTACTGTTGTTGAGCCATTGGATATTTGCCCAGAAGTCAAAAGGCAATTTGTTCATCATAGGCGGTGGTAAACGCCCCGATGCACTGATGCAGCAACTTTTGGAAACTGCCAACCTACAGCCGCAAGATTATATTGTTGTGTTACCAATGGCAAGCCAAGAACCCGACAGCGCTTTTTACTACCTTGCCAAACAGTTTACCTCCCTAACAAATTATCCGATAGCCAACCTCAACTTTGATGCAGCACAGGCAAAAAATAGGGTTTGGATTGACTCTTTGCTGCGGGCAAAACTCATCTTTATATCGGGCGGTGACCAAAGCCGGTTTATGAAGGTGGTAGGTAAAACACCCTTATACGATGCACTGCACAAGGCTTACCGGCAGGGCGCTACCATAGCAGGTACCAGCGCCGGCGCAGCCGTAATGTGCCGCTACATGATAACCGGTAACCAACTGATGGATACAGTTTATCGGGAAACCTTTGACAAGTTGCGCCACAGTAATCTGGAAACTGCCGAGGGGCTGGGCTTGGTACAAGAGCTTATCATAGACCAGCATTTTATCAAACGAAGCCGCTACAATAGGTTACTGTCGGCAGTAGTTGATTTTCGCCGCCTTACATCGGTAGGTATTGATGAGGGTACAGCCATAATTGTAAGCGGAAACCGCGCTACCGTAGCGGGCGAAAGCGCCGTAGTAGTAGCCCGAAAACCCAAAGGAATAACCAAAAATACCGGTAACCAAATTAGTTGCCGTAAAAAAGGTTACGCTACAGGTTTTAATACGAGGGCAGTCGTTTAGGTTTTGATGAATGGTTAAGCCATATTCAAAATAAGCGTTAGGCGGAAGTAACAAATTATTGATATTCAACACTGTAAAAGAACCACATTATTACTTTTGGGGTTTTAATCCTATAAATCATTTATACTTCATTCATTTTACTATGCCCATTTGCGCAGTTCAGATTCCACTTTTGCAAGACGTTTTAATTATTTTATGTTTATCGGTAGCGGTTATATTGTTGTTTTACCGGTTTCGTTTGCCTGCTATTATCGGTTTTTTGGTAACAGGTGTACTTATTGGTCCAAACGGATTAAGCCTTATCAGCGCCACGCACGAAGTAGAGTTGCTGGCAGAAGTAGGTGTTATTTTGTTGTTGTTTGTAATAGGGTTAGAGTTATCACTCAAACAACTCATAGCCATACGGCGCACGGTTTTTGTGGGAGGAGCATTGCAAGTGGGACTAACCATAGTGGCTACGCTGGCGGTAATGATGGCAATGGGCTATGCGTGGAATGTAGCCGTATTTTTCGGTTTTTTGTTTTCTTTATCCAGTACGGCGGTAGTTTTGCGCTTATTGCAGGAGAAAAATGAAATAAATGCGCCACATGGCAGAATTTCGCTGGGGGTACTTATTTTTCAGGATATTGTGGTAGTACCCATGATGCTGTTAGCTCCCATTTTGGCAGGTAAAGCCGATAATGTAGCGCTTGAGGTGGGCTCATTGTTGCTCAAAACCGGTTTGGTCTTAGCCGCTACTTATGTGGGTGCAAAGTATATAGTGCCACGTTTGTTTTACCAAGTTGCTCAAACCCGAAGCAAGGAGTTGTTTATACTAAGCACCATTGCCCTATGTTTTGTGGTAGCGTTTTTAACCTCTTATGCAGGGTTATCGCTGGCGTTAGGGGCTTTTTTGGCGGGGTTAATCATATCAGAGTCAGAGTATAGCCATCAGGCAACCAGCAATATCATTCCGTTTAGGGAATTATTTACCAGCTTCTTTTTTGTATCTATAGGCATGTTGCTCGATTTGGGCTTTTTACTAACCCATATCCTTCCTGTTATCGGGTTTACCCTGTTAGTTATGGCAGTAAAAACCGCCACTGCGGGTATAGCCGCTGCTTTGTTGAGGTATCCTTTCCGCATTGTGATTTTATCGGGCTTATCGTTGTTTCAGGTGGGCGAGTTTGCGTTCATATTGTCAAAAGTGGGTATTACCAATGGGTTAATTACCGATGAAATGAATCAGTACTTTCTATCGGTTTCTATACTTACCATGTGCATAACGCCATTTGTGCTGCTCAATTCCGAAGCAGTTTTTAAACTGTTCATACAATTACCGCTTTTGGGCAAAATTTACCACAAAAAACCTGTGGCAATTGTAACTGCAAATCCGGTTGCCAAAAATAAGACCCCAATAGAAGACCACATGGTAATAATAGGCTATGGACTGAACGGGCAAAACCTATCGTATGCTGCCCGATATGCACATATACCCACCATTATAGTAGAGCTGAATTATGAAAACCTGCTTGAAGGCAAAGCCAAAGGCGAGCACATGGTATATGGCGATGCTACTCAGGAGCATATTTTGCACGAAACCCATTTAGACCAGGCGCGGGTGGTGGTAATTGCTATATCCGACCCGCAGGCAACCAAAACCGTAGTGGCTAATATACGCAGCATTTCTAAAACGGTTTACCTTATTGTGCGTACTCGTTTTGTAAAAGAAACCAACGAGCTGCTAAACTTGGGCGCTGATGAGGTTATACCCGAAGAGTTTGAAACCTCTATAGAAATTTTTGCCCGCGCCCTGCATAAATACCTCATTCCCTTAAACGACCTTGAAAAATTAGTGCAAGATGTGCGAGCCGATAACTATCAGATGTTTAGACCCCGCCAACCGGTAGAGGCTTCCCGAACACTATCAAATTTACCCGATTTTAATATAGAATGTATGCAGGTGATTGCCGACAGTGGCGAGGTAGTGGGTAAATCTATTGCCCAGGCTGAAGTGCGAAAAAAGTATAGCATAACCATATTGGCACTTAATCGAAATGGGGCGCTAATATCCAATATCACACCCGAAACCCGTATTCTGCAAAACGATGTGTTATATGTAAGTGGCAGTCCTCAAAAAATTACGTCATTCTATAAAATGCTTTCTTAATAATGGCAAGGGTTGCCTTGCACTTATTGAACAGGCATCAGATTACGATGTACGGCACCTCTTAAAAATATGATACACATGTAATATGAAAAGGTTTAGAGGCGCAACCACTTGTTCCTTACTAAACCACATACATTAACCTACTGTTGATTTGACCTATGTATCTTGGTTATAACTAAATTCTTTATTTTTAACCGCAAATAAGGCAAAGTTCAGCAGCGCAAAGGCAGCAAGGTCTTGCGGGAGGGAAGTGTTACCAATAAGCCTGCAAATACGCAATAAACTTTAATTGTAGGCAGTACCCATGTAGATACTATTTGAAAAAGTGCAACACGTATTTGGATGGTGATAGTGTATTAACTTGTAATAAACAAAAAAGGCATCAATCTAATTGGATTGTTGCCTTTTTGAACAAACAGTAAAAATGCCGTTGTTGAGTTTTATTTGCGAACTAATTCTTTTTCTTTCGGTTTGCTCAGGTGTTTGTAAAACGCAGCGGCAGCTTTGCTCAATTGAGCGGCTTTTTGGTGATTTACATTGTAATAAATAAACTTGCCTTCGCGTTTTGCTTCCACTAAATCGGTGTCTCTCATAATTTTTAGATGTTGAGAAGTAATGGACTGCTCTAATTTGAGCGTACCGTAAATTTTATTTACGTTTATTACTCCTTTGTCATCTATGAACTTTAAAAGTGTAAGCCGGAGTGGATGGGCGGCGCAGCGCAGCAAATCAGTTGCTGCATCAAGTTGATGTTGATTGAATGTAGGCATTTGACGGTTTTTTAATTGAGTTATACGTAATGAATTGTTGTTTGTATTTAACAACATCATGTACGCAAAAGTTGAATTATTGTATTGAATTTTAGTGTGCTTAAAAAGCAGCGTTTAAAAAAACGCTGCTTTTTATAAAACATTCAAATTTCTGGTAATTACTTGGTAAGATCTTCAATGAATTGCGAAATTTCAGCAATTCTGTCGTAGTTCAACGAGTAATGAATAAACTTACCTTGTCTTTCTGTATTTACCACACCTGCTCTTCTTAAAATTGCTAAATGTTGAGAGGCAACCGATTGTTCTAAGCGCAGTTTAACGTAAATTTCGGTTACGGTCATGCGTTTTTGCTCTTCAAGAAGGGCAACAATTGATTGGCGAAGCTTGTGGTTTACAGCACGAAGTACCAGTACAGCTTTGCGAAGTACATTGTAATCAAGGGTGATGGCTCCGTCGGTGCCATGACGCAGAACAATTGATTCGCTTTTTTTTGATTGTGTTCCCATTGTTAAAAAAATTGGTGGTTAAAAAAAGTGATTTATGTTTGTAGATTTTGAATTTTAGTGTTTGTACTGTAATAGGGCTTTAAATAATCGGGGTAAAAATAAGCAGTATTCTCAAAGCTGCCTTTTACAAATTTTTCATAGGCAAGTGCAGCCATATTTTTAGCGGAGCAGGTTATATTAGGCAAGTGGGTGGCATTTTTGTGGGTAAATTGACTAACGCATTTTGCTGCACCCGTTCCAAAATAGTAACATGTTGTTGTGTCAAAATATTGTTTAAGTGAGTCCGATGCAATTATCATAGCTTCGGGTGGCAGCACAGCATGTAGTTTATTGGTATATACTGCCGTATAAACCTCCATACGCATGGCATCTAACATGGGGATATATAAGATGTTTTCACTAATGTCTTGTGCATATTCTATACCACCTATAGCTAATGCTTGCAAGGTAGGTATGCCTATCATTGGTATATCTAAGGCATAACACAACCCCTTTGCTGCCGAGGTACCTATGCGCAAGCCCGTATAAGAGCCAGGACCCTTACTGATGGCTATAGCAGATAACTTGTTAAGCGTATGACCGGTTATTTTGAGCAAAAGTTCTATTTGTTTAGTAATGATTGATGCGTGGAGTTGTCCCTCTGTATTTTCTTGCCAGGCTATATTTTTCCCATTTTCAGCTAATGCAACTGAACATATATGTGTGCTGGTATCTATGCTTAGTATTAGCATTTAGTTGCAAACATTTTTTGAACAGATAGTTTTATACTCTTTAATAAATAGTCTTATTCTAAAAACAACATAAGTACGGAAAAGGTTTTATACTGAAACGCAAAAATACTGAATTTTTTTTAGAAAGTTATATTTATGTCACTTTCTGTTTCATTTCGCAAAATTTTTATGGTGGTGGCATCTCCGGCTTTCAGTAAAGAGAGCGCTTCCATATAACTGTGCATGTTGATTATGGGTTTATTACCTATTTTTATAATTACATCGCCCGCCTGCAATCCTGCATTTTGTGCCGGGCGACCGTCTATTACACCGGTTAAACGGATTCCGGTTCCTTCATAAGCATAATCGGGCATAATGCCTAAGGTAATTTTGTATTTAGGCGCTTTTTGGCTTTCTTCGGTTTTGGTAGGTGTAAATTGCAGTTTTTCGTTTTGTTTATTGAGGGTAGTTATTAAAGACATAGAATAATCCAAAATGGCTTCCACGCCTTCTGTATTCACCTTTTCCGCATCATCGGCGGGTTTGTGGTAATCTGCATGAATACCGGTAAAAAAGTGAATAGCAGGAATTTTTTGCCAGTAAAAGGACGTATGGTCAGAAGGTCCTACGCCCGATTCGGTAGTTTTTATGTGTAAATTACCCGTTGTAATAGTATTTAACACACTCCATTGAGGAGAAGTGCCTACGCCGTTTATGGTTAGGGTTCGGGTTGTTGTATCAAGCCTGCCCACCATATCATAATTGAGCATGTAATTTACCTGTGCAAGTGGCACGGTGGGGTGTTGCACATAATAATTTGACCCGTATAACCCCAGTTCTTCGCCCGAAAATGCTATAAAAAGATAGTTACAGGCTTTGGCATCGGGATTATTGTGCAAGTTATTGGCTAATTGCAGCAGCACTGCCACGCCGCTGGCATTGTCATCGGCACCATTGTGAATATCAGGCATTCCTGCATGAAGTGAGCCGCCACTTTCGCCATACCCTAAGTGGTCGTAGTGAGCCCCAATTATTACCGTATTGGGAGCATTGTTGTTGATGAAGCCAATCACATTACGACCGGTTTTTTCTGTTTTTCGGGTATTTATAGCTATATCAACTTTGGTATTTTTAGTTAAGTTGTCTTTTACCTTGTTATAGGCAGCCGATTTGATAAACAGAACCGGAATGTTGGCAGCTATTGTTTTGGGAACTATTTTTATTTCGGGGTCTGATAAATTGGCATCTATATTATAAAAAACAATTGCTAAAGCGCCTTTTTCTACTGCTGTGGCTATTTTTTTGCCAATAGCGGTGTATTGATTGTATTTTGAGTGGGGGTGAATACCATCGGGAGAGCTAAGGTTGATTAAAAATATCTTGCCCGATAGCTTATTTTTCCCGGCAAAATCGGAATACGGTAAATCGGGTGCATCTATTCCAAAACCCACATCGGTAAGTATGCCTTTTACCGTTCCATTGCCCGATTCGGGCAGAGCATAATAATCAACGTCTGGTTTAAAATTTATTTTATTTATTGTTAATTTATTAGTGCCCACATACTCACGTCCGGCGGTAAAGGTGAATGATTGGAAATACGTATCTTGTTCTCCTTTGGGTTCAATGCCCCAATCTTTAAACAAAGAGGCTATGTACTCGCCTGCTAATTGTTCACCGGGGCTACCGGTTAGCCTGCCTTCAAGTTTATCGGAAGAAAGATACGTAACGTGCCTTTGCAGAAAAACCCTGTTATCCGGTGCTGTTTGAGCCCCTACCGGATTTGAAAACACAACCCACCCGCTTAAAAAAGCGATTAGGAAAATTGTTTTATTGGATTTGCGGCGAAGGTACATTTGATGAAATTAGACTAAAATAGGTTCGTGAGCGCAAATATAAGGCAATTTCAGAATAATGCAAACAAAAAAGCAATTTTTAACAAAAAAAACTTCTTTTATTTGTAGAAAAGTAGAAAAAAATACGCCTTTTGTGTTTAAACAACGGTTTGGAAACATTAATGGTATTCTTTTGGATAGACACACGATAATTGGTTTGTAAGTCAGATTTTTTTTAAAAAAAACACTTTTTTTAAAAATTGGCGTACCTTTATAGTGTTTTAAACAACCATAATATCTGTTTGGTTTATTATGGTGTTGTATGATAAAACATTTTTTATGCCTCACATAACTGTTAACGGTGTTAAGTTATATTACGAAGTAGCGGGCGAAGGTGAAGAAACTATGCTGTTTAGTCATGGTTTACTGATGAATGCCCACATGTTTCACAAACAGATAGCTTTTTTTAAATCCCGATACCGGTGTGTGGCTTACGACCACCGCGGACAAGGACAGAGTGAAGTTACTGCCACAGGTTATGATATGGACACGCTAACCAATGATGCGGTGGCGCTTATTAAAGCGCTTAATTTAGGCGCTTGTCATGTGGTGGGTTTATCTATGGGCGGCTTTGTAGCTATGCGTTTGGCTGCCCGACAGCCGAAGTTGGTTAAATCGGTTATTTTGATGGAAACTTCTGCCGATATTGAACCTAATGCTTTTAAATACAGGCTGTTATCATTGGTATTTAAATACTTTGGAGCTGCTCCTATTTCGAGGCGTATTATGCACATTATGTTTGGGCAGAAATTTTTGAAAGACCCACAGCGAAAAGCAGAAAGACAAGAGTGGCGACAAATGATTATAAATAACCCGCCTACTATTGTAAGAGCAGTGCATGGCGTTATAGAGCGCCCCTCTATTTTGGCAGAACTGAAAAATATAGCCGCTCCTACATTAGTGATGGTGGGCGACCAGGATTTAGCTACGATTCCTGCCAAAGCCGAACAGATTCATAGCTTGGTGCCTAACTCTAAGTTGGTTATCATAAGTGGTGCCGGACACAGTGCATCAATTGAAGAACCCGAAAAGGTAAATTTGGCAATTGATGAGTTTTTGCGCGAACTGCAAAACGATTTTGATGCTGATTTATAATTAGTTAGACTTTGGACAAAATTTTTTGGATAGTCAGCAAAAGGGCAGTTCAAGTGTTA
>ERZ761610.424-NODE-424-length-34285-cov-395.651329_pt1 | contig 34285 bp, 24 predicted proteins | sample MGYA00512164_ERZ761610 | MGnify/ENA primary metagenome ERZ761610 (study PRJEB28899, sample SAMN02850038) | bioreactor sludge metagenome | biome: EBPR Sludge; feature: EBPR Bioreactor; material: flocular biomat | place: Australia: Thorneside Wastwater Treatment...
TCGAGGTCGGCACGGCAACCATCACCGACACCTACGAGTCGCAGTCACGCTTCGATCTGGCGACGGCGCAGCAAATTGCCGCCGAGAACGAGCTGGAAGTGAAGCGTTACGCCTTGCGTGTGCTGGTCGGCAAGGATCCCGGCGAACTCAACCGGCTGAAGCAGAACGCGGTCATGGAAGCACCGCAGCCCGCGAGCATGGAGCCGTGGGTCGAGGCCGCCGAGCGCGACAGCTTCGTCGTCCAGGCGCAGGAGGCGGCGGCCGAGGCCGCGGCCAAGGCGGTCGAGATCAACCGTGCCGGTCACCTCCCGACCGTCGATGTGGTCGCCAACTACGGCCAGAACAACGGTCCGGGCCAGTCCGGGCTGGGCTCGATCGATACGACGACGCGGCAGATCGGCGTGCAGGTCAATATCCCTCTCTTTCAGGGTGGTGCGGTCAATTCACGTACCCGCGAAGCAGCCGCCCGTCGCGACGCGGAACGGGCCTCGCTCGACAACATCCGCCGCACCGCCGCGCTGAGCGCGCGGCAGGCCTACCTTGGCGTGGTCAACGGCTTGGCCGAGGTGCGTGCGCTGGAAGCCGCGCTGCTGTCGAGTCTCAGCTCGCTCGAGTCGAACCGGCTTGGCTACGAAGTCGGCGTGCGGATCAACATCGACGTCCTCAATGCCGAGAACCAGGTTCTGCTGACGCGCAGGGATCTGGCACGAGCCCGCTACGATACCCTGCAGAACCAGCTCAAGCTGAAGGCAGCCGTCGGCACCCTGACCGAGGCCGACGTCGAACGGATCAACCTGCTGCTCGAGGCGCCATGAGGCTGTCGATCAGCGCTGCCGTCCGTTCGGTGGCGCCGCGGTGTGCCTGGCTGAAGCGGCTCGCGGCGGCGCGCATGCTGGCCAGCTGCAGCGGCTGTTGCAGGAGCTCTGCGGCGGTGGCAACGGCTTCGTCGGCATTGGCGACGCGGCGGGCGGCACCACAGGCGATGGCGTCCACGCTGGCCTGGGCGAAGTTGAAGGTATGCGGTCCGAGCAGCACCGGGCAGCCGCAGGCTGCCGCCTCGATCAGGTTCTGTCCGCCGAAGGGCAGGAGCGTGCCACCGATCAGTGCGATCTCGGCCAGCGCGTAGTAAGCCGGCATTTCTCCCATGCTGTCTCCCAGCCAGACGCGCGTTTCCTCGTCCGGCAGACTGCCACTGCTGCGTCGGCAGGAGGCCAGCTGTCGGTCGGCGATCAGCTCGGCGACCGCGGCGAAGCGCTGCGGGTGTCGGGGCACGAGCAACAGCAGGTGGCGATGCGGCAGGCGGGCGAAGGCGTCGAGCAGCAGTGCCTCCTCGCCCTCGCGCGTGCTGGCAGCCAGCCACACCTGGCGGTGGCCGAGCGCTTGCCGCCAGTGTGCTCCGAGGCGCAGCCTTTCGGGCGGCGGTGTGACGTCGAACTTCAGGTTGCCGCAGACGACCGTCTGCCTGGCGCCGACGGCCCGCAGGCGCTCGGCGTCGGCCTCCGTCTGTGCGGCGATCGCGTCGAGAGCGGCGAGCGCCGGCTGGCTGAGGCCCGCAAGGCGGGCATAGCCGTGCTGCGAGCGCGTTGACAGGCGGGCATTGACCAGCGCCATCGGCAATCCTCGCCGCTTTGCTGCGGCGATCAGGTTGGGCCAGATCTCCGTTTCCATCAACAACCCGACCCGCGGCCGGTAATGATCGAGGAAGCGGCCGCAGGCGGCCGGCAGGTCGTAGGGAAGGTACGCCTGATGCAGACGGTCGGGGTGACGCTGTACCAGCTCACGGCCGGCCGCCCGGCCGGTCGGTGTCATGTGGGTCAGCAGCATGCGGTGTTCGGGGTAGCGCTGCAGCAGCAACTCGACCAGCGGTTCGGCGGCGCGGGTCTCGCCGACGGACACTGCGTGCAGCCAGATCAGCGGCCCGCCCGCCGACGGTGGGTAATGGCCATGCCGCTCACCAATGTGCTGCAGGTATTCGGGCTGGCGGCGGGAACGCCAGAGCAGGCGCAGCCAGACCAGCGGCATGGCCAGATGAAAGAGGAACGAATAGAGCAGCCGGATCACCGACGCAGCGCCCGTTCGGCGGTCGCGATGACCTCGGCCGGTGTGGGCGGCCTGCCGGTGTTGCCCAGGTTGCGGACGAAACCGTCGCCGAAGACCCCGGTGAGTGACGGATCGGTCGCCACGTAGAGGGCGATCACCGGCACGCGCAAGGCTGCGGCAAGGTGGGCCAGGCCGGTGTCGACGCCAATCACGACGCCCGCTCCTGCCAGCAGCGCCGCCAGTTCCCGCAGGCCGAGTGGTGGTGCGACCACGGCGCCGGCAACGGCAGTGGCGATGCGTTCGGCCCGCTCGCGCTCGCGCGCGTTGCCGGCCGGCAGCACCGCGGACACACCGGCGCCTGACAGTGCGCGACCGACCGCGTGCCAGTGCGCCTCCTGCCACAACTTGTCGTCACGGCTGGTGGCCGTCAGCAGGACGGCAAATGGTCCGGCCGGCAGCCAGCCGATGTCGATGGCCGGTGGCGATATGCCGTAATCGAGTGGCAGGTCGACGGGGTAGTCGAATGCCGCGGCTGCAAGCCAGCGGTTGCGCTGGACGGCGTGCAGGTTGCACGGAATGACGAAGGTGTCGTCGTAGAAGCGGGCGGCGAAGGATTCGCGCGCCGCTTCGGCGGCGTAACCGAGTCGCCGTCCCTGCGCCAAGCGGCCAACGAGGGCGCTCTTGACGAGGCCCTGGGTGTCGAGAACGAAGTCGTAGGTGCGCGATCGCAGCCGCTGCCGGAAGTCCCGCATCTCGCGCCAGGTGGCGACCCGGCCGAGCTGGTGGCGCCAGCGCCGGATGGCCACCGGAATCACCTCGCCAACCGCCGGGTGCAGGCGTGGAATGTCGGCGAAGCTCTCCTCGACGCACCAGTCGATGCAGGCTTCGGGGAAACTGCGCCGCAGGTCGCTGACTACCGGCAGGTTGTGAATTACGTCACCTAGAGACGAGGTCTTGAGCAGTAGGATGTGCATCGCCGGGTCAGGGTGACGGGATCGGTGGCAGCCGGGAAGTGCGCATTATAGGCCCTCGGCGACCGTCGCCGGGCGACCTCGGCCGGCTATAATCCCGCCTCGCGCGAGCCCAGCGTGGCAAGCCGGTTCCGTCTGGAGACGATGCAAATGAAACCCCCCGTGATTCGTCCGGTCATCCTCTGCGGAGGCTCAGGAACCCGTTTGTGGCCACTCTCGCGGACCCACTACCCGAAGCAGTTCCTTTGCCTGGTCGATGACTACTCTCTGTTGCAGAACACCTTGCGCCGACTCGACGGCCTCGCCGGCCTCGGCAGGCCGATTGCCGTCGCCAACGAGCACCATCGTTTCCTGGTAGCCGAGCAGTTGTTCGAGATCGGCCTCAAGGCCGACATCCTGCTCGAACCGGCAGCCCGCAATACGGCACCGGCCGTCGCCGCAGCGGCCATCGGGGCACTTGCCGACGCCGCCGGCGACGCGCCGCCGCTGCTGCTGGTGCTTCCTTCCGACCACGTCATCGCCGGTGTCGCCGCATTCCAGGAGGCCGTCCGGGCCGCAATTCCACATGCCGAGGCGGGGGCCCTGGTGACCTTTGGTGTCCTGCCGGACCGGCCGGAAACGGGCTATGGCTATATCCGACGAGGCGCGCCGCTGGCCGGCGGCTATGTCCTCGACCGCTTCGTCGAGAAGCCGGACGCGCAAACCGCGAAGACCTACCTCGACGCTGGCGACTACTTCTGGAACAGTGGCATGTTCCTGTTTCGCGCCGACAGCTTTCTCGATGCGCTGCAGCGCTTTGCGCCCGTCATGCGCGAGCAGGTGGCCGCAGCCTGCCAGGCGGCACGACGGGATCTCGATTTTCTGCGGCTCGATGAAGCCGCTTTCGCCGCCAGCCCAGCGAACTCGATCGACTATGCGGTCATGGAAAAGACCGATCACGGCGTCGTGATTCCCCTCGACGCCGGCTGGAACGACATCGGCGCTTCGGATGCGCTGGCGAGCGTCGGCCAGGTGGACGGCGATGGCAACGCGCGACGCGGTGACGTCCGCAGCATCGATACCAGCAACTGCGTGCTGTTCTCCGAAGGCAGACTGCTGGCGACGGTCGGTGTCAGCGATCTGGTGGTGATCGCGACCCCCGACGCGGTACTGGTAGCCGACAAGGCGAAGGCGCAGGACGTCAAGACGCTCGTCGATGACCTGAAGCGCGCAGGGCGCTGCGAGACTGAATTTCGCCATGTCGTCCATCGGCCGTGGGGCAGCTACGAAGGTCTCGCACATGGCCCACGCTACCAGGTCAAGAGGATCCTGGTGAAGCCCGGTGCCAGTCTGAGCCTGCAGAAACATCACCATCGTGCCGAGCACTGGGTTGTCGTCAAGGGCACGGCGGTGATAGCCCGTGGCGACGAATCGCTGCTGCTTTCCGAGAACCAGTCGACCTACATCCCGCTCGGGGTCGTCCATCGGCTGGAGAATCCGGGAAAGATCGATCTCGAGATCGTCGAGGTGCAGTCAGGCAGTTACCTCGGCGAGGACGACATCGTCCGTCTCGAAGACACCTATGGCAGATGACCCTGGACTCGCAGCCGGTTCGCCGGCGGCAGCCGCACGCGAAGGTTGGTGCTCATGATTCTGGTTACTGGCGGCGCCGGATTCATTGGCGCGAACTTCGTACTCGATTGGCTGGCGACGAGCGATGAGTCGATCGTCAATCTCGATCGGCTGACCTATGCCGGCAATCGGCAGAGCCTCGCCTCCCTGAGCGGCGACGACCGCCACATCTTCGTGCATGGCGACATCGGCGACGGCGAACTTGGTGCCCGCCTGCTCGCGCAGTATGCGCCGCGGGCGATCATCAACTTCGCTGCCGAGTCACACGTGGACCGCTCGATCCACGGCCCTGCCGACTTCATCCAGACCAACATCGTCGGTACCTTCCAGTTGCTCGAGAGCGTGCGTGCGTACTGGAAGCAACTGCCGGAGGAGGGCCGACAGAGCTTCCGCTTTCTGCACGTGTCGACGGACGAGGTATATGGCTCGCTTGCGCCGGATGCACCGGCGTTCACCGAGGATCACCCGTATCAGCCGAACAGCCCCTATTCCGCAAGCAAGGCAGCCAGCGACCATCTGCTGCGCGCCTACCACCACACCTATGGTCTGCCGGTGCTGACCACCAACTGCTCCAACAACTATGGTCCCTTCCAGTTTCCCGAGAAGCTGATCCCGTTGATGATCGTCAACGCTCTGGCGGGCAAGCGGCTGCCGGTTTACGGTGACGGCCAGCAGATTCGCGACTGGCTGTATGTCGGTGACCACTGTGCGGCAATCCGGCGCGTACTTGCTGCCGGCGTTCCGGGCGCCACCTACAACGTCGGTGGTGGCAACGAGAAGGCGAACCTGGATATCGTGCACACCATTTGTGGACTGCTGGACGAACTGCGCCCACGTCCTGACGGCCGGGCCTATCGCGAGCAGATCACCTACGTCACCGACCGTCCCGGCCATGATCGCCGCTACGCGATCGATGCCCGCCGGATCGAACGGGAACTGGGTTGGCGACCCGCGGAGAGCTTTGCCTCCGGCATCGACAGGACCGTTCGCTGGTACCTGGCGAACCAGGATTGGGTGCACAACGTGCAGTCGGGAGCCTACCGCGAGTGGGTCGAGAAGAACTACGCCGACCGGCAAAAAATGGGATCATAGCCGCCTGCAAGTTCTTTCTGCCGGGAGGCGCTCTTGGGCTGGTGGCTGGCGTACGTCGCACTGGGCTTGTTCAGCGGTTTTTCGGCAGGCGCGCTGGGGATTGGCGGTGGGCTGGTGCTGGTGCCGTCGCTGACGATCATCTTCGCCGCGCAGGCGGCTTTTCCCGCGACCGAGGTGCTGCACCTGGCGCTCGGCACCTCGATGGCGGTGATCCTGTTCACCTCACTTTCCAGCCTGCTGGCGCACCATCGCCACGGCGCGGTGTCGTGGCCGATCGTCTGCCAGATCACGCCGGGCATCCTGCTCGGCACGATGCTCGGCACGCTGCTGGCTGCCAGCGTCCCGGCACAGCCGCTCGCCATCTTCTTCAGTGCCTTCGTCAGTCTCGTCGCGGTGCAGATGGTCTTCAACCTGAAGCCGAAGGCGTCGCGCGAACTGCCGGGACGCGCCGGCGTCGTCATCGTCGGCATCGGCATCGGAGCGGTCTCGGCGCTGGTGTCGATCGGCGGCGGCTCGCTCACGGTTCCCTTCCTCACCTGGTGCAACGTACGCGTTCATGACGCCATCGGCACCTCGGCGGCGATAGGTTTTCCGATCGCCATCGGTGGTTCACTGGGTTACCTGTTCAACGGCTGGGAACATCCCGGGCTGCCGGCGGGGAGTGTCGGCTTCATCTACCTGCCCGCTTTTCTCTGGCTCGTGCCGAGCAGCATGCTGATGGCACCGTTCGGTGCGAAGCTGGCGCACAGCCTGCCGGTGGCCACCCTGAAACGCCTCTTTGCCGGCCTGCTGGTCGTTCTTGCAGCGCGCATGCTGTGGCGGCTGTTCGCCTGATTCCCGCTCAGCAGCCGCGGAACCGCGGTGCCCGCTTGGCGAGGAAGGCGGCCAGCCCCTCGCGGTAATCCTCCGTCTCGAGGAAGGCGAAGGAGTCACGCAACTCCCCTGCGCTCAACGGCTGGTTCTCCTGCAGGCGCTGCAGCAGCTGCTTGTGCCAGCGGGCGACCAAGGGCGCCCCCTGGCAGATGCGCCGGGCCGTCGCGTAGGCTTCAGCGGCGACTTCGCCGTCGCCGACGACACGCGTCACGAGTCCCTTGGACAGAGCCTCGGCTGCTCCCATGATGCGCCCCTCGAGCAGCAGTTCGCGCATCGTTGCGGCGCCAGCCAGGCGCAGCAACGCCTGCATTTCGACCGGATACATCGAGAAGCCAAGCCGGTTGATCGGCGCGCCAAAGCGTGCAGACTCACCACAGATGCGCAGGTCGCACTGGGCGGCGATCTCCAGCCCACCGCCGATGCAGGCGCCATGGATCAGTGCGACGGTCGGCAGCGGACAGTCGCCGATCGCCTGCAGCGCGGCTCCGGCCTGCGCGTGATAGGCCATTGCCCGGTCGACGGTGTCACGCTGGGTGCTGAACTCCTCGATGTCGCCGCCGGCGGCAAAAGCCTGCTCGCCTTCACCCCGAAGTACGAGGCAACGCAGCTGGGGGTCGGCAGCCAAGCCGCTGACCACCTGCGCCAGTTGTTGCCACATGGCGGAGTCGACGGCGTTGAGTTTGGCCGGATTCGAAAGGGTGACGGTCGCCACCTCGCGATCGCGGGTGCAGCCGATGCGGCCGCTCATGGCAGCACTTTCGCCTCCTCGGTTGCGCCACGCACGAGCGCCTGCCGCCCGGCAAGGATGTGGTCGTGCATCAGCTTCTGCGCGCGCAGCGCGTCGCCAGTCCTGACCGCCTCGAGGATGCCCACGTGCTCGTCCAGCGACTGCTGCAGCCGCCCATCGATGCTCAGTGAGAAGAGCCGGGTCAGCTTGAGCACCTTGCGCAGATCCTGGATCATCTGCCGCAGCCAGCGGTTGCCGGACATCTCCTGGATGCGCAGGTGGAACTCCTGGTTGACCTCGAAGAAGCGCCCGATCTGGTTGCTGGCGGCAAATCGCTGCAACTGCCGATGCAGCCCTTCGAGCCTGGCGATCTGCTCCGGGCTGGCCTTCCTGGTGGCTTCGAGGGCGCAGCGTCCTTCGAGCATTGCCATCAGGGGAAAGATGTCGTCCAGATCCTGATCGGAGATCTCGGTGACGAAAGCGCCGCGGCGCGGTCGCAGGGTGACCAGTCCTTCGGCGGCGAGTACCTTCAGTGCTTCCCGCAGTGGCGTCCGGCTGATGCCGTACTCGACCGCCAGCTGTTGCTCGTCGATGCGGATTCCGGGCAACAGCTCGTGCGCGAAAATCCGTTGTCGCAGCCGCTCGGCCACCTCTTGGTAGAGAGCGGTCTGCGCTATCCGACCTGGTGCCATCACTGGCCCTTCCCGCCCGGCGAATCGGGATCCTGGAAACTTGCTTTCATAATTATGGATACAGTATTATTCGCTGGGCGGGGTGTCAAGAGCTCGAACAGGCTGCGCTAGGCAGCGCGTCTCCCGCCGCGAATACCATGGCTGCGGCGTCGCCTATTGGCTTGCCCGCCCCAATCCACAGATTTCCTGAAAGGTTCCGTCATGTCCAACGAGAACAAGCCTGAACTGCCGAATTCCGCCAATCTCGACGCCTGGAAGAAGGCCGCCAGCAAGTCCGCCCCGGGTGGCAACGTCGACGCCCTGAACTGGGTGACGCCCGAGGGCATCGTCGTCAAGCCGCTGTATACGAGGAAAGATGTCGAGGACCTGCAGTACACCGACACCCTGCCCGGCTTGGCGCCGTTCGTCCGTGGCCCGCAGGCGACGATGTACGCCGTGCGGCCGTGGACCATCCGTCAGTACGCCGGCTTTTCCACCGCCGAGGCGTCGAACGCCTTCTACCGCAAGGCGCTGGCTGCCGGCGGCCAGGGTGTCTCGGTTGCCTTCGACCTGGCGACGCACCGCGGCTACGATTCCGACCATCCGCGGGTCACCGGTGACGTCGGCAAGGCGGGTGTGGCGATCGATTCGGTGGAGGACATGAAGATCCTGTTCAATGGCATCCCGCTGGAGAAGATCTCGGTGTCGATGACGATGAACGGCGCCGTGCTGCCGATCCTCGCCGGCTACATCGTCGCTGCCGAAGAGCAGGGCGTGCCGCAGGACAAGTTGTCGGGAACGATCCAGAACGACATCCTCAAGGAGTTCATGGTCCGCAACACCTATATCTATCCGCCAAAGCCCTCGATGCGGATCATCTCCGACATCATCGGCTACACGGCTCACCACATGCCGAAGTTCAACTCGATCTCGATCTCCGGTTACCACATGCAGGAAGCCGGCGCGACACAGGCACTGGAACTCGCGTTCACCATCGCTGACGGGCGCGAATACGTGAAGACGGCGCTCGCCTCGGGTCTCGACGTTGACGAGTTTGCGGGGCGGCTGTCGTTCTTCTTCGCCATCGGCATGAACTTCTACCTCGAGGTTGCCAAACTGCGCGCTGCGCGCCTGCTGTGGTGGCGGGTCATGCGCGAGTTCTCGCCGAAGAGCCCGAAGTCGATGATGCTGCGCACCCACTGCCAGACCTCCGGCTGGTCGCTGACCGAGCAGGATCCCTACAACAATGTCGTGCGCACGACGATCGAGGCGATGGCCGCCGTCTTTGGCGGCACGCAGTCGCTGCACACGAATGCCCTCGACGAGGCGATCGCCCTGCCGACCGAGTTCTCTGCGCGCATCGCCCGCAACACGCAGCTGATCATCCAGGAAGAGACGCACATCACCAACGTCATCGATCCGTGGGCCGGTTCGTACATGATGGAGAAGCTGACGCAGGACCTGGTCGACGAGGCATGGAAGCTCATCGAGGAGGTGGAGAGCATGGGCGGCATGACGCACGCCGTCGAATCCGGCTGGGCGAAGATGAAGATCGAAGGCTGTGCCGCCGACAAGCAGGCGCGAATCGACTCGGGCAAGGACGTCATCGTTGGCGTGAACAAGTACAAGCTGGCGAAAGAGGACGCGATCGACATTCTGGACATCGACAACAACGCCGTGCGCGAGGCGCAGGTGGCGCGCCTGAAGTCGGTCCGTGGAAGCCGCGACAGCGCCAAGGTCGACGCGGCGCTTGCCGACCTGACCCGTTGCGCGGAGACCGGTGAGGGCAACCTGCTCGACATGGCGGTGCGCGCGATGCGGCTGCGGGCCACCGTCGGCGAAGTGTCGGACGCCATGGAGAAGGTTTTCGGGCGCTTCCGCGCGACACAGCAGACCGTTTCCGGGGTTTACGGCGCGGTTGTCGACGGCTTGGCGAGCTGGGAGACGCTGAAGGCCGAGATCCTCAAGTTCAACGAGGAAGAGGGACGTCGGCCGCGGATCATGATCGCCAAGCTCGGGCAGGATGGCCACGACCGTGGCGCCAAGGTGGTTGCCACCGCTTTCGCCGATCTCGGCTTCGACATCGACGTCGGACCGCTGTTCCAGACGCCCGAAGAGGCCGCGCGGCTGGCGATCGAGAACGACGTCCACGCCGTCGGCGTGTCCTCGCTCGCCGCCGGCCACAAGACCTTGCTGCCGGCTCTCGTGCGCGCACTCAAGGAGCAGGGAGCCGATGACATCATCGTCTTCGCCGGCGGCGTCATCCCGGCGCAGGACTATGACTTCCTCTTCCAGGCCGGCGCGAAGGCCATTTTTGGCCCCGGCACACGCATCGAGGATTCGGCCATGACGGTTCTGGCAGAGATTCGCAAGGCGCGCGCAACCGCCGCCGCCTGAGCGGTTTCGTTGCCGGCGAGCAGGAATTGGATATGAGCACTGCAACAGCCGGCAGCCTTTCGGCTGCCGACCAGCACCTCGTGGACGGCGTTCTCGCCGGTCGCCGGCGGGCGCTGGCAAAGACCATCACGCTAGTCGAGTCGACCCATGGTGAGCACCAGCGGCGCGCACGCCAAGTGCTCGCCGCACTGCTGCCGCACACCGGGCGAACGATCCGTGTCGGTATCTCGGGCGCTCCCGGCGCCGGCAAGTCGACCTTCATCGAGTCGCTCGGGCTCTACCTCATCGAGGCCGGGCGACGGGTTGCCGTGCTTGCCGTCGACCCGTCGTCGTCGGTCTCCGGGGGCTCGATCCTTGGCGACAAGACGCGCATGGAGCTGCTCTGTCAGCGCGACGAGGCTTTCATCCGGCCAAGTCCATCGGCCGGTTCGCTCGGTGGGGTCGCTGACAAGACGCGCGAGGCGATGCTTGTCTGCGAAGCGGCCGGTTTCGATGTCATCATCGTCGAGACGGTCGGTGTCGGGCAGTCGGAAACCACGGTCGCCGGCATGGTCGATGCCTTCGTCCTGCTGCAGTTGCCGAACGCCGGCGACGACCTGCAGGCGATCAAGAAGGGCATCGTCGAGATTGCCGACCTGATCGTCTTCAACAAGGCCGACATCGATGAGCGGGCGGCGGCCTTCGCCCGCAACCAGATGCGCGCCGCACTGACCATGCTGCGCAGCACGAGCCCGAACTGGCGACCGCCCGTGCTGACGATGAGCGCGCTTGCCAAGCGCGGCATCGCGGAGTTCTGGGCCGAGGTGGAGCGCTATCGGACGACGATGCTGGCCAGCGGCGAGTTCGATGACAAGCGACGCCGCCAGGCCGTCGACTGGATGTGGAATCTGATCGACTCCGGTCTGCGGCAGTACTTTCGTTCGCACACCACCGTGCGCTCCGCGCTGCCCGTCCTGACGGGCGATGTCGCCGAGGGGCGTACGACACCCGGTGCCGCGGCGTCCCGTCTGCTGGCCTATCTGAAACACTGAGAGCACAACACAAGACGCACCCGCCTGCCGGGGGCGGTTCAAGCGATATCTCCGACCTGTTTGAGTAGTTCTGATTGACGCGACCGTTAGGGAGTAGAACTTATGCACGACATCATTCGCCAGCTTGCAGAGAAGCGCGCGGCGGCCTGTCTTGGTGGTGGCCAGAAACGCATCGACAGCCAGCACAGCAAGGGGAAACTGGCAGCCCGCGAAAGGATCGAACTGCTGCTCGACAGCGGTTCGTTCGAAGAGTGGGACATGTTCATGGAGCACCGCTGTACCGACTTTGGCATGGCCGAACAGTCGGTGCCCGGTGACGGCGTGGTCATCGGCTGCGGCACGATCAACGGCCGCCTGATGTTCGTCTTCTCGCAGGACTTCACGGTTTTTGGCGGTTCGTTGTCGGAAGCACACGCCGAGAAGATCTGCAAGGTGATGGACCACGCGATGAAGGTCGGCGCACCGGTGATCGGCCTCAACGACTCGGGCGGCGCGCGCATCCAGGAGGGTGTCGCCTCGCTCGCCGGTTACGCCGAGGTCTTCCAGCGCAATGTCCTCGCATCCGGGGTCGTGCCGCAGATCTCACTGATCATGGGGCCGTGCGCCGGTGGCGCCGTCTACAGCCCGTCGATGACCGACTTCATCTTCATGGTGAAGGACTCTTCGTACATGTTCGTGACTGGTCCGGAAGTGGTGAAGACGGTCACCCACGAGGATGTCACGGCGGAGGAACTCGGCGGCGCGATCACCCATACCAGCAAGTCAGGCGTTGCCGATCTCGCGTTCGAGAATGACGTCGAGGCACTGATGATGCTGCGTCGCTTCATCAGCTTCCTGCCGTCGAACAACCGCGAGAAGCCGCCGCGTGTGCCGTCGCAGGATCCGGCCGACCGCCTCGACTTCTCGCTCGACACGCTGGTTCCCGACAACCCGAACAAGCCGTACAACATCAAGGAACTGATCATCAAGGTGTCCGACGATGGCGACTTCTTCGAGCTGCAGCGCGAATACGCCAAGAACATCGTCATCGGCTTTGCCCGCATGGATGGTTCGACTGTCGGCATCGTTGCCAACCAGCCGCTGGTGCTGGCCGGCTGCCTCGACATCAAGAGTTCGATCAAGGCCGCCCGTTTCGTCCGCTATTGCGATGCCTTCAACATCCCGGTGATCACCTTCGTCGACGTGCCGGGCTTCATGCCGGGCACCGCGCAGGAGTACGGCGGCATCATCAAGCACGGTGCCAAGCTGCTCTACGCCTACGCCGAGTGCACCGTGCCGAAGATCACCGTCATCACGCGCAAGGCTTATGGTGGTGCCTACGACGTCATGGCGTCGAAGCACTTGCGGGGCGACGTCAACTTTGCCTGGCCGTCGGCGGAGATTGCGGTCATGGGACCGAAGGGTGCGGTCGAGATCATCTTCCGCGAGGAGAAGAACGACCCGGCCAAGCTGGCTGCGCGCGAGGCCGAGTACAAGGCAAAGTTCGCCAACCCCTTCGTTGCTGGCGCACGTGGTTTCATCGACGACGTGATAATGCCGAACGAGACGCGCAAGCGCATCTGCCGCTCGCTGGCGATGTTGCGCAACAAGAAGTTGGAAAACCCGTGGCGCAAGCACGGCAACATTCCGCTCTGATACCCGGGGAGAAATAGTGATGTTCAAGAAGATTCTGATCGCCAACCGGGGCGAAATCGCCTGCCGGGTGATGAAGACCGCCAAGAAGATGGGCATCAAGACGGTCGCCGTCTACTCCGAAGCGGACAAGGATTCGATGCACGTGATGATGGCCGACGAAGCCGTCTGCATCGGTCCGCCTCCGTCGAAGGAGTCGTATCTGGTCATCGACAAGATCATCGACGCGTGCAAGCGGACCGGCGCCGAGGCCGTGCATCCGGGTTACGGCTTCCTGTCGGAGAACGAGGAGTTCTCACGACGCCTCGAGGAGAGCGGTATCGTCTTCATCGGTCCGAAGCATTATTCGGTGGCGGCGATGGGCGACAAGATCGCCTCGAAGAAACTGGCGATGGAGGCGGGGGTCAACACCATCCCCGGTTACAACGCCGAGATCGCCGATGCCGCACAGGCGGTGTCGATTGCCAGTGGCATCGGTTACCCGGTGATGATCAAGGCTTCCGCCGGCGGCGGCGGCAAGGGCCTGCGAGTCGCCTTCAACGACAAGGAAGCGGCCGAGGGATTCGATGCCTGTCGCAACGAGGCACGCAACAGCTTCGGTGACGACCGCGTCTTCATCGAGAAGTTCGTCGAGGGTCCGCACCACATCGAGATCCAGGTCATCGCTGACTCCTTTGGCAACACCGCGTACCTGTTCGAACGTGAATGCTCGATCCAGCGCCGCCACCAGAAGGTCCTCGAAGAGGCACCGTCGCCGTTCATCGACGAGAAGATCCGCAAGGCGATGGGCGAGCAGGCGGTCGCGCTGGCGAAAGCAGTGAAGTACCAGAGCGCGGGAACGGTCGAGTTCGTCGTCGGCTCGGACAAGTCGTTCTATTTCCTGGAGATGAACACCCGCCTGCAGGTCGAGCACCCGGTGACCGAGATGATCACGGGGTTGGACCTCGTCGAGCTGATGATCCGCGTCGCTGCCGGGGAGAAACTGCCCTTTGCCCAGGAGGATCTGAAGATCAATGGTTGGGCCATCGAGTGCCGGATCAACGCCGAGGATCCGTTCCGCGGCTTCCTGCCGTCGGTCGGGCGTCTCGTCAAGTACCGGCCGCCCGAGGTCACCGAAGGCCAGGTGCGGGTGGACACCGGCGTCTTCGAGGGTGGTGAGATCTCGATGTACTACGATTCGATGATCGCCAAGCTGATCTGCCATGGTGGCACCCGTGACCAGGCGGTCAGCCGCGTGCGTGACGCGCTCAACGCTTTCGTCATCCGCGGCATCGATTCGAACATCCCGTTCCAGGCGGCGTTGATGCAGAATCAGCGCTTCCTCTCGGGCGTGTTTACCACGTCGTTCATCGCCGAGGAGTTCCCGAACGGTTTTGATGAGTCCTGCGTGGTGCACCAGGATCCGGGCCTGCTCGCCGCGCTTGCCGCCTTTGGTCGTCGTCGTTACATCGATCGGGCCGTCCAGATCAGCGACCAGATGCCGGGGCACCAGCGCAAGGTCGGCAAGGACTGGGTCGTCCAGATGGAAGGCAAGGACTACCCCGTTTCGCTCGAGCCGATCCCGGGCGGCTACTCGGCCACCCACGGTGGCGACACCTACGATCTCGTGTCCAACTGGATGTTCGGTGAACTCGTCTTCCGCGGCACCTGCAACGGCTCGCCGATCTGCCTGCAGCTCGAGCGCATCGGCCTGCTCTATCGCGTGGTTCATTTCGGCAAGCAGGTCAAGGCGACGGTGATGACCGCCAATGCGGCGCGCATGCTTGCGCTGATGCCGAAGAAGGTACCGCCGGATCTGTCGAAGTTCCTCCTCTCGCCGATGCCGGGGCTGCTGCGAGAGGTGGCCGTGGCGAACGGGCAGGATGTGGCTGCTGGCGAGAAGCTGGCCGTGATCGAAGCGATGAAGATGGAGAATGTTCTCAAGGCGGAGCGCGACTGCAAGGTCAAGAAGGTCGTTGCCTCTCCGGGCGAGAGTCTTTCCGTCGATCAGGTCATCATCGAGTTCGAGTGAGCTGCCGCTGTCGTCAGTCCGACAGCAACAAGAGCCCGCCGCCCGGCGGGCTTTTTTCGTCCTTCGTCTGCGCTGCAGCCCTTGCCTGGCGCGCATGAGACCGTCAGCGCCGATGGCGACGGACGTGATCGGGTCATGATGTAGTCACTGCAGGCGTTTGGTTGCCGGCCACGTGTCCCTTCAGCAGGAAGACGCGCATCGAGCCCTTGCCCTTGACCGGAATCTCGCCCCGCTCTTCGCAGACGAAGTCCGCCGTGAGCAGGGCTCGCGTCGTTTCGCTGAGCTGAGTCTCGCCGGCGATACCCTGAGACTCCATGCGCGAGGCGATATTGACCGTGTCACCCCAGAGGTCGTAAATGAAGCGCTTCTTGCCGATGACGCCAGCGACGACGGCGCCCGAGTTGATGCCGATGCGGATCTCGAGCCCTGGGAACTCCCTGATCGCCGCCTGCAATCGCAAAGCCAGTTCCGCGATCGCCACCGCGTGATCGGCGCGTGCCTCGGGGATTCCGGCGGCCACCATGTAGGCATCGCCGATCGTCTTGATTTTTTCGAGACCGCTCTGCTCGGTGAGATCGTCAAACCTGGAGAAGATCGCGTCGAGCAGGCCAACGACGTTCGGCACCGATTCCGAGAGCGAAGTGTAGCCGTTCTCGACCGCCGGCAGTCAAACGCGGCTGCCGCGCGGCACAGGCGCCGCCTTCGGGCACGGAGGATGGCGGTGTGCGAGGTCTTTGGCGGCCTCGCAGATCGAGCATGCCTCCGTCCGCGATGGGGTCGGATCAGGCGAATGCCCCGCCGGAAATCGGGCCCTGAGGAGCGACCGGATGTGCCGGTCGCTTGCGCTACAATGACTGCAGGCAGGTTCGACTTGAGCACCTGATTCATGCCTTCGCCTCGCCGCTCTACAGATAACCTCCTCCCGGTCTCCGGGAGTCGAGAATCGCACGCTTGGAGGAACGTTCGATGCCATCGTTCAATGAAATTGCCGAGTTCGTCGGCCTGCTCTTCGACTGCCTCGGAGTTGTCGTCATCGTCCTCGGCACGCTGCTCGCCGCGGGTCGCTTGGTCATCCTGAACAGGCGCGCAGGCGATGGGTACAGGCAGTTCCGGCAGGACATCGGACGCGGAATTCTGCTCGGCCTGGAGTTTCTGGTGGCTGCGGACATCATCCGCACCGTGGCGGTGACGCCGACGCTCGAGGGCGTCCTGGTCCTTGGCCTGATCGTCCTCATCCGGACCGTCCTCAGCACGGCTCTGCAGGTCGAACTCGAGGGCCGCTGGCCCTGGCAACGGGCCAGTGAGGGCGCGGATCGCCCACGGGAAACTCACTGAACGAGAGTTGGGCCGTGTTCCCCGTCAGCTCTCCGGCGTGCGCCAGGGAAGCTCGAAGCCGCGTCGGATGGCCTGTATGCTGTCGTCGTCCAGAGTCCGATCCACCGCATCGACGATTTCGCGCAGGTTGGCGACCCGGGTCGTCCCGAATACACAACTTGCTATCCCGGGGTTGCCGAGGACGTAGGCGATGGCCGCTTGTGCCGGCGACATTTCGCTGATCGCCGCCAGGGTCTCGCGCATGTAACGCGAGCGCCTCCGCAATTGCCGGCCACTCGGTCGTAGCCATGCTCGCGCCAAGTACCAGAGGTCGGCTGGACTCCGCAGGCTGCCGATCTTTCCCTTGACGAGATGCCCCTGTCCAAGCACGGTTCCGGCGACGACTCCCGTTCCGGCTTCCGCCAAGCGGCGGATGACCGGTTCGCGGTCGAGCTGGACGACACTGTAGTCGATCAGTGCCATGTCGAAGATCTCTGGGTGGCTTGCGACATAGGCCATGTCGGGCTCGCAGTGCGTGTTGATGCCGAGGTATCGGTACATCCCACGCCGTTTCATGGCGTAGAGGCGCTCGAGCAGCGGTTCGCTGATTTCGGCGGGAGTGATCCCGTGCAGCTGGAGGATGTCCAGGTAGCCGCAGTCGAGGTTGGCGATCGATTGCGCACAGGAACCTTCAATATGGTCGGGGGAAAAGTCCTTGACCCTGCTACCCGGGCGCCGGAAGAGCGCACCGGCTGGCACGACGGTGCCGGCTTTCGACGACACGACGACGCGCCCGCGGTCCTGCCTGAGGATTTTGCCGAGCAGTCGTCCGAGACGTGGCTCGGCATTGAATGCTGAATAGTTGTGGCCGGTATCGAAAAAGTTGATTCCGTGCTCGATTGCTTCGCTGACCACCGCCGCCGCCTGTTTCTCCGGGAACTTGCGGTCACCCCAGTAACCGGAGCAGCCGAGGGCAACCTCGGAAACCTCGAGCCCAGTCTGGCCAAGTCGTCGGTACTTCATGCCCATGCCTTCAACAGCCATCGACGGAGGGGCGCTGATCGCTGTCGCGTCTGGATCATTCGCGCCTGCCGATGTCCGCCACCGAAGCCGACCGGCCGGGGTTTACCGGGCCCCATCGCCAGCCCGGTCGCCGGCCCTGCTCGGCCCGGAGACCTCGTGGAGGATTCGTTCCATCCTCCGGCGCGTCTGTTCGGCCGAGAAGTGGGAGCGGACGAAGGCGAGGCCGTTGGCCCCCATGCGCTCGCGGCGCCCGGCGTCATCGAGCAACTCGCCGATCAATCTTGCCAGCTGCCGGTCGTCGTCCGGTTCAAAACCCAGTCCCGCCTGCGCCGTGTCGAGAATCCGCCGTGCCTCGCCGCGGATGCCGCACAAAACCGGCCGTGCACAGGCCATGTAGTCGATCAGCTTGGTGGGGATGGCGCCGTCAAACAAGGGAATGTCCTGCAGCGTGGCCAGGCAGAGATCTGCGGCGCTGAGATAGACCCGCGCCTGGTCCTTGGCAACGGGTGGAAGAACGACGACATTGGCCATTTTGCCGCCCGCGACCTCGTCTTCGATCGCACCGCGGCGGAGGCCGTCGCCAACGAGCACGAAGAGGATGTCGCCGCGCTCGCGCAGCGAACGCGCCGCCCGCAGGATCACCGGGATGTTGTTCGCTTCGCCGAGGGCGCCGAAGTACAGGATGACCTTCCTGTCCTCCCAACCGAGAGCATGGCGCGTGCGCGCCGCTCCTTGCGGATCGGGGTACAGCCGGTCGAAATCGACGCCACAGGTGACCACCTCGAGCTTCTCCTGTGGCCAGCCGCGCGTGCGGATGTCGTCGCGAATCCCTTCGGTCAGGGCAACGATACGCGCCGACTGGTCGTAGAGCCGCCGCTCCATCCACGCCATGATGCGGATGAGCGTCCGGTTCCTGAGGATTCCCATCTGCACGGCAGATGCGGGCCACAGGTCGCGGACCTCGATCACGAGCGGAATCCGCCGCATGCGGCAGACGAGGGCAGCAGCGAACATCGGAAAGATGGGCGGTGTCGAGGCGAGCACCAGGTCCGGTCTGTCGATGCTGAACAGGCCGGCGGCGCCGGAGAGCGAGAAGGATGCGAAGCTCAGCAGGCGACCGAGGTAGCTGCGATGCAGCTCGGAGTAGGTGAACGTGCGCAGCACCCTCACCGCGCCATCGTGTTCTTCACGCCGCAGGCGACGGTACCACGGCAGGGTTGGCGTGTCGCGCTGCATGTACCCGGTCTCGCCGCTGACGACGGTCACCTCGTGACCACGCCCGGCAAGGTAGTGCGCCAGCTCGTAGATGAGTGAATGGCCCGGAGCGCCCGTCCCCTGGTAGTACTGATAGACGATCGCGACCTTCATCGCAGCGCCTCGTAGATCGCCAGGAGTTTTCCTTCCTCCGCCTCCCAACAGACAGCCTTGCGCGTCTGTCGGAGATTCTCCCGCCAGAAGTCGAGGCGCGCCTCGTCGCCGAAAAGCTCGTCGATCAGCGAGGCCACGGCCGGGGCACTGCTCATGTCGCCGACGAGGCCAATTCCTCGTCCGGCGACCATGCTCCTGATTTCCGGCAAGTCGCTGCCGAGTATGGGGACGCCGGCGGCGATGAACTCGAACAGCTTGTTTGGTGTGCAGAAGTAGTTGTTGAGACAGGTCGCCCGGTACGGGATCACGCCAGCATCAGCCGCGGCGGTATGGCTCAGCAGTTCATGCTGAGGAACCGCGGCCTGGAAGAAGACTCTTTGGGTGCCCGGCTGCCGCCGGGCCTCGCGCGTCAGTCGCTGCTTCAATGCCCCGTCTCCAAGGATCACCAGGACGATCTCCGGATTCTTCACGTGGCGCATGGCTGCAACCAGCGCCTGCAGGTTCCTGTTGGCCGACAGGCCGCCCTGGAAGAGGAGAATCTTCCGCGTCGCCGGCAGCCCGAAAAGCTCATGAAAGAGTCGCGAGCTGTGCGTAGCGTCGGTCGCCCTTTCGGCATTGCTGATGACATGCACCTGGGAGAGCGCATGACGACGGGCGAGTTCGCCGGCGATCGACTGGTTGATGGTCATCACCGCGTCGCAATTGCCAATGTAGCGCGCCTCGATCTCTGCCCACCGCCTCCTCTCGCGAGCGGAGAACTCCTGCTCGCTGTAGAGCTCGTGGCTGTCGTAGACCAGGCGCGCAGCGCAGCCGCGCGCGACCTGGCTGGCGACTGGCAACATCGGCAGATCGTGCGCAACGACGACTCGCGGCGCGAAGCGTGATGCGACGTCGCCGTACAGCCTGGCGTGAAAGGTCTCCTGATCGACGAGGAACCGCCAGGCGAGCCGCTTCAAGCTGCGCATCATGGCGCCATTCATTGGCAGGCGTCTGGCGAGCTGGCGATACCCGTAAGCCACTTGCTGTTCGCGCCCTCCCCCCTGGCCGCCAGCGCCTGCGCGGACCACTCTCGGCTCGTCGCGTCGCTCGGTGTCGTCATCCGTCATCGCCAGGATCGTCACTCGCCAGCCGGCCTTTTCGAGGCTGTCGGCCTGCAGGAGGATTCGCCGGTCGATCTGCCGGTCTGCCGTCAGCATCAGGATCGAGTTCGATTCGTGGTCCTGACGCGCTGCTGCAGCGTCCATGACTTCACCCCCTCAGTCTTGACCAGACGGTCCGAGCCAGGCGCGAGACGGTTGGCGAACGATCGACGAAACGGCTCATGTTGCGCCTGAACGATTGCCGGCGCCAATGCTTCGCGTACGTCTGCCGCATGTCCTCTTCGTAGCGACGGATGGTCCGTTGCACGGTTTCGGCGTCTGCGGCCGGACCGCTCCCGACGCGATGCGATTCGATGAGCCCGATCACGGTCGCTGCCTTGTGCCGGTAGTGCAACTCCTTGGTGTCAAGGATCGTTTCCCGGCAGTTGCTGATCAGTCTATCCACCAGCTGGCGGTCGCGCATCGCCTCCAGAACCTGCTGAAAATCGCTGGCATCGGCGCTGATGGGAATGTAGTGCTCCCATGGCCTGACGATACCGCTGTAGTCGCCCTCTACCAGCACTTGGCAACTGCCGAGCAACCCCGCCTCGAGGACGCGAGGCGAAATCGCGGTGAATGAGTGGCGCCCGTCGAGGCCTGGGAAGCAGTTTGCCTCGACTTCCTCGAAGGACGCTGCCGGATGGGCGTTGAGGTAGGCCCGGACCCTTCGCTGAATGTCCCCGCGCGGATCGAGAAGGCTGCTGCCGCTGTTGGCACCAAGGGTGAAGCGGCAATCGCCCAGGAAGTCCAGCCACTGCGGGCCAAGCAGTGTGCCCTGATCGCCGAGAACGATGTCGGTCGTCAGGCCGGCACGCTTGGCAGGGATCTCCACCCGTTCACCAATCGCCCACTTCGTCTCCCCGATCCTGCCGAAGTAGGGGGGAAGTCGGCGTGCCCGGTAGCCGATGTCGATCCGCCTGTGGTCGAATGGCCTTCCCTCCTTGGCGAGGAGCGTCGGGTCGACGTACCCTGTATAGGCAAGGCGTATCGAGCCCTGGCGATGGTAGCGGGGATAGAGGACATTCCAGTGCGAGGAGATCACCGAGAACAAGTGGTCTACCCGCCAGTCGCACATCCAGTCGTCGAGCAGTTCGTTGCAGTCGTACTCGTCCTGCGGGAACGCAAGCTTCAGTCCTCCGCTGTCGCGGACGAAGCTGTACGTCTCCCTGATGTTCAGGAACGTCGCTTCGGCTAGCCAGCGAATCCACAGGAAGGTGACATCGAGAACGATGGCATCGAAGTCGACATCCCGCACGTAATCGGGCAGCGGCAGCTCCGTGTCGTGGTAGAGGTAGTTGTGCTCGGGAAAGGCGTCGCGCAACGCGAATACATGGTGACACAGGAAGCTCGGGGCCAGGCGAGGGTTCCCGAGTCGATGCAACACCATGATGTTGAGGCGGCTCATCCCCTTCTCAATCGATGAACTGCTGGTGCCACAGCTCCAGGCTCAACAGCGCCCACAGGTTTCGGCCATAGGTACTCTGGGTATCCAAAACGGCATCGATCGAAAGCGGTCCGTTCAGATAGGGGCGTGAGCGCGCAGCCTGCGATGCGAAGAGGTCGCCGATCAGCTCACGTGTCGGGCCGGGCCGCTTGAGCCACAGGTTGAGCGGAACCGGGAAGCCCATCTTGTCTCTGCGTTCACGAATCGCGACGGGCAGACGATCCGAAAAGACCGCTTTGAGCAATCGCTTCAGCTCGCCATTGCGGAACTTGATGTCAGCCGGGATGGTGGCGGCAAACTCGACCAGTGGGTGGTCGAGAAACGGCACACGAGCCTCGACGCCATGCGCCATGCTCATGCGATCCTCAACCTGCAGCAGTGCGGGCAGCAAGGTCTTGAAATCGAAGTGAGTCATGGAATCGAAGTACGATTCCTTGCCGACATTGCTGCCCCAGAAGATGCTCCTGAACTCTTCGAAGGTCGATCGCTGGTCGAGAAGCTCGGGAGCGATGATCGTCCCGAAAGTATTGGCGCGGTTTACCAGGCGCCAGTAGCGCTCATCCCGTTCGCCAAACAGGCCGCCTGCCCAGAACTCCCGCAGCATCGGCTTGTACTGGCGGAGGCTTTCCAGGTTCGGAATGATCGATTCGTAGGTCACCACGTAATTGCCATTGTGCAGCGAACCTTCGATGGCGCCCTTGATGCACTGCTCGAAATAGGCAACCAGATAGCGCGCATAACCACCGAAAATCTCGTCGCCTCCCTGGCCTCCCAGAACCACCTTGATGTGCCTGCCGACTTCCTTCGACACCATGTATTGCGGGAACGAGCCTGGGCCAGCGACTGGCTGATCGAGATGCCAGATGACCTTGGCTATGTGGTCGACGAAGTCCTGCTCACCGATGTCCGCAACAAAGAGTTCCATGCTGCGTTCGTCGGCCAAGGCTCTGGCATAAGCGGACTCGTCGAACTCAATGCCGTCGAGGAAGCGCCCGTTGAACGCCTTGAACGGGCCGCTTGGCCGGACTTCGCGAGCGAGCGCTGCCAGTAGACTCGAGTCGACACCGCCGCTGACGTAACTGCCGACCTCGACGTCGGCACGTAGATGAATTTTCACCGAGTCATGCAGCAGCTCGATCAAACGGTTGGTGAACCAGCGCTCCGTATGATCGTAATCGATGTCGTAGTGGACTTCCCAGTAGCGACGAACGAGCTCTTCCTGCCCGGATGAGAGAATGGCGTAGTGCGCGGCAGGTAGTTGCCAAACTCCCTCCATGAGCGTCTTTTCGCCAAGGCAGAACTGGAAGGTCAAATAGTCAGCCAATGCGGCCTGGCTCACACGGCGTCGTCCCAGAAAGGGCAGCAGTGCCTTGGCTTCGGAAGCAAAATAGAACCCATGGTCGGTTCTGGTCCAGTACAGCGGCTTGATGCCAAAGCGGTCCCGCGCCAGGAAAAGCTTCTGCTCACGGGCATCCCAAATTGCCAGAGCGAACATGCCGCGCAGGTGACTGACGCAGTCGACTCCCCAGCGTTGAAAAGCACGCAGCACGACTTCCGTATCGGAGCGCGTGCGGAAAGAGTGTTCACCGAGTTCCGCACGCAACTCCAGGTAATTGTAAATCTCTCCGTTGTAGATGATGGTGAAACGTCCATCATCACTGTGCATCGGCTGCGCTCCCGACTCCAGGTCGATGATCGCCAAGCGCACGTGACCCAGTCCCACCTGGCCACTCTCGGAAGCCCATTTGCCTGCCCCGTCGGGGCCGCGATGGCGAATTTCGTGCATGCCGACATCGAGATCCCGGGACGAGGCAGACTGCTCCCGGATGCCCGTTGCGAGGAAACCAAAGATTCCACACATCAGCTTCTTCTCCCTTTGATGAATCGCTTGAGGACTGGCTTCAACTCGCTCCGGACGTTGCCCGGAAGGCGCGCCCACAGGGTATAGCCCAGCTGCCTTGCCAGCGACGGCACCTCGGCTGGGTCAGTAATGACGGCTCGTATTGGGGAGGTGGTGATCGATGATGGTTGGTCAGGAAGCGAATTCCGGTCGCTCGCTGCCGCCAACCTTCCGGGATCGCTCGGCATACCGGCGACGGCACGCTGAATCTCCTCATCCACCATGAGCACGAAAGCCTGATAAGAGTATTTGCCGGAGGCGATCACGTCACGATACGCGCGCTCAGCCATGGCGTCCACGTAGGCGCCATCCTGCAACCTGGAAACCACTTCGTCGAGGTTACTCCCGTCCTTTCTAAGCGCGATGAAGTGCTCTCCAGCTTGAACGACCCCGGAGTAGCTCCCTTCGAAGAGCACGAGAACTGTTCTGAAGGCGATTGCCTCGAAGACTCGCGGAGAAACTTGGTTCATCGCGCCGTCGATCTCATGCGGACGAACCAGCTTCTCATAGACCGACTCGTCGGCTGTCGCGGGATGCTCCTTCCTGAAATCCGCGATACGGTCGCCAAGGGAACCATCCCAGTCGAAGACATTGCTTCCGCTCTCGGATCCCAGCATGGCGCGACAAGACATCATGAACTCATACCACTTGGGCCCGTATATCCTGCTCTCTTCGCTCCATGAGATATCCGACGATATCTGGTGCACGTCACAGTAAGTCTTGACCATTCTGCCAACAGCGACTTTTTCGATCCCCAGCTGTCCGTAGCGGATTGGCAAGGGACGTCCGCGATAGCCTATCAGCAGCTGCCGCTGAGAGGGCGGAGACAAGTGGGGAATCGCGTCTCCGAGATGCTGCGGCACATAGCCAGTGAGATTGCTGACAAAACGGACGCCGGGAAACTCCGCAGTCGGGTATATTTTTTCGATCTGCCTCGTCGGCACCACAGTAAATACAAGGTGGAAGCCCAGCTGTTTGATCCAGTGCCAGGCGCGATGCGTATGATCGTACTCGTCTTGGATAAAGAGGAACTTTGCCCCACCATATTCGGACAGTGCTTTTCCGAGTGAGGGGGATACCTGGTCAAACGGTAGTCGCACGCTGTAGTGGAGACCCACCGCCGCGAAGCGGGACAATTCAGCAGAAAATTCAGAATACTGATCCGCATGACAGAAGAAGAACCTGTGCCGAGATTGCCTGGCAAAACAGGCCAAATGCTCGAAGACGGTGTTTGTGTAAGTCTGGGTCGCGTTATAGACAAGAAGAATATTCATCTGCACCATTTGCTTACAGGAAACGATGACCGAAACGCACGCCGACCGGGATCGAAGCTTCAGATGGGGCTCGCGAACGCGACATCGCTTCATCAAGGACCCCACTCGCAATCAAGCGTCTCTCGGGCCTGTCGGCGATCGCGCGCGTTCGTCTTGTCATCAGATAGGGTAGCGTACAGGAGCAACGAAAGACGGCCGCCTCCTAAGAGTCAATATCGGCTCTCGAAAGCGATCCGGCACGCCACCACCCGGAGCGGTAGATGCATAGCCATTCCGATAGACTGATCCAGCGCCAAAGCTCCCAAGAGTGATTGCAATGCCCTGATTGATGTTCTTGCCAAAGCGTAGCCATCTTTTGACCGTCGTAGCCTGGCAGGGAATGCAGAGCGGTATCCATGATTCGTTCGTGCGCCCAGCCATGCAGGCTGTCGCGTAACCAGTGATCAAGGGGGGCGGCATAGCCGACCTTGTCGGCTCGCCAACGGATCGATCGGGGAATGGTTCTCCCCGCAGCCATCCGCAATATCCACTTTTGCCAACCGTTCCTGACGTAGAGGTCGTCCGGAAGGGAAACGCAGAAGTCTACCAGCTCATGGTCGAGAAACGGCAATCTTCCTTCGCGAGAGAAAGCCATCGCGTTTCTGTCGGCATAGCGGAGGAGCATTGGCAGGCTGTTGTACAACAAGGCTTCTGAGATCGTCCGACGCAACCGGAAGCCAGGCTTCGCCGGCGCGGTGCCAACGCAGTCAGGATAGTGGGAAACCGAAGAAGATGGTCGGCCAAGCTTGTGAAGTTCGTCGGTGGAGTAGGCGACCGATGCGTTGAACCGCCTCTGCGCTCCCTGGTACTGCTCGCTGGCGATACGCAGCCGACGATTGAACTTTGCCGACTCCCTGATCGCCAGAGCGAGGCGACCCTGATCAAGCAGGTCAAGTTGCCGCTGCCGAAAGTAGAACTGATAACCCGCGAGCAGCTCGTCCGCTCCCTGTCCGTCGAGCAAGACTGTCGTATCATGCTGACGTGCGAGGCGCGCGACGCACCACTGCAGGTAGATTGAGGCAGAAAGGAACGGCTCTTCCTGATGCCAGTGAAGCAGTGCCGACTCCTGTGCCAGTCGCAAGGAGTCCGGCGTCACTTGAAATGAATTGACGCCGGTGTGTGTGGCGACCGCTTCGACTTCCTTGCCTTCCGACATCGTCGGATCCTCTGGAAACACGGCGGAGAACGTGTTTTGGGTAAAACTTGCGGAACTGCGTTCACGGGCGAGGTACCCGACAATGACCGAGGAATCCAGTCCGCCTGAAAGGCTTGATCCGACAGGCACGTCAGCACGCAGTCTGAGAGTGACGCTTCGCTGCAGCAGTTCGGAAAATCGGTCTACGGCCTCGCGCGGCGTCAGGTCGCTGTTGATCGATGTGTAATCCGGGGTCCAGTAGCGCCAGCGCTCCTCTTCGCTTCCATCCTCACGGAACCAAGCCGCACTGGCGGGAGGAAACCGCTCGATATTCTCGAAGAAGCTCAGTTCATCGTCCTCGTACCAAGCCCCACTGGCAAAGCGTTCGAGAGCGCGCTCGCTGACGCTGCAGCGGACCAGCGGATGAACCAGGATCGCCTTCATCTCGGAAGCCATGACGAGGGTATTGAAGCGTCCTCTGCCTAGGAAAAGGGGCTTTTCGCCAAAGCGGTCGCGAGCCACCAACATTCTGCGGCAGCGTTCATCCCACAAGGCAAAAGCGAACATCCCGTTGAAGCGCTGCAGAGCCGCTTCCCCCCACTGCTCAAAGGCTGTCAGCAAGACTTCGGTGTCGCTACGGGTACGGAACACATGGCCGAGCGCCGCGAGCTCGCTGCGCAATTCCAGGTAGTTGTAGATTTCCCCGTTGAAGACGAGACGCAAGTTGCCGTCTGCCGTTGCCATCGGTTGATCTGCCAAGTGCGAAATGTCGATGATCGACAAACGACGATGCGCCAAGCCAACTCGGCCTCCTTGTCGAATCCAGTTCGATCCGTTGTCGGGGCCCCGGTGAACCAGTCGATCGCGCATCGCCGAAAGCAGGTCCTCGCGTATGGGTAGCGCCGGGGAAATGACACCAACAATGCCGCACATGTCAGCCGTCCTCGCAGCCAGCGCCCCGACACATCGCGGGCACGACGCGAAGGCGCAGGAAGCCAGCATCCGGATGATGCGCTGATACTTGGGGGGACCACGATCGCTGGTCGCCTTGCGCTGATGGCGCTGCGGCATCAGCGGTTGTCCCTTGAGCAAGATCCAGCCTGAGCCGACGAGACGCGGAACGCTGCCGGGAGCGACTCCCCGCCGAGAGACGGCGACCCAGAAGGTCTTTGAAGTCTCGAACGGATGAATCGCTGAGGCTCAAGATCGCGAGGTGGAATCCAGTGCTCCGCACGCTAGCCCCCCTTGACGATCTTCCAGATCCTGGAACGAACACTCAGTGGCACCTTTGAATAGACTATTCGTGCGAGCCGGTTTGCCATGGGTTGCTGTGCGACTGCGGCATGCACCCTACGCAGAGAAGGAGCGCCGTACCGCAACAGCAGTTGCTTCCCCATCCGGAGCACAGCAGCCCTGCTCTCCGCACGCTGCGCCGCCGACTCCGTTGGGCTCCCCGCACCCGGGTCGCTCTTGTCTGCCAGCGATTGCAGCAGCTTCTGCTGAATTCCCTGAAAGGACTCCTTCCCGTCCAGCACATCCGCAGCACCAGCCAGACCCAAAGGAATGGCGGGAAGGCACGGACTGACCACACCTGCGTCGCTCACCACATAGACCGCGCCGTACATCGGTCTTCTCGGCACTCGGCGAAGACAGCGTGCCCGCAGATCCTCATCGACGCACTCGACGAATGCCCGATAGGAGTATCTTCCAGAAACAATGACCTCAGAATACGCCCTTTCAGTCATCGAATGGATGAGATCATCGTTCTGCAGTTTGCGCACGACCTCTTCGAAGTTCGAAAAGTCCTTCTTCAGTGCAATGTAGTGCCGATTCGGCTCCACGACTCCGGAGTAGTCGCCTTCGAAAAGGATCAGTGCCGTGTGCAGCCGGATTGCCTCAAAGATCTTCGGCGAAACCTGATTCATGCGGATCTTGCCGTCATGCTCGCGCAGGACGGTGTTCCAGACTTCCGTGAAGGAGACTTTGGGGTTTCGCTCCTTGATGCGAGCGATCTGTTGGCTCAGGGAGCCGTCAAAATCGAACACATTGGAGCCGCTTTCAGTTCCCAGAGTGGCCCGTGCGGAGCCAAGAAACTCGTACCAAGCATCGCCATAGATGCGCGCTTCCGCCTCGCAGGAGATGTCGACCGGCAGGCCCATGGCTTCAGAGAGCCGCTTGACCTCGGTGCCAATCACATACTTTTCATGGCCGAGCTGGCCGTATATTTCTGGCAGTCGGCGCCCCCGGTAGGCGATCGCCTTGCTTCGCTCGGCGAGAGAGGTCACGAAGCGATCGATCCCTGCCGCTTCCGGAACATACCCGGTAAGCGTCGGGAGAAAATCCGTTGCGGGAAATCTGTAGGCCGGATAGACAGCCTCTCGCTGTTCCAGCGGAACACAGGTATAGACCAGATCAAATCCCAATCGATCCATCCACGTCCGGGCGCACTCGACTGCTTCGTACTCGTCCTGGATGAAAAGCACCTTCAGTCCGTGGAATGATTCCAAGGCGATGGCAAAATTCTCGACAAGGTGGTGCGGCAGCGAGACGCGGATCGAATAATGAACGATGACGACGTCAAAGAGCGAGAAGTCGATGCTACCAAATGTCTCGATTGTCGAAGTAGCGCCGGAAACGTTGGTCGCCGGTACGAAGGTGAAATCATGCGCAGAATAGCGCCGAAATGCCCGGATGTGCTCGGAAACCGTGCCCACGTGACAAGACGCCGGGTCGAACAGAAGCGCCACGTTCAACGGCACTGTCGATCCGCGCGCGCGCCGCGAGAGTGCGTTCAGTTCCGCAGCAACGGTTGTGAAGCGGCTGTCGTAGGAATTTTCGCGCGCCAACTCGCGTCGCTGGCAAAGCAAGGCGGGATCGTCCCGGAGGCTGCTCATGCGAGTGATGGCTTCGGCGAACTCTGCTGCGCTACGGGCAAACCGGAGAACGCCGGAGTGGACAGCATGCCTGGCCAAAGGATCGATCGGCACGGAAACGACCGGCAACCCGCAAGCGATATACTCGAATGTCTTGAGCGGAAGCGAATTGCGGATCCATTCGTCCTGAACGAACGGTATGATTCCAACGGACGCCCGCAGCATTTCGCCGGCGAAATCCTTCGGGTTCATCGGCCCAAGCAGTCGTACGTTCTCGCGCTTCCGTAGTCTGCTCAACCCGACAGATTCCAGGCAGGGTCCGGCAAAACGAAATTCGTATTCTGGCAGGAGCACCGCAAGCGCGTGCAGGAGTTCATAGTCCAGGCGGGCATTGAGCGCACCCTGATAAATTACGACGGGCGCGCGCTCGCCCTCGGCTTGCGTGCAGTTGGCGGAGTCATCCAGTTCGGCAAAGAACTCAAAGTCGCATCCGTTCTCTGCAACCACGGCGGGTCCGCGATAGCCACAGTTAGACCGGAGTTCCGCCAGGACAGGTTCGGTGACGGCAACGACCAGATCAATTTCGGCGGTCAGTCGCCGAACTGATTCGGTAATAACTGCCGAGGTGGACATCGCGGAAGACGGGGTGAAATAATCTTCAGTTGCATGGTAAACGCGCAGGGATCGTGGCAGGGCAGAAATCAAGCGCTCGTAGTGCAAGGAATCGTAAATCCAGAGCAAGGGGCACTTGATTCCCCGATGTCTCAACAGTTCAAGGATGGATTCGGTCTGCCTTGGCGAAATCGGTGCGCTGACATTGATCAGGTCAATGCCAGCAAGGCCGGCGTTGGCCGCCTGAAAGTCCTTCCCGACCAGCCGCTGATTCTGGAGAAATATTACGGGGATATGCCGGGCGAACCGGGTTGCATAATGGTATCGATTGCTGCGCCGCTCCGTTGTCCAATCCGACCACGTCAGGAACAGGACGGCATCGAATTGATCGAGGGCGGGTGCTGATGCGAGCTGTTCCGTTTTCATGCTTAGATGGCAGAATCAAAAGAGCCCTTCGCGCGGCGGAATGCCGCGAGCCCGAAATGAAAGATGACCCAAGAAAGCACGCCAACGAAGCCAAGGCCGACGGCGCTGGGGAATTCATGGGCAATGAGGATGGAGCGGTACGCGTCGGCAATCTGGTAAAAGGGATTGGCCAGCGAAACCCTTTGAATGATCGCAGGCATGCTGTCAAAAGGGTAAAAAATCGGGGTCATGAACATGATCGCCGTCAGCAGGGTAGGCAGAATCTGCAGGACGTCGCGGACGAATACGGCGATTGCCGACAGCCACATCCCGAGCGCGATGATCCAGAAAAACTGCAGCAACATCACCAGCGGCAGCAACACCACGTGCGCGGTGACGGGCGTTCCCGCCCACACGAACAACACGAAGAGGAAGAAGAGGCTGACCGCGAGATTCACGGCACCGACGAGAGCGCCGGCAATTGGCAGGAGCTCGGTCTTGAACGCCAGGTTCTTGACCAGCCCTGCTGCACCGACCACGGAACTCGCGGCACCCATGAGCGCTTCTGTTGTTGCAATCCAGGGCCCGTAGCCGGTGATGAGCCAGATGACGTAAGCGAGAGTCGTCTCGGAACCGGGCAGCCTGACCTTGAAGACGAAGCCAAAGATGTAGGTATAGAGGGCGAGCATGAACAGCGGGTTGGATACGGCCCAGAAGCTCCCCAGGGAGGACCCGAGATAACGGTCGCGCAGATTCATCTTGAAGAGATTGATCAGCAGGCGGAAGTCGTAGCGAGTAAACCCGAACACGGGGGCGTCTCCATTGATCAGGCCTGCACCGAAGCCGTGATGGGGTAGTAAAGCATCGGCCTTCCACCCGCAGGCGGAACCGGCGTGAAGACTTCGAACACCGTCGAGTGCTCGCAAAACGTGGCGGACGGGCTCTGCGCGGAGCCGAGAAAGAAAGCATCGAGTCGGTAAACGGCTGCTCCCAGGGTCAGAGGGGCAAACTCCAGTTCGATGCCCACCGCGCCACGCGCAGTGGAAAAGTCGGCCAAGGGGAAATCGCTCTGAAAAACCACCAAATCGTCGAGACGTACGATTCGTATGCGGCAAAGGGCGGGCTCCGCGAGATGATCGTGCCTGCCAGCAAGCCGAATCCGAAGCCTCGCATGCGCCTCTACGCGCGGCGAGCCCAAGTCGTCACCACCGGAGAGGAGCGAAACGCGGCCGATCTCACTTCCCGCCCGGTACGAGCGGCTCCCGACGTGCGCCCGGAATCTCGACATCAGTGCGGCTTCATCCTCTGCACGGACCTCCTCGAGATAGGCATTCGTCACATGCAGCGGCGGGCCGTCCATGAGAATCTGCCCAGCCTTCATGTAAATGCAGCGATTGCAGATCTGTCTCACTGACTGCATGCTGTGGGAGACGAGAATGACGATCTTGCCCCGCGCACAGATTTCCAGGATGCGTTCCGTAGCCTTCTTGGAGAACGAAGCGTCACCAACGGCAAGTGCTTCGTCAATGATCAGTATTTCCGGAGCGACGTGTGAAATCATCGCAAACGCCAGGCGTGCCTTCATTCCAGTCGAATAAGTGCGGACCGGGTAGTCGATGAACTTGCCCAATTCCGCAAAGTCGATGATCTGCGCGGCGACCCGCTCGACCTCAGCACGCGACTTTCCCTGGATCTCACCATCAACGTAGATGTTCTCCCTACCGCTCAAGTCATCACGCAAACCCACACCCAGGGTCATGATCGAGGTCACCTTTCCGTTGACCCGAATGGCCCCGGTTGTAGGCTCGCAGATGGCGGCAATCATGTGCAGGAGGGTGGACTTGCCGGCACCATTGCGTCCGATGATGCCGAGGCGATCGCCTTCCACAATCCTCATGCTGATTCCGTCGACCGCAAGCTTGCCTCTGGGAACGGTCTCGTGCCCGGCGTCGCTGGTCATTGCAGCGACCAGTTCGCTGGTGGCCGAGCTGCCGACAGGGTACATCTTGGATACTTGCTGCAGCTCGACGAAGAGGCTCATACTGCCTCCGCCGGAATTGGCCGCACCGTAAAAGGTAAGGTGACGGCAGCGGGAAAGGGTTTGCCTTCAACACGCAAGGTCAAACCATTCCCGTAGGTCCAGGATCGGCAATCGAGGCCGGCCTTCGGTCGCATTCCCGGCAATGGCCGCTGAGCCAGGAAAAGGTTCAGGGAATACTTGCCGGGTGCCAGCGGCAATGCCGGGATTCTGAACTCCACCGTGTAGTTGCCCGCTGTATCGGCTACCGGGTAGTACTCGGAAAGAATGACGATTTCCCAACCAACGCCAATACGCAACATTTCTACCGATATGGCCAGATCGACTGCCACATCGTCAAGAACCTCGACCGGCAATCTGATGACCGAATCCTCACCGGAGCGCAGGACGAATTCTGTCGGGATGGTGTCCGGAAATCGTGCTGCTTCGGCCGGAGGAACACGCAGGTCAAGATAGCGGACGACCGCAGAATCACTCGAACCGACGAACGAAAAGCGGCCCTCGTCGATGACGCAGGCCTGTTCGCAGAGCTTGACGATGGCTGTCCAGTCGTGCGTGACGAGAACTCCGGAGGCGCCGCCGAGCAGGCGCTCGCGCATCCTGCGCCAGCACTTGGCCTGGAAGTGCTCGTCACCAACCGAAAGCAACTCGTCAATGAGGTAGATCTCGTGCTGGTAGGCTGTGGCCACGGCGAAGTACAACCGCGACGCCATTCCCGACGAATAGGTGCGAATGCGTTGATCGAAGGCATCGCCCAGTTCCGAGAAGTCAGCGATATCTTCCAGAATATCCGCTACGCTGTCACCGGCGACGCCCATGAACTGCAGGTAGCGCGTGGCATATTCGCGGCCCGTGAGGTTGGGATTTCCCATGCCGCCCAATTCGAAAAGCCCGGCAACTTGCCCGTTGATCTCGATGCGGCCGGTCGTCGGCGTGTAGACCTGTCCGAGGAGGCGCAGCAAGGTACTCTTGCCCGCTCCATTCCGGCCGAGGACTCCGACGATCTTGCCGCGTGGGACAGTAAGGGATATGTCCCGCAAAGCCTCGACCACTGGGCCACCCCCGTCCCGATCCATCCCGAGAAGTATGCGCCAGACACGCTGCTCGCGCTGTACGGCAAACGTCTTGCTGACGTTCGCGCAGCGCAAAGCAAAACCGGGAGATGGCTGCTCCATATCCAACTCAGGCGCTTCGTCGCAAGAGGGGATCGCCAGCGAGCAGCGCGCCGTAGATCCGATCGAACCGTGCTGCCCCCGCCGAAGCGGAATGCCATTTCAGAGCGAAATCCCTGCTGCGCCGGCCGATCTCACGCCGCTTCTCGGGATCGGCAATCAGGTCGCGCAGGACAGACTCGACGGTGTCCGGCGTCGCGCTGACAATGGGTAGTTCTTCGGCATAATCGGGGAGCTCCTCGCGCACGCTCTCCAGCCACTCGGGACGGATGAAGCAGATTACCGGCTTCGCGAGCATCATCGCTTCACGGATGTTTGCGCCGAACCAGCCATACGTCAGCATGTCCAGGAAGATGTCTGCCTGCGCCTGCAGGAAGCGAACCTCCCTGTTGGGAATGCCGGTTGGCTCGATCAGGTCCAGTACCAGACCCTCGGTGCGGAAGCGCTCGATCAAGGGGAGATACACATGGGAGGACTTGATGTTGACTCCATCGCTACGGGTTCTCTCTTCGCGGCGTCCGACGGCGTGATAAAGACGCACCCCACCGTCAGGTAGCGACGGCAGACGATACTGCTCGGGAATCGCCATTTCCGGATGCCACAGTCCGGGATCCAGGCAGTAGAACTCCGGGACTTCGTGGACCCTTCGGTCGGCGTTGCAATCTACCCGGTTTCCGCCGAGCGTGCATTGAAAGTCAGCGACGGAGTTCCTGAACCGTCCCCAGGCGAGGTTGCGTTCGTCACTGCAGACTGAGGGCTCGTGTTGCCAGCGACAGATCGAACAGACCGACTCCGGACCCCATTTGGAGAAGGCCGTCTGAGAAACGCCGTCGAGGCAACCGTTGTGCGAGTAGACCACCTTCTTCCCGAGTGCCTTGAGGAGGTGGATTTCCGCGTGCATCCCGAGGCGCTGTGCCACAGCCGACTGGACACCCCAGCCGAAAGCGATGCCATGGGCGTTTGAGAAATGGAAAACGTCGTAACCGTAGATGGCCAGAAGGTAGAAATCGAGCTCTCCTTCGAGACCCTCCGGGATATCACCGCCGAGGCGGTAATCCTCACCATGGTAGTAAATCCAGTTTGCAGGATTGCTGTCCCAGTTATAGACATCGGCTTTCCAACCGAGGTGGCGCAGGGCGCGCGAGAGATACCAGACGTTGTAATAGGACTGGCCGCAGAACAGCACCCGCCGGGACGCCAGCGCATCGAAAGCCGGCTTGAGGGTGTGCGCGGCGCAGTGGAGAAAGGAGATCTCGGCCAGCAGGTCGTCCGCTGCTGGGGAGTCGCAACGATCCACCGTCAGGCCGGCGGCCGACCGGACCAATCGGCGCAGTTCGCGGACAGGTGCATCCATGCTCGTGGGGTTTGCCGATCCTTCGGCGCCGACCGCGGCGCGAAGGGCTGCAACGCGGCCGGGGAGATCATGAAGACGACCAACGGATCGCAGCAGCTCGGCCTTGAGCTCGGTTTCCAGTTCCGCCCTGAGCTCGGCC
>ERZ761610.425-NODE-425-length-34253-cov-52.838061_pt1 | contig 34253 bp, 36 predicted proteins | sample MGYA00512164_ERZ761610 | MGnify/ENA primary metagenome ERZ761610 (study PRJEB28899, sample SAMN02850038) | bioreactor sludge metagenome | biome: EBPR Sludge; feature: EBPR Bioreactor; material: flocular biomat | place: Australia: Thorneside Wastwater Treatment...
TTCCTTCCAAGCAGTTAATTTGTTCTTCTGTTAAGTTAGGTCGCGGGCCTTGGGGTTGCCCATTTTGATTACTGTTTTGATGGCTCGAAACATTGCATTCTTGAAACGCATTTTCCATGGCTTCACGAGACGGGCGATCACCTTGACCAGGCTCACCTAAAATTCCGGATAAACATTGTTTTTGCTCATCAGTAAGTTCACGGTGTTGGCCACCGCCGCCATGTCGACCGCCGTGACGACGTTGTTGTTGGCCGTCACCTTGATCGAATTGTGCGAACGCTGGTAACATCGACATCATCACTGTTACGTATACAATCCATTTCATACTCTAACTCCTTTAAGGGACATCGCCCTTGTGTTGTGAGCCTAGAATCACAAATAAATAAGTAAGGATTATGGAATATCCTTTTGAGACGAAAAAATAATTTCGAAGGCTTTCCACGTTCTCTCCACAATTGCCTGTCACGCTGAGGAGGAACCCCACTACTTTTGGAGGTAGCTGTGAGAAAACTGATGACTGTACTTGCGATATCTTTTTTTGCCGCGACGGCAATGTCCCTTGAAAATGGCGAATTTAATATAGTCGCTCATTCAGCGGCAGAACATCCGTGTGTAAAAGTGAACTTAACAATGGAACAAATATCCGCAATTAAAGATATCGTTTTTAAGAACACACAAATTCGTACCCAGGATGAAGCGAACGTAAAAAAAGCGATGCTTGAAGTTGACCACACGTTAGCCAGCAGCACCTCGACCAAAGAAGACGCTGAAAAAGCTCAAAATAATTTACAGCAAGCTATGGCGGCATTAACAAAAACCGCAGCGCAGTTAGATATTTCGATCAACTATGATGTTCTTCACGCGGATCAGCGCGAGATGGGGGCACTGTGTGCTAAATATATGTATTCATTTCCGCCCGTAGTTTCGAATGCAGTAGCTTCTTATTCAAAATAGGAAATAACGTGAAAACATCAAAAATTTTAGTTATCGCTATACTCACATCAGCGCTGCAGATTCAGGCTCAGTCATACTGGGGTTATGGATTACAAGGCGGTCTTTCTGGTTGTGGCTATCAAGTTTCGCAAGCCGAAGAATCATCTAGCTATAAAGATGAAATTGATGAACTGAAGAAACAAATGGCCGAGTGGAAAAAAGAAGTTGCTCAGCTAAAACGGGAACTTTCTAAAGAACAAACCGAGCTCAGAAAGCACGATTCTACCTTGCGAGGAAACTTTGACTCTGATGCTTATACTTTTATTAAGTCTCATTTTGACAATCAGCACAGGTGTACGGACTACAGTGGACAATCAACGACCGCCGTCGGTGAAAATAAATCGGGATCGTCGGCAGTAAATGTTGAAGGCGCCGTTATAGGTCGCAAGCCTGATTCTGAACCACCCCGTCGTGGAGCGCCACCATCATCATCGGACAAACAACGTAAATCAACATCTATTAATGATGATGAGTCCGGCGACGTCGCGGCAGAAGATATGACGATCGAACCGACCAGGTTAAACAAAGAATGGGCCGATGTATGCGATAGGCAAAATAACCCAAAAGGAATGCTTAAATCAGCGATTTGTCAGAAAAATTATATTCTGAATGGCGTTAAAGTGAATCGCGCCGAATGCCAAGCGGCGATTGTAAACTATCCACGCGCTTTTAAGAATATCAGAAACGTAAAACGCGAAATCGAAGTTAAACAGGAAGCCATCAAGGCGGCCCAGGCGCAAATTCCTGAATTACAAAAAACAATGAAAGAAGAGCAAACGGAAGCTCGTAAACAAAGACTCGAAGACATTCGCGAAGGCGGAATTTGTACAGAATGTTTAGCACAGTCACAAGGCCAAGGAAATTCAACCAGCTTTCAATCGGGACAACCTAATTGGAGCGGTGTTTTAGGTAACTCCGTTATGGCTTTGTTAGCGTACTCTTCGACAAAAAAATTCTATTCCAGCATGGCAGACAGTAATGCGAACTTGGGCTTTCCTACGCAGTTGCCGATGACATCACCATTTATGGCGGCCACACCGAACATCATTGGCGCGATTGGCGCAGGTCTAGGGCAGGGTAGTTTTGGCTGTTCGGGAAATTCAGGTGGTAACTCTGGAATGGGCGGCGCGATGGGACCGTACGCGGCTCTGAGTGGCTCCGGTCAAATTGGCGGCGCTTTTGGTACGCCTCAGTGGGCCCTTGGAAATCAAATGGGCGGAGGCATGTACAATCAAGGCTTGGGTAACTGGGGTATGAATGGGCCTTGGGGTTTAAGCAACACAGGCTTAGGCGTATACCCACAACAACTACTAGCGGGACAATTAGGAATTGGAAATAGTTTGGGAAATTCGTTGATGAATCCGTATGCGTCTTTGCTGGGTGGAAATAATTACGGCTTAGCTGGCGGCGCTGGATTATCGGGAATGCTGGGTTTAAGTGGTCTCAATGGTCTGAGCGGACTATCGGGATTAACTGGTGGTTTAGATTCGGGAATGCAACAGCAGATGTTGCAACTTCAGATGCAGCAGCAACAACAGTTGTTGCAATCGCAAATGCGTGCCTATGAAAATGCTATGCAAAGACAGAAAGCGATTTCGGGTTTGCAATCTGAATTGATGGGCGTAATCCAAAGAATACAAGCGATACAGTATGGAACAAGCACACTGGGAAGTTCAACCAGCTATTTAGGTGGCACAACGAGCTTAGGATCGCTAGGGACAAGTTTGGGTTCTTTGCCAAGTACCTCTACATCCATTGTGCCAGCGCCTTTAGCAACGGGCAGGTAACGGTTATTTTTTTCGGTCAAAGATTAAGTGTTCTTCATTGAAATATCTAAAAATAATTTCAAAATGAAAGGCGTGATGGAAGCGGTTGTAAATCGCTTCCTTTGCTTTTTGTTTTAAGTCTTCTAGTGATTCCGACTTTAAAGAAATCAAATCATTCGGTGACGATAGTATGTACCATCCATTGGATAGAATACGGATGTCGCAAATAAAGCGATCTGACACAGGATGATTCGCCCATTTATAGATAAATGCCCAGTGAGAGGCCGCTCCTAAGATAATCATAATATGAAAAAACTCATGAGAGCCAAAGTAGGTAGGCCAAATAATAAACCAGCGTTTGAAATCAACGATGGCTCCAAAAGTATAAGCGATCGCGCCATACATAATCAGTCTCGAACTTTGCGCCGGATAACATTGAAGAAATCGATAGCGAGTTAGAAAGCCAATCCAGCCTAAACCTAAAAAGAAAGTAAGAGCTAACCATTCTGGAAAGCTGGTGAAGAAAACAACTTCCAGTACAAGACCAGTAATCGCCACCACCCAAATAAAAAGTAAAGCTAACCAGCGCCAAGCACCGCGAAACAATATCGAATGAATGGGTGTAAACGTGCCGGCGATTAGACACCAGATACCCGCGTGATCGAGACGGACTAAAACATGACGCCCTAATGTTTCACGTGGCAACAAATGAAATACAGCGCTCATAGAAAACAGAAAGACAACGGTAAAACTATACACGCACAGAGCAAATACTCTCCAGCCATTGCCCTGGCCACGCTTAACTAAAAAATAAGTTCCAATTAAACCGGCGAAGGCGGCAAAAAAATGCGACCAGCTGCTGATTGGATCGGCAAATCCCCATAATTCCGTATTCATGGTTAAAAAATAACTGAAGTGTTTGGTAGGAGCAAGTAACTTATGTCGATATTCCAAAACCAAATTAGGCTTTGCAAAACATATACAGACGGGGCATTACTGATTAGGTGGATACAAAGACATTTATAAAAAAAGCTAAGACTCTATATGGATTACCAGTTTCAAAAACAATCGGTAAATGGGTGCTTTTTGAATTCCCGTTTGATGCTCAGCTATTGTCGATGAGCCCTCTCTATTTAAAAAGTCGCAAAGAGTATTTAAAGTTAGGCGGCCATTTTAATCCACGTCTGTGTTCGACGATGCGTTCGTTAAGCGCTCAGGACTTATTTGCAGATAGTATCGATTATTCGCCCACGGAATCTGAAATGATTTGGTTTGTGAAAAATTCTCAAGATGTCGCTGATCCCGAAAATGAAGTCGAAGCCTTAGGTCGGTTTTCCGAAATTTCTGTTTTTCACGAGCAAAATCATCGCATTGTTTGGCGTATGCTTCCGCCGGCCCCCAAAGAGCAGCCGGATGTTCGTCGTTACTTAAATTTTGCTGAAAGCTTAGTCGTGATATTGGATTTAGCTTTGGGTGATGAATTGGGGCGAAAAAATTCCGCCCTATTTGAAGAAATGAAAGTGATTTATCGATCAGGCGGTCGCGGACCTTGGATCAAACGTAGTCACAAACAAAATAGAGACTATTACGTCGCACTTTTTTTAGCGACGTATTACGTCTTAGAGATGATAAATCCAGAGGATATATTACCAGCATTGAACTATGTATTCCCGGGGCAGAAGGGCATCAATCAAGCCGTCACTGAACGTAGTCTCGAGCTTAGCGAATTATTTACCCGTATTACTAATCCGCAATGGCAAGAACGGTACTGGAAAACAGCTCAAGCGAAGTTAATTAAAATGCATAAAGGCTCTGAAGAAGATCCCTTGTATCTACCGGAAGATCCACTCGATTTCGGCGATGATTTGTTTATAGTACATCGTGTTCTTGATTATTTTGTGACAAATTAAGGCGTGACATCCTTTTAGTCGCATTTTAGCCTTTTTCTCATGCCACATTTGATGCCAAGTTTTTTAACTTTATTAGTCGTAATTGCGGTCGCTCGTTTTTTTGGTTTTGTTTTTCGGTGTCTGAAACAACCTTCGGTGATGGGCGAGGTTTTAGGCGGAATTGTATTGGGTCCATCGGTATTAGGGTATTTCTTTCCTGATTACATGAGTGTTGTTTTTCATGCTGATGCAATGGTGTTCTTAAGGCATGTCGCTGAAATCGGAATTGCACTTTATTTATTTGTGATGGGCTTAGAAATTGATTTGCATCGACTAAAAAAATCGGCGCGTTCTGCAGTCTTTATTTCTCAAGCCAGTATTATTCTTCCGTTTGTTTTAGGTGTTGGCTTGGCCCTGCAAATCTATTCTGGATATGCACCCGCAGGTGTTGGTCAATTAGAGTTTTCTTTGTTTATCGGAGTGTCCTTGTCGATTACGGCATTTCCTGTGCTCGCGCGTATCCTAATGGATTCAAATATGCACAAAACGCCGTTGGGTGATTTGGCGCTCACGTGTGCCGCGATTGATGACATCACGGCTTGGTGTTTAGTAGCCGTTGTGACGGGCATTATGAAATCGTCGCTATCGGGAGCTGGTTGGACCATTCTTCTAACGGTACTTTATATCGGCTTCATGATAGTGGTTGCACGACCATACATTGAACGCCTTATTCCCCGATTGGAAAAATCCGTAGAGCGTCTTCCACAAGCTTTATTAGCTTTCGCTGTGTTGGGCGCCTTGGGTTCTGCGGCACTCACTGATTTGATTGGTATTCACGCTTTTTTTGGTGCGTTCTTGTTCGGTGCCATCATTCCTCATGATAGTTTAGTAGCCCGTGAAATTACGGATAAACTTCAAGACTTCGTAGCGATTTTATTTCTACCTGCATTCTTTGCTTTGATGGGCGTGAAGACTCAGCTTGGGTTATTGTCATCAGCTCCGGATTGGGTAATCTGTATTGGGATTATTGGACTAGCCATTTTAGGTAAATTTGGTGGAGCCTTCATCGGAGCAAAGATTTCTGGTAGTGCAACTAAGGACGCGGCTACAATAGGTATTTTGATGAATACGCGTGGTTTAGTTGAGCTCATTGTCCTTAATATAGGCTTAACTGTCGGTATTCTATCGCCGACACTATTTGCGATGCTGGTTCTGATGACATTTGTTACTACGTTTATGACGGGGCCTTTGTTACGACTTACTCGGCAAATAGTTTTGGATCCAGTTCGTAGTCAATCAAAGAGCATCTTTTCAGGACTATTGTAAATGTCGGAACTTATGGTGTCCTATCGTAAAGCCGTGCTCGCAGATGCACCTTCAATTCAGTCCTTTCAACAAGCGATGGCCTGGGAAACAGAAAAATTGAAACTAGATGAAACGACGTTGCAAAAGGGCGTACACGCCGTTTTTGAAAATTCAGAACGCGGTCAGTATCATGTGTGTGTTTGTGGCGCTGACGTCATAGGTTCGTTGTTATTAACTACCGAATGGAGTGATTGGCGCAACGGAACTGTGTGGTGGTTACATAGCCTATATTTTAAGCCCGAGTATCGTGGGCGAGGATTGTTTTCTAAAATGTATTCTTATGTTCAAGATTTAGCGAAGGCGAATGAAAACATTCGTGGAATTAGATTGTACGTGGATAACACGAACACTGCGGCTCAAGCGGTGTACAAAAAACTTAAAATGAATGATGAACATTATCGTATGTTCGAGTGGATGAAAACATTTTAGAATAACTGCTAAAAGCAGATCTAGCTAGAAAACACTTGAGAACGCTTTTATCGCGCTCAGTCCACTCGATCCTTAACATCGTTTTTAATATTGAATATCGTTGTCTTTGAAAGTTGAGACTAACGATGGATATGTTCGAAACAGAGATAAAAAATTTAAAGACGACTCTAGGTACGAAAGACACGCGGAGTGCAGTTTTTCAGCCGACTTCGATTGCGCAGCTAGTTCGTGATTTTCCAGACATTCATAGGAAATACAAGGCGATTTCTGTTTTTTCTCGCGGTAAAAATTGGGGGTATGGCTGCCAAGTGCCAAATGACGGCAGCGATTTAGTTATTGATTTAAGTCAGTGTCGACAAATTTTGAATTTTGATTCGTATCATGGAACGATAACGATCGAGCCCGGAGTTTCGTATGGCGAGTTGGCTCGATATTTAAAAGAGCAGGGTGGGCAATGGTTAGCTCCCGTTCATGGTGGCGGTCCCAACACATCTGTTATGGGAAATGCACTTGAACGCGGATATGGTATCACGCCAAATGCGGATCATTTTGGAGCCGTGATTTCACTAGCTGCTCTTCTTGAAAATGGTGATGTGTATAGGCGTTCGTTGCACAACTTAGGTTTGGAAAAATTAGATAAGCTTTTTAAATACGGTCTGGGCCCCTATTACGACGGACTATTTACTCAGTCAGGCATAGGAATCGTTACTGAAATGACGATTCGGTTAGCCGCGAAACCATCTTACGTAGAAATGTTTTATTTCAATATTGAAGAAGAATATGATCTGGCTTCAGTCGTCGACGCCATTAAAAAAACAAAACGGCAATTAGGAACTATCGTTGGTGGTATTAATTTAATAAATACTGAACGCAGCCTCAGTATGCTGATTGATTACCCATTGGAAAAGGTAAAAAAAGGCGAGCCTTTGTCTTGTGATGAAATTGATTGCTATGCGCGTGCGTTTCAGCTTACCCCGTGGCTTGTTGTAGGTATGTTATACGGGGAAAAGCCTCTAGTTAAGGCCGCTAAAAAAGAAATCAAAGATAATTTCAGATCTATAAAAAAACGAAGTTTGTATTTTAATACCTCAAATAAATACCTGTTTTACCTTCTAGAAAAAACATTCTACCGACTGGGCCTAAAAGTATTAGGGCAGGCGTTGCACACGATGGCGCAAGCATATGAAGTTTTGTTAGGTACGCCGAATAACGTGGCCCTAAAATTAGCCTACTGGAAAAATGAAAACAAAGAACTTGTGACGCAAGATCAACTGGATCCTAGCCGTGATGACTGTGGATTGATTTGGTATTCACCACTGGTGGAGATGAAACCAGATGTCGTTCTTGAGTACGTCAAATTTGTACGTGAAAGTTCATTGAAATATAATATTAATCCGTTGATTACGTTATCAACAATTGACGACTTGTGTTTTGATTCAACCGTGCCTATTTTGTTTAATAAAAAAAATGAGGATGAAGCGCACCGAGCAGTTGCCTACTATGATTATTTGCTAGAAGAAGGACGAAAACGGGGCTTTTTTCCGTATCGGCTTAATATCGAAACGCAGAAGAAATTAAATTTGCAAAACTCTTTCTTGAAATTTCCGGCTATAAATCCTAATAGATACAAGTAATGGGTTTGAATAAAAAAATTGAAAGCGCATACAATTACCTTGATTACCGAATTTTGCTGAACGACGATTTTTTAGCGCGAACGAGTTCAAATCATAGTTATTCACTGCGCGCCTATTCTCGCGATTTAGACCTCTCTGCGGGCTTTGTGTCGGATGTTTTGCGGGGGAATAAACTACTAAGCCCAGCTACGGGACGCGATGTATTTTCAAAGTTAGGTTTTCTTGGAGACGAACTGGATTATGCCGAAAAATTAGTGCAGTATAAATCATCAGAAGAGAAAGTCGCGAAAATTGCGGCTTACGAATATATTCAACAGCATTATAATCGCGACACGTTTACCGAAGACAATGAACGTGACCTATATATAAGAACACCAGAGCATCTGCTCGTATATGGCTTAATTCGACGTGAAGATAAACTTGAACGTGTACTTCGTTTTACTCAGCAGCTGGGGATCGATCCAGCGCAGGTGCTGCGTATTGTTTCTGATTTTGAAATGCATGGTTACGTGCGGGAAGAAAATGGAACGATTTCTATTTTAAAAGAAACGATCATTAGAAAACACGACGACATGATCCCTGTTGTTCAGTCAATTTCTAGTCGGATTTTTAAAGCGATGCAGGCGCAAGGCGGCGTGCAGGTGCCTAATCGGGTCTGCCAGTCTTTGATTCTCGGTCTAGACAGTGCCTCTTTGGAAATTGCAGGTGCTGCGCAGAAACATTTTATTCAAACGCTTCATCGTTTAACTCAGCAGAATACCAGGCCAGACCACTTTCTATTTTACTCTGACTTGTTCTTGGTCCTGACGGATGTAACCTAAGATTGTTTTACTCGGTATTTATTCCGTCTCAAAATGAAATTGTAATATAGATCTTTAGTGAATTCGAAAACTTGCCGTAGAGTAAATGTTGATGTTGAATTCCGCAAAGGTATTGCTACCACTCATCCTCATGCTTCTTTTGAACCTGGTCCAGGCGTCGCCTGTGACGGCTTCATCGCAAGCCTGTTTGAACAAAGCCAGTTCTAATAATGTCGCACTTCAGACATCGTTCAATCAGTGTTGGGAACCTTTAGGTATGAGCTATTTAGCCTACTCGTTTGGAATGGGAAAAGACTCATCTCTATCGCATTCGCAGGTGAGTTCGTGTTACGCAGAGAACGTAGTTGACCAAAAAATGGATATGACCCAGATCGCAAGTTATCTAAGCGAAGAGGGTTCGTTTAAAAAATTATTGCCAGAGAATGTTAGTGCGTACGATAGAGATTTGGGTTTCTTACCGGCCATCTACACGCCCCCTCGAAATAAATCGGATATGATTAAGAAAGAGTGTATCGTTGCGGCCATGAAGCGGAATCCTGGAAACAAGGGCTACATTTGCGATTACGAAGGAAAAAGTGGTGAAAAGGCGAGCAAGCAAATCGTTCCAAGATACTATGGCCAAGCCGGCGGTGATACCGCTCAGTGTGTCGATCAAAACATGACGGACTATGTTCACTATGCAGTGAATTCAGCGATTCAATGTCTGTCCGGTGTCGGTAAGGTCGATAGTAAAACTGTATTTAGAAAAATTAACAATGAATCTGCTTTTAATATTTCTGTGGCCTCAAATGGTGGCGTAGGGATGGCGCAGCTGACATCTATCGCCGTTAAGGAAATGCATGACAAGAGCTTAGGCAAGGGTCGCTATGTTCTAGAACATATTGCGAACAGCGCCGAATCTTCCTGCAGCGGGTTCAAAGACGTTGCGGCCCAAGATTTAAAAAAAGCACCCTCAACCTCGGCGGCCAATCGTTGTATGTGGTTAAGTCCCGGAGATGGATTAGCCAGGAATTTAATGTACTCGATTGGTTACTATTTAACGATGAGGGATAAGTATTTGGTTCCGATACTGAAACGTCAGGCCCCAAATTTGATGAATGATGAAGGATTGATGAATGACTTAACATCGATAGCCTACGGTGCAGAGGGTATTAATCATGCTCGTGGATTGCTTAAAAAATATCGCGTGAGTAATAAAACCAATATAGGTGAACTTAAAAAGAAAATTCGGGCTAATAGTGTCTATCTAGGTGCGATTAAAAGAAAAATGAAAGAAGTTACCTGTATTCGAAAAGGCTGGGCAAACGAAGGCAAAGAGTGCAAAAAATATGAAATGGAGCCAGCCGAACTTGAAGGTGAAACATGCGTAGCACCTATTTGATTGTTTTATTAACGTCCCTTATGTGTGCAGCTAAGACCATGACGCTTCCCGAGTTACTAAAGGAATCAGAGGGAGTTAGAAAAAAGATTGCCTCGCAAGGTACCCTGGAAGGTAAGAGATCTGAACTTAAAAAGTTAGAAGATTTACTGCAGGTAACGATGAAAAGCTACGAAGCTGGTTCACCACAAGAAGGTACTAAAGAGGAAGATCAGGTGAATAAGCTTTTCTTTTCGTTAGAACCTATTTTTGAGATGACGAAAGAAAAAGTATCGAAGGTTGAGTGTGAGAAAGTCGATCATCGTATTCGTATCGAAGATCGTGACAATACCAAGCCAAATCCAAATGAGCTTTCTGTGCAAGCAAAGGAAGCTATGGCTGTTCTTAAACTATTCTGTTCATTTTGATCTTGTTTTTAAGTAGTGATCGAGTGCGGTCATGCGATTCATAATATGATTATGGATGCAGTCTGAGGTTTCACATTGATTGCGTTTGGTTCGCCATTTTACATGTTCGCGTTTTAAACGTTCGATTTGCGCTATTTTCGATTTTTTGATGACCTCGTTAAAAGTGAAATCTAATTTTTCCTGAAGTAGAGTAAGATCTGCACTGCTGCAAATCATTTTTTCAACTGAATTCGTGAGGTCTCTGCAGGGTGAGGCAACTGTAATGCCAATTGTTAATAGAGCTACAAAGACTACTTTATAAAGTGTGTTCAATAGAACCTTTCCTTTTATTATTCATATCTTTATTTTGCGTGTTCGAGGAGTTTTTTATTTCATTTTGTTTTCATTCACAATGTGTCACGACTTAGGCGTTGCGTATCGAGAAAGAGTTAGATAGTGAGTGGTAATGATTTCACGAAAAATATTGATCAATATTCATTTAGTTCTAGCCGCGCTGTTTATGCCACTCATGCTCATGATGCCGTTTACAGGCGCACTCTACCTGTTAGGTTATCAGGGAGATCAGACGAAAACGGAAATCTTTCGAATTAACGAACCTGTACCGGAAGATGAAGCGGCACAGGAAACATTCTTTCGTCGTCATTTAGAAGGTAAAGGAATGAATTCAGATTTTGAATATATTCGGTCGACTAAAACTGATTTTATCATGCGGCCGACAACGCGCACTCATTTTATGGCTGCAAAGGCAAACGATAACGAGCTGATTGTATATAAAATTGAGCCTAATCTGTTGAAGCGAATGATCGAGTTACATAAGGGCCATGGCCCACGTATGATGAGATGGTTTGAGACGGCTTTTGGTTTAGCGTTAATTCTGACGACATTGTCTGGTTTGTGGTTGGCATGGACGGTTAAACCATATCGCAACACTACACTGATTTCTTTTGCAGTGGGTGTCGCTCTGATTTTGGTGTGTCTGATTTAAATATTTAGTATTCAATCTTTGGCTGAATAATAGATTCTTCCAAAATTTTGGCTCGTTCTTTTGTTAGGCGAGATAGGCAGCCAGTGATAACAACGCTTTCTCCTTCACCACCAATCATAACGGTACCTTCGAAATTACACTGAGTATCACGATACAATATCCAGGCTTTTTCAGATGCCACAAGACGATTCAAGGTTTCAATAGCGGTATCAGATTGCTCGATGGCATCGGGATTAATGTTGCCCTTGATTTGCTCGATTAATTTTGTGTAAACCTGATTTAGTTTTTGGTCGGCCTGTGCGTAGTCTTCGCTAGCACACGCATTCAGTTCCTCACTAGATTTAGCGGTGTCATAACATTTAGTAACATCAAATTCTGTTTCAGAATCTGCAAAGATAAATAACGGCGTGATCAGCAAAGCTAATAGCAATAGTATTGATTTTTTCATGACCAACCCCAATTAGTTTTCAAATTACCAAGTGCGCAAAAATAGTCCCCACCATAAATGCAAATCCAAACTTGGCAATGCTATCTATATACTCCAAAGTTCGAAGCTTTTCTGAATTAATTTTCGCACGTGTTAAAATTTCACGTTTCACTGTCGAAAAATTGGACGTGTTTGCTTAGTCTAATAATTTACCGCACGACCAGGCTTGATCAGCAGTGATGGATGTCACGATGCGAATATTATCTTCGATTTCTTTTTTCTTTTCCAGATCACGACGGGCTTTTAATAGTAGGCACTCGTTACGTGATAACTGCATTGAAATGCGAGCAGTCGCTCGAATGTGCTGACCGATTTCAGATTTTTGATCTACGGCGCCGATGCACGCAAATAACTTTTCCATATGCTCCACGGTCGCGAGCGTTGGTAGAACTTTAGCATAGTGTTGCAAAGTCTCACCTGTGCGCACTTCTAAAGAACGTACATAGTTTTCATCGCTGACGTCTTTTTCTGTTAGATACAGACCCACGCCTTTAACTTCATTTGGAATAATCACGGGATGAACAACTAAATAACCTGATACATTTTTATTAATATGTAGTGCCACCGGTGTTTTTCCACCGATGCAGTCACTAATGCTTTTATGGTCAAGTTCACAATACGATTTTAAACGAGTACTGATTTCGGCTAAGTTTTTTTTCTTATCGCTAACACGGCGGTAAAAATCAAGAGCACGTTCACGATATAAATCCGCTTGTGGCGCCAGCTTAGATTCCATCGAGCTCATGATGCTTTCTGCATCCTTAATCGCCGCAATCTGAGTTGCATCGCAAGCAGGGCTTAGGTTTTGGTTGCTGAATGAACGACGTGATTCTTGGTATTGTACGCCCGCCGCAGTCAGCGCCTGCGTGGTCGCTATTTCATTATTTATAAAATCATCGGAAATAGTGGTGATTATTTTGGGAGAATTATCCTGCTTTTTATCATTGCATGAATTTAAAATTAAACCCAAAATCAGAAATACGATAAGCTCTTTCACAACAACCCCTGTCTAATAATAGAACGCTAATGTAATTTCTCTAATTGCGGCCCCCGCAAAACAGTTAAAACAAAGACTAGAGACATCGATGAACTACTAAGCACCGATCGTGCCAGTGTATCCAATAAGTGCAAGTGCAGCGAGCACAGCTAGGACTATAATTAATGCCCAAGTCGCGCCTTTATTGGCCTGGTGTTGTGCCCTTTACTGAGTCCCAAAATTCAGAAATGTCATTTAGAATTTTGTCGGAGACGGCTTCGCGAGGATTAACTTCAAACCAATCTTGCGGCATTGATTTGGCGAAGCTGGGCTGAATAAACCGATTGTCCATTAAAATGATAATACCTTTGTCATTTTCAGAACGGATCACACGGCCGGCCGACTGGATCGCTTTGGCCATGGCGGGATATACATACGCAAAATCAAAACCGGCTTGATATTGCTCTTCATAATATCCACGCATAGATTCGCGTTCTAAATCAAAATTAGGCAGAGGCGGACCCACAACAAATGCACCGATAATCATCTCACCGGCATAGTCAACGCCTTCTGAAAACACACCGCCTTGAACCGCAAACATAACGTATGCTGAATCTGGCTCTTTCAGTAGTTCTAATGTTTCATCTATTTCATCGCGTTTCATGTAGCGGGCTTGTTGTAGGATTTGGAATCCAGGCGGAGGTTCAAACAAGGCGGAAACGCGCTCCATAAAGTCGAAACTTGGAAAGAAGGCGATATAGTTTCCTTTTTTTAATTTTACTATTTTGTGAATCGCATCCGCAATTTTTGGATAGTTATGGACACGTTCAGAATATTTAGACGAAATTTGTGGAATGATTAGTAGCTTGCGGTTGGATTTTGGAAACGGAGATACAAATTCAGCCGTTTTTAAATTTTCAACATTTAGTCCTGACATCTGACTGTAGTATGAAAAAGGTTTGAGTGTCGCGGAAAAACCGACGACTTGGGCGTACTCCTTGTAGCAATCCTTTAGCATATTCGAAGCATCGCAGCAGGTGATTTTGATGCACGCGGGGCTTGGATGATAGGTAGTGAAAAATTCAGGATGGTCACCTGATACATACTGCAGAGCCGCTGTAAACTCTGACCAATAAAAGCAGAGGCGCATGACGGGATCGCCTGGTTGAATATCGACTTCGGAATTTAAATATCCCGAAAGAAAGGTTCTGAGTTCTGCGTCCTGAACTAGGAAGTCGTCTGAAGGGGCATGAATTTTGGTTGCCGTCGTGATATTTTTAGGAGCACAGGATTTAACAACGTCTATGCATTCATCAAACATATCATCGACCTGACGACGATAGCTGAGAGGAATTAAATGCAGTTCCGCACGCATTTTTTCTAATGTAGCGACGGACAAGGACGGTGAGTAGTAGTCCATTGCACGCGAAGGCAGATTATGGGCCTCATCAATAACTAGATTCGGTTTACCTTTTGAAATTAACCCAGAACTAGCTAAGCGTCCAAACGCGGATCGAGGTGCAAACACATAGTTGTAATCGCAGATCACAGTGTCCATATCCTGAGCGGCATCTAGTTGCAGTTCAAACGGGCATACCTGGAATTCTTCGCCGATGTCTTTGAAGGTTTTGCTGCTAAGTCGTTTTTTCTTAGCCAACTTTTCCAAAATCTTATTTTCGGCCACTTTGGTGTAGTGGTCTTTAGCGAACTCGCAGTAATCAGGATTGCATAGCGGTTCGTTCTTAAAGCACATTTTGCTTTTTGCGGTTAACGTCATGCCTTTGATATTGGCGCCGTTGTCTTGCAGTTTTTCGATGGCTTCTTCGGCGACGGCATGTTGACTGTTTTTTGGCGTTAGATAAATCACTTTTTGTCCGCGGGCCAGCGCTTCTTGTAACGTCGGATACAAAACGCCAACGGTTTTACCTAAACCGGTCGGGGCCTGTAGCAGCATGGGTTGATTGTCTTTCATGCCGTCTTCAATTGTTTGAATCAGTTCGACTTGACCCGCGCGAGGTTGGGTAAATGGAAATTGAAAATTTTCTGAAGCCTGCATTCGGCGCTTCACTCGTTTTTCTGCCAGTTTGACTTCGGCAACTAGTTCATGCAGTCGACGATTCATCCAGGCTTCATATTTCACAATATCGAGTTCAATATCCATGTCCATAGATTCAAAATTACGCGACGAAATCAAGTGCAAGGTCAGAATCGGTTTTTTCTGCGTCTGCAGCCAATGGATGTAACCATAGGTTAACAGCTGCAAGCAGTAAGGATGATCAATGCCTGATTCACGTATACGTTTTGAGAGTTCAAAAATATTAAAACTAGATTTAATTTCTTCGATCTTGGTTTCAGTTTGCGATTCCGTTATGTCAAAAATACCGTCAATACGGCCACTAATTTCAAAAATATAGTCGTCTAAAAAAAAGTCGTGGGACGTGCTGACTTCGGCACGATAGTTTGGATGAGATTTTGTCCGCAGGGCTTGTACACGTTGATGAAGCTCAATTCCCATTTGTTGACTGCGGCCAAACCCTGAATAGGCATCGATACTTCCTCGGCGAGGAGCCGGCACGGCAAATTCAGTTAGCGGAATGGCAATACGTTTTTCTTTAGCCATTAAAATAGACTCAATTGATCGGGATTTTCTGGGAATAAATCGCTATCGGGAAACGCGGCGATACCTAGCATGTTTAAATGTTTAACTAAGGCACCTTTGCCTCGATGTTGAACAAAGACTTTCTTTGCTTTGGATTCGACAATTGTTTGAACGAGGTCATTCCAATCGGCGTGATCCGACATTACAAAGCCGTGATCAAAATTGCCCCCACGCTGGGCAGTCCAACCGGATGCAAATGCTGTTTTGTATCGGCGTCCAATAAGTTCGACCTGGTCTGAATTCATAAATGATTGTGGCACAATAAAAAGTTCTCCCGAAAGTACACGGTCATATTCGACGCGACTTAAACAACGGGTCGGTGCTAATGGCACGCCATGGGCGCGATAACAGTCATTGATTTCTGTGGCCGCCGAATGACAGTAGATCGGTTTGCTGGTCAACGGAAACAATTCGCCCAAGATCCGTTGGGTCTTTCCCAATGAATAGGCAAAAATCACACTATTATAGCCTTGGCTAGCGTTCTGATGCCACCACGTCAGAATTTCTTGTCCTAAATCGGCGCTTTTATTCCACGTAAAACTTGGTGTGCCGAAGGTAGCTTCCGTAACAAATACGTCGCAGGTTACAGTTTCAAAAGGCTCACACGTCGGGTCTTTTTCACGTTTGTAATCACCAGATGCAACCCAAACTTCGCCATTGAGTTCTAACCGAACCTGCGAGGAGCCTAAAATATGTCCCGCGGGATGAAAGGAGACTTGAACGCCATTGATTTCAAAAACTTCACCATAGGTATATCGAGAAACTGAAATATTTTTTCCAATACGCGATTTCAAGAGGGACACTCCGGAATCTACGCAGTAATACATCTGGCTTCCCTTGCGGGCGTGGTCGGAATGCGCGTGGGTAATCACCGCACGTTCGACTGCGCGTGAGGGGTCAATGTAAAACTGGCCAGCAGGACAGTATAAGCCTTTTGATGTCATTATAAGCATGAAGAGAATCAGTTTAGAAAATCTTTAAGGCCGAGTCAGCAGCGAAGTCTGTTTTTATGCTATTTGACGACAAATCCTAGGAGAGGCAATCGCAGATGGCCACTTAATTGTTATTCTGCACTGTGCCCTGAGAGATCAAGGTTGACCCTTAGCGGCCAATAGATTTTTATGGCGACCCTGGAGGGAAACCATAATGAAATTTACAACTCAAATCCTACTTTCATTAGTAGCGACACTGATCTCGATTCAAGCGTTGGCACAGAGCAACCCACGTTTTGAAATGATGGTGTATTTAAAAGCACAACCTAATTTTGCTCGAGTGAACATGGTCGTAGACCGTGCCTACAAAATGAAGGCGATGTACACGGACTTAGTAGCGAATGCTCGTCAAACTCAAGCCCCAATCTGGCAGGCACTACAGCAACGTGGTTACCAATACCAAAGCTTCTATATCAACAACTCAATTTTAGTTAGAAATGCAGACGCGCAATTAGCGACTGAATTACAAAGACATCCGGCGGTAAGAAAAGTGTCTTACAATACGCCATTTAGAATGAAACCGATCGGCAATTCAAGAGAGTCGAATCCACCTGCAATAAATGGTGTTGAGCAAAGCTTAATTGCTATCAAAGCTGATCAAGTTTGGGCGATGAATGTTCAAGGTCAAGGTATCGTAGTCGCGGGCCAAGACACGGGCGTTCAATGGGATCACCCGGCTTTGGTACGTCAATACCGTGGTAACACAGGTCGCGGCGTAATCCATGATTACAACTGGCACGATGCTATTCACAAACAAACATCACGTAATACACGTAACCGTTGTGGTTACAGCTCTAAAGTTCCTTGCGATGACGGTGGTCACGGAACTCACACTATCGCAACGGTTGCGGGTGGTGACGGTGCGAATAATAAAGTCGGTGTAGCACCAGCAGCGCGCTGGATTGCCTGCCGCAATATGGATGACGGTGTCGGAACAGTAGCGACGTACACTGAGTGCTTCCAGTTCTTCTTTGCACCATACCCATTTGGTGGCGATCCACAAAAAGATGGGAAAACAGAATACGCTCCGCATGTAATGAATAACTCTTGGGGTTGCACACGTTCTGAAGGTTGCACAGGTGACGAGTTCAGCGAAATCCTAAAAGTAATGTACCAAGCGGGTATCATGGTTGTAGCCAGTGCTGGTAACGAAGGCCCAGGTTGTTCAACAATCGCGGATCCTCCAGCTAATCACTCGCAATTAACATTCTCTGTGGGTGCAACAAACAACTCGATGAGGATTGCTTCGTTTTCTAGCCGTGGTCCATCGGCACTAGATGGCGCTGTTGGTCCTGATATCGTGGCTCCGGGCGTGAACATTCGTTCCGCTGTTCCTGGCAACGGTTACCAAACAATGAGCGGTACCTCTATGTCGGGTCCACACATCGTTGGCGTTGTGGCTCTTCTTTGGTCCGCAAACAAAAACTACGTCGGTCGTATCGCTGAAACAGCAGCGGTATTAACGAAAACAGCTAAACCGATAACTGCGGGTGAAAACTGCGGTGACCTAGCGGGTAATACTATTCCGAACAATACATACGGATACGGCTTCGTTGATGTTCTTGCCGCAGTTAAGGCAGCGACGCAAGTAAGACGATAGTTTTTAGAAATAGAATACTTCGATTCAGTATTGAGAGAGCCATCACGAACGTGCATGGCTCTTTTTTTTTAAGACTATCAAAAAAGGAACACATGGGGGGCTTGGAAACGGATTCATGCTCTTGTGATCTATAAATTTTACTAGTTTTCAAAGGGCTATGCCTCTGTTTCAAATTCTGAAACACTGTTTCAAAAAAGTGCTGGCCAGACCGAAACAGCTTCGTTATCTTGGCGGCATGACGGTAACATCTGAGTTTTTAAAATCTGAGTTTACAAAAAGAAAAACAAAGAATCCTAATTTTTCTGTGCGGGCCTTTGCTCGCTGGCTTGAATTAAGTCCGGCGCAAGTTTCGCAAGTCATGTCAGGTAAACGACCTCTGACATTAAAAGCCCTAGAGAAAATAAATAAGAAACTCGATATTTCACCATTTGAAAAGCAAACACTTGTTGATTCCTTAGTGGGAAGTTCAGCGAAACGCCAAAACCCAGCGACTCTAACTGATGAACAGCAATCCTTCCGGACTTTATCTGAAGATCAGTTTAAAATGATGGCAGATTGGTATCACGTCGCTATTTTGAGTCTAACTCGTATTCCAAACGCTAAAGCCGATCCTCGGTGGATAGCGCGCAAATTAAACATTTCTGTTGAAGACGCTAATGAAGCTTTACAGCGCTTGTTGCGTTTAGGAATTGTAGAGACGTCACCTAAGTTTATTCAAATCGGTGATCCTCTAAAGGTAATATCTGAAATACCTTCGTCGGCAATACGGCGGTATCACAAACAAAATTTAGCCTTAGCGAGTGAAAAAGTCGACACTGTTGATAATTCGATGAAAAACTTTGATTCTCTTTGTATTGCTATTAATACAAAAGATATTCCGCAGCTTAAAAATCATATAGATCGCTTTCTAAATCAGATTCAAAAGTTTTCGGATAAATCTAAACCCGATCACGTTTACAATTTAAATTTACAATTATTTCCAATTACTAATTTAGAGGAGCTTCCATGAAAAATTTCGTAGTTACATTCTTTGCAATAGCCACACTGATCAGTTGTGCGTCTAAACACCCTGGCAATGAAGGTGAAGTAATTGGTGGTAAAAAGACTCTTCAAATGAAGATTAGTGGTAAGACCGTAGATTCCAAACCACAAAGCCCGTTTCAAGAAATTGAACTTACTATTGAAAATACCTCGGGGGACTGGATTCGCATCAATCGCGCTGAAGTTTTAATTGATGATCCTAGCAAATCTAAAATTAGCGTTGTCGTAGGCAACGATTTACAATCGTGGGTCGATGCTAAGCAGTATGAACTTAAAATGAATGAGCGGAACAATCAGTTAGCTCAAGCGGGTTTGGCGGCGGCGGGGGGCGCGATTGCCGTGGGTGGTTCACGCAGCGGAAACAGTAATGCTGTGGCTGTGGGCGCTGTGACCGCACTTTCCGGACTGGCCTGGGCGACAGGTAGCCAATACTCGAAAGAAGATCGTGAGGCTGAGGCCGCTTTAAAAGTACCTGGCCATCATTTGTACACTCCCTTTGCCGTGCCAGGAAAAATGTTTTTAAGAAAATGGCTTTTAATCAATAAGCCGGTCGGAACTATGGTTAACAATTTAGTTATCGAATTTGAAACAGTCGAAGGTCAGAAAGAACGTTATGCAATCAAAATGTAAAGTAATACTTTTAGTGATTTCGGTCAGCTTATTTGCGCTAGCCAATCGTATCGGCAATGGTGGTAATGTAGTCGTCTGTAAGGATTCGATTGAAGTTTTAGATTTCTACGAAGCCTCTACGACAATTAAATTTCCAGGGAATAGTCAGCATCTGGATTATCAAGCGATCGCGGAGGAAGTGTTTAAGCGATTAAAGTCGGTGTCTCCAAAACTAAGTGCCCAGTATCAAGAACGGTTGAAATCGATTGTTCATGACATAGAATTCAAAGATGGTGTGGCTTTAACGGATGTTAAGGATTCATTTCATGCATTTAAACCTGAAGATAAAAACTGTGAAGTTAAACAAATTGCCATCCGCAAGGAAGAAATCGGTCCAAAAGAAAAACGTTTTGTTATCGACACGAAGCTTTGGGATCGTTTGGATTCACGAAATAAGTCAGCGCTAATTGTGCATGAAATCGTCTATGAACATTTAAATAAACTCGGCGAAACGACATCGGTCAAAGCCCGCAAGTTAGTTGTGTATCTATATGATGATCAAATCAACGGCAAAGAGTTCTGGAATTTAGTTAAAACCCTTAAAATTTCGATTTATCCCGATTAGTTTAAGGTTGAACTATCCTAGTCAAAACTATAGATTGGGGGCGCTTAAACAAAGGAGCGCCCATGACTCAAGAACACGCATTAATTCCTCAATTAATCATCAATCGCGGTAATAAAGTTTTAGACAACAGCTTATCGGTTGTGTTCGGCGTTGTGCTTTTATCGTTGTTAGCTCAAATTGCTATTCCATTGCCCTGGACACCGGTTCCAATCACGGGCCAAACATTTGGTGTCGCACTGACGGCGCTTCTGTGGGGACGTAAACGTGGCCTAGCAGTTGTGTTGTTGTATTTAGTAGTAGGGGCTTTAGGTTTACCAGTATTTGCTATGGGTACGACTGGATTAGTTGTGGGACCTACATTTGGTTACCTGATGGGTATGGTCGTGGCGTCGTATTGGATGGGATTTTTATCTGATTCAGGTTGGACGAAATCATTATTCAGAACTTGGCTAGCGGCGGTGTCGGGGAGTGCTATTACATTTAGTTTTGGTGTTTTAGTATTATCTATTTTCGTTCCCGCTAAGGCATTATTAGTTTCAGGTGTGTTGCCCTTTCTTCCTGGCGACGCCATTAAAACTTTGTTAGTTACTTTTATCGTATTTCAAACTCAACGTTCTGTTGAAAACGGATTAAAATAGTAATCCCGTAAACGTCACACTCCAAGCATCTCCATTAACGATTTTATCAAAAGCGCTTAGGCGATAGTTTATGGACGTGTGACGAAGTCCGATGGACATCGTCTCGCCGGTTTCTGTGCTCCATAATTTTTCTACAACTAGGATTCGTCCCCAGGCATTCTCGGCACGCGTTTCCGCACTCTTGTTAACTCCCCGGCTATCTATATTATTAGCGATATGATAGGTAGCACCCCAAGCTAAACGAAATTTGTTTCTGGTATTATGATAGTAATATAAAGCTTCGATCGGAATACGAGACCAAGACACCGAGTCGTCTTTTGAGTGTTCGTCATTTTGAAAAAGGTAACCGGCTCCGATCTGAGCTTCAAAACGGTGAGGTGTCGTCGTAGATATTGGAAATAGTAAGCCACCAACAAAAAATAAACCTGACCCCGCTTGAGTTGAATAGTCTTGCCCGCCAGACGCGTTTGAAAGCGAGTCGCCGCCATGCCCGTATCCCACAGTGAGAAAACCGGCGGCCGAGATTTGAAGCGTTATAACGAGTGTTCCGATTGCGACTCGTAGACTCATTGTAACTTTGTTCCTTTGATCATCTTTGAAAGTTCTACTTTTAATTGGCCGAGTGAGGCCGTCTTCGCATCGTTGATTAATTCTTTATCTGACTTTCCAAACGCTGCGACGTAGGTGCTGGTCTTAGTCGATTCTGCTTCTGCCGTTAGATACAAATATTCGTTACGCACATCCCATAGGGTGGCGCTCGACACAAAGAGTGTCTCAGCTTCAGAGCCCGGAACAAAGAGTGCAGGTAATAGGAGTGCATATGTCCAACCGAGATTGTTAATATAGCGATCGGTTTGACCAGCACCACTAATTATTAAGAGCGCATCGGCTTGATGTTTAGCTGCGACGAGCCTCAATGATTTAAGATCATCATCATTAACAAGTGAATGAACGATGGGAAATGCGCCAGAGATGACGCCCTCCTTTTTTAGCTCACTCGCGATTTCTGCGAAAACAGATTTATCATTTTCGGTCCAGCGCCAATCCGGATGAGATTGATTTCTTTCTTGGGGAGGGGTTTTAAAATAGACGGCTAACTTGGCATTCTTAGGTAGGTTTGGTTTTTTACTGAACTCGTTTTTAATCTCCTGATCGTTGAATTCTGGTCTCGTAACGTTGATCTGTTCTTTTAATTCGCCGCGGTTAAATCCTTTGCTGGCGCAGCTGATCTGTAGTGTGAGTAGGCAGGCTAGAAATATACATTTATAGTTATTAGACATAGTCACCTCGCTTTGTAAGCCTTAACGTTAGCGTGACCTAACTTTTTTGTCTAAACGAAGCAGTGGGGAAATTTGTCTTTTGAAACACTTTCGTATAGCAAAATTGCCCCAGCATGATCGAAAAACGGCCTCCCTATCAAAAAAATATCAGGCATTCAAATTGCTTTGTTAACTTTCATAGATATTGCACACACACAACAAACTTTTAAAGGAGTTGGTAATGAATCAAGATGTAATCCAAGGAAAATGGAGCGAAATCAAAGGCGAAATCAGAAAAGCTTGGGGTAATGTTACAGGTGATGAGCTCGAGCAAGCCAAAGGAAATCTAGATTCAATTTCAGGCATCATTCAGCAGAGATATGGTCAAAGAAAAGAAGATGTATCTGAGAAATTAAATAATATCGTTCAACGCTTTAAAGAAGCGACAGTTAGAAAAACAGATGAAGTAAAAGAAAATCTGCGCGAAAGCACAGATAGAGACAGAAACCTAAATAACTAAAAAATCTGAATCTGTTGATCTAGGAAAGAAGGCTTTATGACATTACGAATACTTACCATCATAAGTTTTATGTTTTCATTATCGGTATCGGCCGCTGTGTCTGCTGATAATACAAAAGTAAACAAGCGCGATCAACTTGCGCAGGAAAGAACGGCGGATAAGCACGGTACGTCCGACAAAGACATCCAGATTTCTTCTGATCTCAGACAAGCTCTTGTTAACGATAAGTCTCTGTCGACTTACGCTCAAAATATAAAGATTATTACCGTTAATGGTGAAGTTACGTTAAAGGGCCCGGTGAAATCGGTTCAAGAACAACGAACATTGGTCTCGAAAGCAAAAAAAATTTCTGGCGTTTCAAATGTTCTTAATATGACAGATGTAGTTACGGAGTAGACTTTAGAATTGTTTGATCGAGTACACAAAGGAGATATTTATGAAAAAAGGCGATAAGGCAGTATTTGCGATTTATGACAATAAAAGCGGTTTAGAGGCAGGCGTCGATAGACTGAAGCTAAATGGGTTTCGCTTAAGCGATATATCTATATTGATGCCGCAGGAATCGGGGTTTCAAGAGTTAAAACATACCAAAGGTTCGAAAGCTCCTGAGGGCGCAGCTGCGGGTGCTGGCACAGGAGCCGTATTGGGCGGGGTGCTGGGGCTATTAGCTGGGATAGGCTTGCTCGCAATTCCCGGTGTGGGTCCTTTTGTTGGTGCCGGTCCTATCATGGCAGCGCTAGCGGGTGTGGGTGTTGGCAGTGCCGTGGGCGTTGTTAGCGGCGCTCTAGTTGGCCTTGGAATTCCAGAATATGAAGCTAAACGCTATGAAGGTTTTGTGAAAGAAGGCGGAATCCTAATGTCCGTTCATGTTGATGACTCTGAATGGGCCGATAAAGCTAAGAAGATTTTGGAAGAGACTGGAGCAAAAGATTTGTCGATGACAACCGAGCTTAAAGGTGATTTTGAAAATTTTGAACAAAGCAGAACCTACACAGGGGTCGCTATTAATCCAACTCCTTTAATTTAATCTAAACATTCGTGAAGCAGCTACACTTTCAGTAACTTGAAAAAGAAATCTGAAGGAGTAGTTGCTTCGCACTTATACTTTTCTAAATACAACTAAGAGGATAAAATGAAAAAACTATTAATTACACTGACAGCATTGACTTTGTTTTGTGCACAAGCGTCGTTCGCGCAGACGGGCTACCCCAATGATATTACGACTCCTTCAAAGACACCTACAAACGCGCCAACTAATCCACCAGTAGCGGAACAATCTAGTCGCACGCAGGATAATACCCGTTATCGTTCACCTGGAGGATTTTTTTTAGAGCCGATGTTGATTACCTCGCAGGAAGACACGACAATCAAATCGTCCCAATTACCACTTATTTCGGACGATACGTCGGGTAAGCAAAATGGTTACGGTGTGGGTCTTCGTTTTGGAGGCCATGCCTCGGAAATATTTATGTTAGGTTTAGATGCTCGCTATTCTAAGACCCAATTAAAAGATTCCTTCTACGAAACCGCTGACTCAAATGTTTACGACTTGGCTCCCTTTGTGGGTTTGCAAACTCCGTACTTTGGTATCCGTTTACTAGCAGGTTACGTTGTGACCGGTGAAAATGATCCGGCATCGGGTGTGCAAGGTTTAGATTTGAAGTTTAAAGAAGCCAATGGTTGGAGAGTCGGTGCAGGCTTATATATTGCCGCTGTCAGCGTAAATGTTGAGTACCAAGATTTAACTTATAATTCCACAGAAATTCAATCGTACGGTTTAGTCGATAGATCTGGTGGCACTACAGCGGTGGACGCTAACAATCGTGGTTATTCTGTAAGTTTAAGCTTCCCAGTAGAACTATAGTAGTAACGTCAAACAATAGAGGTGTACCATGAAAAAAAATATTCTTGCCGTGATTTCTGCCGTAACACTGACAGCATCTATGAATGCTCTGGCGCAAACGAACACAATGCCTGCTCCAAAACCAGTAACTCAATTGTCGGAATTTAAACCGCATGTGGGTATTTTATTGGGCGCGGCTCAACCAGAAGCCAGCGGAATTACCGCGTCTGAGGTTGCTATCGATATTGGCTACCAGCCGTACATTCCATTTGGAATTGCGGCCGAGTTCAACCATGCACGTATCGACGATGGTGATGAAGCTCAAGATAGAAATACTCTGTGGTTAAAGGGTTCCTACAATTTTGGTGGGACGACACCGGTAATAAAAAATAGTTACATTGGTGTGGGTGTAGGGTCGGTGTTTAAACCAGATGGCACTTCTTTGGCTATTGCACCACTGTTGGGTTTTGATATTCCGGTGGCTCGGACTGATGATGGCGTTTTTTCATTGGGCGCAAGTGCCCGGTACGCAGTTGTTGGCGATGAAGAAGTCGATACGTTCACATTGGGTGGCGTAGTTAAATATTGGTACTAATTATTAAACTGGCTAAACCGAGCGAATCGAGTTGGCCCTTAAAATTGAAACTTTTTAAAGGAGGTTCGTATGTTACGTGCAGCAATTATATTTTTCGTTTTGGCGCTTTTAGGTATTCTTTTTGGCGCGACAGGGTTTGCCGGTATCTCGATGGATATTGGTAAAGCGCTACTAGGCGTATTCCTAGTATTAGCTGTTATCAGCTTTGTGATTTCTCTTATTTCTGGAAAACGTCCATCTGGAACGCTTCCCTAATTACCATTTATAAAATGAAAATATTAACTAACAAGGAGTTTATTATGAGAATGTTTACACCCGTATTGGTAGCAATCGCCTTCGCAATGACAGCCCACGCTTGGACGACGACTCAAGATGCAGCGGATCGTTTAGGTGCCGCTCAAGTTAAAGAAGTTAGCTTCGACAAGAATTCTGACAAATTAACTGACGCACAAAAAGCCGAAATCAGAGCCGCAGTTCAAGAAGCCGCTCAAAAAGGTAAGATCGACGAAGTTAAAATTTTAGCTTGGTCCGACAAAGAATATCCTTCAGAAACAGGAAAGCAAACAAAAGAAGAAGTAGGGCTTGCGAAAAATCGCATTAGTCATCTAAAGTCGTTTTTAAAAGACGAACTTAAAGTGAAAAGTGTAGACACTCATAATATGGCTGAGCGTCCAAACGCCCTCGAGAAGTTTTTTAACACTGGCGACGCCAAAATTAAGAACACTGCGGAAGCATCAGGTGCTGCGCCCACTGATGGAAACACGGGAATTTTTGATCTAAAAGCACAAGCGTCTAAAGGCGTTGTTATGATCTTCTTAAAACGATAATTTTTGTTTTAAAATAGGTCACTCCATCCAAAAGGCTGGCTCGAAAGAGCCGGCCTTTTGTCGTTTCGAGCCGTGTCGTCGCCGGATTTCTCGGATGATTGGTCGCTAATTTTCATAAAGTTACGGGGTCATTTTCCGATGATTAACTGTTAACAAAAAGGGGTTTTTATGAAGCGACGTTGGAATTTTAGTGTCGGTGTATTCATTGTTGCCGTTATGTTTTTTGTGGGTGTCTTTTTAAATTTTTATACTCAAAAAAGTGGCTCCGGAAACTTTTCGTCAACTGACCCCAAGCAAACGGCTGCTGATCTAAGTTATAAAGTTCAAAATATCAAGACGATGTTTTCTGATCGCACGTTGATAGTTTCTAATGAGTGTGCCGCTACATTGAGTAAAGTTTATGATGACTTAAACTCTATTAAAATAGATCAGTTTTCACTAACGGATTTAAAAGCTAATGCCCCAAAGCTGATTCAAGAACTTTTTGATTTACGAGTGTTTATTCGTGAAAACTTCCGAACTGGTTTCTTTGAATCTGCTAAAATTACGGAGCCATGTGCAGTGGCTCACAGACGTCTCTTTCGAGGAATGCGCGTTTTAGAGGACTACTTAGGCATGTTGGCTGAAAATGTTTTATCAGCGCCGGGACTTTCAGTGCGCAGTGATGAAACGTTTAACCGCGTATTTAAAGGCAGTTCTGTCAACTTTGCATGGAATGAGAAATATAAACCAGCAGACCCAACCCGTTATGAACCTAAATCAGGTGACGTCCTGCTATCACGTGGTTCGGCCTCGGTATCTGCGGCTATCGCGCGCATTACGAATGAGGATTCTAACTTCTCTCATGCAGGTATTGTGTGGGTAGATCCGGTAACTAAAAAGGTCGAAACAGTTGAGGCTCATATTGAATTCGGCACCGTTGTAGCTGATATTGCCGACTATTCAGATATGAAGGTGCGATCTGTTGTTTTTCGTTTGAATGATCCGAGCTTGTCTAAAGACGAAAACGAACAAGCGGCTCATGAAGCGGCCAGCAAAGTTCGGGATGAGGTTTTAAAGTACAAGAAATTATTCGGTAAAAGTCGTTATCCAAATCCTTGCTACGATTTTGGCATGAAGATCGACAATCCAACAGATATCAAGCCATCTAACGATGCGAAGACACGCAAGTGCTTGTTCTGTTCCGAGGTTGTGTCTTTGGCGTATTCGCTGTTGGGAAGCAAAAAATATAATCTGCCTCAGTATAAATCTTTAATCGATCCAAAAAATAGAAAATTCTTAAATGACATCGGGGTCGAGGTGAAGGAAACATTCGCGCCAGCTGATATGGAAATTGAACCGTATTTTGATTTAGTGTTAGAGTGGCGCGATTATATTCGTGTTCATAAGACACACATCATGGATGCTATATTGTCAGGTATGTACGCTTGGATGGATGATTATGATTACCAATTCTATGTTCCTTTGACAGGGCGGTTGGGAACAGACTTAGCATACGTCGGTCGTCGGGTGCCGTTCGTGGATACATTCCTGGATGAAAAGTTTCCTTTAAATATGGGTAAGGATGCTTTGAATACCATGTATATGTTAGATAAAGTTTCTAATCAACTCTATGCGTTCATCGAAGATGGCGAAAAGGCTAATAAAGTAACGTTCACACCAGCCCAAATGATGACAGCGTTAAATACATGGCGCGCTCGCGATTTAGCGGACTATGAAAAGGGTAAAAACTATAACTCTGCTAAGGATCCGGCAAAGGCTCATCGTTTCCATCATCTGCTTCGCCAAAAGAAAGACTCTAGTACTAAATAGTGTTTAGGTGTTAGCTATAAAGAACAAAAGCCTAGATGATGACTCATTTAGGCTTTTGTTTATTTGAGGTAACTGCTTAAATTAATTACGGAGCGTTGGCATCTAGAGCACGCACATAGGTACGTAGTGAAGATGGAGCGTAGCTGCCGTCAGTCGTTAGTAGTTGGCGAGGAACGGCTTTATTGTTGTACATAGTTGCATTCGCATCATGATCGATAGCCAAAGCAGCGCCTTCAATTGTTAAACCCGCGAATAAACCTCGTGCGCGAGAGTAACTGTATACTTCACTTTTTAATTGATAGTCAGTGTTGGCTTTAGCTTCGCGGCCAATCGGACCAACCGCTACAGACGCATCGCCACCGAGTGTGAAATTGTTAACGCTTAGGCGCTCAACTGCATTTGGGTTAACAAATACAAGAACCATGTCGACAGACGAGATACCAATTTGGAGGCCCCAGTTGCCGCCGGCAATTCTTACGAAAGAAGGTTGGCTCCAACCATTTTCAACGCGGCAAGATACTAAACCTTGACCGAGACGGGCGCCCCAAACGAATCCGCCTCGTATTACATCTGGAAGTACAGCGATACAAACCGCTCTATCTAGTAGATCTTGTGGGATTGAGTTGTCTTGGATTTTTAGGACTTCATCCAAAACTTGAGCTGCACGAACCGATTTTTCCATAAGTCCGTTTTCAGTTGTCGCAGCGAAACCAGACATTGGAATCAAAGCGGCGATCGCTAGTGATAGTAAACCTTTTTTCATAAACATCTCCTTTTGTTGTATGTTTTTTCAAAACATTTTGTTGAGTCGGAAACGTAACAAAGCAAAAGGGTGGCCATGAAAAAAATCGATCAAATGCGCTTACCGGTAGTATTATATTTTTTCACGTTGAAAAGGTAACCTGAGTCATCCTTTTTTTCCCCACTTTCTTTAGGGAAAATTTGTACGTTGGCAATCGCGTATAAAAAAATAAAGCCACAGCGTTGTGGGCTTAGCATTTGCAATTAAGTTTTTGAGTGTGACGTATAGGTGACTCAATACAATGATGGATTAGTTCCATCAAAAATTAACAAGGAGATAGCGATGGCTAACGTAACAACGGAAACATTCAATAAAGTGGATAAAGTGGCTCACAACGTGAAAGATAAAGTGGCAACGGGTGAAGACCAATTGACTCAAATGACATACGATGCTGGTAAAAAAGTAGGCGCTATCGCTTCAGATTTTGCTAACACTGCAATGGATTATACTAAGTCGAGTCGTGAGTATGTAAAAGCGAACCCAGGAACAGGTATCGCTATTGCTGCCGGCGTTGGTTTGCTTGCGGGTAGTTTGTTAACTATAGCCATGCGTCGTCGTCACTAGTATTTAAATTAAGAAAATGATTGAGGTCAGGGACAACCAATCTCTGGCCTCTTTTTTATGGAGCACGTGATTTAACGTAAGGGGATTCAGCAATGATTAAATCATTTATCGAAGAAGAAGCTCAAAGTATTGTTTTAAAATTTTGTTTAGGTATCGTGTGTGTGTCTATTTTAATTTTTTCACTTTTTCAATTAGGATACGCATTTCAAACATGGGTAGCGCAATATCAAGACGCGTTCAAAATGTCATGTGCTCTGTTTTTCTCGACCATGATTTTAAGTCTACTTGGTTTATACTTCTTGTTTGATAAGAAAAAACCAAAGGTAGAGGACATCGAAAGCGATGTTATGGATATGGCCCATCCTTTAATTGGAATGAACCTTCAAGAAAAAGGCTTTGTATTCATCCGTGGGATGATTGATGGCTTGGTTAACGGTCGTAGTTAGGGATAATCTGGTCGCTAAATTGCCTAACTCATTTCCATGCAGAAACGTTGGACGTCAGTTGGACTTATTCTATTGTTATTTTCGTTTTGGGCGAGTGCCGATACCCATTCCTGTGGAAGTTTTTACAGACTTGTAAAGCCGGTTTTGTCGTATGGGCTTGAAATCGAATATACGATTGATCGAACGCCCCGGTTATTGGCTGACTACCGCCCTCATGGCACATCCGAAAAAAAGTGGGCTAGTTTAAGCTCATCTGAAAAGATGAAAATGATGTTACGGGACGATACGAACGGACGTGTGAATACCTTAGTTCGTCTCTCAACGGCTCCCGATTGGATACCGTCCGAGATGGACCGAGAAGGCCACGGTACATTCGAAGCTACGGGTATGATTTTCCTGTCTCTAGAATCCTTGAATGCAGCTGTCGATAAGATGGAACGACGGTATGGACGGGGTGCCGCCCAAGTTCATGTCGTGTTTAATCGTAAAGAGGTTAAACAACCGCTGAGTGGCTTTGTATCGTTTTCCGCAGATCGAGCTCAGCTGCGTAATCTTGTCCTTGGTTATCAAAAATACTTGAAAGATCCAACTAAACTGCCTGCTGCTAACATTACTCATTACGTATTAGGTCCCATGAGTTCCGTGGGCGCAAAAGCGACGAGGGAATTAGAACACCAGATAGTTACTGGTAAAAAACTTAAAAACTTAGTTGCTGGAAAGTATTTTCTATCGACAGTTCTGCGCGCGGGTATCTATGGTCAAGGCGATAGAATCGGGTATGAACTACGCCAATTCAATTTCGATTATGAAGGTCTTAAGAACGAAGCTGATTATGTCAGTCGTTTGATTGCCGAAGATAAGCTTGCTAAGTTTAAGCGCTTTGAGGATTCCATTGAAGCTGAATTCGAGATCAACGCGCGCATTACCGAAGAGCACGGGCGAGAGGCTTTAGCATGGTTGCAAAGGTTAGATCGTCCAGATCTTGAAAAAACAAATATGGAAACACATATGTTGTTTTTTATTCGGGATTGGAAGAATCATCCGATTTTGGATACACTGCGATCAGGAGATCGCATGCGTCTGCGCTTGCGATTAATCGAACTTGAGGCTCAGCTGATCCATGATTTGAATCAGCTATCGACTCAAAGTTTGCGTACGAAAGAGCTAGTAAATCAAATACGTGTGCGTGTGGCCAAGTGGGCGTATGAGTCTGGCCTGCTAGAGGTATTTGATTCTTATGAACACAGTGTTTTACCGCGAAGACCTATTAATCAATCTATGGCTATCCCTGATGCGGGGTAGGAAAAATTTACTGTTTCAAATGCCATTTTACGCAGAAAGATTTCAAAGAGATATAATCTTTTACTTTTCGAAATCGGAATCTGTTATTCCTAACGTATTAAAAAATCAAACAAAGGTGTAAGATGAAGACATTTTTATTTCTTTCGGTACTTGCGTTAGCAGGTCTTCAAGGGTGTTCTAAAAGTGAAGATTCTAATCAAGATGCGAGTGGTGCTTGTAAACAGGAGTATTTGGATTCGTGGAATGCAGTAGCTAGGTTGACCAAATATAGTTCTATGTCCGATGCAACCACGGCCTGTACCAATTTAAAAAACAAGGCGAGTGTTAGTTGCAAAGCCAATGTCATGGTTATCAGTGGTTCGGGCCAATCAGGCGACCGCAATATTTCGTACAATGACCACAAAGCGGTTTGTGATGCGGTTCTTTCAAGTACCTCATCGGCACCACAGTCACCTTCAAACAGTTATTCGGAACCGGCTCCATCTTCAAAATATTCAGTTCGTTCGGGAAGTGCGTGTAGCCAGGGCTTTTTAGATCTTTACAATAGTATCATAACTAAAAACGCGAGTTTAAAATCATCTCTGGCTTATGGAGATACAGCGAAGGCAAATCAACTATTTGATGAATTGGTCCCTCTATGTGCGGAAAAGAAAATTGCACACGCGGAATCTCCAACGTGTTATTCAGCACGAGCGAACTCATATAGCTATGGCTATGAGAGTTCGGTTTCAACGTCAATGAAGCAATTTGATTCTTTATGTGATTTGGTTGAAAAAACAGTCCAAGATAGACAGCAAGCAGATCTAGCTCGATCCGTGCGTGTACTTTCTAAAATTGGAACATTTGAAGCAGTGGTGGATAGCTACGCGGGATTAAAAAAATTCAATTCGGTAGGTGGATCTACTTACTTGTTGGGTGGCGTATGGTTAAAGGAATCAAATGTTAAAGCGAAACTGTCATCCTCTACAGAAGATGGTTTAGCTTGTAATGTGACTACTAAAGCTGTCTTTCTTGATGGCACTGAGTTTAAAGGGCAGGCCATTGACTTATCTAAAGTAGCCGTTGTGAATGCAGAGACTCAAGAGTCAGTAGAGCTACATAAAGTCGAATTTAAATTACTTGATAAGTCGACATCCGGTACAGTAGTGGTTCGTTGTTTGAAGAAATCAGAAGTTACCATTGATGATGTAGAATCATTTTTAGGTAAATCAATCACGCTTAAGGTTCTTAAAGCTAAAAATTAATTAATCGTCCTCGCTGTTAGCCCCAGAAGTATTGATCAGGTTCTAGCGCGAGTGGTGTTTCGTGTAGCGTTTCTGTATTCCATAGAGGCGCTACGTGATTAACAATAATACTTATCGTATTTCCGTCTCTTTCCATTTTACCGCCTACAATAATGAAACAGTGATTTAAAAAGACATCGTTATACTTTTCAAAGGTGTCAGGGAATAAAACTAAATCAATAAAACCATATTCATCTTCGAGCGTGGAAAAACACGTTCCCTTGGCTGTGGGTGGTTTTTGCCGAATCAGTACCAGGCCGCAGGTTTTAATCTGTGAGCCACTTTTCATTTCCCTAATTTTTTTTGATGTCATTTTTGGAATATTAGGCATGGTTTTACGTAACTCTTGCATAGGATGGCCTTGCAGGGATAACGAAAAGGCACCGTAATCACCTTGAATTTTTTCAAAACCATCGAGTTCGGAAAAACGTGGTGTTTTCTGTGTGGCCGCCTCGGCATCATTTAAATACGATGTGTGTGTAAAAAAACTGAGCTGAGTTTCACTTTGTTTGGTGAGCACATTTTCATACTCCATGATCGCCCACAAGGATTCACGTGCACTCCAATTAAAATCTTCAAAGCGACTGGCTAGGGCTAGTCGCTGTATGACATCCGCACGTAAAGAGGACCGTTTTAGAAAATCAGTAAGACTCGTAAAATTCTTTTGCTCGCGTTCGTTAATCATAGTCTGCACATGCGTTTTACTTAAACCACTGACGACTTTAAACCCTAAACGAACTGTATTAGGTTCTTCGATTGTGCAATCCCATTGTGATTTGTTCAGTGAAACGGGCAGGACGCGCGCACCATGCCTGATGGCATCATAGATAATAGTGTCATTTCTGTAAAAACCCATCGGCTGACTGTTCACCAGGGAACAGGCAAACTCGGCAGGGTGATGACATTTCAAGTAACAGGATACATAAGCTAAAAGTGCAAACGAGGCGGCATGGCTTTCTGGAAAGCCATAATGACTGAAGCCTTGAATTTGTTTGAATATTTGATCTGCGAACTCGATACTCATCCCGCCGTTAATCAATCCACGGCGCAGGCGATCGCCCATTTCGCCCATCGGGCGACTGGTTTTCCAGGCATTAATGGATTTTCGCAATAAATCAGATTCACCAGGACTGAAGCCCGCTAAATCAATCGCGAGTTTCATTACCTGTTCTTGAAATAGGGGGACACCCATGGTTTTTCCTAAGATGCTTTCTACAATTTTATTTGGGTAGATGACTTTTTCCAATCCGCGACGACGTTTCAAGTACGGATGGACCATATCACCGACAATGGGTCCAGGGCGAACGATGGCGACTTGAACAACGAGATCGTAAAAATTAGCAGGTTGCAACCGTCCTAGCATCGACATCTGTGCGCGCGATTCCACTTGGAACGTTCCCACCGTGTCACAGCGCTGGATCATTTCATACGTTGGTTTATCATCTGCCGGAATTTCATATAATTTTTTTCCAGTCAGTTTCAATGCTTTACTGAGGCAGGTTAGCATTCCTAAAGATAAAACATCGACTTTGATTAACCCTAGAATGTCTAAATCATATTTGTCCCATTGGATAATGGTGCGACCTTCTTTGCGGGCGGGCTCGATCGGAACGATATCAATGATGGGATCAGCGCTCAGTGTAAAACCACCGCTGTGAATAGATAGATGTCGTGGAAAGCCCTGCATTTCACCAGCAATATAAGAA